>Ga0079224_100014542_pt1 | contig 10990 bp, 7 predicted proteins | sample Stecom2015_FD_80414 | JGI IMG/M metagenome (GOLD analysis project Ga0079224, IMG submission 80414) | Agricultural soil microbial communities from Utah to study Nitrogen management - Steer compost 2015 | ecosystem: Environmental > Terrestrial > Soil > Agricultural land | place: USA: Utah...
CCGGCGCGTTCCCTCCCGGCGCGTTCCCTCCCGGCGCGTTCGCAAGCGGGACGAGCGGGGGCGGTGTGAGCGGAACGCTGCCCGCCGGCGCGCTGCCCAGCGACGGCCCCGCGAGCGGCTTGCTCGCGCCTTGGAGGCTGCCGGCCGGCGCGCCCCCGAGCGACGGGGGCGCAAGGGGCGGCGCGGGCCCGCCCGCTCCAAGCGGCGACTCGCCCCCAGCATCGCGCCGAAACTGCGTGAGCAACGGCGGCGGGGCGAGCCCGTCGGCAGCAGAAGGCGGCGCGGCCTCGGCGTGCTCCGCGGGGGAAAGCGCCTGGCGCGCGTGTTCGACGAGCTCACGCACGACTTCGAGCTGGGCCCGAAGCGCCTCGGGTGTCGCCGCGCTCGAAGCCAGCCGGCGGAGCTCGGCCAGGTGGTGGCCGACACCGCCGAACCCCACCGCGCGCGACGCCTGCTCGAGCGGCGCCGACCGTTCGCAGAGCTTCGCGACCCCAGCCGCCCCCGGACCCGCGGCGAGCGCCCCTTCCCAGTCGCGCACCAGCGACGACAGCTCGTGGACGAGGCGAGCGCGACCCTGGTCCGCCGGAACGTTTCCGTCGTAGCCCGCGGATGGTCCCACGCTCCCTGAGTTAGCACATCCGGCCGGATTCCATGCGCGCAAGCGGACGTTATTGACAGCAGGTCGCTCCTGCCGGCAAAAGGGGAGAGCCCCCCGGGGCTGCTCGGTTACCGCGTGACGGGATCGGGGCGTGTGCTCTTACCGGAGCTTGCTTCGGGCGATCCGGTTCGGCTTTTTGAACCTGGAAGATCCCTGGTATGGCGCTGGACCTCGCAAAGCTGATCGAGCCGATTAGCCCGGATCAACCGGCGGGCCCGAATCTCGAGTACGACTCCGCGTTTACGTCGCTCGAACGGGCCGCCCAGGGCAAGCCCGAGCAACAGATGGGAAACGTGGTGGTTCCGGCGGAACCGCCCGAATGGGGCGCGGTGTTCGAACAGGCGCGCACGCTGCTCACGCGCACCAAGGACCTGCGCGTGGCGATGCACCTCGCCCAAGCAGCCGCCCATCGTGAGGGATTGCCGGGCCTCGCGGAGGGACTGCAGCTAATTCGCCTGCTCCTCGAGCAGCATTGGGACGTGCTCCACCCGCAGCTCGATCCCGAAGACGACAATGATCCTACCATGCGGATCACGGCGCTTTCCGCGCTCGCAGCGCCGCCCCTGCTCTTCGCGCTGCGGGCAGCGCCGCTCCTCTCGTCGCGCTCGCTCGGCCCCGTGAGCCTGCGCGACCTCACGGGGGACGGAGCCGGCGGCGCCAATGCGGGTCTCGACGCAGCGCGCATCGAGGCGGCGTTCGCGGAGACCGCAGTGGAAACACTCGAAGCGGTGCTTTCGAGTCTCCGCGGCGCGGTCGAGGACATCACCAAGATCGACGCCGCGTTCGAAGCGCGCACCGGAGCGCGCGGTCCGGATTTCTCGGGGCTCGTCCAACTGTTCCGATCGGCGCGGCAAGCGATCGAGCCGCGCATCGAGGCGCGCACCGCGATCGCCGCCGAGATGGAGGCCGAGGCCATGTCCGCCGCTGATCAATCGAACGCGCCAGCAGCAGGTGCGCCGCGACGGAGCGGTGATATCCTCTCGCGCGAGGACGTGGTTCGCGCGCTCGATCAAATCTGCCGCTACTACGAGCGGAACGAGCCGTCGAGCCCGATCCCACTGTTGCTCGAGCGCTGCAAACGCCTCGTGACGATGAGCTTCCCCGATATCCTGAAGGAGCTCGCGCCGGATGGCCTGAAACAGCTCGAGCTCGTCGCAGGGAAGCGGGAGAACAAATCGTGATGCCACGGAGGACGGTCCGCTCGCCGAACCCGAGCGCTCGGTCGAGTGGCTCGCGCTCGGTTCGGCCCCGTTCGCTCGCGAAGTATCGATGACGGAGACGGATCACGGCCGACAGGAAACAGGAGTGAGATCATGAGCAGCCAGAAGTTCATCGGTCGCAATCGCGCCCCGCGCGTGCAGATCGAATACGACGTCGAGCTCTACGGGGCCGAGAAGAAGGTTCAGCTTCCCTTCGTGATGGGCGTGATGTCCGACCTCTCGGGCAACGCGGGCCAGCCGCAGCCGCCCGTCGCCGAGCGAAAGTTCCTCGAGATCTCGGTCGACAACTTCGACGACCGGATGAAGGGCATCCAGCCCAAGGTCAAGGTGCAGGTTCCGAACAAGCTGACCGGTGAGGGCGACCTCTCCGTGGAGCTCGAGTTCGAGAGCCTCGACGATTTTTCGCCGGCGGCCATCGCGCGCAAGGTGCCTGCCTTGGCGCAGCTCCTCGAAGCGCGCATGCAGCTCGCGAACCTCATCACGTACATGGATGGAAAGACCGGGGCGGAAGAGCTGATCGCTCGCGTCCTGCAAGACCGCGGCCTGCTCGAATCGCTGGCCGCTGCACCCAAGCCGGCGCCGGAAGGCGAGGGCTCTTCGAACAACGAGTGAACGTCATGAGCGAGGCAACCGAGAAAACAGCGGGGCAGCCCGAAGCGGCGACGCTCGAAAGCAACGAGTTTACGGCGCTGCTCAACAAGGAGTTCAAGCCCCAGTCGGAGCGGGCACGCGAGGAAGTCGAAGCCGCCGTGCTCACGCTGGCGCAACAGGCGCTCGAGACGACCACCAAGGTGTCAGCGGACGCCGTCGCGTCGATCCAGGCGATCGTGGCCGAGATCGATCGCAAGCTGAGCGAGCAGATCAACGAGATCCTGCACGCTCCCGACTTCCAGTCACTCGAGGGCTCGTGGCGCGGTCTCCACTACCTCGTGAACAACACCGAGACCGACACGATGCTCAAGATCCGGGTCCTCAACATCTCCAAGAAGGACCTGCACAAGACGCTCAAGCGCTTCAAGGGCGCCGCCTGGGATCAGAGCCCGATCTTCAAGAAGCTCTACGAGGAAGAGTACGGGCAGCTCGGCGGCGAGCCGTACGCCTGCCTCGTGGGAGACTACCACTTCGACCACAGCCCGACGGACGTCGAGACGCTCGGGGAGATGGCCAAGATCAGCGCCGCGGCGCACGCGCCGTTCATCGTGGGCGCCGCGCCGTCGCTCTTCGGCATGCAGTCGTGGCAGGAGCTCGGCAATCCGCGCGATCTCGCGAAGATCTTCTCCACGCCGGAATACGCCGCGTGGCGCTCGCTCCGAGAATCGGAGGAGTCGCGCTATCTCGGCGTCGCGCTGCCGCGCTTCCTCGCACGGAGGCCCTATGGCGCCAAGTCGGACCCCGTCGAGGAGTTCGACTTCGAGGAAGACACGAACGGGCCCGACGCGAGCAAGTACACCTGGTCGAACTCGGCGTACGCCATGGCGGTGAACATCAACCGCTCGTACAAGCTGTACGGCTGGTGCTCCCGAATTCGTGGCATCGAGGCCGGCGGCGCCGTCGAGGGGTTGCCCACGCACACCTTCCCGACGGACGACGGCGGCGTCGACATGACGTGCCCGACGGAGATCGGCATCAGCGATCGCCGCGAGGCCGAGCTCGCGAAGAGCGGCTTCATGCCGCTGATTCACAAGAAGAACACGGACCTCGCCGCGTTCATCAGCGCTCAGTCGCTGCACAAGCCCGCCCAGTACGACGACGCGGACGCGACTGCGAACGCGAACCTCGCGGCGCGCTTGCCGTATCTGTTCGCGACGTGCCGCTTCGCGCACTACCTGAAGTGCATCGTCCGCGACAAGATCGGCTCCTTCAAGACGGCCGCGGACATGCAGAAGTGGCTCCAGCGCTGGATCACGCAGTACGTCGACGGTGACCCCGCGCACTCCAGCGAGGAAGTGAAGGCGCGCAAGCCGCTCGCGGCCGCCGAGGTCGTGATCGAAGAGGACCCGAGCAACCCGGGCTACTACATGTCGAAGTTCTTCCTTCGACCGCACTACCAGCTCGAGGGGCTCACGGTCTCGCTGCGCCTGGTCTCCAAGCTGCCGTCCGCGAAGGGCGCGGCATAGGAGCGCTGTCGGGGGCGAGGCGTCCCCTCGCCCCCCAGCCGCGCGCCCCCGCTCCTCGGTGACTCGGCCGCCCCGACGAGTCGCCGACGGGCGCGCGAACCGAGGCACCTGGCATGGCCGAACTCACCCCGAAAGAGCGCCTGCAGCCTTCGCTGCTCGATCGGCTGACGGACGACAACCCCGAGAAGGCGCAAGAGAGCCGTGACCGGCGCGTGCTCTCGCCTCAGCGCCTGCGGGAGAGCGTGCGGCGTGATCTCACGTGGCTGTTCAACTCGACCTCCCTCGCCTCGGCGCAGGAGCTCGACGGGAACGCCCTGCTCGAAGGCTCGACGGTCAACTTCGGCCTTCCGGATCTGACGGGGCGCACGGCCTCGAGCATCCACGTGCCGACGCTCGAGAAGGTCCTGCGCCGCGTGATCCTCGATTTCGAGCCGCGGCTCATCAAGAACTCGGTCCGCGTGCGGCTCCTCAAGGACGCGGAGAAGTTCGGGCCCAATGCGCTCGTGTTCGGGATCGAGGCGGAGCTCTGGGCGCAGCCGCTGCCGCTGCGCCTCTTTTTGCGCACGGACATCGATCTCGAGACGGGCGACGTGATGATCTCCGAGGCCGGCGGGGAGAGCGACTGATGGACGAACGCCTGCTCGCGTACTACGGGCGCGAGCTCCAATACCTGCGCGAGCTCGGCGGCGAGTTCGCGCGCCAGTATCCGAAGATCGCGAGCCGGCTCGGGCTCGATGGGTTCGAGTGCGCGGATCCGTACGTGGAGCGGCTCCTCGAGGGCTTCGCGTTCCTGGCCGCACGCGTGCAGCTCAAGATCGACGGCGAGTTCCCGCGCTTCACCGAGAGCCTGCTCTCGGTGCTGTATCCGCACTACCTCTCCCCGACGCCGTCGATGGCCATCGTGCAGCTGCGTCCGAACCGGCGCCAAGGGGCGCTCACGGACGGCGTTCGGGTGCCGCGCGGCTCCGCGCTCCGCGCGAACCTGGGCCGCGGTCAGCAAACGGCCTGCGAGTACCGAACGGCGCACGACGTCGACCTCTGGCCGCTCGAGCTCGAGAGCGTTTCTCACTCGAGCTACGTGGGAGATCTGGGCGACCTCGACGTGCCCGGCAACCGCACGGTGCGAGGAGCGCTGCGCTTCAAGTTTCGCACGTTCGACGGCTCCCCCTTTCAGAAGCTCTCGCTCGAGCGCATCCCGCTCTTCATCCGGAGCGGTGAGCAGCTCGGGGCACGGCTGTACGAGCTCATCTTCGCCGGGGCGGTCGGTCTCGTCGTGCGGGACCCCTCCTCCGGAGCCCGGTGCGGCGCCGTGTTCGAAGAGCCCGTGCGCCCCGTCGGTTTCGAGGACGACGAGGCGCTCTTGCCGTACGGCGTTCAGTCGTTTCAGGGCTATCGGCTCCTCCACGAGTACTTCGCCCTGCCGAGCCGCTTTTTGTTCGCCGAGCTCTCCGGGCTCGGCCCGGCCGTGCGCCGCGCCGAGGGGGCGGAGCTCGAGGTCGTCGTGCTGCTCGATCGACACGATCCGCTCGTCGAAGCGTCGGTCGCCGTTCAGCATTTCGAGCTCTTCTGCACCCCGGTGATCAACCTGTTCGCGAAGAAGGCGGACCGCATCCACCTCTCCGATCGCGTGAACGAGTACCACGTGGTCCCCGATCGCACGCGGCCGCTCGACTTCGAGGTGCACTCGATCACGCAAGCCGTCGGCTTCGCGTCGGGAACGGAGGCGCAGCGCGAGTTCTTCCCGTTCTACGAGTGTACGGAGCGCGCCGCGCACGACGACAGCGCGGCCTACTACCTGGTGCATCGCCAACCGCGCCTCTCCTCGACGCGCAAGCTCGCGACGGGGCCGCGCTCGACGTACGCCGGAAGCGAGGTGTTCGTCTCCCTCGTCGACGGAAACGAAGGGCCGTATCGACCGGATCTCAAGCAGCTCGCCCTGAGCACCCTGTGCACGAACCGCGACCTGCCGCTCCACATGAGCATCGGCGAGGGGCGGACGGATTTCTTCCTCGAGTCGGGCGCACCGGTCGAGGCGGTGCGCTGTGTCGCGGGCCCCTCGCCGCCACGCCCGCCGATCGCCTTCGGGGCGATGTCGTGGCGCCTCGTGAGCCACCTCTCGGTGAACTATCTGTCGCTGCTCGACTCGCCCGACGGCCGGGGTGCGACGGCGTTGCGGGAGATGCTCACGCTCTACGCGGATCTCGGCTCCTCCACGGCACGGCGCGAAATCGATGGCGTGCGCTCGGTGGCGAGCGCGCCGGTCGTTCGCCGGCTGCCCCTGTCCGGGCCGCTCACGTTCGCGCGCGGCCTCGAAATCACGTTGGAGTGCGACGAGCGGGCGTTCGAGGGCGCGAGCGTGTTCTTGCTCGGCGCCGTGCTCGAGCGCTTCTTCGCCCGGCACGTGTCGATCAACTCGTTCACGGAGACCGTGCTCCGGACCCCACAGCGCGGCGAGATTCGGCGATGGCCAGCGAGAATCGGACGGCGCCCGATCGCCTGACCATCGAGCAGGCGCTCGCCGAAGCGCCCTACTCGCTCGATTTCCATCAGGCGCTGCGCCGCCTCGAGTGCGCGCGGCGCGATCTGCCGCGCCTCGGCGAGGCGCTGCGCCCGAGCGATGAGCCCGTGCGCCTCGGACAAGATCCGTCGCTGTCGTTCGCTCCCTCGGCGGTGAGCGCGTACAGAGCCGCGGCGGCGGGACGTCCCGCGCGCCTCTCGGTCACGTTCTTCGGGCTCTTCGGCCCTCAAGGGCCGCTCCCGCTGCACATGACGGAGTACGTCCGCGAGCGCATCCGTCACGCGGGCGACGTCGCGTGGGCCGCCTTCGCCGACCTCTTCCACCATCGCATGCTGTCCCTCTTCCACCGCGCGTGGTCGACGGCGCGTCCGACGGCGAGCCAGGATCGGCCGGAGTCCGATCGCTTTCGCGTCCACGTCGGGTCGCTCGCGGGGCTCGGGATGGCGTCGCTCATGGATCGCGACGGCGTTCCCGATCGCGCGAAGCTGAAACACGTCGGCCTCCTCGCCGCGGCGGTGCGGAATGCGGATGGGCTCGAGTCGATCATTCGCGGCTACTTCGAGCTCCCGGCGCGGGTGGAGGAGTTCGTCGGTGAGTGGCTCGAGGTCCCGGGCGACGGTCGATTTCGCTTGTCGGGCTCGCCGGACGTGAGCTCGCTCGGGCGAACGACCGTGCTCGGCAAGCGGGTCTTCAGCCGAGGTCACAAGTTCCGCGTGGTGTTGGGCCCGCTCAGTCGCCACGATTTCGGTCGGTTCTTACCGGGAAGCCCGAGCCTCGCGCGGCTCAAGGCGCTCGTTCGGAACTACACGGGCGACGAGTACGCCTGGGACGTGCGCCTGATGCCGGCCCCCGACGCCGCCGTCCAGCTCGAGCTCGGCGGCGCGGGCCGCCTCGGCTGGAATACGCTGCTCGGCTCGATGGGCCAGCGACGCATCTCCGACGTGATCGTCGATCCGTTCTCGTCCCAAACCGAGCGAACGTTGGCTTAGGATAGAGCCCTCGCTTCGGCAGTCGGTCTGCCGCGGGGTCTGGTGGTTTGGAGTGATCATGTCGGATATCAGTCGCGCCACGCTGTTCGCCAAGTTGAACCCGCTCGCCTACAAGGCGATCGAGAGCGCCACGCTCTTCTGCAAGATGCGGGGCAACCCCTACGTGGAGCTCGTGCACTGGGTGCACCAGCTCCTGCAAGTACCGGACTCGGACCTGATCCGGATCTTGCGGCACGCAGGCGTCGATCCGGCGCGCGTCGCGCGGGACGTGACCGAAGCGCTCGATCGACTGCCGCGCGGCGCGACCTCCGTCTCCGATCTGTCGATTCACGTCGAGGAGTCCGTCGAGCGCGGCTGGGTCTACGCCTCGCTCTTGTTCGGCGAGCTCGAGGTGCGCACCGGCCACCTCCTCGTCGGCTGGCTCAAGACGAGCCTGCTCCGCAACGCGCTCTACGCCATCTCGAAGGAGTTCCAGAAGCTCAAGGCGGATGACGTGGTCGGGCAGTTCTCGGCGCTCACCGCGGAGTCGCCCGAGGCGCAGAGCGCCCGCCGAGCGCGGCCGAGCGACGTCGGCGCGCCCACGGAGGGCGGTGCGCCCGCGCCCGCCGCGCTCGGCAAGCAGGAGGCGCTGCAGCGCTTTTCCATCGACGTCACCGAGCGCGCGCGCAAAGGCGAGCTCGATCCGATCGTGGGGCGCGACGAGGAGATCCGGCAAATCGTGCAGATTCTGCTCCGCCGCCGGCAGAACAACCCGATCCTCACCGGCGAAGCGGGCGTCGGCAAGACGGCCGTGGTCGAGGGCTTCGCGCAGCGCATCGCGAGCGGCGACGTGCCTCCGGCGCTCAAGGACGTGACCCTCCGAGTGCTCGATATCGGCTTGCTCCAGGCCGGAGCCAGCATGAAGGGCGAGTTCGAGAACCGGCTCCGCCAGGTGATCGACGAAGTGCAGTCCTCACCCAAGCCGATCATCCTGTTCATCGACGAGGCGCACACGTTGATCGGCGCCGGTGGCTCGCAGGGCACGGGAGACGCCGCGAACTTGCTGAAGCCCGCGCTCGCTCGCGGCAAGCTCCGCACCATCGCCGCGACGACCTGGGCCGAGTACAAGAAGTACATCGAAGCCGACCCGGCGCTCACGCGGCGCTTTCAGGTGGTGAAGGTGGAGGAGCCGAGCGAGCAGCGTGCGGTGCTGATGCTGCGCGGAACGGCCTCCATCCTCGAGAAGCACCATCGCGTTCAGCTCCTCGACGAGGCGCTCGAAGCAGCGGTGAAGCTCTCACGCCGCTACATCCCGGATCGGCAGCTCCCGGACAAGGCCGTGAGCCTGCTCGACACGGCGTGCGCGCGCGTCGCCGTCAGCCAGCACGCGATCCCGCCCGAGGTGGAAGACTGCCGTCGACGCATCGAGGCGCTCGAGGAGGAGCTTCGGATCATCGGCCGCGAGCGCGCCATCGGCATCGACGTGGACGGCCGCGGCGAGGACGTCGAAGCGAGCCTCGCCGACGAACGGAAGCGGCTCGCCGCGCTCGAGGCGCGCTGGCGCTCCGAGAAAGCGCTCGTCGATCGCATCCTCGCCATTCGCGCCGAGCTGCGGAAGTCGGCGCCCGAGCCCGCCGCCGACGCCGAGCCGGAGCGGAAGGACGAGGCCCCTGCCGAAAGCGCACCGACGAGCGAGGCGCGCGAGGCGCTGCTCACCGAGCTCAAGGGGCTCGGCGCGGAGCTGACCCAGCTCCAGGCGGAAAATCCCCTGATTCTGCCGACCGTCGATGCGCAGTCGGTCGCGACCGTCGTCGCCGACTGGACGGGCATCCCCACCGGCAGAATGGTCAAGAACGAGATCGAGGCGGTGCTCGGCCTCAGGGACATCCTGTGCCGCCGCGTGATCGGCCAAGATCACGCGCTCGAGATGATCGCACGCCGGATTCAGACGGCGCGCGCCGGCCTCGAAAACCCCAACAAGCCGATCGGTGTTTTCTTGCTCGCCGGTCCGTCGGGCGTCGGCAAAACGGAGACGGCGCTCACGCTCGCCGAAGCCCTGTACGGCGGCGAGCAGAACGTCATCACCATCAACATGAGCGAGTTCCAGGAGGCGCACACGGTCTCGACGCTCAAGGGCGCGCCACCTGGATACGTGGGCTACGGCGAAGGGGGTGTGCTCACGGAGGCGGTTCGCCGGCGGCCGTACAGCGTCGTGCTGCTCGACGAGGTCGAGAAGGCGCACCCCGACGTCCACGAGCTCTTCTTCCAGGTCTTCGACAAGGGGTGGATGGAAGACGGCCAGGGCACGCGGGTCGATTTCAAGAACACCGTGATCTTGCTCACCTCGAACGTGGGCAGCGAGCTCATCATGAAGCACTGCTCCGGTCCCGAACGGCCGGACGCCGCCACGCTCACGCAAGCGCTGCGCGGCCCGTTGCTCCAGGTGTTCCCCGCCGCGCTGCTCGGCCGCACGGTGGTGATTCCCTATTATCCGCTGAGCGACGAAATGTTGGGCAGCATCATACGGCTCCAGCTCGACCGCGTGGGCAAGCGCGTGGTCGAGCGCTACGGGGTTCCGTTCACGTACGACGATTCCGTCGTATCGCTCATCACGAGCCGTTGCACGGAGCTCGAGAGCGGTGGGCGGATGATCGACGCCGTGCTCACGAACACCCTGCTGCCCGAGGTGAGCCGCGAGCTCTTGTTGCGCACGCTCGCCGGAAAGGCCGTCGCGCGCGTGAGCGTCTCGGTCACCGACTCCGAGTTCTCCTACGCGTTCGACGCTTAGCCCAGACGCTTTGGAGAGTAAAAGCGCTCGGTTCCCGTTGGCCGGGCGAGCGCTCGTGACGCTCCGAAACGGGACGGCGTGGCGCGATGAGACGCGCGGTATCGCGGGGCGAGCGCGGGCGAACATTTGCGTGCGGGGGGTGCCTGGAGTGCGTGCGCAGATCACACTAGTTACAATTGCGTGATCGACACGCGCCGTTTTCGCGCCACCAGAAAATAAAACACCATGGGCATATCTCGAGTCCTTCCGGCCCCGTCTCCTCGCTTCTTGGCGGCCTTCGTCGCGTGTCTCGGGTGTTCGTCGCCCGGGCCCGGAACGGCCCCCGACTCTCAGAATCCCTCGGGAGGAAGCGGCGGAATGGTCCCGGCCGCTGGCAGTGCTGGAAATCCCGGAACGAGCCCAGCGGGAAGCGGCGGCTCCGCAGGTGCAGCCCCATCAACGGGGGGAACCGCGACCGGCGGAGGCAGCGAGCCGGGCGGCACGGGCGGAACGACCGAGCCTCAGGGCGGCGCGTCCGGCGGCATGCCCGAGCCGCCGTTGCCCGGCGCAGGCGGCACCGCGGGCACCGGCAGCGGCGGAAGCGGCAACGCCACGGCCGAGGGCGGCACCGGCGGCGAAGTCGAGCCGGAGGAGCCGCCTCCATCGTTGATCGGCGACGTCGCGTTCTCCACGCCGAGCCAGAGCTTCATGGGGACGCTCTCCGTCGAGCTGACCACGGCCA
>Ga0079224_100014543_pt1 | contig 10990 bp, 12 predicted proteins | sample Stecom2015_FD_80414 | JGI IMG/M metagenome (GOLD analysis project Ga0079224, IMG submission 80414) | Agricultural soil microbial communities from Utah to study Nitrogen management - Steer compost 2015 | ecosystem: Environmental > Terrestrial > Soil > Agricultural land | place: USA: Utah...
AAGCCGATTGTTTTAATTGACGGAGAAAGCCCTTTTTGGACGTTGATGGGTTATAAAGAAGCTTATCAAATTGTACAACAGACAATAGATAGTCCTGAATATACAAGTTTGAAATATTTGATGTTGCAGTTCTGGTTTTCAAATTTTTATTTTATCCAAACCATTCAGAAAAAAAGCCTAAACAATCAATGGAATGAAGTCAGATTATACAACATAAAGGATAAGTTGTTTGAAGAATTATCTTTGATTAATTCCATACCACAACCGATTGAGACCAAAATTATTGAAAATCTAAATATTGAAGGATGGTCAAATTTATATCCGGAGTTTAATGATATAACTAAAGCTACGGAAGCGTATGGAAAAGTACTTCTTTTTGCAGATCACTTCTACGATTTGAGATTGTTCGATGAAATTGAACTCACGGAATCTGACCAAGAGAAATTACAGCAATACATGCAGAAAATAGGTTTAGAGCTACAAGTGTCTTTCCAAGTAGTATTGGATTCATTAGTAGAATGGATCAATATGTTTCCTTTTGACGAAGAAAGTTATGTTAATAGTGAAGAAGAGCAGGAATATTTTAAAGCAATGATAAATATTAAGGATCATATTTTCCCTGAACCAAAAGGAGACGAAGAAGATTATCAATTGGTAATGAATATGGAAATAGTATCTAAATGGGTTGAGCGATTAAAAGTATGTACAGAGAGCTGGGGAATATTTATACTATTGCTTTATGGGAAGTACATTGATAAGCATTCTAAAGATTAGTTTTTTTTCGGGTTATTAATTCACTATGATTAATTATATTTGCCAATAATTGACAAGTCATTATATTATAAACTTAAGTATGGCGAGTAAATTTGGCGAGAAAATAAGAAATCTAAGAGAGCAAAAGGGATTGCTATTAAGAGAAGTAGCCCCTCTTCTTAATATTGATACTCCTCAATTGAGTAAGATAGAGAGAGGAGAACGTCAAGCAAAGAAAGAGTTTATTGAAATTTTTGCTCAGGTTTTAGATATTGATATAGACAGCCTTTTAAAATTATGGTTAGCTGATCAAATGTATAGCATTATAAAAGAAGAGCCATTAGCAAAAGAAGCAATTGAGGAATTGACAAATGTATTTAATGAGTCAAAATAAGTTTCTCTTTAGTAATTTAAAATAGTGCAAGGTTTTAGCCTGTAAAATATGGAACAAGTGAATTTATTTAACAGTGAAATAGACGATTCTATAGAGAATGAGGATAAAGGTACTGGAATGAAGAAACCATTTAATCCTAATAAAATAGTTATTCGTCCTCAAACAATTCCTATATATTCTATAGCTCAAAGAATAGAATTCGGGGAGATAAAGCTTAATACCGAGTTTCAGAGAAAAGAGGGGTTGTGGAAAGATGAACAACAAAGTAGACTAATAGAATCTATTTTAATTCGTTTTCCTCTTCCTGTATTTTACTTTGACGGAAGTAATCCAGATGAATGGCTAGTAATAGATGGATTACAGCGGCTTACTAGTTTAAAAAGATTCATTGTTACCAAAGAATTAAAACTCACAGGTTTAGAATTTCTCAAAGAATATGAGGGAAAAGGATGGGATGATTTGGATAGACCTCTGCAAAGGCAAATTAACGAAACACCTTTACAGTGTTATGTCTTGGAAAAAGGGGATCCAGATGTAAAATTTAATATTTTTAAAAGGATTAATACCGGAGGATTGAATTTATCTGATCAGGAGATACGTCACGCAATGCATCAAGATGTTGCTGTTTATCTTCAAAAGTTAGCCGAAAGTAAGGAGTTTTTAGACGCTACAAGAAGAAAGATTAAGCCTGAGCGAATGCTTGATAGAGATTTCATAAATAGGTTTATTGCATTTTATATTTTGGACTATGAATCAGAATATAAATACGAAGAGGATCTGGACACTTATATGAATAAAGCTCTTGATAAATTAGCTCAAAGCTCTGAAGAAGAAAAGAAGAATATAGAGAATAGATTTAAAAAAGCAATGATTTTGTCCAAAGATATATTCGGAGATTCGGCATTCTGTAAGTCAAAGGATTATAAAAGAATCAATAAAGCCTTATTTGAAGTGATGTCTGTACATTTTGCAAAATTGAATAATAGTGATCAAGATATGTTGCGTAGAAATAAAGCTAAATTCAAAAGTCTGTTTTACAAAGCTATAGATAATAAATTTGCTGACTCTTTAGTTAGTAATACGGGTGGTAGAGCAAACGTATTATTAAGACACAGAGAGTTCAATAATATAATCAATGAATTTTTAGGTTAATAGTATGATTAATCAAATTGAAATAAAAAACTTTAAGTCTTTAAAAGACATCAATGTTTCTGTGAAAAACCTTAACGTGTTGATGGGACTTAATGGTATGGGAAAAAGTTCCTTTATACAGATGCTTTTATTGCTTATGCAAAGCGATAAGTTAGAAGAAAGAATACTTGATCTTAATGGTTTATTAGCAGAAATTGGACAAGGTAGAGATGCTCTATATCAATTTGCGAAAGAAGACTTTATAGAATTTGGAATTCATTTTGACGAACGTAATTTCTCTTGGAAATTTATTTATCAACGTGACAAAGACAAGCTCGAAGCAGAAAATGGTTTTGCAAAAGATCAGATGCAATACTTTAGGGAACAAACTAAATTATTTCAATATATAAGTGCTGATAGGGTTGGGCCTCAGGATATTTACGAGGCATCAAGTATTGTGGTTTCAGATAAGAAACAACTTGGGTTATTAGGAGAATATGCTGCATATTTTATTAACGTATTTGGTTCAGAATATGAAGTGAAAGATTACTTGAAACATAGTTCTGTATCATCAAATATTCTAAATGATCAAATCAATGCTTGGTTAAAAGAAGTGTCTCCAGGAATATCTGTAAATACAAAGTATGTTCCTGAAATAAATAAAGTCATTCTAGATTATCAATTTGACTTACTTAATACCAAAACAAATGCTTTTCGACCAAAGAATGTTGGTTTTGGCATTTCTTATGTGTTGCCTATAATATTAGCATTACTAACAGCAGAAGAAGGTAAAATCATTGTTATTGAAAATCCAGAATCTCATATTCACCCAAAAGGGCAGGCTAAACTTGGTGAGTTAATAGCTTTAGCAGCACAATCTGGAGCACAGATATTTATCGAAACTCATAGTGACCATATATTAAATGGAATAAGAGTAGCTACAAAAGAGTTTCATTCAAAAGACGAAAAACGCGGAATTTCTCGTGAAAATGTTAGTGTATTGTATTTTGAGAAAATAACAACAGAGGAAGAAACGAGAAAAGAACAGTTTTCGAAAGTCACTCAAATATCTATTGATCCTAAAGGAGAATTAAGTGAATATCCTAAAGATTTCTTAGATGAATGGAGCAACCAACTCTTCAAACTGATTTAGATATGGAGATTTATTTTAACGAACTTTCAGTATCTCCTGAAGCAAGCACTAAAGAAGAGTCGAAAGAAAAAATCGTTCAGCTACTGTATCTAATGAAAGCTTTAAGAGAATATGATATTACAATTTTAAGAACCTATGATGGTTTTTATAGTGAAGATTTAGGAGCAGATTATAGTCTTTCTTCTTTTCTAAATGACAGTAGTGTTAGTGTGGAGCTAAAAACATTGTTAATGTCAATTGTCAAGAACCCAATAATTGATGATATTGAAAGTAATGAATCTGAAATATTTGTAAACACAAAATACGAAACATTAAATCATAATGGAGAATATATGTCTCCTGAGGGGCTTGCTATTAGTCATATTAATAATGTTCCCACATTAAGCTTAATTAATCATCCATTTTGGATTCAACAAGATTTAATATTAAGAGTCTACGAAGAAGATAGTTTTATTGAAGAATTAATAGTTAATGTTTCAGGTACTGAGTCTGTTGCATCAGCATCTTTCCTTGACTGGGTAAAAAGTATTACTGTTGATTTAAAGTTAAACTCTAAGGAAAATATTTTAAAAGAATTTCCTCCTGAAAAATATGAGTTGGATAATCAAGCCATTGATGATATTCTATTTTGGTATTATAATGACAGACGATTTTTGGTGAGAATTAAAGAACTAATTGAAGATATTCCAGTTAATCCATTTACCGGTGGAAAAGGTAAAACAGAAGCATTAGGAGGAACCGGAGGAAGAGCATCGAAAAGAATCGTTAAAAAAGATAGAATTGTATATACTTATTCTCAGGAAAAGATAGTGATTCATCAGTGCAGAAAGCATTATGATGATAAATAGTGATTAATACCTTCTTTTTTCACACCCAGCCACCGCACAGAAAAAAAAAGACGGCTTTAGCCAGACTCCAACTGCACAAGCCCAACGCAGAGCCTGTCTTCTATGGCATTGCCGCCGTTTGCAACTGTCATACTTTTTGCGTTGTTTTTGTCAACGCTCCACAGCACATTGCCATCCTCGTTCTTGCGGTGGCAAAGAGCTGTCCCAATGTAAAAAAACAAAGCAAAAAGACACTGCACTCCACCACCACCGTTTCGTTTATGCCAGTATGCAAATCGACGGAAGCTAAGTTACATAATGTGGCATTATAGTACATTTCCCCCACGCTTATAGGCGACTATGCCAACGCAGAAATGTCCTATAATAACATTATGTAAAATATCCAATGCCATAGTCCGCTACCCGAAAAAATATCCCCACACACAAACCCAACGCTGATAGTTTTCGGGTAGCGGAAGCCGTCTTTTTTTTCTCCCACCGCACTGCCCACGCTTCTTTGCCACGCTCCCCACCACCCATTTCAATGATGCAGGGAATAAAAAGGCATAAGTGTTTAGTTGCCCAAATGCTTGTGGCAGTTGCAAACAGCATTGTTTCATTTCATTGCACTTTGCTTGATTTGCAACCGCCTCAGCACCGCACAGCAAGCGTATTGCGTTCCGCATACCCTTGCTCTTTCCAACCGCATCAAGTATTAGGTATGCCTTTTTATCCCTGCGACGTGTTTGCCCCATTGCCAACGCTCCAAAAAATCAATTGGAGGACAATAAATTAAAAGGAAGTCGGGACACATTTTCCAAAAGAAAAAAGAATAAAAAGGCAAGCAAAATTAGGTGGCTCCGCTCAATGCCAACGCTCAATAAAAAATCCAAAAGACTACGGCATAATGGCAAGGCAGATATGGTGGCTTCGCCGAGTTGCTGTGTTGCCTTGCCACCCTTCGGGACTTATTCCGTTTCCTTTTGGATTTTTTGCCCCGCCACCTGATGAATGGCTTTCTTTTTTTTCTGTTTTTTTCTTTGTAAAAAAGTTTTGGTTTTCAGCCACAGCAACGAAAAAAGCGGAGTTAATCTCAAAAGTAGTGCGATATGAAAGCCGTTAAAATCATCACTTACAACCCCAAAAATCAAAAATCGGATTTTGAATTTTATGTCTTATCCAAAGGCATAAACAGTGGTAAGCCATTAGATACGCCTTGCCCGAATTGTTTTGTAATATCCTGCCGGAATGTAGAAGAAATGGATTTCTACCGTAGTTTATTATTTGGCTTATGGAAAGCAAAAGCCTTTCATCAATTTTTAGTAGGTTCGGTTATTCCTTTTATCCGCATCAGCGATTTTAAAAACTTTGTTTTTGAACAAGCAACGCATTTGCGGAGCAAAGAACCCGAATTTAAAAAAGACGTTCTCAAAGTCAAAGCGTTAGAACAGAAAGAACGACAGATGTATGAACAGTTGCTTTTGATTTCAGAGCTCAAACGTATTTACATTGCAAGACATTTGAAGCGGTAGCCCTGCGGGCTACGCTCTTTTGCCTTTGCAGTTCCCACCGCTTGCCCGATATTTGAACCATTCCCCACACATAAAGGCAATATAAAAGCACCGTTATATAAAAGGAGTGAAAACTGGTGCAACAAAAAATCCCACCCAAATGGGTAGGATTTCAATCACTTTACAAAACGAAAAAAGCTTTTTATTCTTTTTTCGTTTCGTTAGAGTTTTCACTCTGTTTTGTTTCTTCTACATTGTCATCACGCATTGCGGTTTGAGCTATGGCAGTAGCCACAGTTCCGCCCAATATCAGATAACCGCCCACCGTTACAATGGTGGCAGGTAACGCAATGGGTGCAGTTAAGATGGCACCGCCTACGGCTGTCAATGTAATACCTATGTTCCGAATGATTTTAAACCATTTCGGAGTGGGAGCTGTTACACGCTCGACCAAATTAAGACTGTCCTTTTTCATTGTTTAATTGTTTTAAAATGATTTTTTCTAAATTGTTTACTCGATGTTCCAAATAATCGACTTTGTGATTAAGCACATCATAGCTGTTTTTAAACTCTGTTTTAATCAGTAATGCCATTGTTTTTACTTCCGTTAAATCCTTTTCCATTTTTTTAAAATCGGAATGGAGTTGTTTAATGAAGTAAGCAACAATCGCCAAAAGCATACTGATTAAAGAGCCGAATATCAAGTTTAGTGTGATTGCATTTTCCATATTGTCGCCTTTTTAAAATTGGAAATCGTTTTCGATGATGATGCTTTTATCATTACTTTCAGCAATTGCCAAAAGCTTAGGATAAATCATTTCGTAAGCATCTTTACTTCTCAAAACTTGAAAATCCCCATTGACCATTTCAAAGCCGAAACCGCACAACGGACAACCTGCGGTTTGTCTGTATGTATTGCCGATATGGATATACACAAAACTGAAATTAGGTAAGCCGTTTATTTCAATCATACCCTTGTGGAACTTCGGGAACTTCTGCCGATAATCGGCATTCTTTCCGCCCCAAGTGTTCAATCTTAATGTATAATTTCCTGTTGGAATGGCAGTTTGGTTTTGTATTTTAACGGCACGGATTTTATCCTCTAAAAGATAGCATTGAAAAATACCGTCAATATACAAATGGCTCAATGTGCTTTGTTTCCCTTCCGCTACTCTTAAAATTTTTGTTCTCATTGAAAAACGTTTTTGAAATTGATAAAGAAAAGTCCCAAGGCTTGCAAGGGACTTTCATTTGTGAGTGCTTAAAAAGCATCTTCAATACGTAAACAGTTTCCTGAATTGAACGAATAATAATTTCCGTTTACCTCTTGGAAAAACTCAATACCGATACACTGAATTACCGTTACATTCGTGTCCAACGTAGGAGTACCCGGAAGCGTTGCAGTGAAAGTGTCGCCTGCAAATTCCGTATTCAAAGGAATATAATCCGAATATTCTACAACACTCAACTCGTTATTTGTAATATCTTCAGGTTCATACGTTCCGGTAATCGCATTGTATGAAAAATCAGCCACTACCGCCAAAGCATTAATCAAACGGAAATGAGTAGATCCGGACGGAGCTGAAATTAAATCCGTAGGATTGAACGGAGCAACCGTGAAATCTGCACTTTCTCTACCAGTGGTATGGGTTACGTCATACGGAGCGTTAAATACACTACTCAAAGAAAGTTTTTTGTCGAACTCAAAACCTAACAAATAATTTCTTTGGGTTGAGATTTCAACCTTTCTGTAACCTCTGGCTTCTGTGCCATCTTCCAAGTTGATTTTTTTCATTATGGAAGTCAAGCGACCTGTAACTTGACTATCCGCCATTTTCGACATCAATGCGGATAAAGCAGTACGAACCGATTTTCCGGCTCGTGCACAACCGCCAAATTCGTTCATATTCTCACGGGTACGCTCAAATTCAGGTGCTGTTTTAACCTGTTCTGCGGTGGGACCGCCCACCATTCCGGCGAAAAATCCTTGTTGACCTTTTATTTTGAAGTGTCGCACATCGCCAATCGTACCGACATACTTCATAAGTCCTTTTTGTCTTGCCATTTTGCTAATAATTAAAGGGTTAATAAATACTTTGCTGCAGCTTTTACAAAGTTCTATCTAACTCATTTTATGAGCAATACACAAGGCGGTAAAAGGTAATGCAATACGGTGCTATCGCACCGAAAACACTACATTTCAGAAATCAAGACAGCAATTTGTTTAAGAAATCGGAGGAAGAAGCAAAACTAAATAACAGAAAATTATATAGCTTGAAACAATCAAAAAGACTATTTTTACGGAAAGAAAAAAGTTTTGATACAAAAGGTTTAAAATGTTGTACCTATGTTGTACTTAAAAAATAAAAGTAAGATAAAACCCTTTATTTACAATGCCTTGCAAACTTATTTCTGATAATTGATTGTTAGTGGCAAGTGTAACGAAACAACAACGATAGACAAATATGAATCCAATATATACAGACCTTCACATTCATACTTCTGACAATCCAGACAAACCAAACGAAAATTACGACTTGGATTTGTTGGTAAAAAAAATATTGGAATTCAATAAAAACTCAGAGTTCTTAATTTCATTGACAGACCATAACTTCATAAACACAAAAGCATATTTAAAAGCAAAAGAATTAGGCATAAATATTATTCTTGGTGTGGAACTTCATATTAAAAATTACGAAGGATGCCCAGCGTATCACTGTCATATATATTTTGACATTGAAGAATTAACTGAAACCATATTAGATGAAATTAATGAAAAATTAAATCAATTATACCCTAAGAAAGTTGTTGAGAAGCTTGACCCAACTATTCCATCAATTCAGGACATCATAAATAAATTTGACTCATACGAATTTATGTTACTTCCTCACGGAGGACAATCACACGCAACTTTTGACACTTCTATACCAACGGGAGTTAAGTTTGACACTACACTAGAGAAAAGCATTTATTATAACCAGTTTGATGGATTTACTGCAAGAGGAGATGTGAAACTTGAAAAAACTCAAGATTACTTTAAACGACTAGGTATAAATGAATTTGTTAATCTTATTACTTGCAGTGATAATTATTTCCCAAATAATTATCCAAATGGAAAAGACCAAAATCCATTTAAACCAACTTGGATGTTGGCAAAGCCAACATTCAATGGGTTACGTCTTTCTCTTTCAGAACAGTCAAGACTTATCTATTCTGAAGATAAACCTAAAATTTGGTCTGAAAATATTAAGTCAATTAAGCATAGTAAAGACAATATTGAAATTGATGTTGAGCTGACCTCTGGGCTTAATGTAATTATCGGAGGCTCATCAAGTGGAAAGACTTTACTAGTTGATTCAATCGTTAAACAACTCACTAAAAATACAGCAACATCAATCTATACTCAATATGAAATTGATAAGATAAAAATTGACAATCCATCAGGAATGATTCCACATTTTTTGCACCAAAACTACATAATGGGAATTGTGAATAATGTTTCAGAGGATAAAATTGAAGACATTGATATTATTAAAAGAGTATTTCCTGGTGACGAAGAAATTAAGGAAAGTATCAACAATGGCTTAAGATTGTTTAAGAAGAACATTCAAGATTTAGTCAAAAACGTTAAAGTTCTGGAAGAAGAAACAGAAACGTTGAGCAAGATTCCTAAACTATCAAGATTGCTCATTAAGAATAATGTTGAAAATAACATTTTTGAAAAATTACTACCCACTGAAATTGAAATTGAAAAACTTAAATTTTCCCCAACTCGACATTCACAGTTTATTTCTAATCTTGAAGAAATAGACACTTTTTTAGCAACATTTCCTTTTGTAAATCATAATTCAACTTTAATTCAAGACCTGAAAAATGAACTTGACTTATCTTTAGAATACTCCCAAAAAGAAAAACTAGCAAGAGCAATTGTGGTTGAAGAAAAGGAAAACTACGACACTCTTTTGAAAGCAAGTGATTCAGAAGAACAGACAAAAAAGCAAAACTTTGAAAAGCTGTTAGACTCATTAAAACGATATACAAAAGCTTACAGGGAATTTTTCAAAACGATTGAACTCATTTCTAATTATGCACTAAAGTTTGATTCAGAGGAAATCGAATCAATGGGACACAAACTTTATATAGAAAATGATTTTGTATTAAACAAAGAGAAATTTTTAGAAACAGTAAATCACTATTTGAAACAGAGTATTGTTGATTTTAATAATATTACACCTAATTTATTTTTCGATGCAAACTTTAAAAAGAAATCACCCAAAGTTCAAGATTATGATGACTTTGAGCAAAAGATTTTCAATAGTTTTGAGGCGTTAAACAAGAAAAAGTACAAAATAATTACAGACGATGGTCGTGAGTTTGACAAACTTAGCCCGGGATGGAAAACATCTGTAATTCTTGACATCATATTAGGTTATGACAAAGATATTTCTCCTATTATTATTGACCAACCAGAGGATAATTTGGCAACGAACTATATAAATAAAGGTTTGGTAACTGCGATAAAGAAAATCAAATCTAAAAAACAAATTATCCTAGTTTCACACAATGCTACAATTCCAATGCTTGCAGACGCACAAAATATTGTTTTGTGTAGAAACGAAAACAACAAGTTAATAATAAAATCAAGTCCACTTGAAGGAAAAATTGATGGTAAAGATGTTGTTGACCACATTGCAGAAATAACTGATGGAGGCAAACCGTCAATCAAGAAGCGAGTAAAAAAATATAACCTCAAAAAATTCAGCGAATAATATGAAACTAATTTTCACGAAAGATGCGAATAACGAAATTAATGTTCAACTACAAAAAGGGACAGTTGTTGAAGATTTTTCATATACTGAGATGGTAAGTCAGCTATTAACAAGTAATGTTTTTGATGATACTGATTTTACGAATCTTTCAGAAGAAGAACAAGCAAAAATTCAAACTATGCTTGACAAAATTAGTGCAGTATTTCAAGACGAAGAAGAAGAAAATGAAGCAGAATGACAGAACACCAGCCACTAATAACTAAGCTTTCGTCTTGCCCGCAGGGCATGAGATGAAAGCCCGTTGAACGGAACCGTAGGGAGCTTAATACGTATTATGGAGTTGTCGAAGTGTGACTTTAAGATATACGAGCAGTAATTTTAGGATTACTGCTTTTTTTGTGGTTGAAGTTGTGCTGTCTTATTGTTATTTTTCGATTTACCGACGCAATTAA
>Ga0079224_100014544_pt1 | contig 10990 bp, 9 predicted proteins | sample Stecom2015_FD_80414 | JGI IMG/M metagenome (GOLD analysis project Ga0079224, IMG submission 80414) | Agricultural soil microbial communities from Utah to study Nitrogen management - Steer compost 2015 | ecosystem: Environmental > Terrestrial > Soil > Agricultural land | place: USA: Utah...
GGCGGACGGGGCAGCGGCGGACGGGAGCTGGGGCGAAGGTGGCGGGGGAGACGGGCTGGTGCAGTTCTTCGCCATCTGCCGGGGCTTCCGGCGCTGGGCGCTGGCCAACACCCAGGAATTCACGCTGGTCTTCGCCTCGCCGGGGGCGGTGACCGGGCCGGTCTCGCAGCGGTTCACCGAGCCGTTCGGCCGGATCTTCCTCGCCGCGGCGGGCAGGCTGCTCACCGGATACGAGATCACCACGCCCGCCACCGACCTCATCCCGCCCGCGCTGCGCGAGGACCTGCTGGACTTCCGCACCGAACTGCTGGCCGCGCTGTCGGAGTCCGGCCAGAAGTTCCCCGCCGAGAAGCTGGACCTCGGCGTCACCTATCTGATGATCCAGAGCTGGGCGCGACTGTACGGGCACGTGACCCTCGAGGTGTTCGGCAACTACCCGCTGCCGCTGTCACAGCCGGAGGTCATGTTCGACGCCGTGCTGGCCGATCTGGCCCGCTCGTGGGGCCTGACCTGACGCCGCGCCTCCCCGCACGCCGCCGCTCTAGATGCGTGCGCCCTTGCGGCGGTTGCAGCCACGGCACAGGATCTGGAGGTTGCTCGCGCTGGTCGCGCCGCCGCGGCTCAACGGGATGATGTGGTCGAACTCCAGGTAGTGCGCACTGCCGCACTCCACGCAGCGGCCGCCGTCGCGCTGCCACACCTCGGCCTTGACCTCCTGGGAGATGCTGCGGGTGTCGCGCCTGCCCGGCGAGAGCACCAGCCGCTTGGCCACCCGGAGCGCGCCCTCCAAGGCGGCGGTCACGTAGTCGGGATCGTCCACCTCGAAGTCGGCCCCGCCGCGCGCCGAGGTGGCCGCGACCTGTACCGCGCCGTCGGTGTTCTGCACCGAGACCACCCGCGACCAGGGCAGTTCCACGCCCGCGCCCGCGCCGACGAAGCGCAGCTTCTTGTTGCTGGCGATCAGCCTGCCCTCGGTGCGTCTCGGTCCGCGCGCGAGCGTCCTGACCTGGACGGCCGGCAGGTCGAGGTGCACCTTCTCCTCGGAGTCCAGATGCAGGTCGGGGGTGCGGATCACCGGCAGATCGCCCTCGCGCAGCCTGCACAGCAGCCTGCCCCGGTGCACCCGCCTGCGCAGGTCCTCCACCAGCGGCCCGCTCAGGCGCAGTTCCGCCAGGGCGTGCTCGAACAGCTCGAACTCCTCCTGCTGGATCTCGCCGTCGGCGAAGGCGAAGGTCACCATGCGCTCGATATAGCTGAGTCCGAGATCGCGCAGGGCGGCGCGGCCACGGCTCTCGTCGATGCGCTGGTAGCGCAGCGAGGCCCACAGGTGCTCCCACGGCTCGCCGATCGGGCCCGAGGTGGTGAGCACCCGCCAGGCGCTGCTGTGCCAGTGCGTGAGGAACTCCTCGATCTCCACCTCACAGGCGACACACGCGGACAGCCCGCCGAACAGCTTGCGGCGGCGCGGGGCGCCGCAGCGCGGACAGTCGCGGGGGTCGTCCCGGGTGCGCAGGTAGCTGTCGGAGGTCCAGCGGACGCCGTCCCACCAGCGCATGCGGGCGGGCTCGGCGGGATCGGGATGCCAGTCGGCGCGCGCCGGATCGGGTGGGGACGGCAGGGGCGCGGGATCGGGGTGGCGCCTGGTCAGGTCGACCGGGCGCGGGGCGGGGCCGGGAAAGGCGGCCGGGAGGTCGACGCGGGCCAGGGGGAGGGTGTCGGCGCGGCCGGAGGAACCTGCCCGGGGCAGTGCCGGATCGGTGGGCGGACCGTCGGCCCGCGCGGCGTCCGGGGCTCCGTTCGGCGCCGGGCAGGGGTCGGCGGGCGCCCCCGCGATGTCGCGTGCCGGGTCGGCGTCGGCAGCGTCGTCGCCCCGGACGCGATTTCCCGGTGTGCCGATATCCGGTGCGGCGTCGGCAGGGTACCGGGACGACGGCAGATCGCCCGACAGCGGCAGGCGGCGGGTGGGGAACGGTGCGCCGGTCGGGCGGTGCACCGCGGGCGTCCGGTCGGCGCGCGAGCCGAGCGGATCGCCGCCGGGCTCTGTATCGCCCGCGTCGGCGGTGCGGGGCGGCGCGGGGCGTCGGTCGGGCCCGCCCGCCGCCTGCTCGCCGCCGTCACCGGTGAAGTGTGCGCCGCCGTCACCGGTGGAGTGCGCGCCGCCGTCACCGGTGGAGTGCGCGCGGCCGCCGGCGCGTGCGCCGCCGGTGGCCGGATTCGCGGCGCGCTCCTCGCCGGGGGTGCGGCGGGCGCGGCCGCGGGCGAAGGGGTCGCCCGCGCGGGTGGTGGGCACGCGCCGGTCGGGATCGTCGACGGTCACGCCGAATTCGGTGACCAGACCGGCCAGGCCGGTGTGCCAGCCCTGGCCGACCGCGCGGAAACGCCAGCCGCCCGCGCGGCGGTAGAACTCGCCGAACATCATGGCGGTCACCCGGTCGTGATCCTCGATGGCGAAGCGGGCGACCGGGCCGTCGGCGGCGTGCACGGTGACGACGAGACCGTCGATGTCGGCGAAGCTGCCCTCGTCGAGCGAGCCGCCGATCACGATGCGCTCGACGTCGCGCTCGGTGCGCGGCAGCGAGACACTGAGACGGGCGGTGCCTCGGCCGAGATCCTGGGCGATGGTCACCGCCTGGGAGATGTGCCTCGGCGCGTTGTAGAACACCAGATCACGATCGGTGCGGACCGCGCCCGACTCGTCGAGCAACAGCGCGTGCGCGTCGACGGCATGCCCGCTGCGCCAGGAAACCTCCACGGCCAGAAGAGATGTCGGTACCGGTGCGTTCGCGCCCTTGCTGAGATCGATCGTGCTGGGTTCCATCGTGCTGGCATCCTGCCACGCCCCTCCGACACGCCCGGCGCTCCGGTCCCGCCGGACGCGGGCACGGACGACACAGCCGCGGGCGGCGGCGGAAATCCGGCTGGTCCCGCCGGTGGTCGGGCACAGTGGAGGCCATGACGAGCCCCGAGGGGAAGGGCAGGCGTGACGGATCGCGGGGCGGTCCGGCCACACCGCGCGTGCCGGGGCCCGCCGAACTCGTCGCCGCCGCCCAGGCCGCGGCCGCGGCGGCGCAGGCGGCGGCCGGGCAGGCGCTGGAATCGGCGCAGGCCACCGCGGGGCACGCCTTCGACGCGGCGGTGCGGCTGCCACCCGCCACGGCGCAGCTGGCCGCCCAGCTCCCTGACCTGGTGGAGAACCTGTCCCTGGCCGTCGACCGGCTCAACGCCACCATCGACCGGCTCGACCGCACCCTGGCGTTGGCCGATCCAGCCTTCGCCGCCTACGACCGGTTGCTGCCCCGGCTGGAGGCCATGGTCGCGCTCGGCGAGGACGTGCTCGGCGCGCTGTCGCGGCTGCCCGGGGTCTCCTCGGTGCTCGGCCGGGTCACCGGTGCGCGGCGCGGGGGCGAGCAGGAGCCGCCTCCCGCGCCGAAGCCGCGGCGCTGAGCCGCGCGAGCGGGCCCGCGGCGCGGAAGGTGGCGGCGGCCTTGAGCAGCATCTCGCGGTATTCGGCCGCCGGATCGGAATCGAGCACGATCGCCCCACCCGCGCCGATCCGCCAGCGCCCGTCCTGGCGGACGGCGGTGCGGATGACGATGTTCAGATCGGCGGCGCCGCCGAGGCCGAGGAATCCGATGGTGCCGGAATAGACGCCGCGCGCCTCGGTCTCCAGTTCGTCGATGATCTCCATGGTGCGCAGCTTCGGCGCACCGGTCATGGAGCCGCCGGGGAAACAGGCGCGCACGCAGTCCATCACGTCCACGTCCTCGCGCAGCGTGCCACGCACCGTCGAAACCAGCTGGTGCAGTGTGGAATAGGTCTCCACCGCCATCAGCTCGGGCACGTGCACACTGCCGATCCGGCAGACCCGCCCCAGGTCGTTGCGCAGCAGGTCGACGATCATCAGGTTCTCGGCGCGCGTCTTGGGGTCGGTGGCCAGTTCCCGCCGCAGCCGCTCGTCCTCGGCCCGGGTGGCCCCGCGCGCGGCGGTGCCCTTGATCGGCTTGCTCTCCACCGTGCCGTCGCGGCCGACCTTGAGGAAGCGCTCGGGGGACGAGCAGGCCACCTCCAGGCCGTCGAAGCGCAGGAAGGCGGCGTACGGGGCGGGATTGCAGCGGCGCAGCACGCGGTAGAAGTCCAGGCCGGGGATGTCGGCGTCGAGGGTGACCGCATCGGTCAGGCAGATCTCGTAGGACTCGCCCGCCCGCAGCCGCTCGAGGCAGGTGGCGATGTCGGCGAGATAGCGACCGCGACCGCGGGTGAGCCCGGCGGCCACCGCGTCGAGGTCGGCCTCGACGCGCAGTTCGGGTGGGTTCGCCCAGGAGGGCAGCGTGTCCAGGACCGCACGGGTGTCCCGCAGCCACCGCCGGGCGTGGTCGTCGCCCGCGCGCGGATCGCCGGGGTCGCTCAGCGCCAGCAGATGGGTGCGGCCGGCCACGTGGTCCACGGCGATCAGGCGGTCGGCGAAGATCCACTGGGCGTCCGGGGCTGGGGCGCGGTGGACGGCCGTGGCGCCGCAGTCGGCCTTGATCTCGTAGCCGAGATAGCCGACATAGCCGCACCCGAAATCGAATGGCAGATCGGGGAGTTCGACCCGGCGGTCGCGCAGTTGCCGCGACAGGTAACCGAGGACGTCGCCGGGGACGCGGCGCTCGGCGCCGTCGGCGTCGCGCACCGTCACGGCGCCCTCGCCGACCCGATAGCGCACCACCTCGGCCAGCGGGCCGCTCGCGTCGCCGAGGAAGGAGAACCGGTCCAAGCCGGGCTCGACGTGCTCGCTGTCGAGCCAGAAGGCGGTCGGGGAATGGGCGTGCAGGCGCACGAAGGCGGCCTCGGTGTCCACAGCGCGATCGACGATCTCGTGATGGACCCGCGGGCGGCGGAGGGAGGTCACGGCCGCGGGGCCCGCCACGACGGACACACCGCGACGTGTCGCCCCCTCCGGCCGCGCCGCGGCGGCGAGCGCCCGATCAGTGGTCGATCGCGGCGGAGCGGTGTTCGCCCGCGGATGCGAGGCGGCGGGTGTGCCCGTGCGCCCGGCCACGGTGAGGGCGGCGAAATTGCGCAGCAGCGCCGCCCCGTGCTCGCTCTCGACGGACTCGGGATGGAACTGCACGCCCCACTGGGGCCGATCCCGGTGGCGCACACCCATGATCACGCCGTCGCCGGTCCTGGCGGTGATCTCCAGGCATGCAGGCAGCGGGCGGAGGGCGGCCAGGGAGTGGTATCGCACGGCGGTGAAGTCCTGCGGCAGGCCGGCGAACAGGTCGCGGCCGTCGTGCGCGACGCGGTCGAGGTAGCCGTGGCGCGGTCGCGGCGCGCGCTCGACCCGGCCGCCCGCGGCGACCACGAGGGCCTGGTGGCCGAGGCAGACGCCGAGCAGCGGTTGGGTGGCGGCGGCGATCACCGCGGCGGACAGGCCGACGTCGCGCGGGCGGTCGGGGCGGCCGGGGCCGGGGGAGATGACGATGTTGTCGTAGTCGGCCAGCCCGAGCGCGGCGATGTCGGTGAACTCGTCGTTGCGCACGACCGTCGGTTCGGTGCCGTTCACCTCGCTGATCAGCTGATACAGGTTGTAGGTGAACGAATCGTAGTTGTCGATCAACAGCGTGCGCATGGTGTGCGCAACCCTACGCCCGGCCACCGGCCGGCAACTGTTGTCGGATGCCTTCAGTTCCTCGGGGACCGTGGTGCACAATGTCAGGCATGTCTGTAGCGCAGCCGGTCGAGGTGGATCGTGACGTCGTCGATTTCGCGATCGTCGGGAAGTGGATGGAAGAGCAGGGGCTTCCCGGTGGCGAATTCGAGGAGGTGACCCCGCTCGGTGGCGGCACGCAGAACATCATGCTGCGCTTCGTGCGGGGCGGCCGCACCTTCGTGCTGCGCCGCGGGCCCAAGCATCTGCGGCCGAAGAGCAACGAGGTGATCAAGCGCGAGGCCCGCCTGCTCGGCGCGCTCAACGGCACCGACGTCAAGGCGCCACGGGTGATCGCCGCCGCTCCCGACGAGTCCGTCCTCGGCGTGTACTTCTACCTCATGGAGCCCATCGAGGGCTTCAATCCGCAGACCGAGCTGCCCGCCCTGCACGCGGGCGACGCCGAGATCCGGCGCGGCATGGGCCTGTCGGCGGTCGAGGCCATCGCCCGCCTCGGTGAGCTGGACTACAAGGAGATCGGCCTGGAGGGCTACGGCAAGCCGGAGGGCTTCCTGGAGCGCCAGGTGCCGCGCTGGATGGCCGAGCTGGAGTCCTACGCGAGCAACAAGGGCTACCCGGGCCCGGACATTCCCGGCATCGAGAAGGTCGGCGAATGGCTGGAGCGCAACCGGCCGACCGAGTGGCGGCCCGGCATCCTGCACGGCGACTGCCACCTGGCCAACATCATGTTCAGCTACGACGGCCCCGAGGTCGCCGCGCTGGTCGACTGGGAGATGTCCACCATCGGCGACCCGTTGCTCGATCTGGGCTGGCAGATCGCCACCCGCCCCGAGCCGGGGACCACCGGCGCCGCGCTGATCGGCAGGCTCGGCGCGGCGGGTGGACTGCCCACGGCCGAGGAGATGGTCGAGCACTACGGCAGCTTCTCCAGCCGTGACCTGAGCGCGGTGGACTGGTACACCGTGCTGGCCTGCTTCAAGCTGGGCATCGTGCTCGAGGGCACTCACGCGCGCGCGTTCGCGGGCAAGGCGCCCAAGGAGACCGGCGACTTCCTGCACGCGATCACCCTGGAGCTGTTCGACCGGGCCCAGCGGCTGATGGCCTGAGTCGGGGCCGTACTACCGTCGAGGCATGGCGATCGTCCCCGATGTGAAGGACTGGACCTGGGTGCTGGAACGCCCCTGTCCCGAGTGCGGCTACGACGCCGCTGTCGTCGACTACGACGCGGTGCCCGCCGCCGCGCGGGCCAACGCGGATCGTCTGCGCGCGGCGCTGAACCGGCCCGACGCGCGGCAGCGGCCCCGGCCGGACACATGGTCGCCGACGGAGTACGCGGCGCACGTGCGTGACGTGTGCCGGGTCTTCGTCCTCCGCGTCGCGGTGATCACCGGCCGCACCCCCGTCGATCCCGGCATCCCCGCCTTCGATCCGGGGATCGCCGATCCCGTCACGGGCGGTGGTGGTCCGGCGCCCGGCCGGGCGGAGGCGGCGGACGACGTGCCGGCCTTCGCCGCCTGGGACCAGGACGCCACCGCCGTCGCCGATCGCTACCACGAACAGGACCCGGCCGAGGTCGCCGAGCAGCTCACCGAGGCCGCGGCCGCCGTGGCGGCAGCCTTCGCCTCGGTGCCGCCGGATCGGCGCGGCCTGCGCGCCCGGCGCGGCGACGGCTCGACCTTCACGGTGGACTCGCTGGCGCGCTATTTCCTGCACGATCTGGTGCACCACGTCCACGACGTGCGCGGCTGACCTCGCCGCAGAACGCGGCGGCCCGATCGCGGCGCGGCTCGAATTTCTGGAACATGTTCGGCCTGGTTTATTACCCCGGGCAATGATTTTTCCGGGTGGGACTAGAACGGGTTCCACTTATCTCGTAGTGTGGGTGCTGTCACATTGAAGCACTGTGCACGCGAGAGGTCGACTGGAATGAAGACGAAGGGCGCGATCCTGTGGGGGATCGACCAGCCGTGGTCGGTGGAAGAGATCGAGATCGGCGACCCGGTGGCAGGCGAGGTGCAGATCCGGATGGAGACCGCCGGTATGTGCCATTCCGACCACCACATCGTCACCGGCGCTACGCCCATGCCGGGCTACCCGGTGATGGGCGGACACGAGGGCGCGGGCGTCATCACCAAGCTCGGCCCGAACGTGCCCTCCGATCTGCAGGTCGGCGACCATGTGATCCTGTCGTTCATCCCCGCCTGCGGCCGCTGTCCGGCCTGTGTGAAGGGGCAGATGGCCCTGTGTGACCTCGGCGCGGGCCTGCTCATGGGCCAGGCCATCAGCGACGGCACCTACCGCATCCAGGCGCGCGGGGAGAACGTCATCCCGATGTGCCTGCTCGGCACCTTCGCCCCGTACATGACCGTGCACCACACCTCGGTGGTCAAGATCGACCCCGAGATCCCGTTCGAGGTCGCCTGTCTCGTCGGCTGCGGCGTGCCCACCGGTTTCGGCTCCTCCACCCACGTCGCCAACGTCATGCCCGGTGACACCGTGGTGGTCGCGGGCATCGGCGGCGTCGGCATGAGCGCGCTGCAGGGCGCGGTGCTCTCCGGCGCGTCCAAGGTCGTCGCGATCGACCCCGTGCCGTGGAAGCTGGAGCAGGCGCAGAAGTTCGGCGCCACCCACACCTACGCCAGCATGGCCGAGGCCATCGTGCCGCTGATGGAGGCCACCGAGGGTCGCATGGCCGACAAGGTCATCCTGACCATGGGCGAGATGCACGGCGACTACGTCGAAGAGGGCCTGATCCTCACCAGCAAGGGCGGCACCCTCGTTGTCACCTCGATGGGCCGCATGGACGCAGGCGACGTCAAGATGAACACCTTCCTGCTGTCGATGCTGCAGAAGACGGTGAAGGGCTGCATCTTCGGCGGCGGCAACGCCCGCCAGGACGCCCCGCACCTGCTCTCGCTGTACAAGTCGGGCCAGCTGAACCTGGACGACATGGTCACCCGCAGCTACTCGCTGGAGGAGATCAACCAGGGCTACCAGGACATGCTCGACGGCAAGAACCTGCGCGGCATCATCCGCTACACCGAGAACGACTGGTGAGACCGGGGCGCGGGCCCGCCCTGCCACGGGGCGGACCCGCGCCCTTGGGTTCGCCGGGGGTTGTCTCGTAGGCTCGCGGGGTGCGCGCACTCGAGCAGATCGACGACTGGCCCGTCCGGCACGCCGCCGCGGGCGTGACCACCGGCGCCGCAACGGCTTCCCACGGTGACGCCGACCGGGTGTTCGCGCTGGCCTCGGTGACCAAGCCGCTGGTCGCCTATGCCGCGCTGGTCGCCGTCGAGGAGGGTGCGATCGAGCTCGATCAGCCCGCGGGCCCGCCCGGCGCCACCGTGCGCCACCTGCTCGCACACGCTTCCGGCCTGGCCTTCGACACCACCGAGGTGCTGGCCGAGCCCGGCGTCCGGCGCATCTACTCCAGCTCCGGCTTCGAGGTGCTCGCCGATTTCATCGCCGGGCAGTCCGGCATCGCCTTCGAAGAGTATCTGCGCGAATCGGTCTTCGTGCCGCTCGGTATGGATTCCTCGGCGCTGACCGGCCCGGCGGGGCACGCCTGCCGCGCCTCCCTGAACGACCTGCTGCGCTTCGCCGCCGAATTGCTGAATCCCCGGCTGATCTCGCCGCAGACCCTGGCCGAGGCCACCACCGTGCAATTCCCCGGCCTCAACGGCGTGTTGCCCGGTTACGGCTCGCAGCGGCCCAACGACTGGGGCCTCGGCTTCGAGATCCGCGACGGCAAGTCGCCGCACTGGACCGGGACCACCAACTCCGCGCGAACTTTCGGCCACTTCGGCCAGTCCGGCACCTTTCTGTGGGTCGATCCGCGGCGGGGTCTGGCGTGTTGCGCGCTCGCCGACGAAAATTTCGGGGACTGGGCGCGCGCGGCCTGGCCGGTGCTCAGCGACGCGGTGATCGCCGAGAGCGCCGCGGTGTAAACGCCGGGCAACACACGACGCGAGTAACAGATGTAACTCGCAACACTCGAGTACACTCGGGCAACGCCAGCAGCGGACAGGTCGTTGGGGAAGACGTCCCTCGTCTGAGCTGGAGGTGTCAGTGGTGCGCGCATCGAGTCAGTTCGCGGACGCGACGGCGGGTGTGGTCTGGATCCACTCAGCCCCCGCCGCGCTGTGTCCGCACGTCGAGTGGGCACTCACCTCGGCGCTGAGCGCGCCTGCCAAGCTTCGCTGGACGACCCAGCCCGTCGACGGTCAGCTGCGCGCCTCGAGCGACTGGGTCGGCCCGGTCGGCACGGCGGGCCGCATCGCCCAATCCCTGCGCAACTGGCCGGTTCTGCGCTTCGAGGTCACCGAGGAGCCCAGCGACGGCGTGGACGGGGAGCGCTACAGCTTCTCGCCCGCCCTCGGCCTGTGGCGCGGCGCGGTCAGCGCCAACGGTGACGTGATGGTGGGGGAGAACCGGCTGCGCGCGCTGCTGGAGACCGCCCGCGGCGCGGGCAAGAACTCCGGCTTCGACCTGGCCGGGGAGATCGACCGGGCCATGGGCACGCCGTGGGACGAGGACCTGGAAGCCTTCCGCGGCGGGGACGAGGGCATCGGCGCGGATGTCATGTGGTTGCGCCGGGACGTCGGGTAGGGGCGTTCCACGGAAGAGGATCTCGTCGCGGTGTAAACACCGGTGACGCGCCGGGAGATACAGCCACCGGCGGCTCCGGTGATCTCGGAACACGAACGCGGATCCCGGCGGCCGCCGCACCCACGCCACACACGAATCCGAGAGGCCGCCATGAGTTTCGACACCGTCAACGGCACCAGGGGCGCGCGCCAGCCCGACACCGGCCTGTTCATGCGCACGCTGAACAGCATCGCCACCAGGCGGATCAAGAAGAGCGGGAAGTTCTTCGGCGGCTTCGACGCGCTGCTGCTCACCACGGTCGGCCGCAAGACCGGCGCCGAACGCACCGTGCCGCTGGGCTACATGAGCCGGCCCGACGGCACCTACCTGGTCATCGCCTCCGCGGCGGGGGCGCCGAAGAACCCGGCCTGGTACTACAACCTCGCCGCCGCCCCCGACAAGGTCCGCGTCCAGATCGCCGATCGGATCATCGATGTGACCGCCGAGCAGTTGCACGGGCAGGAGCGCGAGGTCGCCTGGCGCGAGATCGTCGCGCGGGCCCCGAAGATGGGCGAATACCAGTCCAAGACCGACCGGGTGCTTCCGGTCATCCGGCTGACCCCGGTCGCCCGGGGCTGAGCGGGACCGCGGCTGCCGCACGGCGCGGCGGCCGCCCTCGGCCGTGTCCGACGTCCGGGAACCTGTGGGCGCAGAGGGGATCGAACCCCCGACCGCTGGTGTGTAAAA
>Ga0079224_100014545_pt1 | contig 10989 bp, 9 predicted proteins | sample Stecom2015_FD_80414 | JGI IMG/M metagenome (GOLD analysis project Ga0079224, IMG submission 80414) | Agricultural soil microbial communities from Utah to study Nitrogen management - Steer compost 2015 | ecosystem: Environmental > Terrestrial > Soil > Agricultural land | place: USA: Utah...
AGCCGGTGTCCGCGGCAAAACCGTTTTGCGTCCACGGCGCCCAGCACGGCATGGTTACCGGCACTGCGTCCTTTGGCGATGTCGTGAAAAAGGGCAGCAAGGTAGAGCAGCCAGGGCTTGTCGAAGTGCGCCATCAACCGGCCGGCCAGTGGTGTCTGCTGGCGCCCCTCGTCGCTCAGAAAGCCCCGCAGATTGCGGATGACTTTCAACGTGTGTTCGTCGACGGTGTAGGCATGGAACAAGTCATGCTGCATTTGGCCGGTGATGCGCCGAAATGCCGGCAGGTAGCGCGGCAAGATATTCAGCAAGCTCATGCGGTACAGGCTGTCGGCCACACCCCGCGGTTGTTTGAGAATGCGCAGGAAAAGATCTTGGTTAACGGGGTTGCGACGAAATTGTGCATCAATGCGCCGTCGCGCATGCCAGATTGCGCGCAAGGTGCGTGCACTCATGCCTTCGAGGTCAGGGCGTTGCTGCAACCACAGAAAAGCGCGAAAAATCAGTGCGGGGTTACGGGCGAAGCAGTCGGTGCGGTATACACCCAGACGGCCGTTGATAATGCAGAAATCATCGTTCAGGCGACGGGGTGTGGCCGTGGGTGTGTTGAAAAGCGTTTCTTTGATGCTCTGGATCAGGATGGTGCTTAGCTGGCTGACCACCCTCGCGGCCCAGTAGTAGCGTTGCATCAAGATTTCGCTGGGCAGGCGTGTTTTGGTGGGTTGGAAGCCGTATATCCGCGCCAGCGCTGGCTGCAGGTCAAATAAGACACGATCCTCCCGGCGCCCGGTCAGTAAGTGGAGCTCGATGCGCAACTGGCTGAATGCACGCTGGGCGCGCCGCAATGAGCGATATTCACTGGCCGTAATGGCGCCGTTGTCGACCACATCGGACCACGACGAGCCAAACCCTGATGCCTGCGCCAGCCAGCTCAGCAACTGCAAATCACGGAGGGCTCCCGGTGATTCTTTGCAATTGGGCTCCAGCGCGTAGGGGGTATCGTGGAAGTGGGCATGGCGCGCCTGCATTTCAGCGCATTTGGCCAGGAAGAACTGCTGGGGATCCAGTTGTTCAATAATATCCTGTCGCAAGCGGGTGGCAAGTTCGCGGTTGCCCGCCAGCCAACGTGACTCCAGCAGTGCCGTTTCAGTGGTGACGTCCCGGGCGGCCAGTGCCAGGCAATCGGCCAGGGTACGCACACTGTGAGAGGGCTTCAGGCCCACATCCCACATTGCCGCCACCAGATGTTGTATGGCCGTTGTATCTTCCTCGCTGGGTGGATGGTCCAGCAGGATAAGGATATCGACGTCCGAGTGGGGATAGAGTTCGCCGCGTCCATAGCCGCCTACGGCGACAAGGGCCGCGCTGCCTGGCAGCGGAACCAGGACGGTAAGTTGTTGCAGTGCTTGATCGCAAATTTCGCACAACCGGGCCAACAGGGGCTCGGGATGCGGTTGTCGGCGATACTGTACGATGGCCGCCTCGCGCTGCGTCAACCAAATGTCGCGAAGTTGAGCAAGGGCACGGGCGGTCATAATCGTAAGCGGTGTTTTAACCCGCTTTCACAAGTTCCGGTTTTGCCGGCATACCTTCGGAAACCGTCAGCACCTCGTAGCCGGTATCGGTCACCAGAACGGCGTGTTCCCACTGGGCTGACAGGCTGCGGTCGCGCGTAACCACGGTCCAGCCATCGGGCAGGGTGCGGATGTCGCGACGACCGGCGTTGATCATGGGTTCGATAGTGAAGATCATGCCAGGCTCAAGTTTTACACCGGTGCCGGGTTTGCCGTAGTGAAGTACTTGGGGCTCTTGGTGGAATTGCTGCCCCACGCCATGCCCGCAGTACTCGCGTACCACCGAGAAACCGGCGTTTTCTGCGTGGCGCTGAATAACGTGGCCCACGTCGCCAAGCGTAGCACCGGGGCGTACGGCTTCAATACCCAGCCACATACACTCGTAGGTGATGTCGACCAGGCGACGTGCCAGAATGGAAGGCTCGCCAATGTAGTACATACGGCTGGTATCGCCATACCAGCCGTCTTTGATGACGGTGACGTCGATGTTCAGAATGTCGCCGTTCTTCAGAACCTTATCGCCCGGGATGCCGTGGCAAATGACATGGTTGACAGACGTGCATATGGCACCGGGAAACGGCGTGTACCCCGGCGGGGCGTAACCAACTGTGGCCGATTTCACCTTGAGCTCGTCTGTAATGTATTCGAGACACAGCCGGTCGAGTTCGCCGGTGGTGATGCCGGGACGGACAAACTGCGCCAGATAATCAAGGGTTGAGGCCGCCGCCTGGCACGCAGCACGCATTTTATCGAGATCGGCGGGGTTGGTTATCAGAGGGATCATAGGTACTTGAGTAAGCGAGTGAAAAAATAGTAGAATTATAGGCTTTCTCGAATTTGAGAAACAATTTGCCGAAAGAAGTTTGCTGTGGATGGCTTGCAGTAAGGGCTTACCGATAGGTAAGTTTTAATCCGCTACGAATCCGCTATGCAAATTTGCAAGCCGCTGAGCGGTAATTTGTAAACCGCTAATAGGGGCAAACTTGGCAAAAGCGCCCGCATTGTGCGTTTAACGGATTTAAACCCTGTGTTTAGCGTTAACACCGGCAGTGGCGGGTAATCAGCGTGGTCGGCCAACTAGGGTGTCCGTAATACATAGTACCGGATACAGGCCGCCCACAAGACCAAACCCTTGGAGAATATCATGTCTTTAATGCGTGAAATGCTGGAAGCGGGTGTGCACTTTGGCCACCAGACCCGTTACTGGAACCCGAAGATGGCCCCGTACATTTTCGGTAGCCGTAACAAGATTCATATCGTCAACCTCGAGCACACTGTTGTCAAATACCTTGAGGCCGCCAAGTTCGTACGTCAGCTGGCAGCCCGGGGCGGCACCATTCTTTTCGTCGGCACCAAGCGCGCTGCTCGCGACACTATCGCTGCTGAAGCCGCCCGCTGCGGCATGCCCTATGTTAACAACCGCTGGCTGGGCGGCATGATGACCAACTTCAAAACGGTCAAATCGTCCATCAAGCGCCTTAAAGACATGGAAGCGCAAAAAGAATCCGGCGCACTCGAACTCATGAGCAAGAAAGAAGCGCTCATGTTCGAACGCGAACTGGAAAAGCTGAACAAGTCGATCGGTGGTATCAAAGATCTCACCAAGCTGCCCGACGCCTTGTTCGTGATCGACGTCGGCTACCACAAAATTGCTGTGGCCGAAGCGCGCACGCTGGGTATCCCGGTGGTCGCTGTGGTCGATACCAACCACTCGCCAGAAGGCATCGAGCAAGTCATCCCCGGTAACGATGACTCGGGTCGTGCCATTGCACTGTATGCCCGTGGCATGGCAGATGCTGTTCTGGAAGGACGCGAGCAAGCCCTGAGCGGCTTGGTCGAAGAGCTCAGCGAAGGCGCCAAAGACGACGAGTTCGTGGAAGTGCCCGCTGACAACGAGCAAGCAAGCGAATAAGCTTTTTGGGCAGCGCCCGGGTGCGGCCGGTACCCGGGCCATTGTGCAAAGCCTAGCCGGCAGCCGTAACGTATGTTGCGCCCCCCGCCCCGGACCCTGCCGGGGCCTGTCTTACTGAATCTGGAGAATATAGTGGCCCAAATTACCGCTTCTATGGTTAAGGAATTGCGCGCCAAAACCGACGCGCCCATGATGGAATGCAAAAAAGCATTGACAGAAGCCGACGGTGATATGGCGCGTGCCGAAGAGATCCTTCGTGTCCGGCTGGGCAACAAGGCCAGCAGTGCCGCCACCCGTGTGACGGCGGAAGGCCTTATTGGTGTGTCCTTGGCCGACGACCAGAAACGTGGTGCGCTGGTCGAAGTTAACTGCGAAACTGACTTTGTCGCCAAAAACGAAGATTTTATTGCCTTCGTCAACGACCTGGCCCAGTTGATCACCGAAAAGAACCCGGCAGATCTGGATGCGCTTGCCCAGTTGCCCATGCGTGACGGCACGGTGGAAACCACCCGTACCGCGCTGATTGGCAAGGTTGGCGAAAACATGACCATCCGTCGCTTCCAGCACTTTGAAACTGACGGTTCGCTGGCCAGCTACGTTCACGGCGGACGTATCGGCGTGTTGGTTGATTTCACCGGTTCCGACGAGGTCGGTAAAGACGTCGCCATGCACATTGCGGCGATGCGCCCCCAGGCGCTGGATGCCGAAGGCGTGGATCCCGCCAAAATCGAAGCCGAACGCTCTGTCGCCGAGAAAAAAGCGGCCGAATCGGGCAAACCGGCTGAAATCGTGACGAAAATGGTGGAAGGCACCATCCAGAAGTACCTGAAAGAGGTCACATTGCTGTCGCAACCGTTTGTTAAAAATGACAAGCAAAGCGTACAGCAAATGCTGAAAGAAAATAACGCCAGCGTTTCTCGCTTCGCCTTGTATGTTGTGGGTGAGGGCATCGAGCGCAAGTCCGAAGACTTCGCGGCGGAAGTGGCTGCTGCGGCATCCGGCAACGCTTAATTCGTCATTTTGCTGTTTTGAGGTCGGGCGTGCGTCGCGACGCACGCCCGACTTTCGCTTACACTTCCGTTGGGCTGTCTACTCGGAATACTACTATGACCTCCAGACTGTACAAACGCATTCTTCTGAAGCTGTCGGGCGAAGCGCTTATGGGGGATGACGCGTTTGGGATCAATCGCGCCACCATTTTGCGCATGACCGAAGAAATTGGCCGGGTCGTCGACCTGGGTGTCGAGCTGGCCATCGTCATCGGAGGCGGCAATATTTTCAGGGGCGTCGCACCCGGTGCTCAAGGCATGGACCGCGCTACCGCCGACTACATGGGCATGATGGCGACGGTCATGAACGCATTGGCGCTGCAAGATGCGCTCAAAAACCGGGGCATTGACGCGCGTGTACAGTCGGCACTAAACATCGATCAGGTTGTCGAACCCTACATTCGGCCCAAAGCACTGCGTTATCTGGAAGAGGGTAAAGTAGTGATATTTGCTGCCGGTACCGGCAACCCCTTCTTCACCACGGATACCGCCGCCGCATTGCGTGGTGCCGAAATTGGTGCGGAAATCGTGTTCAAGGCCACCAAGGTCGACGGCATTTACAGCGCCGACCCCAACAAGGATCCATCCGCCACCCGCTACGCCCGGATCAGTTTTGACGAGGCCATGGTGCGACGGCTCGAGGTCATGGATGCCACCGCTTTTGCGCTTTGCCGCGACCAGAAACTTCCGATCAAGGTGTTTTCGATCAACAAACACGGCGCCCTCGAGCGGGCGGCGTGCGGTGAAGATGAAGGCACACTAGTACACGTTTGAATTAAAGGAAAAGCGATGAGTCTCTCAGAAATCAAGAAAACGACTGAAAGCCGCATGGGCCGTTCCATCGAGGCGCTAAAGGTCAGTTTGTCCAAAATCCGGACCGGTCGCGCTCACGCAGGTATCCTTGATCACATCACGGTCGAGTACTACGGCTCGGAAGTGCCCATCAGCCAGGTGGCCAACATCAACGCGGTCGACGCCCGCACGCTTAGCGTGCAGGTCTGGGAAAAAACCATGGCTGCTGCCGTCGAAAAGGCCATCCGTGAGTCCGACTTGGGCCTTAACCCCATTCCCATGGGTGAAAATATTCGTGTTCCCATGCCCGCGCTTACCGAAGAGCGCCGGCGCGACCTTACGCGAATTGTGCGCGCCGAGGGCGAAGAGGCCAAAGTATCCGTGCGCAACCAGCGCCGTGAGGCCAACGATGCGCTCAAGAAGTTGCTGAAAGACAAAGAGATCTCGGAAGACGACGAGCGCCGGGCACAAGACGAAATTCAAAAACTTACCGACAAACATGTCGCGCAAATTGACGAGCTGGTCGCGCAAAAAGAAGCAGACATCATGACGATCTGATTCTGGCCATGCCCTCGTCAACCACTCTTGGCAGCTCAACGCTGACCATTCCCACGCCCGGTGACATTCCGCGTCACGTTGCCATCATTATGGACGGCAACGGGCGCTGGGCTACCAAGCGCTATTTGCCGCGCACGGCCGGGCACATACGAGGCCTGCAAGCCGTGCGCCGTGTGGTCGAGGCCTGTGGCAAGCGCGGCGTCGAATACCTGACGCTGTTCGCCTTCAGCTCAGAAAACTGGCGACGCCCGCCAGAAGAGGTCAATTTCTTGATGCGCCTGTTTGTACAAACGCTGGAAAAACAGGTCGATAAGCTGTCGGAACAGGGTGTGCGCTTGCGTGTGGTGGGCGACCTCTCGGCGTTCGAGCCCCACTTGCGCGAATTGATCGACGATGCCGTCGCGCGTACCCGGCACAACTCGGCCTTGCACCTGACGATTGCGGCAAACTACGGTGGGCGCTGGGACATCCTTCAAGCCTTGCGCACCATGCTGGCCAAGCACCCCGAGCTAAGTCAACATCCCGAAAACATCGAAGAAGCCATGCTATTGCCGTATTTGGCCATGGCGTTTGCCCCTGAACCCGACCTTTTCATACGCACCGGTGGCGAGCAGCGCATATCCAATTTCATGATCTGGCAGCTGGCTTACACCGAATTGTATTTTTGCGAAGATTTCTGGCCTGACTTTGGGGCCCGGCAAATCGAGGCGGCGTTCGAGTGGTATCGTACACGTGAACGTCGTTTTGGGCGCACCAGTGCGCAGCTGAACGGCTGACTCGTACGAGGCACTATCATGCTGAAACAGCGCATTATCACCGCAGCCGTGCTGTTGGTTGTTTTGCTTGCCGCACTGCTGGCTCCAAGCGCCTGGCCGTTTGTGCTTTTGTCTGCCGTGTTGGCGGGTTGCGCTCTGTGGGAATGGCTACGGCTAAGCTTGATGCCCGACATGCAAGGGTTGGCCATTCCTGCGGGCTTTACCGTTGCGTTTGTATTGGGCGTGTTGGGTGGGCGCATGCTGCTTGCCACACCCGATGCCGCCACCACGCAGCTATTGTCAGCCGTCAATCAAGTCTTGATTCCCTTGGTGGCCCTGTTATGGGTGGTGGGCGGCACGCTGACCGTGTTTCGTGCCCACACCACTGAGCGCCGTCATCCCTTGCTCTTAAGTTTGTTTGGGGTGGCTGCGGTGGTTGCGTTGTGGTTTGCATTGGCCCAAATTTTTATAAGCGAAGGCGCCTGGGGCTTGGTGTCATTGATGGCACTGATCTGGGTTGCCGACACCGCCGCCTACTTTAGTGGTCGGGCATTAGGCCGGCATAAGCTGGCTCCGCGTGTCAGCCCTGGCAAAACCTGGGAGGGCGCGATAGGCGGCGTGGTGGCCGTTCTGGTTTGGATGGTTGCCAGCGCGATGTGGGGCAATAGTTTTGCGGCGGCTCTGGTGGGGCGCTGGGGATGGGCCGCCATGCTGCTCATTGCCGTTTTTCTTACCGCGCTTTCAATTATGGGTGACCTGTTCGAGTCGTTGCTGAAGCGGCGTGCCGGGGTGAAGGATTCCAGCCAGTTGCTTCCCGGGCATGGGGGTGTCTACGATCGTATTGATGCGCTGTTTCCGGTGATTCCAGTGGCGTGGCTGCTGACAGGGGGCCTGTAATCATGCAACAAATCTGTATTCTGGGCTCCACCGGGTCCATCGGAAAAAGTACGCTTGACGTCATCTCGCGGCATACGGACACGCTTGCCGTCTATGCCTTAAGTGCCTACAACCGCATTGAAGCCCTGGCGCGGCAGGCACACACCTTTCATGCCAAGGTAGTGGTGGTGCCCACCGACGCGGCCGCCGCACGCTTTCGTCTTGCGTGGCCGGGCGCGCGGCGGTTGCCCGACATCCGGGTGGGGGCACAGGCACTGTGTGACACGGTGCAGGAAGACGTCGTCACCACCGTCATGGCGGCCATTGTGGGCGCGGCGGGTTTGCCGTCCACCTTGGCGGCCGCCAATGCCGGCAAACGCGTATTGCTGGCTAACAAAGAGGCGCTGGTCGCTGCCGGTGGTTTGCTGATGCAGGCGGTACGTGCCAATGGGGCGCAACTGCTGCCGGTGGATAGCGAACACAATGCCATTTTTCAGTGTATGCCCGAGTGCGATGCGGGTGGCGCGCCACTTGAGCCTGCCAAAGGGGTGCGTCGCTTGCTTCTGACCGCATCCGGCGGCCCATTTCGCACCGCCGCGCTCGACGCGCTGGCCGACGTAACGCCCGCACAGGCCTGCGCCCATCCCAATTGGAGCATGGGCCAAAAAATCTCCGTCGATTCGGCCACCATGGTGAACAAAGGCTTGGAAGTCATCGAGGCACATTGGCTGTTTGCGATGCCGCCCGACCGTATACAGGTGGTAATACATCCTCAAAGCATTGTGCATTCCATGGTGGAATATCTCGATGGGTCTATATTGGCGCAATTGGGCCAACCGGACATGCGTACACCGATTGCCTACAGTCTTGGCTTTCCTGATCGCATCGACAGCGGCGTGGGGCTGATGGACTTGGCCACCTTGGGCAGGCTGGACTTTGAAGAACCGGACTTCAACCGATTTCCGTGCCTAAAACTATCGTTCGACGCGCTGCACGCCGGGCAGCCGGCCTGTATTGCGCTGAACGCAGCCAACGAAGTGGCGGTCGACTGCTTTCTGAAAGGCAAGATTCGCTATACTGAAATTGCCCGCATTATCGAGGGCTGTCTTGATCACGCGGCGGGACGTGCCAGTACCACGCTCGATACGCTGGATGACGTCCTGGCATTGGACGATCAGGTGCGCCAGGTCGCCCGCGAGCTTTGCCTGCTCAAAATTACGTGATCGTTTTCATTCCGGAATCGCATGCTTTTCACCCTGTTGGCATTTGCCGTTGCACTTGGCCTGCTAATCACGTTTCACGAGCTGGGTCACTATAGTGTTGCGCGACTATGCGGCGTTCGCGTCGTTCGCTTTTCGGTAGGCTTCGGGCGCGTCGTTCTACGCAAGTTTGACCGGCAGGGTACCGAATGGGCGGTGTCGGCCATCCCCTTGGGCGGTTATGTGAAAATGCAGGATGTCCCGCCGCCCGGGGCGTCACCACAGCAAATCGCCGAATCATTCGACAGTAAACCCCTCTGGCAGCGGGCCGCTATTGTGTTGGCCGGCCCCGTGGCCAATTTCATTCTTGCGGCTTTGCTGTATGCCGGCTTGAACCTGTTTGGCGTGTTCGAACCCGCGGCCGTGGTGGCGCCTCCACCGACCGCGACTGCCGCGGCGAAGGCAGGTTTGCAAGGCGGTGAGCACATTACAGCCGTGGATGGCAAACCCGTGGCATCGTGGAATCAGGTGCGTTGGGCGCTTCTGGATGTGGCGACTACCGGTGGCTCGGCCACACTGCAGGTGCGCGATGCTCACAACGTGGCGCGCTCGGTTGTGCTGAATCTGGATGCTCAGCCCTTGGCGCCCGAGGGGGCCGACCCATTGGCACAGGCGGGCTTGTCACTGGCGGCGCCACGGCCCATGGTGCTTGAGCTGATTCCGGGTGGTGCAGGTGAACAAGCCGGATTGCTGGCCGGCGACATCATTATTGCCAGTGGCGAGCTGCGCGAGCCCACGGCGCAAGCACTGATTCAGTACATATCAGCGCGGCCGGGGCAGCCATTGCCGTTTACTGTTTTGCGCGACAACACGGAGCTGACTCTCACGGTGACGCCGCGTCCCGACGTGAATGATGACGGTGAAGAGGTGGCGCGCATCGGTGTGATGTTGGGCGCCGATTTTCCCATGGCGCTGATTCGGCATGGCCCGGTGCAAAGCCTGGCACAGGGGGCCGTACGTACCGTCGATACCGCATGGCTTTCGCTGAAAATGATGGGGCGCATGGTTACCGGCCATGTTTCTGTGCGCAATATTAGTGGGCCGGTTACTATTGCCGATTATGCCGGGCAGACAGCGCGCGCGGGGCTGGTGTCTTATATCAGTTTTCTGGCGCTGATCAGCGTCAGTATCGGTGTACTTAATTTATTGCCCATTCCCATGCTGGATGGCGGGCATTTGGTGTTCTACATCATCGAAGCCATCCGCGGCGGCCCGTTACCAGAAAAGTGGATAGAACAAGGGTATCGGGTAGGGCTGGCCTTATTGGCCGCGCTGATGGGTTTGGCATTTTTTAATGATTTTGTGCGTTTGTTCACTTAGCACTTGGTGTGAAACTACCGTACAATCCTTAACCAATTTAAATCGCCAAAGGACTCAGAGGATGACGTTCCGTCGGAATTCGATTTTTTCCAAGCGCTTGGCAGCGGTGGTGCTCTCCGCTGCACTCATGCCCAGTATGGCGTGGGCCTTCGAGCCCTTTACGGTGCAAGACATTCAAGTTGAAGGGATTCAACGGGTCGATGCGGGCACTATCTTCAGCTATTTGCCCGTACGCGTGGGTGATCAATTCACGGAACAGCAGGCGGCGGAGGCCATTCAGCGGTTGTATGCAACGGGCTTCTTCAGTGACGTCCGCATCCGTACCGACAACGACATCCTGGTGGTAGAGGTTGTTGAACGCCCAACCATTGCGTCAGTCACGTTCAATGGCATGCGCGAATTCGATTCGAAAGCCATTACCCAATCGCTCGCGCAAGTAGGCTTTGGGGCAGGGCGCGTGTTTGACCGTTCTTTGCTTGAGCGCGCGCAATTTGAGCTGCAGCAGCAATACCTGTCCAAGGGCAAATACGGCGTCGAGATCACGCCTATTATTACGCCGCTTCCCCGCAACCGCGTGGGCGTCAGCTTTGACGTTTTCGAGGGCGATGTCGCCAAAATCAAGCAAATCCGCATTGTGGGCAACGAGGCCTTCAGCGAGGGTCGCTTGCTGGATCAGCTCGAGCTCACCACATCAGGCCTTATGACCTGGTACACCGACACCGATAAATACTCACGTGAAAAGCTCGAGGGCGATATTGAGCGCTTGCGGTCGTATTACCTTGATCGGGGCTATCTGGAGTACTCGTCCGAACCACCCCAGGTGTCGATTTCACCGGATCGCCAAGATATCTTCATTACACTGACCATCCACGAAGGCGAACCCTATACCGTACGCAG
>Ga0079224_100014547_pt1 | contig 10989 bp, 10 predicted proteins | sample Stecom2015_FD_80414 | JGI IMG/M metagenome (GOLD analysis project Ga0079224, IMG submission 80414) | Agricultural soil microbial communities from Utah to study Nitrogen management - Steer compost 2015 | ecosystem: Environmental > Terrestrial > Soil > Agricultural land | place: USA: Utah...
AGGGATAGTCGATGAGCAGCCTTGCCCGGCGCGCCCTGCGCGCCACCGCTGCTGTGGCCGGTATCGCCGCGGGCGTCGGGCTCGCCGGTCCGGCGTTCGCCGCCCCCGAGGCCCCCGAGCGCCCCTCCAGCGACGAGTCCGCCCCCGCGCCGGCGCCGCAGGAGCGGCCCGCACCGGCCGTCGTCGGTGACGGCGCGCCGGAGACCTCGAGCCTGCCCGAGCTGCCCCAGCTGTTCACGATCCGCGACACCGGCGTCTACACCGCCGGCCCGGGGACGCCGCAGCTGCCCGCGGCGCAGGACCTGCCCGAGGCCCTGCCCAGCCCGGACGGGGTCGTCAACCTCGGCGAGGACGACCCGACCCGCAACACCGACGTCAACTTCCGGACCGCCGCCCCGCAGGGCGGCAGCGCGATGCAGGAGCTCGACACCGCGTCGGTGTTCGGCGACCTCCCCGACCGGGTCCTGGGCGCGACCGCGAACAACGACATCCGCTGACGAGGTCGGCGGTCGGGCCGCCTTACCTCCGGCGTCATCGACCCCGCGACCACTCCCGGCCGAGGGTTGATCCCGACAACTCGGACGCCAGGAGGATCGCCATGACCGCCACCACGCTCACCCGCCTCACCGACGTCCGCGACGGCGGCAGGCTGCTGCGCTTCGCCCTGCGCATCGACGCCGCCGGTTCGGGGGCGCTGGGCCTGCTCGGCCTCGCGGCCGCGGCCCCGCTCGCCGACCTCACCGGCATGACGGCGGGCGAGCTGGTCGGGACCGGCGCGTTCCTCGTCGGCTACGCGCTCGTCCTGGTGCTCCTCGCCGCGCGCCCGGTGATCCCGCGGGCGGGCGCCTGGACGGTCGTCGTCGGCAACACCCTCTGGGTGCTCGGCAGCGTCGGCGCCGTCGTGGCGGGCCGGGACGCGCTCACCGCGTTCGGGGTGGCGCTCGTGCTCGTGCAGGCCGCCGCCGTCGCGGTGTTCGTCGAACTGCAGTGGCTCGGCCTGCGCCGGGCCCGCTGACCGCGCCCCGGTCGAGCGCGCCGGGCCACGTCGCCGGCGCGCTCGGGAGCGGCGCTCAGGTCCGCGGGCTGATCTCGCTCATCTTCGACCAGCCCTCGCCGGGGGCGCCCTGGATGCTCACGATGTCCGGGGTCGTGGCCACCACGTCCGGCGCCCAGCTGATGAACTCCTTGAAGTGGTCCGACCCGACGTGGGCCGCGGCCGCGTCGTCCTGGAACGCCTCGACCACGACGAACTGGTTCGGGTCGTCGACGCTGCGGTACCACTCGAAGAAGATGTTGCCCGGCTCGGCCCGGGTGGCCTCGGTGAAGCCGGACACCCGGTCCAGCCACTGGTCGGCGTGCTCGGGCCGGATCGTGAACTTGACGACGATGAAGATCATGAGGTCTCCGTTGGCCTAGTAGTGCTTGCGCAGCACCATGAGCGAGCGGGCTGTGATGCGGAGCCTGCCACCCGGGCGCGCATCCCGCTCCCGTCTGCGGGCGCGCGCCAGCAGCGGATCGGCCGTGTCGAGGACGATCGACCAGATCCGCCCGTAGGCCTCACCGGGCATCGTGAACGGAACCGCCTGGTGGTGGGCGTTGAACAGCAGCAGGAACGAATCGTCGACGACCCGGCGGCCGATCTCGTCGCGCTCGGGGATGCCCTCACCGTTCAGGTAGATGGCCAACGATCGGGCGAACCCGGTGTTCCAGTCCTCCTCGCTCATCGGCTGCCCGTCGGGCCGGAGCCAGGCGATGTCCTCGATGCTCGAGCCGCGGATCGGGCGGCCCTGGAAGAACCGGCGCCTGCGGAACACCGGGTGATCGCGGCGCAGCGCCGCCACCTTGGCGACGAACTCGGTGAGCACCGAGTTCTCCCGCGCCGCGGCCCAGTCCACCCACGCCAGCTCGTTGTCCTGGCAGTACACGTTGTTGTTGCCGTGCTGGGTGCGGCCGAGCTCGTCGCCGTGCGACAGCATCGGGACCCCCTGCGACAGCAGCAGCGTCGCGATGAAGTTGCGCTTCTGCCGCTCCCGCAGCGCGTGGATCGCGCCGTCCTCGGTGGGGCCCTCGACGCCGTGGTTCCACGACCGGTTGTGGCTTTCCCCGTCGCGGTTGTCCTCGCCGTTGGCCTCGTTGTGCTTCTCGTTGTAGGAGACGAGGTCGTTCAGGGTGAAGCCGTCGTGGGCGGTGACGAAGTTGATCGACGCGATCGGGCGGCGGTTGTCCTTCTCGTACAGGTCCGACGAGCCGGTGAAGCGCGAGGCGAACTCGCCGAGGCTCGCCGGCTCGCCCCGCCAGAAGTCCCGGACGGTGTCGCGGTACTTGCCGTTCCACTCGGTCCACAGCGACGGGAAGCCGCCCACCTGGTAGCCGCCCTCGCCCACGTCCCACGGCTCGGCGATCAGCTTGACCTGGCTGACCACCGGGTCCTGGTTGACCAGGTCGAAGAACGCGGCGAGCCGGTCGACCGCGTGGAACTCCCTGGCCAGCGCCGAGGCGAGGTCGAAGCGGAAGCCGTCGACGTGCATCTCGAGCACCCAGTACCGCAGCGAGTCCATGATCAACCGCAGGGACTCGTGCGCGCGGACGTTGAGGCTGTTCCCGGTGCCGGTGGTGTCGTAGTAGAACTCCGGCTGGTCGGGCACCACCCGGTAGTAGTTGAGGTTGTCGATGCCGCGGAACGACAGCGTCGGGCCGAGGTGGTTGCCCTCGGCGGTGTGGTTGTAGACCACGTCGAGGATGACCTCGATCCCCGCCCGGTGCAGCTGCTTGACCATCGTCTTGAACTCCTGCACCTGCTCGCCGCGGGTGCCGAAGGACGCGTAGTCGTTGTGCGGGGCGAAGAAGCCGATGGTGTTGTAGCCCCAGTAGTTGCGCAGGCCGCGCTGCTCCAGCGCGTGGTCGTGCACGAACTGGTGCACCGGCATGAGCTCGACCGCGGTGACGCCCAGGTCCTTCAGGTGCTTGATCACCACCGGGTGGACGAGCCCCGAGTACGTCCCCCTGACCTCCTCGGGGATGTCCGGGTGCGTCATCGTCATGCCCTTGACGTGCGCCTCGTAGATCACCGTCTCGTGGTAGGGGATGCGCAGCGTGCGGTCCCCCGTCCAGTCGAAGAACGGGTTCACCACCACCGACCGCGGCATGTACGGCGCCGAGTCGGTGGTGTTGAGCGAGCGCGGGTCCCCGAACCGGTAGCCGAAGACGGCCTCGTTCCAGCGCACGTGCCCGTCGATGGCCTTGGAGTACGGGTCCAGCAGCAGCTTCGCCGGGTTGCAGCGCAGCCCGGCCTCCGGCTCGTACGGCCCGTGCACGCGGAACCCGTAGCGCTGTCCCGGCCGCACGCGCGGCAGGTAGCCGTGCCAGATGAGAGCCTCGCGTTCGGGCAGGTCGACCCGGGTCTCCCGATCGTTCTCGTCGAACAGACACAGTTCGACGCGTTCCGCGACCTCGGAGAACAGTGCGAAGTTCGTGCCGCCACCGTCGTAGTTGGCGCCCAGTGGATAGGGCGAACCGGGCCAGACCTCCACCAGCGTCCCCCGTCCGGGTTCCGGTGCGGGCTCAGCGCAGCGCCGCGGCCAGCGCGGCGAGCCGGGGGAGCTGGTCTGCGACCTGGCCCTCGTCGAAGTTCCACAAGACCTCGGTGACGCCGATCCGCTCCAGCCGCGGAAGGGCTTCGGCGATCTGCTCCGGCGAGCCGGTCGGCGACGCGCCGTCGGACGTGGGCTCGGCCGCTGGGAACTGGTTGACCCGCACGACCACCGGGAGCGCCTCCGGGTCGCGGCCCGCCTCGGCGGCCGCGGCGCGGAAGGCCTGCACCGCGCCCTCGAGGGCGTCCCAGCCGATCCACACGGGGTTGAGCCCCAGCCCGAGCTGCGCCGCCCGCCGGATCCCCGCGGGTGACGCGGCGCCGGCGAGGATCGGCACCCCGCCCTCGCGCACGGGCTTCGGCCCGACCTTCGACGGCTGGATGCGGTAGTAGCGGCCCTCGAAGGTGACGGGGTCCGGCCCCCACACCGCGCGGAACGCCTCGACGAACTCGCTGAACCGGGGCCCGCGAGCGCGCAGCGGCACGCCGGCGGCCTCGAACTCCTCCGGCATCCACCCCTGCCCCAGGCCGGCGACGACGCGGCCGCCGGAGAGCCGGTCGAGCGTGGCGAAGCGGCGCGCGAGATCGGCGGGGTTGTGCAGCAGGGCGACCACGATGCTGGTGCCGAGCGTGATCCGGCTCGTGCGTGCCGCGGCGAACGCCAGCACCTCGAGCGGGGAGAACACCGAGTCGTACGCCGCGGGCAGCGGCACGACCTCCCCGTTCATCCGCGCACCCCCGGTGGGCGCCAGCAGGCGTTCGAACGTCCACACCGAGTCGAGGCCGACGCGTTCGGCCGTCTCGGCGACCTCGCCGATCGTGTCGGGACCTGCCGCCGGACCGGTGGTGGGGAGGGCGATGCCGAGCTTCACATGCGCGACAGTAGCCGGGAAACGCCCACCGGGACGCGTGGTATACCAGGCTGATGGAGCACGACGAGGCGGTGCTGCCGCCGCTGGGCCGCTCGACCACGCGTTCGGACCTGGTGGCCGCCTCGATCAAGTCCGCCATCCTCTCGGGCAGGCTGCGGCCGGACGAGGTGCTCGTCGAGCGCCGGATCGCCGACCAGCTCGGCGTGTCCAAGACCCCCGTCCGCGAGGCGCTCATCGCGCTGACCTCGTCCGGCCTGCTCACCGTCACCCGCAACCGCGGCGTCGCCGTGCGCCGGCTGGGCCCGGAGGACGTGCTGCACGTCTACGAGATGCGGATGCTCATCGAGCCGTGGGCGGCCGCCCAGGTGGCCGCGGCCGGCACGTTCGACGCCCTCGAGGCGCGCCGGGCCCTCGACGAGGCGGCCCGGTTCGTCGAGGCCGACGACCACGCGGGGCTGAGCCTGGCCAACCGCCGGTTCCACCGCTGCATCTACTCCACGTGCGCCAACGAGCTGGTCGTCCGGTCGCTCGACGACCTGCAGGACCTCACCGCGCTCGGCACCGTGAGCCTGCTGTGGGAGCGGTGGCCGACCTGGCGCGCCGAGTTCGACGAGCACCACGAGATCCTCGCCGCGGTGCAGGAGCGCCGCGCCGCCGACGTGGAGGAGCTGGTGCGGGGTCACATCCAGCGCTCCATCACGAGGTTGCGCGACCAGCAGGCCCGCGCGGCGGCGGGCTGACCGGCGGCTACCGGCCGCGGGCGCGGTACTCGGCGAGCGTCGCCTCGTCCGGCGGGTAGGTGCCGCGCAGCGGGGCGCCGCTCTCGATCTTCTCCAGCACGAATTCCTCGAGCCGCTCCTGCTCCACGGCCGCGGCGGCCACCTCGGCCGCGAGGTGGCGGGGGATGCAGACGACGCCGTCCCGGTCGCCGACCATGATGTCGCCCGGGTAGACCGGCACCTCCGCGCACCCGATCGGCACGTTGATGTCCACCGCGTGGTGCTGGGCGAGGTTCGTGGTGGCCGCGGCGCCCGCCGCGAACGACGGCAGCGGCAGCTCGGCGAACCCCTCGCTGTCACGCACCGACCCGTCGGTGACGAACCCCGCCACGCCGCGGCGCAGCAGACGGGTGGCGAGGATGTGGCCGAGCGACGCGGCGCGCGTCTGGCCCCTGGCGTCGACGACGAGCACCGACCCGGGCGGCGCCGTCTCCACGGCCTTGCGCTGCGGGTGGTCGTAGTCCTGGAAGACCGAGAGCTGGTCCAGGTCCTCGCGGGACGGGATGCAGCGCAGGGTGAACGCCTCGCCCACCATCCGCGTCTGCGCCGGGTTCAGCGGCCGCAGGCCGTGCAGGAACGTGTTGCGCAGCCCGCGCGCCATCAGCTGGGTGGTCACCGTCGCGGTGCTGACGGTGCGCAGCGCCGCGAGCGTCCCCGCGTCCACGGTGTCGGTCGTCATGGCCCTCCTCATCGGGCGACCTGGATGGTATATCAGTACACCAGGCGGCCGGTTCGCTCGACGACGAGGAGAACACCATGACCGAGCGGCCGGGAGCGGTTGCCCCTCCGGCGGAGAACTTCCTGGCCTACCTCAAGGCGTTCGGGCCCGGGATCGTGGTGGCGCTGAGCTGGGTCGGCACCGGCGATCTGATCGACAACTCGGTCGCGGGCGGCAACTACGGCTACGCCCTGCTGTGGGTGATGCCGCTGTCGCTGGTGTTCCGCTTCGTGTTCGTCAACGCGCTCGGCAAGTACCCGCTCTACAACGTGCAGCAGGACCCGAGCATCGTGCGCGGCATCGCCCGGACCCACCCCGCCCTGGGCTGGCTGATGCTCGTGTCGTTCGTGCTCTACACGCACATCCTGCTCGCGTTCACCCTGAGCGGGGTCGGCGTGTCGCTGGAGGGGCTGTTCGGCGGGTTGCCCGCGTTCTGGTGGTCGGTGATCGGGGCGGTGTCGGTCTTCGCCGTCACGCTGAAGGGCGCCTACCGGCTGATCGAGCGCACCTTCAAGGTCGTGCTGGCGGTGATGACGCTGACGTTCGTGGTCGGCATCGCGCTCGTCGGCATCAGCTGGGGCGAGCTGGTCGAGGGCTTCGCGTTCGAGCTGCCGCCGCAGCAGGGCCTCTTCGACTCCGGGCTCGTCGCCTCGAGCCTGGTGCTCGCCACGCTCGGCTCGATGGCCAACCTCTTCTACCCCGAGTTCCTGCGCGAGAAGGGCTGGATCACGCCGGCCCACCGCCGCGTCCAGCAGTACGACCTGCTGTTCGGCACGGTCGTCGTGCTGTTCCTCGGGGTCGCGGTGTGGGCGATGGGGGCCGAGGTGCTCCACGGCGGGCAGGGCGTGAGCGAGGCCGCCGACATCGCGGGCGCGCTCGGCGCCGCGGTCGGGCCCGTCGGTCCGTACATCTTCTACCTCGGCCTGCTCGGGGCCGCGTGGACGACGGTGGCGGGCTCGCTGTTCGCGCTGTCGAAGATGGTGGTCGAGGCGCTGCACGTGGTCCGCCCCGGCCGGGCGGAGCGGTACGGGGGCAGCCGCACCGCCGACCCGACCTACCGCTGGATGATCGTGTGGGGCCTGCTCGCCGTGGTCTGGTCGCTGCCGCAGGCGCCCGGCTTCGTCGTGCTCGTGGTGGTCTCCCACGTGCTGACCTCGCCGTTCCTGCTGCTGATCGTGATCGCGCTGATCGTGATGCTCAACCGGCGCGACATCATGGGCGGCCACACCAACAGCTGGAGGGAGAACGTGGGGCTCGGGCTCGTCGCCGCGTTCGTCGCGGTCGCGGCCGTGCAGGGGATCGGCGAGGCTGTGGGCGAGCTGTTCGCGTGACCGGAGGGAAGGGCGTGACGACCGTCGCCGCAGCCGTGGCCGACCTGCTCGCCGATGCGGGCGCTCAGCGCTGCTACACCGTGCCCGGGGAGTCGTTCCTCGGCCTGATCGACGAGGTGGACCGGCACCCGGGCCTCCAATTGGTGTCGGTTCGACACGAATCCGGGGCGGCGTTCATGGCCGACGCCGACGCACGCCTGACCGGCGTGCCGGCGGTCGCCATGGCGAGCCGGGGTCCCGGCTCGTCCAACCTGGCGATCGGCGTGCACACCGCGTACCAGGACTCCACGCCGATGGTCGTGCTGCTCGGCCAGGTCGACTCGCAGCTGCGCGGCCGCGAGGCGTTCCAGGAGGTGGACCTCGCCGCGTTCTACCGGCCGGTCACCAAGTGGGCGGTGGAGGCCGAGCGCGCCGAGGACGTCCCCCGGCTGGTGGCCGAGGGCTGGCGGATCGCGACGTCCGGCCGTCCGGGCCCGGCGGCGATCGCGATCCCGAGCGATTTCGTGACGGCCGAGGCCCCGTTGCGGGACGGGCGTCTTCCCGCAGCGGGGTCGCAGGGAGGTGGCCATCCCGCAACGGCGGTCGAGGAGCTCGCCGCCCGCCTGCTGGCCGCACAGCGGCCGGTCGCCGTCGCCGGGGAGGGCGCCCGCCCCGCCCGCGAGCTGCTCGTCGGGGTGGCCGAACGCTTCGGCATCGGCGTCTGCACCGCGTTCCGCCGCCAGGACGCCTTCCCGGTCGACCACCCGAACTTCCTCGGCCACCTCGGGCTCGCCACCCCGGACGCCACCGTGGACGCCGTGGCGGGCGCCGACCTGCTGCTCGTCGTCGGCACCCGCCTCGACGAGGTCACCACTCAGCGCTACCGGCTCCCCGCGGCCGGCACCGAGGTCGTCCCGATCGGCCGGTACGGCCCCGGCGGGATCGACGCCGACCCGGCCGACGTGCTGGCCGCGCTCGCGCGCCGCGACGGGCCGGCGCGGCCGCTCGACTGGGCGGAGGTGCACGCGGCGGTCGACGCCTGGTCGGCCCACCCGGCGGTGGAGGCCGAGGCGGGCGTGCACCCGGCCGCGGTGATCGCCGCCCTGCACCGGCAGCTGCCTGCGGACGGGATCGTCACCAACGACGCGGGCAACTTCGCCGCGTTCCTGCACCGCTACTGGCGCTTCCCGCCGACCACCACCCAGCTCGCGCCCGCGAACGGCGCCATGGGCTACGCGGTGCCCGCGGCGGTGGCGGCCGCCGTGGCCGCGCCCGGGCGCACCGCGGTGGCCGTGGTCGGCGACGGCGGCGTCCTGATGACCGGGCAGGAGATCGAGACGGCGGTGCGGCTCGGCGCGCCGGTGGTCGTCCTCGTGCTGCAGAACGGGATGTACGGCACGATCGCCATGCACCAGGCCCGCGACCTCGGTCGGACCTCGGGGGTGGACATCGGCCCGGTCGACCTCGTGCGGTGGGCCGAGGGCCTGGGCGCCGCCGCCTACGGGGTGAGCGAGCCGGGCGAGTTGGACGAGGCGCTGCGCCGGGCCGTGACCGGCAGGCGCCCCGCGGTGGTGGCGGTCCGCACCGACCCGGATGTCATCTCGCCGACGGCCACGCTCGGCGGCCTGCTCGAGCGGGTGCCGGCATGAGGCCGGAGGACCTGCGCAGCCACCGCTGGTTCGGCGTCGACGACCTGCGCTCGTTCGGGCACCGGTCCCGGGCCCAGCAGATGGGCTACGACGCCGAGGAGTACACCGGGCGGCCGGTGATCGGCATCCTCAACACCTGGAGCGAGCTCAACCCCTGCCACCGGCACTTCCGCGACCGCGCCGAGGAGGTCAAGCGCGGCGTGTGGCAGGCGGGCGGGTTCCCGGTGGAGCTGCCCGCGATGTCGCTGTCGGAGCCGTTCCAGAAGCCGACCACGATGCTCTACCGCAACATGCTCGCGATGGAGGTCGAGGAGCTGCTGCGCTCCCACCCCGTCGACGGCGCCGTGCTCATGGGTGGCTGCGACAAGACCACACCCGGCCTCGTCATGGGCGCGACGAGCATGGGGCTGCCGTTCGTGTTCCTCCCGGCCGGGCCGATGCTGCCCGGCCGCTGGGGCACGGAGGTGCTCGGCAGCGGCTCGGACACGTGGAAGTACTGGGACCGCAGGCGCGCCGGGACGATCACCGACGAGGAGTGGCGCGCCATCGAGGGCGGCATCGCCCGCTCCCCCGGCCACTGCATGACGATGGGCACCGCCAGCACGATGACGGCCGCCGCCGAGGCGCTGGGGCTGACGCTGCCCGGCGCGTCGTCGGTGCCCGCGGCGTTCTCCGGCCACGCCCGGATGGCGGTGGCGGCCGGGCGCCGGATCGTGCAGATGGTGTGGGAGGACCTGCGCCCCGATGTGGTCCTCACCCGGGCCGCCTTCCTCAACGCCGTCACGGTGGTGATGGCGCTGGGCGGGTCGACGAACGCGGTCATCCACCTCGTCGCGATGGCAGGGCGCGCGGGCGTGCCCCTGTCGCTCGACGACTTCGAGGCCGTGTCCCGGCGGACCCCGGTGCTCGCGAACATCCGCCCCTCCGGGGCGTACCTGATGGCCGACTTCCACGACGCGGGCGGCCTGCGCGCGCTGATGGCCGAGCTGGGCGACCTGCTCGACCTCGACGCCCGCACCGTGGCCGGCACGACCGTGGGCGAGAACGTCGCCGGCGCCGTGGTGCACGACCCGGACGTGATCCGCGCCCGGGACCGCGCGCTCGCCCCCGAAGGTGCGCTCGCCGTGCTGCGCGGCAGCCTCGCGCCCGACGGGTGCGTGCTCAAGACGTCGGCGGCGAGCCCGCACCTGATGCAGCACACCGGCCGCGCCGTGGTGTTCGACGACTACGACGACCTCGCCGCCCGCATCGACTCCGACGACCTCGACGTCGACGCCGACTCGGTGCTGGTGCTGCGGGGCGCGGGCCCGATCGGCGGCCCCGGCATGCCCGAGTGGGGCCAGCTGCCGATCCCGAGGAAGCTGCTGCGCGCCGGGGTGACCGACATGGTCCGCATCTCCGACGCGCGCATGAGCGGCACGAGCTACGGCACGTGCGTGCTGCACGTCGCCCCCGAGTCGGCGGTGGGCGGGCCGCTCGCGCTCGTCCGCGACGGCGACCTCGTGCGCCTCGACGTGCCCGGTCGCCGGCTCGACCTGCTCGTCCCCGACGACGAGCTCACCGCCCGTCGACGGGCGTGGCAACCGCCGGCCCCGGCGCCGGAACGCGGCTACGGAGCGCTGTTCGCCCGGCACGTCACCCAGGCCGACCAGGGCTGCGATTTCGATTTCCTGGGCGGGTCGGGCGCACCCGAGCCGGTGATCCACTGATCATCGGGCGCGTGGGCGGGTGGGCGCCGGTGCCGACCGGCGAGTCGCAGGCGCGGGTGTGGGGCACCGGGGAGCTCGTGGCGAAGCGGGCGGGGCCGGACGACGTCGCCGAGTTGCCCGCCGAGCGCCTGCGGATCGAGTGGCTGTCCGGCGCCGGTGTCCCCGGCCCGTCCGTCGTGGACCGGGCGGCGACCGACGACGGGGCGCGGCGTGGTGAACCCGACACTTCCTCGCCGAGGAGCAGCGGGGCAGGCCCCCCGAGCCGCTTCTCGAGCTGCACGCCCAGCTGGACGAGCGGTCGAGTACGGGCTGTGCCGCTGGGTCCGTTCCCCCTGGTGGAGACGAGGGGAATCGAACCCCTAA
>Ga0079224_100014548_pt1 | contig 10988 bp, 9 predicted proteins | sample Stecom2015_FD_80414 | JGI IMG/M metagenome (GOLD analysis project Ga0079224, IMG submission 80414) | Agricultural soil microbial communities from Utah to study Nitrogen management - Steer compost 2015 | ecosystem: Environmental > Terrestrial > Soil > Agricultural land | place: USA: Utah...
AAAGGGGCAAATCGAGGGTGGGCGTTCGTAATAAACTCATGAGTCCCCGACCAAGCGCTAGTCGACCCAATAGCTCCTTCTGCACCCGAGACTGGTAGGGCCTCATCTGGCTTTGCATCGTACCACCGCCGTTTGCCAAGTGTTCCGCGGAAAAACGCCCGGCATGGCGACCACTAACGAGACCATGAAAGATCCCCTCGGCGGTTGACGCATCAGCGAGCCATCCCGCCTCGCCCGCTCGCAGGATCCCGTCAGAGACCAATTCCTGGGCGGCAGGGCTGACCTGAACGGGGTGACCGATCCATTTGCCCAGCAAATCCGCGTTTCGCAAACGCTGCCGCAGACGGTGATCGATGAATGATTCAAAATGTTGTCGCGCATTCGCGCCGCCCGGGGTGGGCAAGAAACAGAGGCCGATGTTCACCCGCTTGTCAGTCTCCGGAAAGATCCAAGCGTAGTGGGGACGGATTTCTTCATCAAAAAAGAGCTCCACCACATCGGAACATCCCTCGACTCCTTCGTACCATCCCATGATGGTGTGCAGGGTCATCCGCTCATCGCGAACACGTCGAGAACACTGTTCGATCAGCCTTCTCGCAGAAGCATAGGGCGCCCTCGGCGCCACGCTGGGCAATGGACTTGGGACGCCCGTATAGGTCGTTCTTCGATCGAGCTTACCGGTCGCGCCGCTGCAGTCGATGACCAGATCCGCCTCAAAGGTGGCCTCACTCGTCTTGACCGCGACTTGGTTGTTTCCGGACGACAGCCGATGGATCTCAATCGCCTTTACGGTGGTACCGTCCACCAGTTTCGTTCCCCAGCGTACGGCCTCCTGAACTAAAAGGTAATCCAGTTCTGAGCGTCTCAAGATCGCGGTCTCGTGGTCGCCGCGTAGTTCGATCCCTTCACCGGACGAGCCAGCAATGACCGCACCATCAATCCTGAAGGCCTCGGCTCGAATTTGGGATCCAACCCCCATCCTATCTAGAAGTGCGAGGGTCCACGGGGACAGCCCGCTGCCGCAGGCCTTCGTGCGTGGCAAACTCTTGCGCTCCACCAACACGCACTCGACGCCACTGCGCGACAGCTCCATCGAAGCTGCTGCCCCAGAGGGGCCTGCCCCGATGACCACGACTCTTTTAGCTACCACTAGGGCGAGGGGTACAGATGATGGGGCAAAGGTTCAAGGTCAGAGTGGAGGATTTCGCGTGCAAATTGTGCCAGTGTGGGCAGAATGCCGCCAACTGACAGACCAGGGGCAACACTTTGTACGCACACCTTTCGACCATTCCTTCCCTTTGGAGGGCCACTTTTCGCGGCGGAATTTCTTGGCGTAGAGCAGGTACCCTAGTGGGTGCAACCCTGTTGCATCTACCCCTATATACCCTTGTTTCCGCGGCACGCGCGACAGATTTCGTCTTCGCCGGAGGCTTCCGCCGGGTCCCGGTCAAGGGGCCGGTTTTTGTGCTGGCAACCCCCCGATCGGGGACGACTTTCCTGCACCATCTCCTGGCACTCGATGAGCAAAACTTTACGCACCAACGTCTCTATCAAACCGTCTTTCCCTTTGTGGGCATCAATCGAATTGTGGCTTTCGGTCAGTCCCTCGAAGCCAACTTGAAGCTGCCTCTTTCGGCCCTCGTGCGGGCCGTCAATCGAAACATGTTTCAGAACTGGAGGGGGATCCATTCGGTCGGACTCGACGCTGAAGAGGAAGACGAAAGTCTCTTCGTGTACGCCATCTACACGCCAACGCTCTATCTCCTAATGCCTTTCATCAACGAGATGCCGTGGCTGATCAATACCGACGAAGGTGGCGCTGGGATCCGGCGACGCATGGCACGCGATTACTACGGGTCCGCGCAAAGACACTTGTACACTGAAGGCCTCAACGCGGAAGGGAAGATGCGCACGCTCCTTGTGAAGAACGTGTTTCTATCAAGCCGTCTTGAGATGACCCACGAAGCCTTCGACGGCGCTCGCTTCATTCGATTGGTGCGGGACCCGATGAAGGCGATCCCTTCAGCGATGAGCCTCTTCTTTGCCGCCTGGCAGGTTCATTCTCCCGACATTCCCCGGGTCGGACCGGAGACCCTCGCTCTATTCAAGACGTTCGTAAGGCAGTACCGACGCCTGCATGAGGAAGCCACTGGAAGCAACGAAAAGTCAGTCCTTACCGTGCACTTTGAGAGCTTGGTCGAGGATCCCATCGCTGAACTGCGAAAAATTTACGCATTCCTGGGGCTTCCGCTGAGCGCTCAGCATGAAAAACTGGTGGCAGAAGAACTAAAGAATAGAGAGCTATTCAAAAGTCGCCACCACTATTCCCTGGCTGATTTCGGCCTGAGTGAACACGACGTACGCGCTGAACTCTTCGACATCATGAAGGAGCTCGGCTACGAACCAGGAACTTCCCCCCCGGAAACTCCTCTTCATTCATCCCGTCATCATGCCGCTTGAGGTCCACGATGAGCCAACAATCTCCCGAACAAACTCTGAACACCCCCCGACGTTTACCCCGCGCCCAAGAAGTGCGTCGAGTGGGGCCCAGCGGAAACTATTGGTACGCTGTCGAGCTTGAGAAGGAGCTCGCACGTGGTGAAATCAAGGAAGTACGCTTTTGGGGCGAGTCCATCGCCCTCTATCGTGGCGAAGACGGTGAAGTCCGAGCTGTTGAGAATCGCTGCGCACACCGACAGCTGGCTCTGACAAAAGGGGTCGTCGAGGGAGAACACATCACTTGCCAGTATCACGGCTGGGCTTACGACGGCTGCGGTCGCTGTGTCTCGATCGATCATGAACTAGGTAAGAACAGAAAGCGGCTGCCCAAGATTCAGATCAAGGGTTACCCCATCAAGGTCCGCTACGGTCTGATCTGGATCTTTCCTGGGGATCCCGACCTGGCCGAGACGGTCGCTTTACCTGAGATTCCCCAACTCAACACGGACTCACCCTGGCCGGTCGTACCCATCGACGTAACAATCGGCTCACACTTTTCAATGATCGTGGAAAACGTGTGTGACTTCAATCACGCTTTCTTGCACCGTCGGAAGCAGCCTTTCACTCAGCCCGAACTCAATAAGCACTGGCGCGAGAACGAGACGATCCATGTGCTTTACGACACATCGTTCCACAATAGTCCCCTAGCTAAGCTCTTTGCCGAGAAGCGCGACCTGGACCAAATCCATCTCTGGTACCAATATCCCTACCAAGGCTCCGATATTGGGGGAAAGTACCTGCATTGGTTGTTCATGCTGCCGGAAGACGAGCGCACCACGCGGTGTTTCTTCCTCTTCTTGTTTGGGCCAATTCAAGTGCCAGGCACCTCTTTCAACATCCCCAATTTCGTGAAGAAACCCTTCTTGGAACTCGCCAATAAACTCTACATCAGACCGCTGTTGGCCGAAGATCAGTGGGCGCTGGAGGCCGAGCAAAAGGGCTTTGATGAGCACTACGACAACCCCTTTTACGAGCTCAACCCGATCGTCCCTGAATTTCAAAGTCTCACGATCGAGCGTTTTTCTACATACAATCAGCATATGTTGACGAAGGGGCTCATGAAAAAAACACTAACCAACGAGAGCGCCGTGTCACTACCGGCTGCAGAATGATCCCGACTGCCGAATAGTCCCTGTCCGCTTCGTTGAAGGCCCCAGCACAGCGCCACCCCTGGCGCTTGCCATCCTGGGACGAAGGCATTCTACTTGGCCGAAGCGGGCCCTAGGGGCTGGCGAAATCGAACCATGACTACGCTCGTCACAGGTGCAACAGGTCATCTTGGGGCCAACCTTGTCCGGGCACTACTTGAGCGCGGCGAAGAGGTGCGCGCACTTGTCCGTCAAGACAGTCGCTCTGATGCCCTGACAGGGCTGACTGTTGAGTTGGTTGAGGGAGATCTCAACGATACAGCATCCCTCAGGCGCGCCCTCAAGGGGGTGAGTTCGCTCTTCCACACTGCCGCGATGATCAGCATTCGTTCTGGAGACCGTGATGCTCTCATGCGAACCAACGTCGGAGGGACCCGCGATCTAATGAACGCGGCTCTAGCCGAAGGCGTTGAACGAGTCGTTCACACCAGTTCGTTCGGGGCCATGTCGACTCACCGAGACCGAGCAAGCAACGAGGACGACTTTCTTGATCCTTTCGAGACAGCCATGGACTACGAGCGCTCAAAGGCCCATTCGGAACTCGTGGTTCTGCAAGCCGCAGCGCGGGGACTGAACGTATCCCTCGTCAATCCCAGCGCCATTGTAGGACCTTACGACTTTGGGCCCTCCTTGGTTGGAAACACCATCGTCGACTTTGGTCGAGGAAAGATGAAGGCCTATATCCCGGGCGCGTTCGACTGGGTCCCCATGAAGGACGTCGTCCAGGGGCAACTCCTCGCACGAGATAAAGGGCAGCGCGGCGAGCGTTATCTCCTGAGTGGCAGCGTACACACCTTAGACGAGATCATGGATTGGCTATCGCAACTTACCGGTCAGCCACGGCCAAAAGTACGCATCCCCATCGGCTTGATGCAAAGCGTCGCTTTCGCCAAGGATTTCGTTGAGCAGCGCTTCTTTCCGCACTCCACCCCGCGTTTCAATGCTCACTCAATCCGGCTCTTGAGTAGTGGAAAAAGTGGAGACAACACCAAGGCTCGAAAGGAACTCGGCCTCACTCCGACCTCCGTGTTTGATGCTTTTTCTGATGCCGTGGAGTGGTTCCGTCAAAACGGGCGCTTCGATCCAACCGCCCCACCCATTCTTCCATGACAAGAAGTCGTTCGGTCGTCAGGTCACGCATCGAATAGCCTGGCGCCCAAGCCTCAGTCCCGGTGTCCCCTAAAGAGCATCCAAGAGGCTTGCGCCCAAGCTTGAGGAAACCCTGCTTCATACAAGAAGGTGGGATTGCTTGTCGTGACCCGGTGGATCGATCTGAGTCTTGAAAATAGTGAAACCGCTCCTGCTGCGCGAGAGTCTCCGACGAGAAGCTCAATTTGACTCGTGGGCCGGACGAAGGGGGAAAGCCCGTTCCTCGCATCGCTTAGGGGGTCATATCGTGAGCGAATTCCCTCCTCGTTGAGGCGGCGCGAGCGGCCCAGCGGAAAATTGTGCCCGATTTGTTAGCCGATATCCGGAGCGCTCAGAAGTCGTTAACATGCCTGACCGATGGCAGTCGACGACAAGATTCAAGCTTTGGTGAGGTACAGCGACCTTCCTGAGCGGCTCAAGTCGGTGCCCGCCTCCGCCCGCTATCGTGGCTTGTACTTCAGAAACACAATCACGGTATTGCGCAACGCTGGGAAGCTAGCCGAGTACCAAGGGTTCTATCCTGAAAGCTACTCCGCGGTACGCTGGTACCCCAGCTCTGATTTTCTAGAGCGCCTCGCTGTTGCCGGGGCAATTCTTCGAGGACCTGAGAATGTCTACGAAGGAATGCGTGAAATTGGCTACAGCAATGCCTTGGCCTTTGCACAAAGTCTCTTGGGCCGCACAATGTTGAGATTGCTTTCGGGCGACCCAGTCAAACTTCTCAAACAAGCGTGCGCTGCCCGCAGGCAAAGTTGTAACTATGGTCGCTGGGAGGTCGCCTTTCCCGAGCCACGGACGGCCGTCATGGAAATGTACGAAGAATACATTTGGCTTGAGTCGAATCTTCGCGGCGCTGCCGAAGGAACCCTCGCCTCTATCGGCTTGAATGCGAAAGTGGAATGTGAAATCGATTCAATGTTTCAGGGACGTCACATCATTCGCTGGGAGTGACCCTGCCGCTTATTGAAGAGTCAGAGCCGGGCATTTTTTTTCAAAAAACTCAGGTGCATTCGGCCCGCTGACCGGCATCGCACCATGTGTGTACTTTCCACATCTTATGCGCAAGTGAGGTACCTCTTCTTTCAGTGCTGAAAGGATTTGTCCCATTGCAGGACTATTTGACCACTGGGCCGGTCGCTTTGGTTGCTGGCAGCAACTGAATTCTTGACCACACTGCTCCATCCCGCGTGAGGGAAGTATGAGCATTACAGTCGACTAACTCCCAGAGAAGGGGTGATTAAAATGTCCGATAGTCAAAGCGCAATAAAGATCGTCAGCGAGCCAGAGGTCAATCGAGATTCGGAAGCTCCAAGTTCACGGCCTCCGGCGTCCACCTGGATCAGGCGTAAGAATCAAAAAGCCGTTCTCCCCTCAGGCAATGAAAGCTCCCTCGATCGACAGAGAACCTCGTCGCTCGCCAAAGATTCTACCGCCATGCGCATTGTGGAAGCTCTCATAGAACGAGGGGTCGACACCTTCTTCGGTATCCCTGGTGGACCGATTTGTCCGATCTTTGAAGCGCTGAGACTTTGTGAAGGAGCAACTCTGATCGAATCCCGGCATGAAGCGAATGCCGGCTTTGCAGCGGCCGCTTACTACCGCGCTACTGGTCGCCCAGCCGGTGTGGTTGTCACCGCCGGGCCTGGTGCAACCAATGCGATCACAGGAATCACCTCCGCCTACCTAGAAAACATTCCGGTATTTGTCCTGTCTGGCGACGTCGCTTGGTCAAGTCATGGCGGTCGTCTAGCGCAAAACTCGGGACCTGAAGGGATCGACGTCGAACAACTCTATTCGTCAATCACTCGGACTCAGTTGAGGATAACAAACGGACGGAGCGCCGTCAGTCAGGTGCTGGCCGCACTCGATACCGCCCTCTCCTTCACACAGTCAGGTCCAGTGCTCGTCGTTCTCCCTATCGACAAGGCGACTGAACCAGCCCCTGCCCTCAGGCTTCCCCCACCGCTTCGCCACACAACAATCGCCGCAAGCGACGACTCGGTTCGCTTTACTGCCAAGACTCTTGCCAACGCCGAACGCCCTCTCCTGGTACTTGGCGCAGGATGTCTGAAACACGCGGAGTGGGTACGCCAGCTGGTCGACGTGCTCGATGTCCCCTTCCTCACCACTCCCCGCGCCAAGGGCGTAGTCAGCGAGGAGCACCCGCGATCACTTCGCACGGGCGGAATGGCCGCCTCGATGTGGGCGCGAGCCTATACGAGTGGCGGTGTCGATGCGGCTCTAGTTCTGGGAAGCGATCTTGATGATACCTCGGTGGGACCAACGCCCTACCTGAGTCCTGGTGGAACTTTGGTCCATGTGGATCTGAACCCCCTGGTCTTCAATCGCAATCTACCCACCAGCCTGGGGATCACCGCGGATCTCGCCCATTTCGCCGACGAAATGTACCAGATTGTAACAAGGGAGGGCCTACGAAACGGAAGAGGTCGGGCTCTCATGCGAGCCGTCAAGCAAAGTTCCGCCTTCGACGTCGAGGACTTCCGAAGCGACATCGACTTTCGCATCCCACCGCACCGCGCCATTGGCGATCTTCAGAGTTCCGCGGGACCGCGTGCACGATTCGTCACGGATATCGGCGAACACATGCTCTATGCCCTTCACTACCTTGTCGCCCGAGGTCCTCAAGACTTCCACATCCAGCTCAACCTCGGCAGCATGGGGAGTGGTATTGCCGGAGCCATCGGGCTGGCCGTAGCTGACCCTTCCCGTCCGGTAATCTGCATCTGTGGAGATGGTGGCATGCAGATGGCCGGCGGCGAACTTCTGACCGCCAAGAAGCTGCGCTTGCCGATCGTCTACGCCATCTTCAACGACTCTCGATACAATATGGTGCACCATGGCATGAAGCAGATCTTTGGATCCACTGATGGCTACGAAACTCCTACCGTCGACTTCTCAGTCTGGGCCGGATCGATGGGAATATCGGCACGCATCATTCGACAGGGGGGCGAGATCGACGCAGCGCTCATTGAGTCGCTCCTTGCCGACGGTGGACCCGTTGTCCTCGACATTCGGATCGATCGAGAGCAGCGAATCCGCGGTGGCGGTCGCGTTGAAGCTCTCCAACACATGTCGATTCTGAGTCAACAAGCGGAGCAGTCTTCACTATGACTGCCGCCATTTCAGGAATCGGCGCATGGTACCCAGAACCGGTCCGGACAAACGACATTTGGCCGAAAAAGATGGCACGCTCCCAAGCGATCGACGGCGATCGCACGTTCAATGATATCCCTTGCGGACTTGGCAGCGCCGCCGAGGTCACAGAGCGATATCTAGCAATCGAAGCCCAGGACCCCTTCCTCGGCGTACGAGAGCGGCGCGTTGCACCTGATGAACTCGGGTCCATAGACGCCGAAGTCTTCGCCGCCGAACTGGCTTTGGAAGACGCAGGTATTCACGCCAACGACATCGACGCGGTGATCTCCTACGCGGTCGTTCCTGACCGTATCATACCGGCTTCCGCCGGTGCCGTTGCTGAACGTTTGGGGATCAAGAACGCGATGACCTGGGGGATCGAGATGGCCTGTGCTTCGGCAATGGCGCAGCTTGCAACAGCCGTGGGTCTGATTATGTCAGGTCAGGCGCGCAACGTCCTTCTCACACAATCCCACCTGGTCCTACGAACCTTCCCATTGATCCATCCAGCCGTTCCCGGGATGGGGGATGCCTCCACCGCACTGGTCATCAGTCGAACGGGCCGCTGGCCGATACTTCGTACGCACATTGTAACACATGGAGACTACCATTCAGCGGTGACCTGGGTTCGCGGCAGCCAGGACAGGACGGATCCCCCCTGGTGGAAAGAGGGGGGAGACTTTCGCATCGGTACGCGCAGCCGTGATGAGGCAAAAGAGCTACAACGCGACACGGTTGCCTTTTTTGCGCAGACGCTGCGCGAAATGACCGACAAGGCCAAAATCCAAATGAGCGATATCGACCTCATCGCCAGTGTGGAGCCACGGGGTTGGATCCCGCGCGCAGCTGCGCAGGTTCTGGGTCTGGACCCTACAATCGTGGCAAGCGTCTATGAAACACGTGGACATTTGGGCGCGTGCGGACCCATTGCAAATCTGGAACGAGCTTATCGAGAGGGACGAACCGAGCGCGCTTCATTAGCCGCGCTGTACGCGCAGGGTGCCGGATTTACCCGAGCCGGGGCGCTCTTGAAGTTGGACGGAGCGATGCAAGCTGTGTAAGTTGGTCTACCGAGTCGATGGTGCCGGCGCTGCGGAGCGCACGCGACGGCGCTCCAACACGTAGTCATGGTCGCACCCGTAAACGCATTCATTTACTTCGCGAGCAACGACTTGCATCGCCGGTTCGAGGCGTCGTTTGAATCTCACTCAAGTTCAGGGGGCGGCTCGATCCTGACGCGGGTCGCTGATGGTGAGTTATCAGCCGCTACCGAAACCGCTCGTCTCCAGGTCGGGCGAAGTCCTCTTGGGTTCGTGACCAGCACCGAGGCCGAAGCGCTAGAAGCGATCGCCGCGGGAGCCGACGACGCCATCGCGCTGACGGACGACAGCACCGACAGTCTTATCGCCTTTTTGGACCGAGTACGTGTTCGGGCCCTCGGCCGTCGCGAGGGGGAACGCCGGTACGAAGACTTCGTTCAAGCTGAAAAGTTGACTGCGCTCGGGACTCTCATCGCCGGAGTCGGGCACGAGCTCAACAATCCTCTCTCCACCATCACCCTCGGATTCGACGTCCTGCGAGAATCTGTCCTCCCCGATCTTGAGGCAATCTGGAAGGTGCGTGAAAGCATGAACGCCACGGGACATGTGAACCCGGACGAACTTGAGTCCTTGGCCACTCGAATCAAGACTCGCACACCCGATGTTCGGGAACTGTTCAACGACTTGGCGGTGTCGACAGCATCAGTTTCGCAGCTTGTGCAGGATCTGCGCGTCTTCTCCAGAAGCAGCATGGTCGAACAATCGACCTTCTTTGCAGCCGAAGAAATCATCGAACAAGCCCTCCGACTCGTTCGTCGAGAATTTGGGCCGAAAACCATCGTCGAACAAGACTACGAAGATGGGCTCCCCGAACTCTATCTACCTCGAAATCGTCTTGCTCAAGTCTTGACCAACCTCTTGGTGAATGCGGCTCATGCGACGAGCGAAATGAAACGAGACTTTCACCAGGTGAAGGTCTCTGCCAGGGTGGATGAGGAACACCTAGCTATTTCTGTCAGCGATACCGGACCGGGAATACCCGAACGCGCGCTGGAACAGATCTTCGATCCCTTTTATACAACGAAGGGTGAAGGCCGGGGGACTGGTCTTGGTCTTTCGATTTCTCGATCGATTCTCCAGCACCTGGGCGGAGACCTGGTCGTCTCCTCAATTTTTGGAGAAGGAGCAACATTCCTCTGCTTTTTGCCTCTTCCCACTCCAGCTCAATTGACGCTCAAGTCGCGCAAACGACGTCCTGCGCTCTCCCCGCACTTAGACAATCGAAGTCGCCGCTCGGTCCTGTTGATTGACGACGACGAAAAGGTCCTACGAACGATGGCTCGATCCATTAGGGATGACTACAAAGTGCTCTTAGCCAGGGACGGCGAAGAGGCGGTGGAGTTGCTCAGTTCAGGCTCTCACGCCGACGCAATCGTGATGGAACTGGATCTACCCGAAAGAGATGGCCCGTCCTTCCACAACTGGCTACGGGAGTACGACGAAAACCTAGCTCGCCACACCATCATCGCCACAGCAGCCCAAGAGAGGTCTCGGTTTCAAAGCTTTCTTGAGAGTTCCAAGCTCCCCACGCTTCACAAGCCTATTGCCAAAGCAGAAATCCTTGAGACGCTTGGCCGGGTGTTCGACGAGCGCACCCTCCCCTCTCGTCCTCTGGATCCGGTGAGCCCTCGCCTCTAGAGATCCAACGGCGTGAAGCGGACCCTGCGCCATCAACGCACACATCGCACGTTCGCTTCAGTCGCCCGTGCTACCCCGCGTTCCACCCGGTGAATCCGTCGCAAGACGAAAGCCCCCACCCATTGCCTCCCTCCTTGGAGGCCTCTGCCGGCAAAACCAATACTGGGGCTCGCGGCATCAAGCGACTGCGACAAACAAAGACGCCAGAAACTTCCTGCAAGGGACAAGTCGAAAGCTCACAAGCGCTGCGACAAAGGTCGGACCCGATCAGCTGCCTACTGCAAGGCACCGCCGGTGA
>Ga0079224_100014549_pt1 | contig 10988 bp, 10 predicted proteins | sample Stecom2015_FD_80414 | JGI IMG/M metagenome (GOLD analysis project Ga0079224, IMG submission 80414) | Agricultural soil microbial communities from Utah to study Nitrogen management - Steer compost 2015 | ecosystem: Environmental > Terrestrial > Soil > Agricultural land | place: USA: Utah...
GCGATGAGCATCCAGGTAAGACCCGACGAATCCGACTGTAAGATATACTTGTCGAGCGTATATTCTACCAGCATCGGAAGAGCAGGCGCCACGGCGGCCAGTAATATGGTTAGTATGACAGACGCCCAAAAAATGCCCTGGTAGGGGCGCATGTATCTCGCCATCCTCCGGAGGAGTTTGGTATCATAGGTCTTCCCGGTTATTGTTTGTTCACTCAAGGCAATTCACTTATATAAGGGTAAACAACTTTTGTTAAATATAAACCATGGGCAGGTACTGACGTGCCTGCCTGTGCGCGGTCCTTACTGCGGATGATGTCACATATTGTCTCGGGCGCTTTTTGCTTTAGCCCAATTTCAAGTAGTGTGCCAACAATGGCGCGCACCATATTGCGGAGAAACCGGTCGGCGGCAATATGGAACACAAGCCCTTCTGCCTGGGCTTCCCATACAGCTTTCTTCACGGAACAGATGTTTGTAAAAACCTGTGTATGGCTCTTTGAGAAACACCCGAAGTCCTGCGTGCCCAGCAAATAGGCAGCCGCCCTGTTCATCTCCTCTACATTCGGACGGTCCCGTAATTGCCATGACCTGTGAATCAGAAACGGGTTCTTCTCAAAATGTATATGATACTCGTAGGCGCGTTCTATGGCGTCAAAGCGCGCGTGGGCTCCGGCATTGACCGGCAGCAAGCGCTTGACAGCAATGTCGGGCGGCAAAAGAGCATTCAACGAGTGTAAAAAACGCCCCCCATCGGGGATACGCGACGCCGGCACATCCATGTGTACGAACAGCTGTTTCGCATGAACGCCGGTATCCGTCCTTCCCGCACCGACGGTCTCGACGGGCAGCCGGATTATCTTCTGAAGCGCCTCATTAAGACGTTGCTGTACCGTTACGGCATTATCCTGCAGCTGCCAGCCGTGATAAGCCGTTCCGTCGTAGGCAATTTCCAGAAAAAAGCGTTGCATTAAATCTTCCACCACACAAAGGTAGCTAAAAGTCGCGTATGCTGTTTATCGTAAAGAACAATCTAACAATTTGATTACGGAATAGAATTAAGAAGCAGACCGCTGGGGGGCAACGACCGTCCGGCGAATTTGCTTTACAAACTGCGTTGGGAGGCGGCAGAAAAAAAAGCAATAAATTTGTCAACCAAATTGATACTCTTTTGTTGATAGTATACCATTGCTGCGGCGCCCCGGTCCACAGGCGGATACACACAGGATCCCGTCGAATGGGAGGAGTAAATTTGCCTAAGCAGGACGGGGATATTGCAAGCAACATTTAATTTATCTAAGTTTGTTACTCTGTTTAAAATAAGATTATGATTCAACGTATACAAACAGTGTGGTTATTAGCCGCAACAGTCACCTTATTAGGTCTCTTCGTGTTTCCCTATGTGAGTTTTATTGATCTGGTGGGACTTGGAAAGAAAATTTTTATTACGGGAACGTACTCATCGCTTAACAACGAGTCCGTGCGGGAGTCGAGCACCTTTGCTTTGGCATTTTACGCGGGAGTTGTGGCTATTCTTCCTGTCGTCATTGTGTTCTTCTACAAGAATAGGAAGAGACAGATCGTTTTTATTTTTGTCGAAATGCTTTTAATCGCACTATTGGGGTTCTGGATGTATAGTTCCGCCGACACGGTATTGAATTTGATCACGCAAAAGATCCGGCCCGGAAATATCGGTGTGGGCTTTTTTCTACTGCCGCTGGCGATAATTTTTCTGAGTATGGCCATAGGGGGAATCCGGAAGGACGAAAAATTGATCAAGTCTGCTAACCGGCTGCGCTAACGAGCATGAGAGTATTCCTATTTCTATTGCTGAGCGGACTATTTTTCTGCGACGCCGCGGCTCAGGAAGCCCCTGCGGGGAATATTGTCGACGATATACAGATCGATGTCAAGTCTGTTTCAATGAGCGGGAGCGGCGATACGCTGAAGGTAGAATTGTTTTTAATATCCTACCAGCGAGGCACACGGGAGTTTAAGCTGAACACGTTTGCGACACAGCTGGTCGATACCGCAGCACAGAAACATCTTTATTCAGCAATTACAATGGGCCGTGTGCATATCCGTTTAGAGGAGCGCCGTAATTATCTTCACTATTTGCTTGAGGAAGATGTGCCTGTTCCACTTCATATAGCCGTCGGAGACTGGCAGGGCAGGGTGCCGAAGAGCATTTTACTGGTTTTCGAGGATAGCAAAGAGGAAGGGAAATTTATAACACAGGAGATTGATCTTCAAGCATCCTTTTCGCAAAGCGAGTAAACCAGCTAACGTCTGTTGGAAAATATTATCGTCTGCGTCCAGTGGAGGTTATAACATACAGAAGAAGCCAGCTTTTAGCTGGCTTCTTCTGTATGTTATCGTGAATATCTAAACTGCTGCTTATCCATTAAGCTCATCTGGTCTTTCATCATCTTTATCTGGTCTGCCAATAGCTTATTTTTATCCGCTTTCTTCGCTTCGGACAACAGCTTCTCGGCTTCGCGTTTGTTGCGTTTGGCCATAGCGACGCCTGCCAGGCTTAATTTTGCCAGCGCAACGTTGTGGTCCATGTGGAGTCCCAGCGACAATGCCTTTTTGAAGTACTTCTCCGACTGCAGGGGCGCCCTTTGAGATTCGATGATGCCTAGAAGCATATGGTAGTATCCATGTTGTGCAGAGATGAGCTGCTTTTCATAATTGTTTATACGCTTTAGCCACCCTTCTGCTTTCGTCATGTTTTCTTTGCGTAGAAACCACTGAGCCAGCAACATATTTTCATTAAAAAACACAGTCACCCATGCAAGGATCGTGACAAGGATGCCGAGGATGCCCCAGCCCCAATGACCGAACCAGAACAGAACAACGGTGCCGATCAATAATAAACTACTCAGGATGATACGAACTATATTGGACATACTGTAATTTTTCTTTAATTGGATACAAATATCCGGTTATTTTGGTGGTTATACAACTTGATTGGGTGATAAAATTGTAAAATTGTACATTTGTGCTATGACGGAGCGTTTTCACCCAAGCTGGAATGCTATTCTAAAACCACTGTTTAGACAGGATTTCATGCGCCGCCTGTCTGCCTTTGTTCAGCAAGAGCGGCAGAGCGGAATAGTCTTTCCTCCCGAGCATCTCGTTTTTAATGCTTTTAAGCTGACGCCGTTTGACGATATCAAGGTGGTCATACTCGGGCAGGATCCATACCATAACGACGGCCAGGCCCATGGGCTGTCCTTTTCTGTGCCCAAAGGTATGCCGTTGCCGCCGTCACTGAAAAATATTTATACCGAACTGGCGACGGATATCCCGGGCTTTACCGTTCCATCCTCTGGCGATCTGACTCCGTGGGCAGAGCAGGGTGTTCTCTTGCTCAACGCGACGTTAACGGTCCGGGCCCATCAGGCCGGCTCTCATCAAAAGCGGGGTTGGGAGGAGTTTACAGACCAGGTAATTCATTTGATTTCCCAGCGTCTAGAGCATGTCGTGTTTATCCTTTGGGGCGGCTACGCCCAACGAAAGTCTGTACTCATTGATGGAAACAAGCACTGTATACTGAAGTCGGTGCACCCCTCTCCGCTCTCGGTATACCGCGGCTTCTTCGGATGCCGGCACTTTTCTAAAGCAAATGCGTATCTGGCCGAACATCATAAAGAGCCGATCCGCTGGCAGATCTAAGCGTAGAGCTCCTTGAGGTCTTTAAGCTCGTAATCTTCTACCGTTAGACGCTGAATATGGTTGATTTTTATTTTCCGTCCGTGCTGTACGACATGCGTGAAAAGCAAGTGGCTGTCATACGCGATATCAAAAGGAGCGGCGAAGTCGATGTCTTCTGCGGGTTGTCCAAGCATGATGTATTCCAATTCGCCCTTTGAGGTAAACCGCTTTACCACGGCTCTCTGGCGCGGGGCCGCATGTATCGAGAACCAGGCGCCGTCGCCTACGCCACCTAAATACTGGGCTTCTTTGGGGACGGAAATCGGTTTTGAGGCATAGTCCATACATCCAATAATCAGGTCATCCGGCAATAATTGAGCTTTCTGAGCGGTGATATTGTCGCCAAGCTGGCGAAGTAAAAAGGCGAAGGACTGCCACCGGTTCATGCGGAAATGTCTAAGTCCCTGTTCCGGCGTGTAAGAGTAAATCATGCGGTCGGATACGGCGTTGACAACATTGCTTATCGGGCTTGCCTTGATCGTTTCGGGAAGGTTGATGCTATGGTACCAGGTGTACTTCTTCGAAGAGCGCATGAGCATGCGCGCAATAAAACGCGAACAGTTATTGTTGTTGGGAGCGACCGCCCCATAGGGGAACGCGCCTTGGTAAACGCAGTCGTCCCCATATGCTTTTGCCTGCTCAAAGTTAATGCCACGGGCAATAGAAAAGTAAAGTACCCCTTCGCCATACATAGCGGGTTTCTGGAGCTCGAGCTGCTCAACGATGGCCTCTAAATTGGTAAGGCGGGAATCATCGAACTTTGCTTTTAATTTAATCTCCAGTCCCGGATCGGAAAGCTTCGAACGGGCACGTCCGTATCCACGGGGAGCTATATAACGGCCAAAGTCGTAGAAAAGCATCTCGCCGGTCTCGCGCTTGATGATCACAATGCCGGTATGACCGACTTTAAAGTTGAGATTTTTAACAATCCCAATTTTTTTGAAGAACATCATCCAGGCTTCATCGCCCCGAATGGTCGCATCGGGCCAAGTAAGAATAAGAGCGAGGTCGTTATAGGTTACCGGGTTGGCGTGCATAGCAGGAGATTTAGTATTCTAAAGGAACGATCGGTTCTTTCTTGCTTGTCGACATGATCATCATGGTCTGAAACGTCTTGACAAATGGAATTTTGGCTATTTTCTCCATAATTACGCCCTCATACGCTTTGATGTCTTTGACATAGACTTTAAGAATAAAATCGCAGTTCCCCGTCACGTGGTGACATTCCGTGACTTCCGGGATGGCCTTTACCGCCTCTACGAATTCCGGAATGGCGTTGTGGGTATGAAAATCCAATGATATTTGAATGAACGACTTGATCCCCAATCCCAGCTTTTCCTCGTCGACAAAGGCGTGATAGCTTTTGATAAAGCCCGAGTTCTCCAGTTTGCGAACTCGCTCTAACGTCGGTGCAGGCGATAAACCGATGTTCGATGCCAGTTGCAGGTTCGTAATCCGTCCATTTTCCTGTAACAATTTGAGAATCTTTAAATCTGTTTTATCGGGTTGATACGGCATTTTTACAATCAGCTATTCGTGAATATTATATTTTACAAAAAGTAAATATACGGAATAAAATTTGGTGCAGCAAATGTCCGTTTTAAATTTTAAATTATAAACAAAATCTATAGGATGTCCGCTGGGTTATAGTTCAATTTTTATAGCAATCACGTTAATGTCATAATAAAACCTGCGGGACGGCCATAATATCAAAGAAATGACATTTGTCATTTTTTTTACCAAAAACTGGCGTGGCTGAGGTTTTATAATGGAGTTTATTGTATATTAAATCGTATCTTTGTAGTCCAAAACAAAGGTAGGATCGCCGATTAAATTAAGGGGAACAAGATGAGTACCAAAGACGACGAATTACTAAGAGAGCTGGAGCTCGAAGAATATAAGTACGGTTTTACGACCGATATCGAAATGGAGATTGCTCCGAAAGGACTTAATGAAGATACCATTCGATTAATCTCCGCAAAAAAAAATGAACCGGAATGGTTACTTGAGTGGCGGCTGAAAGCGTTTCGGCACTTTTTAACCATGAAAATGCCTGCTTGGCAGAATTTCGACAATCCGGAGGTTGATTTTCAGGAGATTTCTTATTACGCGGCACCGAAGGCTAAGAAGCAACTCGAGAGCATGGACGAGGTAGATCCAGAGCTCTTGGCTACTTTTGAGAAACTCGGTATTCCGCTGGACGAACAAAAGGTGCTTGCCGGCGTAGTGGCGGTTGATGCGGTCTTTGATTCGGTTTCTGTGAAAACGACTTTTCGCGAGAAATTGAAGGAGCAAGGGGTAATCTTTTGTTCCTTTGGCGAAGCGGTACAGGAATATCCCGAACTGGTGCGCAAGTATTTGGGAACGGTAGTGCCCCAGACGGATAACATTTACGCAGCATTGAATTCGGCCGTATTTTCGGATGGCTCGTTTGTATATGTGCCAAAAGGCGTGCGTTGTCCCATGGAGCTTTCAACGTACTTCCGGATTAACGCACAAAATACCGGACAATTTGAACGGACCTTAATCGTTGCCGACGAAGGAGCGTATGTTTCGTACCTCGAAGGCTGTACCGCACCCATGCGTGACGAAAACCAATTGCACGCGGCCGTCGTGGAACTGATAGCAGAGCGCGACGCGGAAATCAAATATTCGACAGTGCAAAACTGGTACCCCGGCGACAAAGAAGGAAAAGGAGGAATCTATAATTTCGTTACCAAACGCGGTATCTGTAAAGGCGACAACGCCAAGATCTCCTGGACACAGGTGGAGACCGGCTCGGCCATCACGTGGAAGTATCCCGGCGTTATCCTCAAAGGAGATAACTCCGTTGGTGAGTTCTATTCCGTCGCGATGACGCGGAACAAGCAGATTGCCGACACGGGTACGAAGATGATACACCTCGGTAAGAACACCCGTTCCAAAATTGTATCGAAAGGTATATCGGCAGGATTAAGTCACAACAGCTATAGAGGTTTGGTCAAAATAGGGCCGCATGCAGACAAAGCGCGTAACTTTACGCAATGCGACTCCCTGCTGATCGGCGACCGCTGTGGCGCACATACGTTCCCGTATATTGAAAACAAAAACCGGACAGCCAAGCTGGAACATGAAGCAACAACGTCCAAAATTGGCGAAGATCAGATCTTTTATCTAAACCAACGCGGAATCGATTCGGAGAAGGCTGTCGGACTTATCGTAAACGGGTACGCGAAAGAAGTGTTAAATCAATTGCCAATGGAGTTCGCGGTAGAGGCTCAGAAGCTTCTCGCTATCTCTCTGGAAGGATCAGTGGGGTAATCTTTATCTGGAATTAAGTAACAGGGAAGCCCTTTTGGGCTTCCGAAAATATTAAGCAACACGAAAATGTTATCAATTAAGAATTTGCACGCGTCTGTAGAAGACAAACAAATATTAAAAGGATTAAATCTCGAAGTCAAAGCTGGCGAAGTACACGCCATCATGGGACCAAACGGAGCAGGAAAGAGTACCTTAGGAAACGTTCTTGCTGGCCGTGACTCCTATGAAGTGACAGAAGGCTCCGCATTACTGGACGGGGTTGATCTTTTGGATTTAGCTCCTGAAGAGCGTGCCCGGGAGGGGTTGTTTCTTGCCTTTCAATATCCGGTGGAAATTCCCGGAGTTTCTAACATCAATTTCTTGAAGACGGCAGTTAACGATATTCGTGAATATAGGGGCTTACCTCCGATGGAAGCGAAAGAGTTTTTGCAGCTGGTGAAAGAGAAGCAGAAATTGGTTGAGTTTTCTGCCAATCTTGCCAATCGTTCGCTGAACGAAGGATTTTCAGGCGGTGAGAAAAAAAGGAACGAGATTTTTCAGCTGGCCATGTTGAATCCAAAATTGGCGATTCTTGATGAAACCGACTCTGGTTTGGACATCGATGCGCTACGTATCGTCGCCAACGGCGTAAATCAACTGCGCTCAGCCGACAATGCCTTCGTCGTCATCACCCATTATCAGCGCCTGCTCGATTACATCGTGCCCGACTTTGTGCATGTGCTTTATAACGGACGGATTGTGAAGACCGGCCCGAAAGAACTTGCATTGGAACTCGAAGAAAAAGGGTACGATTGGTTAAAAGAATACGATACGCAAACCGTCTAATTAATTATCGATGGATAACTTTAGTAGCGGATTGACAAACAATAACATGAGTACAGTAGTAGCAGATTCATTATATCATCAGTTGGTAGCTGCTTTCCACGATCAGGAAGGTCATAGGGCTCCTGCCGATTTGACGGATTTACGTCGTCAGGCCTTCGGGCGTTTCCAGAAAGAAGGATTTCCTACCGTGAAGAACGAGGAATGGAAATATACCAATCTACATGGTTTGGTTAACGCCGCCTACGCCTTGGCAACAGATGTGGACGTCAATGATATCGATACCAGTAAGGCGGATATTGACGGTTTGGACGCGCATCGGATTGTGTTGGTCAACGGCCAGTACGTGTTGGCTTTTTCTTCTTTAGAAGATGAAGGGGGACTAACTGTAAAACCGATTGAAGAGGCGTATAACGAGGAAAACTTCCGGAAACATTATGCCCAATATGCTGACAAGTCGGACAATGTACTGGTACAGCTTAATACGGCCCTTCATACTGCCGGGCTATACATTTCTGTAGCACAAAATAAAGTGGTTTCAAAGCCTATCCATATTGTACATGTTGCAACCGGGGAATCTAGCTTTTTCGCACAGACACGTAATCTTATCGTCGTGGAGTCCGGCGCCGAGGTGGAAATCATTGAATCTTTCATTACATCCGAAGGAACGGCCAACAATCTAAACAATAAGGTTACGGAGGTCGTTGTGCAGGAAAATGCCAAGGTTCAGCACTATTACTTACAAGTGGCAGGCAATGTAAGTAGCTATGTACAGCACACTGAAGTATATCAAGAACGTCATAGCCTATATAATCACTACAACTGTAATCTGCCCGGAGCGTCGTTCATAAGGAACAATATTAATGTACGCCTTGATGCCGAAAACGTTGAATCCCACTTGTATGGAATTAACCTGACGTCGGGTAAGCAGTTCGTGGATAATCATACTGTCGTGGACCACATGAAACCACATTGCGAATCCTATGAATGGTACAAAAATATTCCACAGGACGAATCGACAGCAGTATTTAACGGTAAGATATTTGTCCGCGAAGACGCGCAGAAGACCAACGCCTTCCAGCAGAACAACAATATGTTGATAGGGGATAAATCGACGGTCTACACCAAGCCGCAGCTCGAGATATTTGCGGATGACGTGAAATGTTCACATGGATGTACTATGGGACAGTTTGACGACGAGGCCTTATTTTACCTGCGTGCGCGCGGTATAGGGGAAGAATCGGCCCGCGTACTGTTGGTTCATGCTTTCGCCTTCGATGTGACATCCCGCTTTTCCAATGACATTGTACGCGGTTATGTCGAGGATCTTGTGGCGAAAGGCTTGGATAAAAAATAGCAATTAGTTTTCCATTTCTATATTCTAGAAAGAGAGCGTTTGGTACACTACCGGACGCTCTCTTTGTTTATAAGGCAATTAAATGATTTCGTAATGCGCTACGATCTTCTTACGCTAATGATATGGCAGATATGCCGCCTATCCGTTTATGAGCCCCGGTTTTCACACAAGCTCTGGGCGCTCAATGGTCTTGCTGTTGGATAGCTACAAGGCCGCGTCGAAGCTCTTTCTTTTCACTACTTCGGAGCCCTGTCATTGTGCATAAAAAAAGGCTTCCTATTTAGGAAGCCTTCAGAGCGAAAGACGAGATTCGAACTCGCGACCCCAACCTTGGCAAGGTTGTGCTCTACCAACTGAGCTACTTTCGCTGATTGTGCAACAAAGGTAGCAAATTGACGAATAGCTGTCAATATGTATTTTAAAATAATTGTGCTTCCTTTTGCTAGTGCAAGATAATTAAAGCGGTGACACCTTGGCGGAATTGGTCGAGGCAGATAGTAAGCTGACACCAGTATTATGGAGTTATCTTTTAGTATATGCTGAGCCATAATAGAGAGTATATAGAGCTTTACCTCTATATACCCTCTATGAACCCTCTATTATCCCTCTAGAAAGTCTCTGTTATAACCGTGTTTGAGCTGGAGATCTCTCGAATTATTCTAAACCCAAATACACTATTTTTATGGACGGTTTAATTGCCCGGCAAAAGCGAATGTATTCAACCTCCTTTGTCATGGAAGGACTATACTCTACAGGGGAATACCCGCAAAAGAAGAAGACACTATTGTTTTAGAGTCGGATGGCGTCGATACAGTTGATACCATCTATTGCGGCAGAGACAATTCCGCCTGCATAACCGGCACCTTCGCCGCATGGGTACAGTCCACCGACCTCTGGGTGTTGCAAACTTTCCCGATCGCGCGGAATGCGAACAGGCGAGGAGGTTCGCGACTCGACGCCGACCAATATGGCCTCGTTGGTATAGTAGCCGTTCATCTTTTTCCCGAATATAGGAAGTGCCTTTCGAAGGGCCCGGTGTACGAATGATGGTAGCACCTCATTAAGATCGACACTCCGCGTCCCCGGCCTATACGAATTCTCGGGAAGCGTGTTGGAAACCCGTTGGGTTACGAAATCTACCATCCGTTGCGCGGGAGCGACCAAGTTGCCGCCACCGAGTTGAAAAGCCCTATGCTCAATCTGCTGTTGAAAGTGCAGTAAGGCGAAGGGGTCATGCGATGCCTCGGGAACGTCCTCGAGATTTATCTGTATCACCGTACCTGAGTTGGCGTGCGGATTGTTGCGTTTGGACGGCGACCACCCGTTGACGACAATCTCATGATGGTCGGTCGCGCATGGAGCAATGATGCCGCCCGGACACATGCAAAACGAGAAAACGCCGCGCCCCTCTACCTGTTCAACCAGACTGTAATAAGCCGGAGGTAAGTTTTCATGACGGACGGCACAATGGTACTGCGCTTGGTCGATAATGGCTTGGGGATGTTCTATGCGTACACCTAGGGCGAAAGGTTTAGCCTCCAGCAGCCATCCTTTGTGCCGGAACAGCGTAAAGATATCGCGCGCCGAATGGCCGGTAGCAACAACGACGTGCCTGGCCCGCACGACATCCCCGTCCGACGTTTTAACCCCCCTTACCTGTCCAAAATCGGCCAGGATATCGGTGACCTTGCAGTCAAACCGGATCTCGCCGCCATTTTCGAGAATAGTGTTCCGCATATCTTCTATGATATGTGGAAGTTTGTTTGTTCCGATATGCGGACGGGCGTCGA
>Ga0079224_100014550_pt1 | contig 10988 bp, 8 predicted proteins | sample Stecom2015_FD_80414 | JGI IMG/M metagenome (GOLD analysis project Ga0079224, IMG submission 80414) | Agricultural soil microbial communities from Utah to study Nitrogen management - Steer compost 2015 | ecosystem: Environmental > Terrestrial > Soil > Agricultural land | place: USA: Utah...
CCTCCACGGCGCAATTCTACTGAGTCCGCTGAACCGGACCTATTGGCCGTTAGTACCGCGTCCGCCGCTCGCTTTCAGCACCCGCAGGAATGCGCCGAGCGCCCTTTCGTCACCGCCCTGCCCGAGCGCCCGCGCCAGGTAGACTGGCGCGGATGCGCGCTCTCGCAGGTCGCGAGCGAGCTGCTGGGCTTCGTCCGCAGCGGCGTGCCAGCTGAAGAGCGACGGTCCCGCGCCGCTCAGGGCAACGCGCCCGGTGACGTCGCGCAGGAGATCGCTGAGCGCGGCGGCTCGCGGATAGCTGAAGACTTGACGGGCGAAGGCGTTCGGGAGTTCCGCGGGGAGCTCCGGCGACCCAGACCGAAGCCGCGCTGCCAGTGCCTCCACGCGCCCGCCCGACGAGAAGTCGTCCGGGGTGAGGCGCGAAAAGAGGGTGGCCGTCTTGCGCTCAATGCGCAGCTCCGGCACGACGATGACGAACCACCATGCTGGTGTCGGGAGTGGTTCCAGGCGGTCGCCGATACCGCGACCCAGCGCGGTGCCGCCGTGCAGGAAGAAGGGCACGTCTGCGCCGAACGCTCGCGCCCGGGTGAGGGCGTCGAAATGGGAGTCGTCGAGGGCCGCCAGCCTGAGGGCCAGGGCCGCGTCGGACGAGCCGCCGCCCAGGCCGCCAGCGATCGGAATCTGCTTGTGGACCGTGATGCGACCGGTCCAGCTGCGCTCGGACCCAATCTCCAGGAAGGCGCGTCGGGCGATGTCGATGTCAGGCGGAATGCGCGGGTCGCCGCGGTACTCGAGCTCATCCGCCGGTTCGACGGTGAATTCGTCGTAAAGGTCGATGGCCTGGAAGATGGTGGCGAGGTCGTGGTAGCCATCGTCCCGACGGCGGAGGACCTCAAGGCCCAGGTTGAGCTTGGCGGGTACGCGGACGGTCACGCGGTTCATCGGTGTTTCGCCAGCCTAGCCGGACCGCAGCGCGCGATAGAGACGCAGCCAGTCGGCGACATCCAGCTCCTGGGCGCGGGCCTGCTGGGGGATGCCGGCGGCGTCGAATGCTGCGGTCAGCCGCTCGGCGTCGATCCCGGCGTTGGCGCTCAGGCTGTTCTTCAGCTGCTTGCGGCGCGTGCCAAACCCGGCGCGGACGAGGTCGAAGAATGGTTCGAACTCAGCTTGTGGCAGCGGCGGGTCGGGGTCGACGTCGATCTTGACGACAGCCGAGGTCACATTGGGCGGTGGCGTGAAGGCGCCGCGGCCGACCCGGAACGCGATACGCGGTTGGCCGTGGAACTGCGTGGCGACGGCCAAGATGCCCATGTCCGGCGGCCGGACCACCATCCGCTCGGCCACCTCGCGCTGGACCATCACCGTGCAGCTCGCAGGGCGGCGCTGGGAGTCCAGGAAGCGCCTGAGAATGGCCGTAGCGACGTTGTAGGGCAGGTTGGCGACGATGGAGTAGGGTCCGTCGGTGATCTCGCTCAGATCGAACTCCAGGGCGTCGGCGTTGATGATACGGACATTGGCGGGCACGATCTGGCGCAGAGAGGCTGCCAGCGCGTCGTCCTTCTCGATGGCGACGACGGTGCGGACCCGGCTCGCAAGCTCCTCGGTGAGGATGCCCAAGCCGGGTCCGATCTCGACGACCAGGCTGTCGGGAGTCAGCCCGGCGACGTCGCAGATGCGCTCGACGATGGCGCGGTCATGCAGGAAATGCTGACCGAGCGAGCGCTTCGGATCGAGCCCCAGCTGCGCCAGGCGCAGCCGGGGCGATACATCCGATCTACTCAAGGACGATCCCCCGGCCCTCCACGACCAGGCCGATCTTCCAGGCAGGGACACCGGCATCGTGGAAAGCCGTCTCGAGGTCCGGTGCGCGCTCCGGGGCAACCGCGAGAAGCAGACCACCGGATGTTTCCGGCCCGAACAGGAGCGCGCTCAGCCACTCAGGCACGCCGGCCTCGTCGGTCACGCCGCACTCGGGCAGCGAGCGATAGTAGTCGCGGTTGCGGTGCCCGCCGCCCGGGACGCGGCCCTCGGTGGCGTAGCGCTCGGCTCCGGGCAGCAGCGGGACGCCGTTCGCGTCGATGCGCAGCCCAACGCCGCTCTTGATCGCCACCTCGGTTGCGTGGCCCATCAGGCCGAAGCCAGTGATGTCGGTGCAGGCACGCACGCCAACGGCCCGCGCCGCCCGGCTGGCGACCATGTTGAGCGTCAGCATGCTCTCGACGGCAGCCTCGACATCGCTCTCGTCTGCCGTTTCCTGCTTGAGCGCGGTGGTCACCACGCCGGTGCCCAGCGGCTTGGTCAGGTAGAGCACGTCCCCGGGCTTCGCGCCGGCCTTGGTCATCGTGTCCTGTGGGTGGATCAGACCGGTGACGATCAGGCCGTACTTCGGCTCGGCGTCGGTGACGGTATGGCCGCCGGCGATGACGATGCCCGCCTCGGCCGCCTTGTCGGCCCCGCCCTCGAAGATTCTGGTCAGAATATTGAGGTCGAGGTTGTCCGGGAAGCCGGCGACGTTCAGCGCGAAGAGCGGATCACCGCCCATCGCGAAGATGTCGGAGAGCGAGTTGGCGGCGGCGATTGCCCCATAGGTATAGGGATCGTCGACGACCGGCGTGAAGAAGTCGACCGTCTGAACGATCGCCTGATCCTCGCTGATTTTGTAGACCGCGGCGTCGTCGCTCGTCTGCAGGCCGACGAGCAAGTTCGGATCGGTTCGTGTTGTTAGTGGGCGCAGAACCTGCGCCAGCGCGGCTGGAGCCAGCTTGGACGCTCAGCCGGCGCATGCCGAGAGCGTGGTGAGACGGATCTCGTCGCGAGTCTGCACGCCTGGCTCCTTTCCAGCTACTACACCCGAGCGACGGCGCGGCCGTAGCATGGGCGCCAATATTCGACTAGCCTAATTGAACCAGAGGATGCGCGCCCATAGTCGCCATCCTGGCAAGCTCCAATACGGGAAAGGGGTTCGGAGTGGCGACATCCACGCGGGAACTGGTCGATATCGCCCTTGAGATGGCCGGCATGGAGGAACTGCCGGCCGACAGCACGGTCTACATCAGCGGGTCGAATCTCAATCGGGTCATGTTCGGGATCGATATCGGGCCGGCCGAGCTGCTGCTGGCCCGCGAGCTGGAGTGCGACGCGGTAATCGCCCACCACCCGGCCGGCGGCGAATCGACACTGCGCTTCCCCGAGGTGCTTCAGCGGCAGATTGAGTTCATGGTCGCTCACGGGGTGAGCGAGCAGGCGGCGCGCGAGGCCGCCCAGCCACTGATCACCGCCTCCACGATGTCGGCGCACGCGGCCAACCACGACCGCACGCCCTCCTTCGCGCGCTCGATCCGCATGCCGTTCCTCAACCTGCACCTGCCGTTGGACGAGGTCGGGCGGCAGATCATGGTGGCGACGATCGACGACCATCTGGTGAACCTCGATCGCGCCCCGCAGGTGCAGGACGCGATCGACGCGCTGATGACCTTGCCGGAGTTCCAGCGCGCGCCGACCCGCATCATGGTCCCGGTCGGCGCGTTGGATAACCCACTTGGCCGCCTCGCGGTTGTCCATGGAGCGGGCACGAACGGCGGCGCGCGGATTGCCCGGGCGTACTTCGATGCTGGGGTAGGGACGGTGCTCTATATCCACTGCGCCGGCCACGAGGTGCGCCAGCTTCAGGAGCAGGGCGGCGGTAACCTGATCGTCTCCGGGCATATTGCCAGCGACCTGGTGGGCATCAACCGTTACGTGCAGGAGCTGGAAACGCGCGGCGTGGAAGTCGTTCGCATCAGCGGCTTATAGGATGGGTGCTGCCTGGGCGCCAGGCCGTACGAACACTTGCGCGGCAGGCCCGATCCCAATAAGATACGGGTGATTAGCACTCGAACGACACGAGTGCTAATATTTGGAACCGGATGTCCTGCCGCGGCAGGCAGTGCAAACTTTACACGAGGAGGTAGAAAAAGGTGGCACTCAACGGTCATCTGACCCCGCTCGGCGACCGCGTCGTCGTCAAGCCGATTCAGCGCGACGAGGTCACGAAGAGCGGTATCGTTCTTCCGGACACCGCCAAAGAGAAGCCGCAGCGCGGCGAGGTCGTTGCGGTTGGGAAGGGCCGCTTCGACGAGGATGGCGATCGTATCCCGATGGAAGTCTCGGTCGGCGACAACGTGCTCTTCGCCAAGTATGCGGGCACGGAGTTCAAGCTCGACGACGAGGAGTTCCTGATTCTCCAGGAGCGGGACATCCTCGCGATCGTCAACGATTAGCTTTTCCATCGGGCGCTCGCAGCCCGATTTTCACTGTGTCTTGTTGAGAATGAGGGAGGAATCACGCTGTGGCAAAGCAGCTTGAATTCAATGAGGAAGCGCGTCGTTCGCTGAAAATCGGCATCGACACGCTCGCCAACGCTGTCAAGACCACGCTGGGCCCGAAGGGCCGCAACGTCGCACTCGACAAGAAGTTCGGCGCGCCGACCGTCACCCATGACGGCGTCACCGTTGCCAAGGACATCGAGCTCGAAGATCCGTTCGAGAACATGGGCGCTCAGCTCCTGAAGGAAGCCGCGCTCAAGACCAACGACGTCGCCGGTGACGGCACGACCACGGCGACCGTGCTGGCTCAGGCCATCGTCCACGAAGGTCTGCGCAACGTCGCCGCTGGCGCCAACCCGATGCTCGTCAAGCAGGGTATCGAGAAGGCCCGCGACGCGGTCGTCGAATACCTCAAGGGCCTCGCGGTCGACGTCCAGGGCAAGGAAGACATCGCCCAGGTCGCCGCGATCTCGGCCGCCGACCGCGAGATCGGTGAGCTGATCGCCGACGTCATGGACAAGGTCGGCAAGGACGGCGTCATCACCGTCGAAGAATCCCGCGGTCTCGAGTACGAGGTCGAGTTCACCGAGGGCATGCAGTTCGACCGCGGTTACATCTCCCCCTACTTCGTCACCAACACCGAGCGCATGGAAGCCGAGCTGGAGGACCCCTATATCCTGGTGACTGACAAGAAGGTCTCCAGCGTCCAGGATCTGCTCCCGGTGCTCGAGAAGGTACTCCAGACCGGTAGCAAGAACTTCGTGATCATCGCCGAGGACGTCGACGGCGAGGCGCTGGCGACCCTGGTCGTGAACAAGCTTCGCGGTATCGTCAATGTCCTGGCGGTCAAGGCCCCGGGCTTCGGCGATCGCCGCAAGGAAATGCTCCGCGACATTGCCATCCTGACCGGTGGCACGGTGATCTCGGAAGAGGTCGGCCGCACGCTCGAGAGCACCACGCTTGAGGATCTGGGCCGCGCCCGCCGCGTTGTCTCAACGAAGGACGACACGACTATCGTCGAAGGCGCCGGCGACGAAAGCCAGATCAAGGGCCGCATCGAGCAGATCAAGAGCCAGATCGAAACGACGACCTCGGACTTCGATCGCGAGAAGCTGCAGGAGCGGCTGGCCAAGCTCAGCGGTGGCGTTGCCGTGATCAAGGTCGGCGCCGCGACTGAGACCGAGCTGAAGGAGAAGAAGCACCGCGTCGAAGACGCGCTGTCGGCCACCCGCGCGGCCGTCGAAGAGGGCCTGGTCCCGGGCGGTGGCGTGGCGCTGGTCCAGGCTATCCAGGCGCTCGACAACGTCGATGCGGACGGCGACATCCTGACCGGTGTCAAGATCCTGCGCCGCGCCCTCGAAGAGCCGATGCGCGGCATCGCTCAGAACGCGGGCCTGGACGGCTCAGTGATCATCAGCGAGATCCGTCGCTTCCAGGAGGAAGGCAAGACCAACTGGGGTTACGACGTGATCCGCGCCGAGTACGGCGACATGTTCGAGCTTGGCATCACCGACCCGGTCAAGGTCACCCGCTCGGCCGTCGAGAACGCGACCTCGATTGCCGCGATGATTCTCACCACCGGCGCGCTCATCACCGACAAGCCGGAGGAGAACACCGCCATGGCCGGTATGCCGGGCGGCATGGGCGGCATGGACTACTAGTCCGCTCACTCCTAGCGACCGAACAGAGAAGATCCCCCTCGCGAGAGAGGGGGATCTTCCGTTTTCGTCCATCACTTGAATTGAGCTATTGCCACATGGCGGCTTCGTCGGAGTCCTCGGGCATGGTGGCGGGGCCGCCGGAGAAGCCCATCGGGGCGCCGTCGGCGCGCCAGCAGGCGACGCCTTCCATCATCCCACTCTGGGGGTCGAGCATGATGCCGTTCATGCCGCCAGCGACCCGGAACACCGGCGCCACGACGTGCCCGCGGCGCTCCAGGTTCGCCTTCAGGGCGTCGAACTCTGGGAAACCGGTTTCCAGCTCCAGCTCGGGGCCGCGGTCCCACATGCGTGGCGCTTCGACCGCCTGCTGCAGGGTCATGCCGTGGTCGATGACGTTGGAGATAGCCTGCATGACGCTTCCAAAGATGCGCACGCCGCCCGGGGTGCCGAGCGCCATGTAGGGCCGGCCCTCGCGCAGCACGAGCGTCGGGGACATCGAGGAGAGGATGCGCTTCCCGGGCGCGATCGAGTTGGTGCGTCCCGGCGCCGGATCCATCAGGTGCATGCAATTGTTGAGCAGCATGCCGGTGCCGGGCACGGTGACCTTCGAGCCGAAGCCGCCATTTAGCGTCTGCGTGGTGGTGACGACGTTGCCATCAGCATCCATCGCACAGCAGTGGGTGGTTGAGGCCGATTCCCCGTCCGGCGGCGGCGCGCCCTGATAACTCTGGGCGCGGTCCAGGCGGATCGGGGATCGGCGCTCATCGGCGTAGGCTTTCGACGTGAGCCAGTCGAGTGGGACGTCGGTGGTGGTCGGGTCGGCCATGTGCAGGAAGCGGTCGGCGAAGGCAATCTTCATCGCCTCGGCCAGCCGGTGAACGGTGTCCGGCGTCCCAAAGCCCATACCGGCGATGTCGTAGCCCTCCAGGATATTCAGGATCTGAATGATATGGGTGCCACCCGACGAGGGCGGGGCCATCGAGGCGATCTCGTAGCCGCGGTACGTGCCGGTCACCGGTGGCCGCTCGAAGACGCGGTAGCTGCGGATGTCGTTCATCGTCAGGATGCCGCCGTTGGCCGCCATGTCGGCGGCGATGGCCTCGCCCAACGGGCCGTCGTAGAGGTAGCCGGGGCCCTCGCGGCCGATCGCCTCAAGCGTGTCGGCGTAGTCGACGCGGACGATCGTGCTGCCGACCGGGGCCGGCTGACCACCGGGCAAGAAGATCTCGGCCGAGGCGGGGAATTTAGCCAGGTCCTCGGCGGTCATCTCGATGATGCTGTGGAGATAGGGGCTGACCTGGAAGCCCCCGCGCGCGAAGCGCACGGCCGGGGCGACCACATCGGCCAGCGAGAGGCGGCCGTACTTTTCGATGGCGGTCGCCCAGCCGAGGAGCGAGCCGCCGGTCGCGACAGCCAGGTAGCCGGTGCTATTCAGCGCGCCCTCGACATCGTTGTCCAGGCTGCCGGGGATCGGCGTGAACATGGACTCGTGGGCGGCGGCCGGGACGGTGGCGTAGTTGTCGATCGTGGTCAGCGTGCCGTCGGCCAGCCGGATATTGATGAAGCCGGCGCCGAAGATTGTCACCATCATCGGCTCGACGACCGAGAGCGCGAACATCGTGGCGATGGCCGCGTCGATGGCGTTGCCGCCCCGCACCAGCATCTCGTTCCCAGCCAGCGATGCCAGCGGGTGGTTCGAGGTGACCATCCCCTGCGTAGCGTAAGCTGGCTGTTTTCGGGTACTGCCGGACAGTCGCGGGTTGCTGCTGTGCTTCGATTGTGCTGGGATGGTAGACATCACCGCGCGGACCTTCCTGTCGGCTCGCTAGGCCTCGTAGACCGTTTCGCCGCCGATGATCGTGGCGCTAACCGAGATCTCGGCGAGGCGCTCGGGCTCGACCTGACGCGGATCCTCGTCGAGGACGGCGAAGTCGGCCAGCATCCCTGGTTTGAGCGCGCCCTTCTCGTGCTCCTCGAAGGTCGCGTAGGCGCCGGCAACGGTGAACATCTCCAGCGCCTCCTCGACGGTCACCGCCTCCTCCAGCGCGTAGGACTGACCGGAACCCGTGCGCTCGGTGACGGCAGCCTGGACGGACTTGAGCGGGTTGAATGCCGAGACGGGACAGTCGGAGGAGAAGACGAGCCGGACGCCGCGCTCCAGGAAGGAGCGGAAGGGGTAAGTGAGCTGGATGCGGTCGAGGCCGAGATGCCGGATGAAGCCGTCGCCGTACTCGATGATGAAGACCGGCTGGGAGACCGGGACGACACCGAGGCGGGCGATGCGGTCGATGATGTCCGGCCGGCAGATGCCGCAGTGCTCGATGCGGTGGCGGTGATCGTCGCGCGGGTAGGCCTGCAGCGCCTTTTCGTAGGCATCGAGCACCATGTCGATGCCGCGGTCTCCGATTGCATGGATGGCGATCTGGTAGCCGAGCCGGTGGGCGGTCAAGACGTATTCGTCGAGCCGCTCCTGGCTCATCATCGTCAGGCCCAGGTTGTCGTCCGAAGGGTCTTCGAGGAACGGGATCGTGACCGCGGCGGTGCGGCCAATTAGCGAGCCGTCGATGAACATCTTGATCGGGCCAATGCGCAGGCGGTTGCTGCCGAAGCCCTGCATCAGGCCCAATTCTTCAATCTGCGGTAGCAGGTTCTCGCGGATCATCATGCTGGTGCGCAGCTTGAGATCCCCGCGCGCGGCGGCAATCTGATAGGCCTGAATGTCCTCGGCGGAGTCCGAGCCAGCGTCCTGAGAGCTCGTGATGCCCGCACGCACGTAGGCGTCGTTGCAGCGCTTCAAGGCCTGAGCCAGGTCTTCTGCCGTGCTCGGCGGGATGGCGTTGCGAACGGGCTGCTGGGCCGTCTCGTGGAGTACGCCGGTGAGCTCGCCGTGCTCGTCGCGCACGAAGTGGCCGCCTTCCGGGTCCTCGCTGCCGGCGTGAACGCCAGCGAGCTGCAGGGCGAGGCTGTTGGCCGCCGAGAGGTGCCCCGAGCCGTTGACGATCAGGACCGGGTGCGCGGTCGTGGCACGGTCGAGGTCGTGGCGGTTCGGGTGACGGCGCTCGGCGAGCTTGTTGTCATCGTAGCCGCGGCCGATGATCCAGCTGCCGGGCGGTTGAGTGGCGGCCCGCTCGCGGACGGCCCGGACGATGTCCTCGATCGATTCGACGGCGGGATAGCCGCAGTCGATATATTGCAGCGTCTCGCCGAACCCGATCATGTGGTTGTGGGCCTCGTTGAAGCCAGGCATGAGTGTGCGCCCGGCCAGGTCGAAGCGCCGGAAGCCGCGTGGCAGCGCGCCCTCGACTTCGTCCAGCGTGCCGACCGCCACAATGCGCTCGCCGATCACTCCGACGGCCTCGGCCACCGGCAGGTCGCGATCCATCGTCAGGATCGTGCCGCCACTGTAGAGCACTGCATCTACCATCTAACCTGCTGCCTTCTCCTAGACAATCGGAAACGTCCTCCCCGCTTCGCCGCGTCGAGCGAGCGTAGTTGGCGGGCTTCCTGACTGTCAACAGGGACTAAACCGAGCGGGTACAATCCCGCCCTATCGGAGGCATGACATCGACTCTTCACGGGTGGCGGTGCTGCGTGGACGTGGTTGAAATCAGGGATCTGGACGGCCCGAATCTATTTCGCATGGAGCCAGTCATTAAGCTCGAGCTGGCGTTCAACGAGCGTGACGACCGCGCGGAGACGCTGGACGCCATCGCTGATCGAATCGGGGCGCTCCACCGCGAGCTGGGCCTGCCGGCGCCGGAGGTCACGCGCCATCGGGTCGATGCTCCAGACAGGTCCGTGCTGGCGTTCAACTGGGAATGGCGTGCGACGGCGGTTGGGATCGCGCGGGCGGCTGCGGATCTGGCTTCCTGGCCGGTCGATGACGTGGTACTCGGCCATTTGCGAGAGCGGCTGGCGCGGGATCGGGCGGAGGGCGACAGGCCGCGGTGGATCCGCGACGACGAGCGCACCAAACCGGCCGTGGGTATCACTGGCACGAACGGGAAGACGACCACCACGCGGCTGCTGGCGCACATCGTGGCGCGCAGCGGCAAGCGCGTCGGCTGGTCGTCGTCGACCGGGGTCTACATCGCAGGACGGCAAGTGCTGGAGGGCGATTACTCCGGGCCCAGCGGCGCGCGCCGGGTGCTGGATGATCCCGACGTCGAGGTCGCGATCCTGGAGACGGCGCGGGGCGGGCTCCTGCTGCGCGGGATGGCTTGCGAATCCAATGACGTCGGCGTGTTCCTCAATATCAGTGCCGACCACCTCTCGATGCATGGGGTTGAGACGATGGAGACCCTGGCAGAGGTCAAGAGCGTGGTGGTGCGCGCCACACGGCCCGACGGGCTGGTCGTCTGGAACGCAGATGATCCGCTGGTGGCTTCCTACCGTGATCGAGGGCGCGGGCCGGTCATGTTCTTTCAGCAGCGGCCTGGCGATGCAATCCTGCGCCGCCACATCGAATCCGGCGGTGCGGCGCTGATCCGCGAAGGTGACTGCCTGCAGCTCTACCGAGACGGAGGCTCCAATCCGCTTGCGCGGCTCTCCGATATCCCGATGACCTATGGGGGCGCGGCACCGTTCATGGTCGAGAACGCAATGGGCGCGGCCGCGGCCGCTTTGGGGCTCGGCCTCGCGCCGGAGCAGGTAGCTGATGGCCTTGCAAGCTTTCGAAATGATGCGCACAGCAATCCCGGGCGGCTGAACGTCTTCTCCGTCGAGGGGCGGTCGCTGGTCATCGACTACGCGCACAACGACATCGGGCTGGCCGGTCTGGCTACCTTTGCGCGGCGGCTCGCGGACGACGATTGCCGCGTGCACCTGGTGGTCGGGACTGCCGGCGACCGGCGCGATGATGATTTCAGGGCCCTCGGGCGGCTGGCGAGGGATGTCGGCGATGTGGTCTACCTGAAGGACACCCGGGCGTACATGCGGGGACGCGCCGAGGGCGAGATGCCGGCGCTGATGCGCGAGGGCTTTGAGAGCGGCGATGGAGACGCGGTGCTGGCCGGGGAGTTCG
>Ga0079224_100014552_pt1 | contig 10988 bp, 11 predicted proteins | sample Stecom2015_FD_80414 | JGI IMG/M metagenome (GOLD analysis project Ga0079224, IMG submission 80414) | Agricultural soil microbial communities from Utah to study Nitrogen management - Steer compost 2015 | ecosystem: Environmental > Terrestrial > Soil > Agricultural land | place: USA: Utah...
CGCGCCCAGGATCGGAAGTCCGTACTCCCCCACGTTCAGCACCAGGATCCAGCCCGTGATGGTGGTGCCGATGTTGGCGCCGAGGATCACGCCCACCGATTGGTGGAGCTGCATGATTCCCGCGTTCACCAGGCCCACGACGATGACGGTGGTGATGCTGGACGACTGGACGAGGGTCGTCACCGCGGTGCCCGTCCCGAGGGCCAGGATCCGGTTGTTCGTCACGAGGCTGATCATGCGGCGGAGGGAGTTGCCGGCGACGGCCTGCATGCCCTCGGACATGTACTTCATTCCCAACATGAAGATGCCCAGGCCCCCCACGACCGCCGTGGCGATGGGGAGGAGGGCTGCCAGCGTCTGATTCACGCGGAGCGTCTCATGTGAGCGTGTCTCGGAGAACCCCGGCGAAGACGGGCTGCCGGCGGGAGGACCGGCAGAATGTAACAGAAGAAAGCGGCTCCGCGGGCGGGGTCCGGTCCCGCGGGTCCAGCGGGCTCAGGGGCAGGGGGACCGCCCATACCGGATCACGAAGCCCACGATCGTGCCGTCCTCTCCGGGCCCCTCCACCCGAGCGATCAGCGAGTCGCCGGGTGCCTTTCGGTAGGAGATGGCACGGGGGAAGTCGTGCTCCGGATTTCCGAAGACCGCCAGGGTGTCGGAAAGGTGCGTGGAGGCGAACTCGGTCGTGGCCTGGCCGGAGGGGCTCGCGCGGTAGATCGCGGTATCGCCGCGGCTCTGGAGCAGCAGGTGCTCGAAGCCCCCCAGCGTCCCCTCCCGGAGGGTGCGCGACAGGCCGAGCATCACGCCACCCGCGGGTCGGGTCCACAGCTCTTCCACGGTGGAGGAGCCCTGGTCGGCCGACCAGCAGCCCGACATCCACGCGAGCGTCTCCACGGGCGGTACCTGGGCGACGGGCGGCGCGGCAGGTGGCGCGGCACTCGGTGCGGCACTCGGTGCGGCACTCGGTGCGGCAGGTGGCGCGGCTGTTGGCGCGGCGAGCGCGAGCACGAGCGCCGCGGACAGCGCGTTCCTGGAGATCATGTACCGCCTCCGTCGGTAGAGGATGTCGGGCGCCGAGCTCCCTTGCCCGTGCATGCCGCTGGTTCTCAGCCGGCGTCTCCCGTTGTCCGCTTCCCCATCATCGCCAGGATACCCTCGGTCGTGGCGCGGACCGCCGCGACGCCCGCGGGCTCCACCTTCACCAGGTCGTGGCGCGTGGCGCCGTTGTCGGGCCGTCGTTCCGCGCCGCCCGGGGGTTTGTCTCCGATGTCTCCGGCCGGCCGCATGGAGACGAAAACCTTCCCTTCGAGCTTCCGCAGGGCGGAGTGCACCGTCGCCCGCCGGACCTTGCGGCCGGTCCGCTCCTCGATCTCCTCGGCGATGCTGATGGCGTTCGCTCCCTGCGGCCCCAGGCGCAGGGCCGCCAGCATGACCAGCAGCTCGAGCTCTCCGAGTGTTTCGCTGCCCATGGTCGCTCCTTGCGGGTCCAGCCCTCCAGGTGCGGGCCTTGGCTCCCTAAGGTCGTGCGAACCGGCTGTACGGGGGAAGCGCCCCCCGGGCGCGAGGGCGGGTCCTGTGGAGCCGGAGACCGTTTTCCGGCCCATCGACCGGCACTACCTTGCCTCATCGACGATCCCCCGAGCCCCCGAGTCGCGTCATGGACCTTTCCCGCCGTGATTTCGCAACCCTCCTGGCCGGTGGCGTCGCCGGTCTCGCGATCCCCGCGTCCCTGCGCGCGCTCGACCTGGGGGGCACGGCGGCCGTGGGTGCCCGTCTCGGCGCCGGCCGCGCCCAGGCGACCTACTTCGAATGGCACGCCGTCGGGCAGCGGGTGCGGGTGGCGATGGAGGGCGGGGGAAACACGCTCCTCTATCTCGGGGATCGCGGCGCGCTCCAGAGCGACGGGAAGAATTTCGGTCTGGGCAGGATCCTGCGGCGCGAGGCGGAGGCACAGGGGCGGAGCGTGAGCCACTTCGTGAACACGCACCACCACGGCGATCACTCGGGCGGCAACGATGGATTCACGGACCTTGCGCGCGTGGCGCATGCGAACGCCCTGCCCCGGATCGTCGCGACCGCGGAGAGCAACCTCGAGCGTGCCCGCGAAACCCTGCCCCGAACCGCCGCCCAGATGCGGGAACAGGGCGCTCCGGCGGCGGCGATCGCCGAGGTGGAAACGACGCTGGCCGCGCTCGCCGATCTCGCGCCGACATCGTTCGCGCCCACGGAGACGTTCGAGTCCGAGCACGAGGTGTCCCTGGACGGCCATCCCGTGGAGCTGCGGTGGGCCAGCCGGGGGCACACCGACGGCGACGCCTTCGTCTACCTGCCGGAGGAGAACGTTCTGCACTGCGGCGATCTCCTCTTCCAGGGACGGCATCCGTTCGTGGACGCGTCCTCCGGAGCCACTCCGGCCGGGTGGATCCGCTGCGTGGACGCCATGCTGGCCCTGACCGATGCCGAAACCGTGGTGGTTCCTGGTCATGGCGAGCTGACGGATCGCGAGGGCCTGGGCGCGCAGAAGACCTACTTCGACCGGCTCCAGGAGATGGTGGCCGGGGCCATCCGCGAGGGGCGTTCCAGGGACGAAGTCGTCGCGCTGGCGCCGGCCGATCTCGTGGCGCTGCCGAGCGCGGAGCGCATGCTGCCCCAGAATCTCGGCATCGTATACGACGAGATGGTGGGGTAGCGGGGGCCAGGGGACGAGCGTGGTCTGTGGGGCTTCCGTGCCACCTCGGGAGACCGACGTCCTCGCTCCGAGCCCGCTCCGCCTGCCGGACGCGCTGGACACGCCCGCTCCAGGCATACTGGCGCATCGACCTGCCGACGCTGGGCGACGTGTGGGGCGATCTCGGAGCGGGCGCCGGCCGCCGTGCCCGCGCTCTCGAGTCTCCTGGGCCGAGTCCGACGCGGCGAGCCTCGACGTCCTGCACGGTCCGCACTTCGAGCGGCGATGGAGGGACGAGGGATGGGAGGGGTACGAGCCGCCGCTCGACCCGCGGGCCCTCGTCTTCTTCCGGGGTCCGCACCTCGCCAATCTGGGCTTCCATTCGGCGCTGGTCGGACACCACGAGCACGCGGCGCTCGTCGGGTCGGCACTCGAGCGGGAGGTGCAGCGGGCGCGCACCCCTGGGCATGACGGGCAGGCGCGCGTAGCTAACGGACCGCGGCCTCCGTCAGCACCAGCGCCGCGCCGTCCGCGTCCAGCAGCGCGCGCCCGCCCACCGGGAGCGTACAGTTGTGCGGCACGTGGCCGAACGGGAGATCGGCGACCGTGGGGACGCCGAGGCGCTCCGCGAGCTCCGCCAGCACGTCGATCACGAGGTTGGGATCGCCCTCCGGCGGCTCGGTGAACCGCCCCAGGGCGAGACCGACCACATCCTTGGTCAACCCCGACCGGTGGAGCTGCAGGAGCATCCGGTCCACACGATAGGCGGGCTCTCCGACGTCCTCGAGGAAGAGGATGCAGCCGCGGGCGTCCAGCATGTGGCGCGCGCCGCACATGGACGCCAGGATGGCGAGATTCCCGCCCACGAGCGGCGCCTCGACCCGGCCGGGCACCAGCGTGCGAGGAGGCGGATCGTCGGCGCGGCATACCAGGGCGCCCGGCGCCTCGGGCGAGAAGAGCACCCGCCGGAACGATTCCTCCGTTGCGGGAGGGAAGTCGGCACCGGGATGTGGGCCATGGAAGGAGATCACCCCGAGCTCGGCGTGCCGCGCGTGGACCGAGGTGTTGTCGCTGAAGCCGATGAACGGCACCGGATCGGCATGCTGCCGGGCGAGGTCCAGCGCGTCGAGGATCCGGAGCGTGCCGTAGCCGCCCCTCAGCGCCCAGATGCCGTCGACGGAGGGGTCGTCGAACGCGGCCTGCAGATCGGCCAGCCGCGCGGCATCGCTTCCGGCCAGATACCCGTGGCGAGCATTGGCAGCGGGGAACACCACGGGCTCGAGATCCAGGGCGCGGCAGCGATCGCGGGAGCGCTCGAGGCGCTCCGGCTCGACGGGGCCCGCCGGCGCCAGCAGCGCGATGCGGGAGCCCGGCCGTAGCGCCCGAGGGCGCAGCGCCGGGGCTACCGGGAACGCCCGACGGAGGTCTCGGGGGCGGGGTCCGGCGTCCGGGGGGCGCGTCGCACGCGGGGGCGGATTCATGATAGGATTATCGGCGACCTGCGGGCGCGGCGCGAGACGGGGCCGCGCCACCCTTTCGTGAAGAGACCATGGAATCTTCGAATTCCCGCTCGGAGCAGCCCTGGAGTCGGTTCCCGCATTGGCCCGGCCGGTGGCCTTTTCCCCCCGCCGTCCCCGCTCCGCGCGGACGCGCGGGAATGGTGGCTTCGACGGACCGGTATGCCACGCGCGTGGGTGTGGACGTGCTGGAGGCGGGAGGCAACGCGGTGGACGCGTCCGTTGCAGTGGCGTTCGCGCTCGCGGTCGTGAATCCGGAGGCGGGCAACCTCGGCGGCAGCGGCTTCATGCTGATCCGCGGCGCGGACGGGACGACGGCGGCGCTGGACTTCCGGAGCGTCGCGCCCGCGGCGGCCACACCCGACATGTTCACGGGTCCCGGCCGCGATCCCCTCGCATCGGAGGTCGGCCACCTGGCGGTGGCGGTACCCGGCTCCGTGAGGGGGCTCTGGGACGCGCACCTCCGCTTCGGCTCCCTGGATTGGGAGCGCCTCGTCGCGCCCGCCGTGGATCTGGCGCGTGGCTTCGTCGTGGAGGACCGACTGGTTCGGTCCTATCCGCCGCACATCGTGACGGCGCTCGGCCGCTTTACGGCGTGCGCGGAGGTATTCCTGCCAGCGGGCGCCGTGCCGTGCGTGGGCGACACGCTCAGGCAGACGGATCTCGCCCGGACGCTGGAGCGCATCCGCGACCGGGGGGCCGACGGCTTCTATCGCGGCGAGACCGCCGATCTCCTCGTCGAGGAGATGCGACGCGGAGGGGGGATCCTGACGCTCGAGGATCTGGCGCGCTACACGTGCGAGTGGCGGGAGCCGGTACGCTTCCGTTATCGCGACCACACGGTGTTGTCCATGCCGCCGTCGTCCTCCGGCGGGGTCACCCTCGCGGCGATGGGCCACATGCTGGCCCGGTGGGACGTGGGCGCGCTGCCCTGGCATGGTCACGAGCACGTTCATCTGCTCGTGGAGGCGTGCAGGCGTGCCTACGCGGACCGGAACCACTACCTGGCCGACCCCGACCACGTCGCGATACCCATGGATACGCTGACCGCCGCGGACTACGGGGCATGGCGCGCGGAGACGATCCGACCCGGCACGGCCACGCCCTCGATCGACGTAGGCCCGGGCGTCGAGGAGTTCCTCGCCGGCATGAGGGCGCCGGAGGACGCGGACGCTGTCGTATCCGCACCTCCGCGGGAAGGGAGCCATACGACCCACGTCTCGATCGTCGACGCGGAGGGGGGCGCCGTCTCGCTCACGACCACGCTCAATACGTGGTACGGGAGCAAGGTGGTGGCGGAAGGCACCGGCGTCCTCCTGAACAACGAGATGGACGACTTCACGGCGAGGCCGGGGGCCCCGAACCACTTCGGCCTGGTCCAGGGCCAGGCGAACCGGGTCGCGCCCGGCAAGCGCATGTTGTCCGCCATGACGCCCACCATGGTGCTGGGCGCGGACGGACGTCTGTCGCTGGTGGTGGGCACCCCCGGAGGCGCGACCATCATGACCACCGTCTTCCAGGTGGTGTCGAACGTCCTGGACCACGGAATGACGCTGGCGGAGGCGGTCGCGGCGCCCCGGGTGCATCATCAGCACCTCCCAGACCTGATTCAGCTCGAGCCGGGGGCGTTGCCGCCGGAGGTTGCGGATGCGCTGCGCGCGATGGGCCATGAGCTGATGGAGCGACCCGAGCTTCCGGGTGATGTGCAGGCCGTGCGGGTATGCCGCGACGGCACGCTCGAGGGTACAGCGGATCCGCGGCGGGGCGGGGTGGCGGAGGGGCTCTGAACCGGCCTCTTGCGGCGGTCGCCCCCTTCACGTATATGTGATCTATATATCGATCGCATATACATAGAGGCGGTGCCATGGGCAGGGGATCGGCCGACCTCCAGGCGCTCTCGCGGAGCATCAACACGATTCTGGTCCTCGGCGTCCTCCGGGATGGCGAGAAGCACGGCTACCAGATCGCGCTCGACGTGTCCGCGGTGAGCTCGGGTCTCTTCGAGCTCCGGCACGGCACGCTCTATCCGGTGCTCCACCGGATGGAGAAGCAGGGCTGGATCTCCGGGCGCTGGAGTCGGCACGACGGCCGGCGGCGGAAGGTGTACCGGCTGACGGCCGAGGGGCACCGCTACCTCACGGGTGAAGCCGATCGCTTCGAGACCCTGGCCCGCAGCGTCCTCCACCTCGTGCGCGGGCCCGGCCATGCCACGTCCTGACCTGGCCTCGATGGTCGACGCGCTCGGACTGCCGAGCCCGGAGCGCGCGCGCATCCTGCAGGAGATCGCAGCCGATTTCGAGGACATGCGCGCGGAGCTGGTACGTCGCGGCATGGACGCGCCCGACGCCGAGGCGGAGGCTCTCCGGCTCCTGGCACCGTCCGACGCGGTGATCGCGGCGCTCGCGAGCGTGCACGAGCCGCTCTACGCGTCGCTCGCGCGACGCTTTTCGGCCGAGATGCGTCTGGCGGAGTGGCTGGGGCTGGTAGGCGTGACGATCGCCGGGATCACGCTGTCGATCGGCGCCCTCCTCGGCTCGGGGTTGCTTCGAAATCCGTCACCCGTGCTGTGGCCGGTTCTCGCCGTGACGGGCGTCGTGCTGGTGCGGGCGGGCCGTAAAGCGATCCAGCTACTCGTCGCCCGCGATCACGAGCCCGTGCGGCTGCACGACGGCATGGAAGCCCTGTTGATCGGCTCGGGGCTGGCGGTGGTGCTCGGGTTCGGCGGCGCGACCTACGAGGCGCTGCGGCTCGCCGACCGCCTGTCGCAGGCGCCGGAGCGGACCGGCGAGCTCCTGGTACCCTGGCTGCTCGACACCTCCGTGCTGATCGCCTTCGGCCTCGCCACGGCGCTCTTCGGCGGGCTCGCCTGGTTCCTCCTCCAGCAGAAGATCTCCGCGGTGGAGAGGGCCGACCTCATGGCCTCGACGGCCGTGCGGCGTGCCACGTCCTCGACGTTCCTTCTGAATCCCACCCAACCTTGAACGGGAGATTCGTCATGACCTTCGTGCTCGTGATACCGACGACGCTTCAGGAGCTCGGCGCGACGATCCAGGCCGGCGGTGTCGTCGGCGCCGACGGGTCCGGGCCGATGTTCTCCTTCTCGCAGATGGGTGTGATGGCCTGGCCCATCACGTTCTGCGCGCTCATGGTCGCGGTCCTCGTCGGTCGGGCGGTGCTGCGGATGAGAAGCGCCGAGCACGAGCAGGCCGTGCTCGCCCGCACGACGATCGACGGGAGCCTCTTCTGGGGCGCATACGCCGCGGTGCTCGGCATCCTGGGAACCGTCGTGGGCGTCATCGTGGCGGCCCAGTCGATCGAGCATGCCGGCCGGGCGGAGGCGCCACTCGTGTGGGGGGGCTTGAAGGTCGCTCTGTCCACCACCGTGTACGGCCTCCTGATCTTTCTGGTCGCTGCGCTCTTGTGGCTCGGGCTCCGGCACTGGCACCGGAAGGCGGCACTCGGCGGCGTCTGATCGGCTCCTCGGCGCCGGCGGGCCGCACTCGCGGCGCCGTGGGGTCCGCCGCGCGTCGAGGCGTCCGATGCCGCGCTGCACGTGCGGCGGGCCTACGTCCGGTGCACGCGCTCAGGGGTCGCTCGCCGCCCCCAGCCGCTCGAGCAGCTTCACGTGGATCCCGCCGAACCCTCCGTTGGACATGACCAGGAGGACGTCGCCGGGCCGAGCCGCGGACGCGACCTCGTCCACGATGACATCGACCTCGGGGATGTAGGCCGCCTCCACCCCGTCCGACCGCAGGCGCTCGACCACGGCCCGCGGGTCCATGCCGGTGATCACGTCGTAACGCTCCGGCCGGTGCAGCCCGGCCAGGACCACGCGGTCCGCGGTGCCGAGGGCCGTGCGGAACGCATCCTGGAACTCCTTGCGCTGGGCCGTATAGCTCCGGGGCTCGAAGACCGCGATCACTCGTGCGCCCGCGAACCGCTGGCGCGCGGCCGCGATGGTCTCCCGCACGGCGGTGGGGTGGTGCGCGAAGTCGTCGACGACCGTAACGCCGCCGACCTCGCCCCGGATCTCCATGCGACGCCGCACGCTCCGGAAGCTGGCGAGCCCGTCACGGATCCCGTGCCACGATGCGCCCACGGCTCGCGCGGCGGCGACGGCGGCCAGGCAGTTCCGGACGTTGAACGCGCCGGTGAGCGGGGTCGTGAAGCGGCCCACCTCGTCACCGTCGTGGACGAGCGCGAAGGCCGTGCCTTCCGCCGTGTAGGTGATGTCCCGCGCGTGCCACCGGGGGTGCCGGTCGGCGGACGGCGCGGGCGGAGCTCCAACGAGCTCCCGTCGCTCGCCGGGATCCGTCTCCTCTCCTTCCCCCAGGCCGAACGATTCCACCGGAGCCCAGGAGCGACCGGCCAGATCTCGCTCGATCGCTCCGTCCCACCCCACGACCAGCGTGCCCGTCCGGGGCACCAGGTTCACGAAGCGCTCGAACGCGAAGCGGTAGGCGGCCTCGTCCCGGTAGATGTCCGCGTGGTCGAACTCCACGTTGGTCACCACCGCCGTGCGCGGCAGGTAGTGCCACATCTTGGGCCCCTTGTCGAAGTAGGCCGTGTCGTACTCGTCGGCTTCCACCACGAACAGGCTCGATTCGGTGAGCCGGAAGGACGTGCCGAAGTTCTCGACCACACCGCCGATCAGGAAGGATGGCTCGCGGCCGGCTCGCTCGAGCAGGTGCGCGAGGATCGACGCCGTGGTCGTCTTGCCATGCGTCCCCGCGACGGCCAGGACGTGCTTCCCCAGCAGGAACTCCTCCTTCAGGACAGCCGCCGAGGAGGTGTACCGCAGCCCGGCGTCCAGCACGGCCTCGAGCTCCGGGTTCCCGCGGCTGATGGCGTTGCCCACGACGACCACGTCGGGCGTGGGCTCGAGGTTCGCCGCATCGAACGCGTGGGCGTAGGCGATGCCGAGCTCGTCCAGCATGGTCGACATCGGAGGATACACGCCCTCGTCGGAGCCGGTGACTCGATGTCCTTTCGCGTGGAGCAACCCCGCGAGGGAGCCCATGGCCGTGCCGGCGATGCCGATGAGGTGGAAGTGCATGTTGGAACCGGGTGACGGGGTCGAGGCAACGAGGTCGATGCATCGGGAGCTCCGCCGACGCGCGTGGTGCGAGCGCCCAGCGAGCGCCCAGGGATCAGCCGAACAGCAACCGCACGCTCCAGACCGCGATGAACATGGCGGCCAGATCGGCGGTCAGCCCCGCCGGCACCGCGTGGCGCGTGCGCCGGATGTTGACCGCTCCGAAGTAGACCGCGACCACGTAGAAGGTGGTCTCCGTAGAGCCGAACATGACCGCGGCCATCTTCACGAAGATCGAATCCTCTCCGTAGACCTGGATCATCTCGGCGACCACTCCCGCGGAGCCCGAGCCCGAGAGGGGACGGATGATGGCCATCGGCAGCACCTCCGAGGGGAAGCCGACGAGGGCGAGCACCGGCCGAAGCGCGTCGGTCATGAACTCCATGGCCCCGCTGGCCCTGAACATGCCGATCGCGAACAGGATCGCCACGAGGTAGGGGATGATCCTGACGGCGACGTTGAACCCCTCCCGGGCGCCTTCGACGAATGCCTCGTACACGGGCACCCGCTTGTAGAGGCCGTACAGGGGGAACCCCACCAGCATGAGCGGAATGACGAAGTAGGACAGCAGGCCGATGACCTGGCGGATGGTCTCCATGGTCTCAGTCCCCCCTGCCGGCCGTGGATGCCGCCGTGCCCGCGAGGCGGAGCGGGTCGGAGGCGCGGCTGCCGGGGAGGCGGCCGTAGAGGCGCGTCGCGACGATGGCGACCGCCAACGACAGGCCGGTCGTGATGATGATCGCGAAGATGAGCTGGTTGATCTGGAGCCCCATCAGGGCCAGCAGGAGGACGGGCGGCACGAGCTGCACGCTGGCGGTGTTGATGGCCAGCAGCATGACCATCGAGTTCGTGGCGGTGTCCTCGGTCGGGTTCAGGGTCTGCAGCTCCTCCATCGCCTTGATCCCGAACGGCGTAGCGGCGTTTCCGAGGCCGAAGATGTTGGCGGTGAGGTTCAGGGCGATCATGCCGAGCGCCGGATGGTCGGGCGGGATCTCGGGGAAGAGCGGGCGCAGGACCGGCTGCACGACGCGCACCAGCGAGTGCACGATGCCCGCCTGCTCGGCGATCTTCAGGAGCCCCAGGAAGAGCGCGAGGACGCCGATGAGGCCCAGCGCCAGCTCCGCGGCGGTGGTGGCGAAATCGAGGGCGGCCTGGGCGATGGCGTTCATCTTCACGAAGCGGACCGGCTCGAAGCGGACCGCCGCGTCCAGGGCGCCCGTCCCGCCCGCGGCGCCGTCCACGGCGGCCGCGTCCGCCGGATCGAAGCCGACCAGCGTGCCCTGGAGCTCCCCCTCCTGGGAGCTCGACATGCCCTGGATGGTCGCGAGCGGCTCCGGAAGGTCGGCCCCGGCCGCGAAGCGCAGCTGCCGCCCCGAGAGCGTCTGGAGGAGCTCCCCCGGATACGCCGCCTCGGGCGACGCGTCGGTACCGTAGAACGCGCGGTACGTCTCCGCGTCCACCCGGATGGAGACGGGGACGACCCGGGCGGCGGGGTCGTAGTCGTCCGGGAGGACGACCTCCACCGGCAGGGCTTCACCGTTCCGGTACGCGTCACGGGCGAGGTCGCCGACGTCGAACCACAGGGCGAACAGGAGGCTGGAGACGATCAGCCCGGACCAGATGTAGTTGAGCATCGACGGGGAGGCTGTTGGAGGAAGTACAGCCGGGGCGGGCGGGGTGGGGGCGGACGGGTGTAACGACCCAGGGC
>Ga0079224_100014553_pt1 | contig 10987 bp, 4 predicted proteins | sample Stecom2015_FD_80414 | JGI IMG/M metagenome (GOLD analysis project Ga0079224, IMG submission 80414) | Agricultural soil microbial communities from Utah to study Nitrogen management - Steer compost 2015 | ecosystem: Environmental > Terrestrial > Soil > Agricultural land | place: USA: Utah...
CCGCCGAAGTAATCAGTCGTGAGCGTGCCTCGGTCGCCGCTGGATGATTGTGAAAGATTTGTCGCACCCTCGAGCGGTACCCACGGATCGACCTTGCCCGAGCCGACATCAACCGGGCCATCCCCCGCATCCCAATATCCGCCGTCCCATGTGCCGGCAAGCGGGATGATGACCTCCTGACTCGGCGCCGGCGTAATCTGGCCCAGCGATCGGCCGCGGTTGTGGCGTGAGTAGGGGCGGCGGAACATTACCGTGCGGTCCTTGCCCACCCCGGCGCGTGGAAAGCGTCCAGATTCTCTTGCGGCCCAACGCTGCTGCGCCGAATCCGGATGTACCCGGTGCTTGAGCTGCCGGTACCCGTGAAGAAGTGCAGATAGTGCGGATTCTGGAACCCGGACGGCAACGGTCCAGATCCGATGTTGCCGCCAGACAGCAAGAAGCCGTGCTCCTGCTGTCCGTCTGGGATGGCCCAGCACGCCATGGTCGCGATCCCGAGAGCCATGTCATCCAGGGCGCCGGTAGCGACCAGGGTCGGTGAGTACCCCATCGCAACGTACAGCTTCGCTCCGTCCGCCTGGACGGTGTAGAAGTGCTTCTTGTAGTCACCAAACAGCGACGGGATCGACACCGTCTGCGGAACTGGCCCAGCAACACCAACCCACAGCGATCGCACCTGTGCGCAGTTCTGGATAGGCAAGATGAGCTTTGCTGCTTCGAATTCTTCGATGGACATGGCTTTTTCTTCTCCTTAGTGTCCGAGTAGTTTCTCTCTGTAAGTCTGCTTGTGCTTCGCCAGCGGCGACGCGCTCATGGGCGGCGATGGCGCTTGCTGTTGCTGTTGTCGCTGCTCCTCGAATGCTTGGCTCATGCGCGCCGAAAATCCGCGATCTAGGGTCTTCTGTAGCGTGCCCTGGGCTCCCGTTAGGTAATCGAGCTGCGCCAGGTACTGAGGCGGTAAGTAGGCGCGCTGCTGGTCTTCCATTTGGCTCATTAGGACGTCAGTGACCGCCGCTTGAACCGCCATCTGGATCCCTGGGTACTGCTTCCAGACGTATTGGACTTTCGTGTAGTTGACCGTGCCTCGCTCGAAGTCCTCGAAGATGCTCATCGGCTCCATGGTGGCTTCCCAGAGCGCCTCTGATTTCTGTAGGTCTTGCATGCTAAGTACCTCGTAAGCTGGGCCTCCGAGGTGCGGCGTTGGTTTGGGCAGGTCGACCATGAGCCGCTGGATACGCTCGTTCATTCCGGCGGCCACTCCACCGAGAGTGTCTGGGCTGACGTCGTGAAAGTACGTCATGGCTTCCGCGACACGCTCGTGCGACATGTCTGAGTCGTACTCGGCGAGCGCGTTGACTCGGTCCTTGTACTGCTCTTGGCGCTCCTGATTTGTGCGCGGTTTGCGCCGGGCCTCCTCGTCTTTGACGCCGCGGTTGTACAGGGTATGTCCAGTCGAGATATGGGCAGTGCCCAAGAAGTTGCCGGCAGCTTCTGTCGTTTTTGCAGCGGTGAACCGCGCTGCTTGTCTCCCGACAATCTCCCCAGTCCTCTGCATCACGGGCCGCAGCACTCGGTTGATGTGCGGCGCGATGTAGTTGCTCACCATGAATCCGAGCGCCATCCCCGGAGCGCCTCCCAGCGAGCCTCCTACAGCCATTCCTATCATGCGGTCAGCTAGAGATATGCCAATGGCGTCTGCCCCCGCTTCCTTCGCAACCCAGCTTGTAGCCTTGCCGATTCCCGATCCAGCCCGGGTACCGAGGATGTCCAGGACGCGACTTGTGCTTTTGCCGTCTAGCGTAAGCACGGCTTCTGCAGCAGATACGCGCTTTTCTAGCGTCTTGAACAGTTCAGTGGTCTCAGCTTTGGTCCCGGTCAGCTGGCGGCGAGCATCGAGTGCCATTTGCCACTGTTTGTTCCGCGTCGAGACTTCCTCTAGCAGCTCGCCTTGTACCTCCAGCTTTCGCAGTCGCTCTCGTAGGGCTTTCGGGCTGTCGAGGTCCTTCAGAAGGTCGTCGGCAACATGCGACTGGCGATACAGCTGACCAGCGCGACCAAACGCCTCGCTTCCCAGATCTTCCAGTAGCTCATCGGCAAGCCCGGATGCGAAAATCCGCGTGCTCTCATCGGTAGAGTTTTGAGCAATCGCCGTAACTTCCTTGAGCAGAGCGTGTGTCCTGACCATCGCATCGGCGGCGCCTTGCTTGTACGCCGCCGCGTTCGACCTTTTTGCGACTCGGCTTGTCGCGGGCCTGCCCACCCTTTCAAGCGCGACCAGCTCGTCGCGTAGTCGCACGGAAAGCGCAGCCCCTTCGTCTGATGCAACGGGCGCATTGGTAATAGCGCTCGAAATGCGCTCCTGAATGCGCCCTATCGCCAGCGGCGCGTCCACGTCGTCTCCCATTGCCTTAGCAACGCGCTTGGGGTTCATTTCGAAGTCGAGGGATGGCCTAGCGTTCTTGGCGAGCGCAAAGTCCTCCGACAAGTCACGGCTGATCTGATCTAAGTAGTCGGTCCGCCGCGCGAACTTCTTGAGCGCATCGGGCTCACGCCTGGCCCAGTCGGCAACGTCTCCGGCGACCTCCTGGCTCATCTTCTCGGCCACCTCGCGCCCCGCGGCCGCCTCGGCAGCCTCGCGGGCAATCGGGTTCGGTCCAGCGTCGCGGACGGCTTTGGCGATCTTGGCCTTGGCGCCGCCGATGGCGTCAATGACCCGCTTTGCCTGCACGCCGCCGGCTTCTTCCACCGTCGCGAAAGCGTTCTTGCCGACGCGCTTCGCCTCGCCACCAAACGCCTTGGCGATGTCCTTGGCGGTCGGGCCCGCCTCTCGCGCCCTGCTGGCGATCCTGCCGCCGGCATAGCCAGCAGCGCCGCCGATGGTCATGCCAAGAATCGTCGATGCTACCACGTCCCGTAGCGGCGCCCCGTCCTCGAATGCGGCCTGAGCTCCGCCGGCGGCGCCTTCGGCAGCTGCAATCCCGGCCAGTGCTCTCGCCCCTACGTTACCCGTTGACGCCAAGCCGCCGGCTACCGCTACCGACGCTTGTCCTGCCAAGCGCGCCAGGGTCGAGAGCATGGGCCAGTCGCGCTCTTGCTGCTCCATCTTGCGCGCCACTTGCTGCGCCGGCGACTCCTGTGTTTGCCCGGGTGCTGGGCCCGTTTTGGGCTGGTGAAAGATCTCTGCCGCTAGTTCGATGGCGCTCTTGCCGCTCGATGCCTCCCCGAGTTCCCGACCAAAATCGCGAAGCCACTCTTGCCCCGTGGCGGTTCCAAGCCCCTCCGCCGCTAACCCAACAAGCGACCCCGGCGCCAGTATCGCGTCGATAACGCCCCGGCCGCCTTGCACAATGGCCGCTTTGGCTCCTGCGGTAAGGCCGTGACGTTCCCATTCCTTCTGCCGCTGCGCGACACGCGCGTCGATCTTCTGTAGTTCCGTCGGCCCGCGAAGCGCCGGGTTCTCGGCCAGAGCGCGCGCTTGCAGCTGCTGAGCGTTCAGCTCGGCAAACGACTGCTCCATGGTGTTGATGTCGCCACCTGCGAGCAGATCATCGAGTTGCGTTTCGTTGACGCCGGGAAGGCCCTGGGTCACTGGCCCTCCACTTGAATCGTGGGCGCGGCGACCTGGCCACCGCCGGCCGCTTTCACCGCTTGCACGCGCTCGTTCAGAATGGCCAGGGCGCGCTTCTTGTCGCCCATGGTTGCGTTTGGCGACGTGGCCCTGCTCCTGACGCGCTGCTCCGATACGCCCATGGCCCCCTGGCCTTCCAGTGTATTGGCTGCCGACGCAATGGCCTGGTCGGCTTGCAGTGCGTCTTGTACGGCCTTTTGTTCCTCTGGGCTCATGAATTCTCGGACGTACGTACCGGCGCCGGCCAGGAAGTCTACGAACGTCTCACCTGCTCGGCTCAGGAGATTCCTGGCTTCGTGAACTGGAGGCACATAGTCGTCCTCATACCCCTCCAACTGCTTCGTTACCTGAGCCACCGTCCCCTCTTGCATCGCCAGAGCGTTCTTGCCGCCGCCCGCTGCCTTGTCTCCTCGTAGGAGCTGACCCTCCAAGGCGCCTCGATCGCTGAGCGAAAGCGGCACTCGCCGGGCAGGCGACCCGGGCGATCCGGGAACGTACTTCTCGGTGGCGCTGACCTGCCCAGCGGACAAGCGCACGTAAGCCTCTCGGTACTTCTCCATGTTGGTGCGCTCGGCAGCAATGCTCTGAAGCGCCGCCGCCTTCGCTTTCGGGTCCTTTGCTAGAGCCGCGATCCGCTCGAGCTGTTTGACGTTCTGCTCCGCTTGCAGCGCTCGCACGGCATTCCGTGCGGCGTCCATGTTGCCAGTTTCCTGGTAGAAGTACTTGAGCGCGGTATCGCGACTCTGTTCCTTCTTCAGAAGATCTCTCTCTTGCGCGGCAATGTCCGCCTCGCGTTCTGCCTGGATGCGGTCCGCGATCGGGTTGCGCGTGCCCTTGTATCCGGCACCAAACCCAGCCAGTGCAGAAGCCAGTGTGTCGAAGATGCGCTTTGTGGTACCTCCTGAACCACGGTAGATCCGGTCCGGGTCAATCTTCTGCTCTTTGACTTTCGCGTTGTAGTCGTCATAGAGCGTGCGCGCGTGGTTCATGCGCGCTTGCGCCTTGTCGAGCTGTCGTAGCTGAGCATCCTGGGCTCGTGCTGCAGCGTCCGCTTGCTTGTCTAGTTCAGACGCCTCCTGCTGCGCTTGCTCCGACTCTGCGCCAGCAAACATCTCGAGTCCTTCGATCGTGATATCGGACTGACCCTGAAGCTCATTCAGGTGTTCTTCATCGACCGCGTATCCACCCTCTTTGCTGCGCGATACGGGTATCCAGCCGCCGCGGGTGGCGCGCGTCCCTGGCACCATGACGAACATGTCATTGGCAGACGGGTTCTTCGGGTCGGCTCCGCGTCGCAAGTAGATAGTCCGACCCTTGCTATCGGTCGCCCAGGGGTCATAGTCCTGGGTTCCGCCCGGCGGCTGCGCCAGAGGCTGCGGTCTGGCTGGCTGCCCTTCCTGTTTCCCGGGTTCTGCTCCGGTTAGGTCGCGTACCATGCTCGCCACGTCGTCAGGGCTCGCGGGAGGCGGTTGCGGCGTCGCTGCCGTTCCCCCGGGGGTAAGTCGAGCCGGCGGGACTGCTCCGGGTGGCACGCCGCCAGGAGTCAGGTTCGCGGCCGCGCCAGGGGCTCCACCAGGGCCAAGCGACGCAGTGCGCTGCGGACCGAAGTTTTTTGCCGCATCGATGCGCTTGCGCAAATCCTCGGCTGTTTGACCCCCGAACAGGAGCGGGTTTCCTCCCTCGCGCTGGAACTGGTACGTGCCCGGAACGCTGCCAGGCTGGTAGCCAATGAATGGATTGAATCGGTTCATAGCGGAACAACCTCACCAAGGCCCTTGGCCACTTCGCCAACACCCTTGATGACCTCGGCGCCGGCCGTGATCATGCCGACGATCAGGTCATGCTTGATGCGCGCACGATCCGTAAGGATTCCCTCGCGATCCAGCATCTGGTCGACGTACTTCGAGTAATTCTCGATGTCGTTCTGGGCGACGCCGTGGGCTTGCGCGAGCGCCGCAAGTTGCGTGTCTGCGGCTGCGCCCAGGCCGGTAATGCCCACCTCTTGGCCGCCGACTGCCGTCTGGATGCCGCTGAGCCCCGTCTGGATACCAGCTTGTTGCGCCTCGAGCCCAGTGGCGTATGTCTGCGCCGCTTGCCCGTACCCAGACTGCTGCAAACCAAGGCCCTGGAGACCCGTCTGCGCGGCCTCGCTGATAGCTCCCATGCCGAGCTGGGCGCCCGCCAGGTTGTTGGCTAGTAGCTGATTGATGGCTGACTCTTGCGCGCCGAGTCTGGTCTGGCCGCCCGTGATCGTCCCCTCCATGCCGACCCTGGCGCCCTCGGATAGCATCCCCGATGCCAGGTCGGCGCCTTGTCCGATCATGGTGCCAGCGAGCTGTGCCCCCGCTTGGCTGCCCGCAGTGGTGAGCTCCGCGCCGCTCGTGGCGCCTCCCAGGTTGAGCTGTGCCGCTTGCTGCGCTGCCTCTTGGCTGAGGCCGTACCCCGCTTGGAGCATCTGAGCATACAGCTGATTGCCGACCTGTTGCCCCGTGGTGGTGAGCTGGGCCCCGGTGGTGGTGCCCGCGAGCCCGACGTCTGCGCCGCGGCCCAGTAGGGCGCTGTACAAGTCCATGCCGCCCTGGGTGCCCGTGAGCCCGAGCTGGCCGCCTGCCAACAAGCCTGCTTGCTGAAGCTGGGCTCCGGCTTGCTGCGCGCCGAGCTCCGCCGTTGCGCCTTGGCCGCGGAATTGACCGCCGAGCGTCAGTGCTGCCAAGTAATCAGCAGCGTTCTGTTGCTGCTGCTGCTGCTCGGTCGTGGTGCGAAACTGCGACTGCTGCCCGTACTGGCCGGCTGCACTCTGGTCGATTCCGGCAGCCGCGCCAATGTTCTGCGCTTGCCGCTGGCGCCACTGGGCGTTCTCCTGGGCGCGCAGCATGGCGGCTTGGTTGGCCGCGTCTTGGCCCATGCGCGCATTGGCATCGATGGCTTGAGAGAAATTCTGCGCGCTCTCGCCGAACCCGGACCCGCTGCGCGCGAGTGCTAGGTTGGACTGCTGCGCCTGGTTCAGCCCCATTTGCAGCTGCGCTTGCGCCGCCGATGGGCCCTCGGTCGCTTCGAGTCCGGCAAGGTCTGCGGCGCGCTGCTGTGACGTCTGAAGCGCACCAGTCTGCTGTGATGGGTCATAGCCAGGGGTGGTCCGCTGAGCAAAGGCGTCGCCGGCCGTTAACGCCCTGTCCGCGAGTGCCCCGAACTCCTTGCCGTAAGCGGCGCCACCGCTCTTGACGTAGTTCGCCTGAGCCAGCGCATCGTCGGCGATCCTGGCCCCGGTTTGCTGGCCATAGTCGGATACCTGCTGACCGAGCGTGCTGCCTTGCTGCTGCAGCAGCCCCGCTTGCCCGACGCCGTAGTTTGCGACCTGCTGGCCCTGCTGTGCCGCGCCTTGCGTGATCAGGTTGGCTGCGTTTTGACCACCTTGGGTGATGCCAGTTCCGTACTGGACGCCGGTCTGCGCAACGCCCTGCCCAAGCTGCGACGCAAGTCCTGCCAACCCAGATCCTTGGAGAGCGGCTGTCTCCTGAACGCCGCCGCCAAGCTCTCTGCCGGCGGTTTGAAGCGAGCTGCCCAAGCTGACTCCGGCGCCTTGCAGCTGCGTCGCGTAAGCGTCGCCCATGGCGGAAATGTCGCCGCCAACCGTAGTCCCCAAATTCGCCAAATGCTCCGTTGCTTGGGCGGCAAGATTCTGCTGCTGAGCGGCCTGTTGCTGCCCCACGTTCGCAATGTAGTTGGCATACCAATCCGCTTGCGACTTGGCGGCGTCTGCCGCGGTGCCCTGCTGCGTGGCGAAGTTCTTCAGCCCCTCTCCGCCAGCGACACCGAGATTCGCGGCTTGCTGCCCAGCGACCACGCCTAGAGAACCGATCGCCGCGGCCTGGTTCGCGAGGGCCGCCATCTGCTCCCCCTTGGTCAGTCCGCGGTCGATGGCCTCATTCATGAACGCCGTGGATAGGTCGGTCATGTTGGAGCCCAGGGTGTATCCGCCCTTGTACGGCGCCTCGATCGGGTTCGTGAGGTAGGTGTCCGGGTCAGCCAGCAGTGTGGTGATGCCGCCGAACAGTGGACCCAGAACAGGAACGCTCGCTAGGGTGCCCTCGATGTTCTTGGCCATCGCGGACTTGTCGTCTTGCTCATCCTCGATGCCCAGAACCCCGCGCTGAATGCCTCCTGGATCGAGGAAGTCTCCGACATCTTCTTTCCAGTCGGCCATTACTCTTGCTCTCCGTCGTTCGCGCGACGCGCGCCAGGGATCGGCTCGAGCTCTAGAGTGAGCGAAATCAAGCGCATCCCGCGCGCGTCTCCACTGACTGTTCCGAATGTGGCGGACACCTGGACCTCCGTTGTGGTCGGTTCTCTCATTGTATAACGTTTGTAGAACGTGCCGCTACCGATGCCGCTGTAGGTGTGACTCTGGATCGCCCTGTCGGTGATGATGCTGGTGTTCATCTGTCCGCCGCCCGGGCTAAACCCGCGCATTTGCACGGCAATTAGCCTGCCTACTCCAGCGTCGCCAAATGGCGCGGCCTTGTTCATGTGCAGCTCGCCGAGGAAGCGGTTGATCTGCGAACCCATCGAGTCGTAAGGCGTCCCCGCGCGGCCCGAGATTTCGCTGAACAGCTTCAAGGTGCCGCTGCCCGCTCCGTAAAGCACTCCCTCCGGCCCATCGCCGATGCACGACAAGGGAACCTTGTTGCCGTCCCCGTCGCGAATGATGTCGTAGCTCCACGTCTTGGTGCTCATTTCCAGCACGGCAACGATGCGTTCATTCGTGGTCGGGTTGCGGAGCAGAAAGCGAACCGTCTCCTCGTCGGATGCGTAGCTGTTCGTGGCGCCGATGACCTCGGTGAACCCATCTCCGAACTCACCCATGAGGTCGTTTAGGTTTCGGAACAGTGTTGGCGCGCCGAACCCACGAGGCAAAAGCTGAATACCTCGGCTAGACTGGAAGAACACGCCCTCAGCAGTCTCTACGATCGAGCGGTAATCGATGCATCCTACGTCTCCTGAGATAGGACGCAGCGTGTAGCCGCCGAAGCCGCGATTGTCTGGGCCCGCGCCGCTGACCGTGTAGATACTATCTGAACAGAACGCAACCACGCTGCCGTCTAGATAAGCGAGCCCGGTGCACGCGAAAGGCAACCGTACCTTGAATGCGTCATGGTCAGAGAACTGTATCGGCTCACGCGGCGCGAATGCCTTTGAGCACTGGATAATCTCCGGATCAAAGAGTCCGCCGAGCCATAGCCGCTCCTCTCCTATGGCCAAGAACCGGCATGATGGCGCAAGGTCGTTCGGCTGGACGCCACCGTCGGTGTAGAGGATTTCGTTGTCGCGGATGTCATCATCCGTTTTCGGGTCGATGAATGTAACCCTCGCCCCAGTGGCCACATGCGCGGCCTGCGGAGCTCCGTCATCCGGCGTTACTCGGTGATAGCTGGTGCCGCCGTTTACCTGACGATAAAAGTGCACCACTGTGGCGGAGTACGCCCTATTCGCGATCGATCCAAATGTTCTTGAGTAAAATCTTTTGGACGTGACCGTCGCCGGCAGCACGTTGAACCCAACAAGACCGTTGACCGTGCTTGTCTGCTGAAGCGGCGGGGAAGGGCGGCCACGATGACGGTCTCCGTTTGGAGATATCCACTCATAAACCGCTCGCCAGCCACGTGTTCCTGGAGGATTAGCCCCGGTGGCAATGCCGGTGGCTAGTGTAATGTGGGGCTCCTCGAAGAACCCCAGCTCTGCGCTTGCGTTCCTTCCAACGGAGTTTGATGTTTCAGGGCGCCAGCCAGTGATCGATACCTCGTACGGCTGTCCCGCCACGACAACCCCACGATCGGTCGCAATGGTGTCCCGAAAAGGATGCTGCGTAGCGTGCTGGTAAGCGTAGAGCTCGAGGCCGAATAGCTTCGTGTCTTGAGTGCGTAGCAGCGCAGGGAGCAAAACGACCAGGCGGTCTCTTCCGTGTCCTATGGTTGAGAATCGCGACTGTCCGGGTCTCCACATGAACTCGCTATCTAGCGGCTCCGGGCCGAAACGTTCGGTTGACAGTTGCAAGGACGTTCTCTTAAGGGGCTCGGCGATTACGCCTCCTGTCGGGCCATCATTGGGAAACCTGCATAAGCCAATGCGGCCATGTCGCGGGGCTTCTGAGCTGTAAAGATAGCCCTGCTCTCCGGACCACAAAAGCCAGATGTTGCCCCAGTTGTCGAACTCGGACATGGGCAACGTTCCGCTAACAAGCGCACCGAAGGTGACTGTGCCTGAACTGGTAATTGCACCGAACTCAGTTCTAGTGTCCCCGGTTCCCGGAGCATGCCCAATTGCCCATCGGAACTTGCTATCGCTTGAAACGTCCGACTCGATCCAGGGGCTCAGTATCGGTACTGAATAAGCGTTCGCCTCTGGCGATGCCAACTGTACAACGGCGGAGACTGAGAGAGTCGCGACCGAGTACACGTGGCATTCTGGAGCGCCGACTGTGGCCGGATCTCGCAAAATTCCGATAGCTATAAAGTGACTGTCGGATACCACCGTCATCGCCGAGCTAGAGGCTGATGACGTCATGTTTCCGGTGTTTGAGTCGACCAGTGATCCAGCATTCCAGTTGAAGGCTGATAACGTGATCTCGGAATCGCTGGACTGATAGACAACAAGCAACTGGTCGCCGTCCGGATCCTCCGCGAGAGGCACTCGGCACGCTGCCCATCCTCTCGCGTTCGAATCCAGGGTCACAAAATTGCCTAGTGACTCAATTATTTGCGGTCCTTTGTCTAGATCGATTCGATCGCCGCGAATAACGTTCGTGCTATGCAGGAACAGCACCCACACCACAGGGTGGTCCGGTCTCGACACGATGCGCAGATCCTGAGCGGCGTTTATTCCGATCATGGACGATACGACGGCGCCGTTGCTGTTCAGGATGGTTATTTGACGTCGCACGCCCTGGTCACCGATGGTGGCCAAGATCGTGTATTCGTTCCCAGCGCTGTCATATGCCACGGCGACATTTCGCGAGCTGTTGTACCCACCCTCTTGTTTCTCATCTAGAAACGCGTTCGACTTGCTGATCGGCAAGTACTCGCTGAATGCTCCGCAGTAGGAGACCTCTTGTTTCGCACGGGAAAATGCAAACGTCTTTCCACGGACGCCGAGCACCGGTGCATTCCCTATTTTCGACACCCACTCGATGACACCCGTCGGGTTCAGTTGATGAAATCCAACCGCCGACGGCACGCCGAGCGAAAACCCGTGCACTCCATGGCGCAGTTCGACCGAGCCGCCCTTGCGCACCCGAGTGTTGATGGCTCGTCGAATGTTGCCGAACGGGACGCTGAACTCGTCGAGCGACTGGTCCATGCCAACGCC
>Ga0079224_100014554_pt1 | contig 10987 bp, 8 predicted proteins | sample Stecom2015_FD_80414 | JGI IMG/M metagenome (GOLD analysis project Ga0079224, IMG submission 80414) | Agricultural soil microbial communities from Utah to study Nitrogen management - Steer compost 2015 | ecosystem: Environmental > Terrestrial > Soil > Agricultural land | place: USA: Utah...
TCAGCGTCGTGACCGATCCCGTCGCGCGGCGCGCGCTCGTGTCGAAGGGCAGCTTCGGCTGGAGCGGTTTCTACGGCACGTATTTCTGGGTCGATCCGCAGGAAAATCTCGTTGCGCTGCTGATGGTGCAGACGTACGACAACGACTCGTGGTTCGAATTCGAGTCGGTCGTGATGCAGGCGCTCGTCGACGACTCGAGCTGGCCTACGCGTTGACAAGAGCCCGTTGACAAGAAAAAGCGCCGGACGTCGCCTGGACGTCCGGCGCTCGAGTGCCTCCGTCAGGCTCTAGTGCCGAATCTGATTCGCGATGTCGTCGAGCTCGTAAGCCTCGCAGTTGCCGCGCTCGACGCCGATCAGCCGGCCGCCGCCGAAGCCGCCGCCCTGATCCGCGATCGTCATCACGATCGGGGTCAGCTCCCACGGCTGCAGAAGCACTTCCGGATCCTCGACCGTGACCTCGTAGAGCATCTGGTCCCCCTGCCGCGTGAAGCGCTCGGTGACCTTCATGTTCCCCGAGTGGAAGAACCCGCCGCGCGCGAGCCACGTCTCGGGCGTGAAGCCGATCGATTCGATCACGAGCGTGTCGCCTTCCCAGCGGCCGACCGAATGACCCGTGTACTTCGTTTGCAGCACCTGCCGCTCGTCGATCGGACGGCCGTCGGTCGCGATCACGCGGAAGTCCGGATAGCCGCCGCCGCCGTCGCCGCCGCGGCCGTAGAGCAGCGTGATGTCCTCCTCGGTGTGGAAGATGCGCCCGGGTGCGCCTTGCCGCGGGATGCCCATCGGCTGACACGTCATGATCGGATCTTCCCGATTCGTCCACATATCGAGGAAGATCACCTCGTCCCAGTGCTCGGGCCGATAGATCGGACGATTCGGACCGAAGCGTGAAGCCGCCTCGAACTCGAAGTCGATCGTCTGATTCCACTGCGGGCTGCAGCCTTCGAGCTGCGTCGGCGCGCAGCGGCGGTTGCCGTAGCGCCAGATGAAGAATTTGCTCGGGCTTCGCCATGCGCCGGTCAGGTCGGGCTTGCCGTTCGCGAGGCGCGGCGTCGGAGCGTCCGAATCGAGCACCGGCGGCTCCTGATCGCTGCCGAACAACGGCAGCGGCTCCGTCGGGCCGACGCTCGGCGGCACCGGCACGACGACGTACACGCTGCCCGTCTCCGTCTGCACCGTTCTGATATCGCGCAAGACCTCGCCGTTCTTGCTCTCCTGCATCGTGCCTGCCATGTAGACTTCGATCAGATTGAGCGGGTTGTTGTAGTCGTCGTAGTTGCCGTAGGTGAACTCGTAGGTGTCGTCGCCGTGCGTGACGACGACGGACTCGGTCATGAAGCGATCGTCGAGCCGCGCAACGGCCGTCGCGCCTGCGACACCCGGAATCGGGAACGTGACGACCGGCGTGTCGCCGTCCCACGTGACGGACGTCTCGCCGATCGTCGACGTGCCTTCCTCGAGCAGACCGCCCGGATTGCGGAAGACCTTCAGCGGATCGATCCCGGCGCCGGCGAGCGCGGCCTTCGGCGCGCCCTGCGGGCTCGCCCACAGACGAATCAGCCGCTCGTCGCGCTTGTCAGGCATCGGCGTGGCCGTGCCTTCGCCCGGCACGAGGCCGGCGCCCGGGATGTCCTCGTCCCACGCGTAGTCGCCGCTGACGACCTCGATGTTCGAGTACGTCTCGCCGTTCGGCAGCGTGCATTCGATTTGCGTGCGGCTGCCGAAGAACTGATAAGCGTTGCTGATCCGGTATCCGGATATGCCGAGCTCGCCCTCACGCTCGTTGTTCCTGAACGGCGTGATCTGGCACGGTTGACCGTTCACCTGGATCGTGCCCTCGCCGCGATACTCGAGCGTGACGATCAGCTCGTGCTCCTCGATGCCGCGCAGCATGCCCATGTGCCACGGCCAGTTGACCAGAACCGACTTCAGGTCTCTCGCGTCGGGCTCCGGCGTGTAGGGCGGTGCGGGGCGCCCGCCGAACTGCGCGCTCGCCGTGAGCGTTACGCCGAGAGCAAGCGCCACCGAGCAGGCGATCGACGACTTCTTAATGATCCCCCTATTCAAGGTCATGATCATTTCCCCCTTCGATTGTTGCTGAGCATGTCCTACTCCACCTCGAACTCGATCGTGCGTCGATCGGGCAGCGTGATTGAACGGATGAACCCGAGAGGCCTGCCGTTGCGAGCCGGAAGATACGAGATCGTGACGACGTCGCCGGCAACGATGTTGTTGGGGCCGTCGCGGCCGAACCCCAAGCTCGAGAGCGCGTTGGCCGAGCCGGTGGTCAGCACCCATTCGGTCATCGTGCCGTCGTCATTCGGCACGTCGAGCGTGACGGCGCCGTGCGGGTTCATGAACTCGACCTTCTTGACGACGCCAGTGACTTCTCCCGACTTGCGAATGTCGTAAACCGCGGAAAGCGAGTGATGCGCCAACGCCGCGCCGGCCAGAAGCCATCCGGTCAGGCCGACCGTTGCCAAAGTCCCCTTGATCATTCTTCTGCCCCGCCGAGTCGGGTAGCTTGACGGTCTCGGGCCGTCTCGCGCGCTACCCGGTCACATCGTCTCTCCGCGACATTACCATCGCCGCCCATTTCGCGACAAACCGGTCGGGGGCCGGCCAGGGCATGCCACAGGAAACTTGACAGTTCAGGGCCGGAAGCTGGAAGAATGGCCGCGCGGGATCCTTTTTTGCGGAGCGGACTTCGATGATGCGACCCTCGATTTCCTTCGCCGTCATCTCGTTGGGATTGGCCTTGGCGATCGGGCCCGTATCCGGCCGAGCGCAGTCCGACCGGGACTACGTGTTCGCGGACCTCGAGGGCCATCTTCTGATGAGGTTCGTCGGGTCGGGCGAGACCCTCGACCCGTCACAGGCCGAAGAGGTTCTGAACGCCGAGTTCTCGTCGATGGTCCACGATCGGCTGCGGGCCGACCTGCTGTTCGAGGACGAAGCTCGCGATCCGGAATGGGCAGAGTGGATGGAGCCGAAGATCGCGGAGCACGTGAAGCATGCCGGCCCCGAGTTCTCCGACATCTTCACCGAGTGCCGCGCCGGGTCGTGCCGGATCATCATGGAGCAGCACGCGCACTGGACCGTGCCGGAGCATCGAGTCGTGCTCGAGACCGTGCAGAAGTCTCTCGAGGCTTTCATCGCGGATCACGCGCAGCACTTCGAGGCAGAGTTCATGATCACGGCCTACTACCAGGAATTCGAGATCCCGCACATCAAGGCGTTCTTGCGCAGAGCCGGGCGCGCATCGTCCGGAGGCTCGGCCGGGTGAATCGGCGCGGCCGCGGTGCCGACGCCAAGGCTGCTGGATTTCACGGTATGACGTGACTATTCTCACGCAGCGGGTAAGAAGCGGCCCACGTTCGAGGCCGCACGCCTTCCAGCACCTCACCCATACGAAGAATCGAGACGGGGAAGACCAATGCCAATGCGAATTCCGATGCATCGCTATGAGTACACGAAGCTGACGCCCGAGCAGATCGGGCGCGCGCTCAGAGCGACGGAGAACGGTCCCACCAGCGTCTCCGAGTTCTCGAACGTGCTGGCCGGCAAGACGCTGCGGATCGTCACGAACGACGGCCCGGTTCTCGAGTACAGCTTCGGCGCGAACAGGCGCTTGACCCTCTCCGAGAACGGCGGCAGCAGCGTGTCGGCCGGCTACGGCGAGCTGACGCTGAATCAGATGGTGTTCTTCTCGCATATGATCCCGGGCGAGCAGAAGGGCTACAACGTCTTCATCGATCAGGGCACGAACCTCGTCACCGTCTTCGAGGTCTGGTTCTCGAGCGGCATCGTGCAGCTCGAGGGCACGCCGAACGAGTTCACGCTCGACGACCGGGAAGTGCAGCGGCAAATCTATTTCGGCTATGTCGATAACGGGCAGGAGCCTCCCGAGAAGCTGCATCACTACACGAACCGGATCGCGGGGAAGGGGCTCTACTGGAAGCAGGATACGGGCATCGAGACGCTCGAGCTCTATGCGTCCGTGGCCAACACCAATTTCGTCGAGCTGACCCGGCACATCGACAAGCTTTCCTGGGTGAGCCCTTCGGACTACGTGCTCGTCAACGACAACACCTTTATCTACAACCGCACCGAGGTCGAGTTCTCCGGCATCCATACCTGTTTCGTTGCCGATCTCTTCAAGTGCGAGCAGGTCGGTGTGCGTCTCGGCTTCAACGAGAACGACGAGCTCGAGTACTACATGTTCCGCGGCACCGGCAAGGTCGTCGGGCAGCTCGCGTATCTCGAGCCGTTCGACGAGCACGGGCTGGTGCCGATGTTCGCGCAGCAGAACCCGAATCCGCCGAAGGGGGCGCGCACGACGTATCGTCCGGTTCGAACGTTCCGGTGGATGTCGGACGAAGAGGTGCACGAGGCGGCCGAGCGCAGGACGGTGGCGTTCGCGAGCGGGCCGAACAACGTTCCGCAGGTCGTGCCGTCCGGGCACAACATGCCGTTCTCGGACATCCTCGTCGGCAAGGAATTCACGCTGCGCTTCGACAACGGCGGCCCGGTCAGGGATTATCGGATCAACGACAAGTTCAAGCTGCAGTACCGCGACCACAGCGAGAACGTCTGGCGCGAGGCCGATTACCGGGCCTACGAAGGCGCCGACAACCTCGCGTGGTTCAGCCATATCCTGCCGGACAGCAAGCCGCGCGCGAGCGTGCAGGTCGCCGTCGATTTCACGAACGGGCTCGCGACGAGCATCGAGTCGCACATGGGGACGCCTTATTACGGCAACGAGACGACGTATCGCGCCGTGTTCGGCGTCGTCGAGATGGAAGGCATCGAGCCGCCGCTTTACACGCGGCATCACTTCACGGACGAGCTGGTCGGGCATGCGTTCTCGTGGTCCTACTCGGACCAGCTGACGTCGATGCACCTCTACACGACCCCGCACTCGATGTCGTGGACGATCTTCACGGCGAATCAGACGATGGGCGCGCAATGGTGCTCGCCGTGCATCTACGTGAAGCTGCGCGACGGCGTCTACCTCTTCTGTCAGAACGAGGAAGCGTGCAACGGCGTGCAGATGATCGCGCTGATCAACACGAACATCTCGCATGACTGCGGCTTCAGCTTCAACGGCGGCGCGAACGGCGTGAGCCTCAGCACGACCGGCGGGATAGGCAGGCATATCGGCAAGTTCGATATCGCCGAATACTACGGGCCGAAGAGAGGGATGCAGGCATGACGAATTCGCGGAAGGGCGAGAAGCCTCCGACTGCGGCCGCGGTCGACAACAGCCGCCGCTCCTTCTTCTTCAAGGTCGGGGCAGGCGTCTCGACGGCGTTGGCGTCGACGGCGGTCATGGCCGGGGCGGTGCCGCGCGACCCCGACGATCCGGCGCTGCGGGCCGCGTTGCTCGAGGAGGAGCAGGCGCTTCGCAAGCTCCATCGTGCGTTCGAGCAGGCGATCGACAAGGGCGCGTACGACGACGTCGTCGAGATGTTCGCCGACAAAGCAGAGGTGCTGTTCAACGGCGGCGTGTTCGCGAACCGCGGCGACGGGATCAGCCGTCTCTACCGCGAGCGTTTCCGTGCCGGGAAGACCGGGAAGAGGATCGAGCCTGCTCCCGGCTTCGAGCTCGATGCCGCGCTGCAGCAGGAGCGAATCGAGGTCTCCGCGGATCGGCTGTCCGCCGAGGCCGTGTTCCCGTATTCGATCCAGGCCGGCGAGCCGATCGAGACGGAGACGTCGCTCGCCGGCATGGCGCGTCTGCACGGCGAGGGCGTGCGGACGTGGTGGGAAGGCGGGGTTTACAAGGTGAGCTATCGCCGCGATGCGGTCGACGGCCGCTGGAAGATCGGCAGGCTCGAGTACGCCACGCTGGCCCGCGCGGACTATCGGCCCGGGAGGACGTACGCGATGCCGATTTCGGTTGCGCGGCTGTCGGCAACGTATCCCGAGGACCCGCAGGGTCCCGATGCGCTCGTGCCGATGAGCTGATTCATCGGAGGGCGCGGGCGGCGCTCGGCCGCGAAAGCTACGAGCCGCCGCCCCGCCTGTCGACCACGAGCCGTCCGCCTCGTATCACCGCGACGACGGCGCGCAGGTCACGCACGTCGTTCCAAGGCTCGCCGTCCACGACGATCAAATCCGCGCGCTTGCCTTCCTCGATCGTGCCGAGCTCGTCGGCCCGCAGCAACGCTCTCGCGCCGTTGCGGGTCGCGGCGAGCAGAACGTCGGCGGCCGGCATCCCGGCGTCCGCGAGGCGGGCGAGCTCGTCGTGATAGTCCGCGACGTCCGTGCCGACGCCGATCGTGACGCCGGCGGCGAGCAGGGCCGGAATGTTCTTCTCGGCGCCGGGCTCCTGGCCGAGCGTCGGCACATAGACGATCTCGTGCTTGCGCAGCGTCTCGAGCGTCGCCTCGTCGATTGCGTTCCCGTTGCGCACGCCGTGCTCGATCGTCGTCGCGCCGGCCTCGGCCGCGGCCGCGCTCTCGCCGAGCGGACCGACGTGCACGGCGACCCATAGGTCATGTCGTCGCGCCTCGGCGACGATCGCGCGGAGCGTCTCCAACGAAAGCGTCGGCAACGACGGCTGCCCGGGCTCGGCCGGGCCGTGAAACACCGCCTTGATGCCGTCGACGCCCTCCGCCGCGAGACGCCCGATCTCCGCGCGGACGGCCTCCGGATCGTCGGACTGGAACGTCATGGGTCCGCCGAAGCCGGTCACGTTCGGATCGCGCCCGCCGTAAGCGGGGTGACCTCCGGGAGCCGTGAAAATCGGCCCGGCCGTGAACAGGCGCGGTCCCCCGAGCTCGCCTGCCGCGAGCGCGCGGCGCGTCTCGAGGATCGCATCTCGCGGCGAGCCGAGGTCGCGGTACGAGGTCACGCCCGCCTCGAGCAGGGCGCGGCGCAGGCCGGGCCGCATGCGGACCGCGTCCCAGATCGCGCCCAGCATGCCGCGGGCGTCGCGGCTGCCGTAGAAGTGTCCGTGCAGCTCGATCAGCCCCGGCAGGATCGCGAGCCCGCTTGCGTCGAGCTCGATCGCCGCGGCCGACGTCTCGCATTGCCGGCCGATGCACGCGATGCGGCCGTCGCGGAGCACGATGCCGGGGTTTTCGACCGGCAGGCGTCCGGTGGCCGCGAACAGCGTGCCGCCGCGAATCACGATCTCGGCCGGAGGCGAATCGTCGCCGGCGTATAGCGTGCGCTCGTAGGCGACCACGAGCGCGGCGCCGCCGATGAGAGCGGCGACGAGAAATGCGAGCGCCGTGTAGAGCGCAAGCCGCTTCACGCTCATGCCCCGAGCTCCGTTTTCGCCTCGTCGAGCTTCTTCATCAGAAGCCGAGTGAGCGGCCGCAGGCCCGATTCGATGCGTGCGTAGTCGCGGGTCGAGAGACCGCGCAGCTCTTTCTGCAAGCGCCGGCGGATGACGTTGCCCGCCGAGCGGAGCTCGCGCTGACCTTCGAACGTGATCTCGACGAGCTTCGTGCGCGGGTTGCGCGGATCGCGGCGCCGCGTGATCCAGCCGCGCTCCTGCATCTGCTTCAGCAGCACCGTCATCGTCGGCTCGCGCACCTGCTCGATGTCGGCGAGCGTGCGCTGCGTCGACGGCCCGAGCAACGAGAGGTCCCTGAGCACCATCAGCGCCGTCCAGCGAATACCGATATCGCGAGCTTCGTAGCGCGCGAGCCGATAGAGGTAGCCCGAGACGAACGAGAGGTGCTCGATGGCTGCGTCCGCGGCATCGGCTGCGTCGGGCTTATCGGCCCCGGCGGCTCTGTCGGTCATGATGCGCTCCCGGCTTAACACTTAGTTAAACTAATTCTGAAAACGAGAGGTTGTCAACACTATCCTTGTCGGGAGACGGTGCCGATCAGGCGGCGCCGCCGGGCGCGCCGGATGTCGATGAGGTGGGGCGCGGAGACTTGCTGCGTCCGGCCGATCGGCTATCGGGGTCGCCGCCTATGCGCGGGGCCCGCCGGGGGAGCGGCCGCCCCGGCTCGGGCGGGCAGGCGGGGCCGTGTCCGGGTGCTGCCGGAGTCCGAGCCCAGGGCGGGAGCCGGCCACCTGGCCGAATCGGGAAAGCATCGCTAATTCAGTGGTTTATCCGGAAGTGAACACGGCCGGGACGACGGAGGCGGCCACGGCCGGGCCGCATTTACTTCCTTTACTGGATAACCCCACGCCCCGGTATCTGCGCCGGTATAGAGATAGTAGGGGAGAAAGGTATATCCTCAGGCAGAAGAGATACCTGTATACAGTGTGTCGCCACGCTTCCTTGTAGCACGCGCTGCCGACGGAGATCGGCTGCGCATTTTCGAGGGGAGAGGAAGGAATGCGCGAGAGGATGTTGCTCGGTGGCCGCGGAACCCTTTCTGTCCGGCGGCTTCTAGCAGCGAGCGCGGTCGCCGCTTTGTCGGCGGGCATGGCCCTGAATGCCGCGGCATCCGAAGCCGCGGTCGCCTCCGCAGCACGCGTCGGCGATTTGTCCAAGGTACGCGAGCTGATCGCTGCCGGCGGAGACGTCAATGTGCCGGAGGCGGACGGCTCGACCCCTCTGCTGTGGGCGGCCTATCACTCTCATCCCGAGATGGTGACGGCGCTGCTCGAAGCGGGCGCCGACCCGAACGCCGCGAACCGATTCGGTATCACGCCGCTGATGCAAGCGAGCCGGTACGGCGACGAGCCGGTGATTCGCGCGTTGCTCGACGGCGGCGCGAAGCTCGACATCGAGCACCCGGAAGGCGTGACGCCGTTGATGGCGGCCGCGCGCGCCGGAAGCGTGCCGGCGGTGAAGCTCCTCCTCGAGCGCGGCAGTGACCCGAACGCGGTCGAATCCCAGTGGAATCAGACCGCATTGATGTGGGCGGCGGCGGAGGGTCACGTCGATGTCGTCGGCGTGTTGCTCGAGGCCGGAGCCGATCCGAACATGCAGGCTCGGGTGACCGAGCTTACCCGGCGCAGCACGCGCACGGATTTCCCGACCGGCGGCTTCACCGCGCTGATGTGGGCGGCTCGTAACGGGGACGAAGCCGTCGTCCGCCGTCTGATCGAGGGCGGCGCCAACATCAACATGACGAACGGCGACGGCGCTACCGCGATGATGCTTGCGATCATCAACGATCGCTTCGACTTCGCGGCGAAGCTGCTCGAGCTCGGCGCCGATCCGAACGACGGCTCGCTGTATCGCGCCGTCGAGATGCGCGATGCGACCACCGACTGGCTCGCGAAGGACGGCACTCGCCTTCGTTCCGATCATCCGAACGAGCTGACGGCGCTCGACCTGATCCGGGTCCTGCTCGAGGCCGGCGCCGATCCGAACAAGCCGTACGTCGGCCAGATGCATTCGACATCGATGTGCTGCGACACCTTCGAGAACGGCAGCCCGTTCTTCCGGGCCGCGATTGCCGCGGACGTCGCCGCGCTCGAGCTGCTGATCGAGCACGGCGCAGACCTCGAATGGTCGCCGGAGGCGGCCGAAGGCGGCGGCGGGCCGATGGCGAATCGAAACGTCGGCAAGACCCCGCTCATGGTCGCGATGGACGGCGGCAAGGGCGTCGGCATGGCCGGCGGTCCGGGCGACATCCGCGAGGGCCGTCCGCCGCCGTTCCGCGAGGAGGCGAACCGCGAGCCGGCCGACGCAGTGCGCCTGCTGCTCGAAGCCGGCGCCGATCCCGATGCCGTCACGCCGGACAAGGGCGAGAGCGCGCTGCACATCGCGTCCCGCAGCGGCAAGCTCGACATCATCGAGATCCTGGCCGACGCGGGCGCGTCGCTGGACCTCGAGAACAACGAGGGCGAAACCGCTCTCGAGATCGTCGAGAAGATGCCGCCGCGGGAGCCGCCGCCGCTGACCGGGGCGCAGGCCGGACAGCCGCAGGGCGCCCAGCCCGCGGAAGTGGCCGAGCTGCTGCGTAAGCTCATGGCCGACCGGGGTCTCCTCGACGACGCCGAGACCTCCATCCAGGCCGCGGCGAGCGGAGGCGAGGCTCGATGAGGCCGATCGTCTACATCGGCACGATCGGCCTTGTCGCAGCGGCGGGCGTTGCGGGCTACGTCTACAAGTCGCAGCAGCCGCACGCGCGCCTCGAGTCTCAGTGGGCGATGATCGACCGCTACTGCGTCGATTGTCACAACGACGCGGAATACACGGGCGATCTGTCGCTCGAGGGACGCAAGCCCGAGAACGTCGCGGTCGATGCCGCCGTCTGGGAAAAGGCGATCCACAAGCTCAGCATGGGCATGATGCCGCCCCGGGATCAGCCGCAGCCGGATCCCGAGGTGCGCGCGCAGTTCGTCAGCACGCTCGAAAGCACGCTCGACGCGGCCGCGCGGGAGCGGCCGTATGCCGGCGTCACGACCGTGCACCGGCTAAACCGCGCGGAGTATCAGAACGCGATTCGGGATCTGCTCGGCGTCGAGGCCGATCTGGAGACGATGCTGCCGAGCGACGGCGGCGACTTCGGCTTCGACAACATCGCGCAGCTGCTCGGCACGTCGCCGATGCTGCTCGAGCGCTACCTGACGGTCGCGTTTCGGGTCGCGGATCTCGCCGTCGGCAATCCGGAGGCGGTCGTGACGGCCACGACCTATCCGATCCCGATGGATATCACGCAGGACTATCACCTCGAGGGCCTGCCGCTCGGGACGCGCGGCGGAATGGCCGTTACGCATACGTTCCCCGCGGACGGCGAGTACGTGCTGTCCGGCCGGCTGATCCGCGGCGTCGAGGAGGGCCTCTTCGGTGTCGAGGGTCACGACATCCCGCACGAGTTCCTCGTGCTCGTCGACGGCGTGCAGGTCTACTCCGCGATGATCGGCGGCAAGGAAGACCACGAGCTCAGCGTCGAGAAGGGCATCAACATCGCGCAGGAGGTCATCGATCAGAAGCTGACGTCGCCGCCGATCGCGATCACCGCCGGTCCTCACGAGATCGTGTTCACGTGGAAGGAGCGGACGGCGCGGGAGCAGAACGCATGGGAGCCGGGGCTGCGCGCGTCTCTCGAGATCCA
>Ga0079224_100014555_pt1 | contig 10986 bp, 12 predicted proteins | sample Stecom2015_FD_80414 | JGI IMG/M metagenome (GOLD analysis project Ga0079224, IMG submission 80414) | Agricultural soil microbial communities from Utah to study Nitrogen management - Steer compost 2015 | ecosystem: Environmental > Terrestrial > Soil > Agricultural land | place: USA: Utah...
AGCAGATAGCCTCATGAAGCTGGTATGTCCTCGTGGTGCGGGTGCGCCGTCCGCCGAAGCGCAGCTGCAGCGCGAGGCGTCTGCTGCAAGTCACTACGTGGCCAACAATCGGGCTCCACCGGCGCTTTGAGGACGCTGATGCGAGCGAGGTCACGATGACGAATTCGGCGCAGTCATTGAACGCGCCCGAGCCGGCACCCGCCTGGAAGCCGGAAGACGCGGCGCTGCCGGAAGAAGCATTCGAGGCGCTCAGGCGTTCCCTGCCGGAACCAGAGCGACGGGCGTTGACGCGCGCACGTTTGGAATTGGTCGCGCAACGCTTGAAAGAGCGGTTGTCACACAAGCCCTGGTATCGGGAGAGGGCGGAATCCGATCCGGGGTTCTGGAACACCTTGGCCGCCAGCCGTTTCAACGACGTCTGACGCCAGCCATTGGAGACGCGGCTGCGCCGGACCCTTGCCGCAGCCCTTGCGCCTGACAGCTGCGCACGCTGGCCTCAGGGCCACCGTTCCTTCGATGCCGCGAACGGCAAACATCCGGCCAGAAGCCGGAAACGAAAAAGCCCGGCGCGGGGCCGGGCTTTCTCGAAGTACCTGAAAACATGGTGGCCAGGGACGGAATCGAACCGCCGACACGGGGATTTTCAGTCCCCTGCTCTACCAACTGAGCTACCTGGCCGGAAATCCGCGCCGCCGCCGCACTTGCCGGGCGAGGCGGGCCGCGTATTAGACATGCGGCGGGGCGCCGGCGTCAAGCTGCATGCCGGGTGAATGGCGACCGCGCCCCCCTGCGACGGACCGGCGGCTTCGGCCGACCTCGGTCGTAGGATCTACGCAGCTGTCCGAACGTGCCGACCCTGGAGATTCCTTCATGAATCCTGCCCGCATCGCCTGCATTGCCCTGGCCCTGGCCCTGTGCGCCTGTGCCACCTCCGCGGAACGTCTGCAGTACAAGCAGGAGGAACTGGCGATCTACGAGAAGCATGCCGGCGCGCCGGTGGACCACATCCGGAGCTTCCGGCTGCTCGGCTGGCAGCCGGCCGGCGATACCAGCATCCTCCTGGAAGCGCGGCTCAACGAGTGGTACTGGATCGAGGTCGATCCGCCCTGCTTCGACCTGCCCTACGCGCAGAAGATCGGCTTCAAGATGACCATGAACACGCTGCAGTCGCGCTTTGACGACCTGCTCGTCGGGCCTGAGCAGTGCCGGATCCGCAGCATCCGCCCGATCGACTACAGGGCCGCCCGCGAGGAGCTGGCCGCCCTGCGGCGCCGCTGAGGTGCGCGCACGGCCGCGGCGGCGCCGCCGCTTCAGCGGCCGCCTTCCGGCGGCACATAGCCGGGGGGTTTTTCGGCACCGCCGCCGAACAGGAATTTTTCCATTTCCGCGGCGAGGAAGCGGCGCGTCTGCGGGTCCAGCGGGGACAGGCGGTTTTCGTTGATGAGCATGGTCTGGTGCGCCAGCCACTGGTTCCAGGCTTCCCTGGAGATGTGCTCGAAGATGCGCTGGCCCAGCTCGCCGGGCCAGGGGGCGAAGTCGAGGCCCTCGGCCTCGCGCTGCAGCTTGTGGCAGTAGACGGTACGCATGGGGTCGATCCTCTCAGTCGTCGTCCAGGCCGGCCAGCAGCCGCCGCACCGGCTGTGGCAGTCCGATGCCGTCCAGTGCTCGCAGCGGGTGCCAGGCCAGGCTGTCGCCTTCACCCACGTGCATGGCAGGTGCATGCGGGCCGGTGATGTCCATCCGGTACGGTAGCGCGGTCAGCGCGTAATGGCTGAACACGTGGCGGACCGGCGGCAGGGGCCGCAGGCCTTCGCCGTCCAGGTCCAGCAGTTGCGCAAGCCCGGTGCGCAGGTCCGTCACGTCGGCAAACTCGGGCAGGCTCCACAGGCCGCCCCAGATGCCGCGTGCCGGGCGCCGCTGCAGCAGCACCTGCCCCTGTCCATCCACGAGCAGCAGCCAGGCGGCCGTGCGTTCGGGCAGGCTGCGCCGCGGCCGTGGCGTGGGCAGTTCCGCCACCTTCCCGGTGGCCAGGGCCACGCAGTCCCCGCGCAGCGGGCAGGCCTCGCAGGCCGGGCGCGCACGCGTGCACACGATGGCACCCAGATCCATCACCGCCTGCGTGTAGTCGGCGAGGGCCTCATGCGGGAGCAGCGCGTCCGCCAGCTGCCACAGCTGCCGTTCCACCTCGCTGTCCCCGGGCCAGCCCCCGATGCCGTGGCTGCGGCAGAGCACGCGCCTGACATTGCCGTCGAGGACGGGCGCGCGCAGGCCGAAGGCCTGGGCGAGGATGGCGCCGGCGGTGGAACGGCCGATGCCGGGCAGCGCCATCAGTGCCGCCAGGTCGGCGGGCAGATCGCCACCATGGCGTTCCATGCACAGCTGCGCGGTGCGCTGCAGGTTGCGCGCGCGGCTGTAGTAGCCCAGGCCCGACCACAGCGCCATCACCTGGTCGGGCGGTGCCGCCGCCAGTGCCGGCAGCGTTGGCAGGGCCTGCACGAAACGCTGGAAGTAGCCGGTCACCGTGGCCACCTGGGTCTGCTGCAGCATGATCTCGCTCAGCCACACGCGGTAGGGCGTGCGCGGATGCTGCCAGGGCAGGTCGTGGCGGCCGTGTCGTGCGTGCCAGGCGAGCAGCCGGCCGGCGAAACGCGGCAGGGGTTCAACCGCCGTCGCGGGCGTCTTCCTGCGCGGGCTCATCGTCGACGGACATCGGAACGGGTGGCAGCGTCCTTACCTCCAGCTCGACGCCCTCGATGTGCACACCGGCGACGTCGAGGGTGCGCAGTTCCCAGCGGCCGGCGATGGACGCGACGGCGGCCACCGGGTTGTCCAGCTGCGCAAGGGCCATGTTGGCCTCGTCCGCCGCCAGGTCGGCGAGGAAATGCTGTCCACCCTGGTCCAGTTCGAAGCGCAGCACGTTCTCGCCCTCGTGCAGCCGGAACGAGAGGTTCACCGGCTGCCCCGCATCCAGGCCCAGCGGATCGGGCAGCCAGTCGGGCCAGCCGGGAAGGGTGCCGGCCAGGTCCACCTGGCTCAGGCCGATGGCGTCCAGATGCAGGCCGCCCCGCAGCTCCATGGTCAGGCCATCGGCCAGTGGCCGGCCGTCGGGACTGACCACCCAGCGCAGCAGGGTGTCCTCCATGGTGATGCCCTGCGCGTCGTTTCGCGGGCGCATGCGCACGGTGAGGGACAGCACGCGGTTCTGCCGTCCCCGCAGGCGCGCGCCGGCATCGAGGGTGAAGACCTCGCCATCGCGCAGGGGCGTGGTGATGAGCGAAACCTGCTCCAGGCGCCAGTCGTCCTCGCCGTCACCCGAAAGCAGCGTGCCCTCCTCGACCCGCAGGCCCACCTCGACACGGGGCAGCCTCGGAACCGACGCCACACCCTCCCCGGGGGCGAGGTTGTCGACCAGGTCCATCAGTTCCGGCCAGGCGATCACCGGACGGCGCAGGTGCAGGCTTTCGATGCGGACCTGTCCGGTCCACAGCACCGACCAGGGCAGGGCCACGTTGAGTTCCTCGGTGCTGGCCACCAGTTCGCCTTCACGTTCCAGGCGCGCACCGGCCAGTTGCACCTGCAGGCGTGGCAGCAGGCGCACGCCCGGCGACTCCGCCAGCGTGAGCGTGGCGCCCAGCTGGCGCCCGCTCCAGGCGGCGATCATGCGCGCGACGTTGTCCGGGCGCAGCACCCAGCGCACGGCGAGGATGGCAGCTCCGGCCAGGGCGGCTGCGACGGCCAGGACGATGAGCGTACGCCGCCCGCGCAGCATCGCTCAGCCGTCCAGCGATTGCGGCAGCAGCCCGTCGATGAAGGCGTCCGGATCGAAGACCTGCAGGTCCTCGACACCCTCACCCAGGCCGACGTAACGGATGGGCAGACCGAACTCGCGTGCCAGCGCGAACACCACGCCGCCCTTGGCGCTGCCATCCAGCTTGGTCACCACCAGGCCGCTGACACCGGTGGCCTGGTGGAACTGCCGCACCTGGTTGATGGCGTTCTGGCCGGTGGTGCCGTCGATCACCTGCAGCACCTCGTGTGGCGCATCGGCGTCCAGGCGGGCCAGCACGCGGCGGATCTTGGCCAGCTCCTCCATCAGGCCGGACTGCGTGTGCAGGCGGCCGGCGGTGTCGGCGATGAGCACCTGCGTGCCGCGGGCGCGCGAGGACTGCAGCGCGTCGAAGATCACCGAGGCGGAATCGGCGCCCTGGCCCTGCGCGTACACGGGAATGCCGGTGCGCTCGCCCCAGGTCTGCAGCTGCGCCACCGCGGCGGCGCGGAAGGTGTCGCCGGCGGCCAGCGCCACGGCGAGCCCATCGTCATGGAAGCGGCGGGCCAGCTTGCCGATGGTGGTGGTCTTGCCCACGCCGTTGACGCCGACCACCAGGATGACGAACGGCCGGGCGTCGACATCCACCTGCAGCGGCCGCGCCACCGGGTCCAGCAGGGCGCGCAGGCGCGTGCGCAGGTCGGCCAGCAGCGCATTGGCATCGGCATAGGCGCGCGCCTTGATGCCGCGGCGCAGCGCCTCCACCAGCTCGGTGCTGGCGGCCACGCCGACATCGGCGGTGAGCAGGGTCGTCTCCAGCTCCTCCAGCAGGTCCTCGTCCAGCGGCTTGTTGCCGGAGAACAGGGCGCGCAGCCCCAGGCCGAGGGCGCTGTTGGCCAGGCGTTCGCGCCAGCCGGGTTTCGCCTTCGGCTTCGGCGCAGGCGCGGCGGCGGGCGCGGCGGCGGCCTCCCCGGCCGCCGCGGCCGCGGTGCCGGTGTTGGCGTCGTCGTCTGTCTTCTTCTTGCGGAAAAAACCGAGCATGACGGTATGGATGACCTGGCGGGGACGCGGCGGGGCGGAGCGGGACCGGCGCCGCCGGAATGCATGCGCGCCGCGGATGTCCCGGAAGGCCCGGTATGCTATCACCGCCGATGAAGCGCAAGCGCCCGCCCGCCAAGCCGTCCACGCCCGGTTCAGTCCGCATCATCGGCGGGCGCTGGCGCGGGCGGAGACTGCCCGTCCCCGATGTGCCCGGCCTGCGGCCCACACCGGACCGCGTGCGCGAGACCCTGTTCAACTGGCTGATGCCCGTGAGCGAGGGCGCGCGCTGCCTGGACCTGTTCGCGGGCAGTGGTGCGCTGGGGCTGGAGGCGGCCTCGCGTGGTGCCGCCGAGGTCGTCCTGCTGGAGCGCGACCGGTCCGTGGCCGGGCTCCTGCGGCAGCACGTCGATCGCCTGGACGCCGGTGGCGTGGTGCAGGTGCACTGTGCCGACGCCCTCGACTGGCTGCGGCGCACGCCGGTGCGCCACTTCGATGTGGTCTTCCTGGATCCGCCCTACGACACCGGCCTGCTGGTTCCTGCCTGGGATCTGCTGCGTGCGGGCGGCTGGCTTTCCCCGCTGGCCTGGGTCTACGCCGAGTGGCCGCTCGACCGGCCCGCCCCCCTGGCTCTGCCGCCCTGGCGCAGCGCGCGCGCCGGCCAGGTCGCCTGCGCGCTGTACCGCGTGCAGTCCGAACCCGCGGCCTGATACGCTCGCGCTGGGCCCGGGCGGCCCGGAGAGTCATGCTGATGAAAGCCGGCAATCCCCGTATCGCCGTGTATCCGGGCACGTTCGACCCGGTCACCAACGGCCACATCGACCTGGTGCAGCGCGCGGTGCCGCTGTTCGACAGGGTGGTGGTCTCCATCGCGGAAAATCCCGTCAAGGGACCCAGCTTCAGCCTGGAGGAGCGCATCGACCTGGCCCGGCGGGCCTTCGCCGGCATGGAGAAGGTGGAGGTGATGGGCTATCGCGTGCTCCTGGCCGATTTCGTGCGCCAGGTCGGTGCGGGCGTCATCCTGCGCGGTCTGCGTGCCGTCTCGGATTTCGAATACGAGTTCCAGCTGGCCAGCATGAACCGGCATCTGGTTCCGGAGGCGGAAACGCTGTTCCTCACGCCGGCCGAACGGTGGGCCTTCATCTCTTCCTCCCTCGTGCGCGAGGTGGCCCGCTTCGGCGGCGACGTCTCCGGCTTCGTGCATCCGGCCGTCAACGAGGCGCTCAAGCGCCGTTTCCGCTGAGGCTATACTTCCCCGATCGGCAACCCGCCACGGGTCGCCCCGTGTCAACAGGAGTACGCAACGCCATGACAAACCGACTCCGCATCGTCCTGCTCGCCATGGTGGCGGGACTGTTCGCCCTGGCCGGGTGCCCGAAGGAAAGTGCCAGCGGCGGTTCCGCCAAGGGATCGGCCGAAACGCGCCAGCCGCTGATGCTGCCCACCTCGCAGAGTGACGAGGACTGGAAGCGCTACATCGGCCAGATGGTCCAGCGCAATGTGCGCATCAAGCGTGGCATCCCGCCGTTCGCCATCTACGTCAGCCCGGACGAGGATCCGGCTCCCGTCATGGACAATGCGAGGCAGACGCTGCAGCGTGGCGTCGCCAAGGACACCATTATCGCCTTCGGTTCGCGCGACTCGCAGCTGATGGCCACGCTGATGGTGGACCTGTTCAAGGAGATCCCCGAGAACCGCCTGAAGGGTGCGCGCGTGGTCTTCGTCGGCGATGCCGTGCACCGTGCGGTGACGGAAGCGGCGGTGGCGCCTTCGGGTGCGGAATTCATCTTCCTCGAGTTCGGCAAGTAATTCCGCCTTGCGGATCCCGGTACCCCGCGTGCCGGGATCCTTCGTGCCTGGGCCCTCACGCGCGGGGCTATACTGGGGCACATGTCCCTGCACATCACCGATGCGTGCATCAACTGCGATGTCTGCGAGCCGGTCTGTCCCAATCAGGCCATCCGCATGGGTGAGCTGATCTACGAGATCGACCCGGACCGCTGCACCGAGTGCGTCGGCCATTTCGATGAACCGCAGTGCCAGGCGGTCTGCCCCGTCGAGTGCTGCCTGCCCGACCCGGCGCATCCCGAGACGCGGGAGGAGCTTCTGGCCAAGCTCGAGCGCCTGAACCTGGAATCCGTGCGATGACCCCTTCCCGCCCCTTGTGCCGCTTCCTGGTCCTCCTCGCCCTGTTCGCCTGTGGCGTACAGGCCGCCGACGGTGCGCGGGAGGCGGCCCGGACGAAAGCCGCCACCGGCCCCACCAGCGGCCCGGGCAGGACCGCCATCGCCAGCGCCCACTGGCTGGCCACCGAGGCCGGGCACGAGATCATCGCCGCTGGCGGCAATGCCTTCGACGCCGCCGCCGCCGTGGCCATGGCGCTGGCGGTGGTGGAGCCGGCCAGTTCCGGCATCGGGGGGGGAGCCTTCTTCCTGCTGCACCGGGCCAGCGACGGCAAGGACGTCTTCATCGACGCGCGCGAGGTGGCGCCGGCGGCAGTCAGTCCGGACTGGTACCTGGACGACGAGGGCAAGCCGGACCGCGACCGCAGCGTCAACGGGCCCCTGGCGGCAGGCATCCCCGGCCAGCCGGCCGGCGTGGTCTGGCTGGCCGAAAAGTATGGCCGCCTGCCGCTGGAAAAGTCGCTGGCGCCGGCCATCCGCCTGGCCGAGGAGGGCTTCCCGGTCGACGCCAAGTACCGCCAGCTGCTGGGCGGGCGGGTGGACGTCATGCGACGCTACCCGGACGCCGCGCGCCAGTTCCTGGTCGCCGGCGAGGTGCCCGAGCCGGGACACATCATCAAACAGCCGGATCTGGCGCGGACCATCCGCCGCGTGGCCGAGCGCGGTTTCGACGGCTTCTACAAGGGGGTCACGGCCCGCCGTCTGGTCACGGGTGTGAACGAGGCCGGCGGCAGCTGGACGCTGGACGACCTGGCCAACTACCGGGTGAAGGAGCGTGAGCCCATCCGCCTGCGCTACCGCGGCCACGAGATCGTCACCGCGCCGCCCTCGTCCTCCGGCGGCGTGGCCATCGCGCAGATCCTCAACATCCTGTCCGCCTGGGACCTGGGGAAGTTCGACGAAGTACGGCGTGTGCACCTGCTGGTCGAGGCCATGCGCCGCGCCTACCGGGACCGCGGCATCTACCTGGGCGATCCCGATTTCGTGGACATCCCGCTGAGCATGCTGCTCAGCCCGGACTATGCCGCCGGCCTGCGCGCTTCCATCCGCCTCGACCAGGCCACGCCCAGCTCCATGCTCCCCGGCAGCGACAACGCGCCACGCAGCACGGACACCACGCATTTTTCCATCATCGACGCCGAGGGCAACATGGTCGCGGCGACGCTGAGCATCAACCTGCCCTACGGTTCGGCCTTCGTACCTCCCGGCACGGGTGTGCTGCTCAACAACGAGATGGACGATTTCGCCCTGGTGGCCGATGCGCCCAATGCCTACGGCCTGATCGGCCGCGAGGCCAATGCACCCGCGCCCGGCAAGCGCATGCTGTCCTCGATGACCCCCACCTTCGTGCGGGCACCCGAACGCACCCTGGTCATCGGCACGCCCGGCGGCAGCCGCATCATCACCATGGTGCTGCTGGGCATCCTGGAGTTCATCGACGGCGCCGACGCCCGCGCCATCGTCGCCGCGCAGCGCATCCACCACCAGTACCTGCCGGATGCCGTCTTCGCCGAGCCGGCGGCCATGCCCACGGAAATGGTGCATGCGCTGGAGGCCATGGGCCACACGGTCAATGTCGGCAACCGCGAGTGGGGAAACATGCAGGTCGCCATCTGGGACCGTGCGAAGGGCGAGCTCGACGCCGCCACCGATCCGCGCAGCGATTCCGGCCGCGCCATCATCCGCTGAGCCGTCGGACGCGGGACGTGGCGGTGTCCCGCACGGCCTGCGGCGGGATGGCGGGCGCGGCATTCCCCGGCGGCAGCCGGTAGCATAGGCGGCATCCACCATGACGGGGTGCCGCACATGAAGGACCAAGGCGATTGGCTGCAACGGCTGGGTGAACTGCAGCAGCAGTACTGGGACGGCTGGCGTGATCTCACGGCCCAGGCCATGGCCGGGGCGCCCTCCGATACCAGACCCTGGCAGGAAGGCATGGAGGCCTGGGCACGCGTGCTCGGCCTGGGCCGGCCGGCGCAGGGCAACACCTTCTTTCCCTTCGGCGGCAGTGCTTTCAGCCAGTCCGATCCCCTCGAGCGACTGATCGAGCAGGGCAAGCGTTATGTCGGCCTGCTGCAGGCCATGTTCGCCGGGGACGGTTTCCGCGCCGGGCAGGACGGTTTCGATCCCCGTGCCTGGCTTGAACAGATGCGCTCGCTGCACGAGCGTTCCGGTCAGGACCTGCTCGGCCGGCTCGAATCCGTACCCTGGTTCGGCGGCCTCCAGACGGCGCAGGTGGAACAGCTGGTGAAAACACTTGCCGGCCTGCCCACGCAGGGCATGAAGGAAGAACTGCAGGCCTGGCTGAGCCTTCCCGCCTTCGGGTACACCCGCGAACACCAGGCGCGTGCGCAGCGGCTGGCCAGCGACTGGCTGGACTACCTGGAGGCGCAGAAGCGCTACGACGAGCTCATGCTGGCCTGCGCGCGCCGTACCTTCGAGGTGCTGGAAGGCAAGCTGGCCGAGCGCGAGCAGCCCGGCCGCCAGATCCGGACGCCGCGCGAGCTGTACGACCTCTGGATCGATGCCGCCGAGGACGCCTACGCGGACGTGGCCATGGGCGACGCCTTCCGCGAGGTCTATGGCGACCTGGTCAACGCGCAGATGCGCGTGCGTGCCGGCATCAACGGCGAGATCGAGCGCATCGGCTCGCTGTTCGGGCTGCCCACGCGGACCGAAGTGGACTCCCTGGCGCGACAACTGCACGAGCTCAAGCGTGAACTGCGCCGTCGCGACGGCCGGGCTGGCGCACCGGCGGCCGGTCCGGAGACAGGCGCGGCTGCCGCTGCCGCCGCACCGGCGCGCAAGGCCAAGCCGCGCCCGGCCGGCAAGACGTCCAAGCTGGTGGCACCGGCCACCGCACCCGCCACGGCCACCCGCGCCAAGAAGAACGCACGGCGTGCCGCCAGCCGCGGCGAGGGCCGCGGCGGCGTGACGCCGATCATCCAGTCCACCCGTGCCAAGGCCGGCAAGCGAGGCTGATCCCATGACGACCGCCATCAAGTTCCATCCGCAGGCCGTGGTCGAGGAGGCGCTGCGCTTCAACCAGAAGCTGGCCGCCGGCCTGAAGACGCTGCGCAGCGTGCCCGACGTCGATTTCGGCTGCACGCCGAAGGAGGAGGTGTACCGCGAGGACAAGGTGGTCCTGTACCGCTTCAGGGGCGGCAGCGAACCCACCTCGCGCATTCCCATCCTCATCGTCTACGCGCTGGTCAACCGGCCGTACATGGTGGACCTGCAGGAGGACCGCTCGCTCGTGCGCAACCTGCTCGCGCGTGGCGAGGACGTGTACCTGATCGACTGGGGCTATCCGGACCGCTCCGACCGCTGGCTGACGCTGGACGACTACATCAACGGCTACATCCACAACTGCGTGGAGGCCGTCTGCAGGCGGCACGGCCTGCCGGCCATCAACGTGCTCGGCATCTGCCAGGGTGGTGCCTTCTCCATCTGCTACTCGGCCATGCATCCCAGGCGGGTGAAGAACCTCATCACCATGGTCACACCGGTGGATTTCCACACGCCGGACAACATGCTTTCGCACTGGACGCGGAACATGGACGTCGACCTGTTCGTCGACACCCTCGGCAACGTGCCGGCGGACCTGATGAACTACTGCTATCTCATGCTCAAGCCGTACCGGCTCAACTTCCAGAAGTACGTCGGCCTGGCCGACATCCTTGACGACGAGCACGAGCTGGCCAACTTCCTGCGCATGGAGAAGTGGATCTTCGACTCGCCGGACCTGGCGGGCGAGGCCTTCCGCCAGTTCATCAGGGACTTCTACCATGGCAACAGGCTGGTACAGGGTGGCCTGCGCATCGGCGACCATGAAGTCGATCCCATGCGCATCACCATGCCGGTGCTGAACATCTACGCCGAGCAGGACCACCTGGTGCCGCCGAGCGCATCGAAACCCCTGGGCGGCATCATCGGCAGCAGGGACTACACGGAGCTGGCCTTCCGCGGCGGCCACATCGGCATCTACGTGTCCGGTCG
>Ga0079224_100014556_pt1 | contig 10986 bp, 6 predicted proteins | sample Stecom2015_FD_80414 | JGI IMG/M metagenome (GOLD analysis project Ga0079224, IMG submission 80414) | Agricultural soil microbial communities from Utah to study Nitrogen management - Steer compost 2015 | ecosystem: Environmental > Terrestrial > Soil > Agricultural land | place: USA: Utah...
CGCGGCGACGCGCAGCGCGAACCACGCGACGGTCACCAGGGCGAGCACGGCGCTCGCGCGCCCGCCGTCGCGCGCGCGTCCGGTTCCCCAGGCGAGCAGGAACGGCCAGCACACGAGAGGCAGGGTGGCCTCGACCGAGCACAGCGCCGCGAAGCCGCAGGCCGCGCACGCGACGAGGCGGCCCGGACCGCGCCCGCTCCCGGCCAGGAGCAACGCCAGCAGGACGAAGCATCCGCCGAGGGGGTAGCCGCGCGCGCTGATCCAGGTGACCGCCTCGGGGTGGAGCGGGAAGGTCATGAAGGCGAGCAGCGTGACCCCGGCAGCGGCGGTGCTGCCGGTCCAGGCGCGCGCCAGGGCCCACAGCGACGTGCCCGCGAGCGCGTGCAGCACGACGTTCAGGCCGTGCATGAGGACCGGGTCCGCGTCGAGCACGAACCAGTCGAACCAGAACGACAGCGCGAGCAGCGGGCGGAAGAAGGGCGCGCCCTCGCGCACGCCCAGTGCCTCGAGCCCGCCCCTCGCGTCGTGGAGGCCGTACAGCAGCACGTGGTCGTCGGACACGAACCATGCGTGCAGCGCTTCCCCGTAGCACACGTATCCCATCGCCACGCACGAGAGGAACGCACCGAGGATCTCGCGCACGGAAGCCACGCACCTTCCTTCATACCCGGGCGGCGCGGGTTCCCGCACGTCCGCATGGGGATGCGCGCGCCGTCAGGGCGCGCGCGCGCGGCGGCCGAGGGCCCCGGCCCGATGCGCGGCCGCCCGTTCAGCGCAGTTCGCGGCGCAGGATCTTCCCGACGTTCGATTTGGGCAGACTCGCGCGGAACTCGACCGTTTTCGGCACCTTGTAGCGGGTCAGCTTCTCGCGGCAGTGCGCGAGTACCTGCTCCTCGGTGAGGGACGGATCGCGCTTGACGATCACGACCTTCACCGACTCGTTGCCCTCGGCGTCGGGCACGCCGACCGCGCCGACCTCGGCCACGCCGGGAAGCTGCGCGACGATCGCCTCGATCTCGTTGGGGAACACCTTGAACCCCGACACGACGATCATGTCCTTCTTGCGGTCGACGATCCGCGTGTAACCCCGCTCGTCGATGGTCGCGATGTCACCGGTGTGCAGCCAGCCGTCGACCAGCACCTTGCGCGTCTCGTCCGGGCGCTGCCAGTAACCGCGCATGACCTGCGGGCCGCGCACGCACAGCTCGCCCACCGTGTTCGGTGGTGCGGGCCGGCCGTGGTCGTCGGTGACCATGATCTCGGTCGACGGCAGCGGCAGCCCGATCGACCCGGTGTATTCGGGGACGTCGAGGCGGTTGACGCACACCACCGGCGACGCCTCGGTGAGTCCGTAGCCCTCGATCAGCGGCTTGCCGGTGACCTCCCGCCACCGCTCGGCGACCGAGCGGTGCACGGCCATGCCGCCGCCGAGGCACACCTTCAGTCCGGAGAAGTCGACGCGCTCGAACCCCGGCGTGTGCAGCAGCGCGTTGAACAGGGTGTTGACCCCGGTCATCGCGGTGAACGGCCAGCGCTGCAGGGTCTTCACCATCCCGCGCAGGTCGCGCGGGTTCGGGATCAGCAGGTTGTGCGCGCCCAGGCGCACGAACAGCAGCGCGTTCGCGACCAGCGCGAAGATGTGGTAGAGCGGCAGCGCGGTCACCACGCGCTCGCACCCCGGCTGCAGCGGCGTGCACCACGCCTGCACCTGGAGCAGGTTGGCGACGACGTTGCGGTGCGTCAGCATCGCCCCCTTGGCGACGCCGGTGGTCCCGCCGGTGTACTGCAGGAACGCGAGGTCGTCGCCGTTCAGCTCGACGTGCGCCGGCGCGCCGCCCGCGGCGATCACCGCCCGGAAGTCGCTCGCCTGCGGCAGCGACCACGGCGCCACCAGCTTCTTCAGCCGCCGCACGGCGAAGTCGACCAGCGGCCCGCGCCAGCCGAGCATGTCGCCGAACCGGGTGACGACCACCTCGGGCACCGCGACCTCGCGCTCGACCTGCTCGTACACGTGCGCCGAGGTCTCCATGACGACGAGCACGCGGGGCGCCGCGTCGGCGAGCTGGTCGCGCAGCTCGCGCGGGGTGTACAGCGGGTTGACGTTGACGACCACGCCGCCGGCGCGCAGCGTCCCGAGCAGGCAGATCGGGTACTGCAGCACGTTCGGCATCATCAGCGCGACCCGGTCACCGCGGCGCAGGCCGCGCTGCTGCAGGAACGCCGCGAACGCGCCGCTGAGGGCGTCGACCTCGGCGTAGGTCAGCGTACGCCCCATGCAGGTGAACGCCGGCAGTTCGCGGTAGCGGCGGAACGAGTCCTCGGCGACCGCGACGAGGCTCGGGAAGGAGTCGGGGTCGATCTCCGCCGGGACGCCGGGCGGGTAGGAGCCGAGCCAGGGTTTCTCGGATGCCGGCAGCCGCGGCGGAGTCGAACTCATCGGTGCCATTTCGCACTCTATCATCGGCCGGAAGGGCGGCTCCGCACGAATCGAGGGTGCCCGCGGCGGGACACCGGACCGCGACCACGTGCGCACGGAGGGTGCCGCGGCACGGCGCGAGGGCTGGAACGAGGCGCGCCGGCTGCTACCTTCTCGGCACGCGTCCCATGGTGAGCGTCCCACAGCCCGCCGTCGCGGTCACGCGCGGCATCCGCGTCGAAGCGAGCGCCCGCATGGTCCCGCCCGCGACCGCTCGCTCGTTCCTCTCATCGAACTCCGAGGGCTCGGTCGCGCTCTACACGTACCGCGTGCGCATCACGAACCTCGGCCACGCACCGGCGCGCCTCGTCGCGCGCCACTGGATCATCCTGGACGGCGACGGCGACCGCCGCGACGTCGCGGGCGAAGGGGTGATCGGCCAGCAGCCGCACCTCAAGCCCGGGGAGACCTTCGTCTACGACAGCTACTGCCACCTCGCGACCACCTGGGGCACGATGGAGGGCAGCTACACCTTCCAGGACGACAACGGCGAGCGCTTCCCGGTCGCGATCCCGCGGTTCTTCCTCACCCCGCCGGTGAAGCCCGCGGCCGCCGAGGCCTGAGCATCCGCCCCGCCGCGGGGCCGCGCGTTCACACGCGCTTGTCGCCCTCCCAGCGGTAGAAGCCCTCGCCCGTCTTCCGCCCCAACTTCCCCGCGGCCACCTTGTCGCGCAGCGACTGCGGGATGACGAACGCCGGCTCCTCGGGGTGCCGGCGGTGCCAGCCCTCCAGGATCGCGAGCGTCGTGTCGAGGCCGACGTAGTCGGCGAGCGTGATCGGGCCCATCGGGTGGCCGCAGCCGAGGCGCATCGCGGTGTCGATGTCCTCCTTGCTCGCGTCGCCGCGCTCCGCCATCAGCAGGGCCTGGACGAGGAACGGCACGAGCAGCCGGTTCACGATGAAGCCGGGCGTGTCCTTGCACACCACCGGCTCCTTGCCGCAGGCGCGCGCGAACGCGAGCGCGGCGTCGAGGACGTCCGGCGCCGTCTCCGGCAGGCGCACCACCTCGACGAGTTGCATGAGCTGCACCGGGTTGAAGAAGTGCAGCCCGAGCATCCGGTCCCGCCGCCCCGACGCCTCGGCCATCGCCGCGATCGGGAACGAGGACGTGTTCGAGGCGAACACCGTGTGCGGCGGGCACACCCCCGCGAGCGAACGCCACAGGGCGCACTTCGCGTCGAGATCCTCGACGATCGCCTCGATGACCAGGTCGCAGCGCGCGAGTTCGGCGGTCGAGCCGGTCGGCGTGATCCGCGCGCGGGCCGCCTCCACGAACGCGCGCGCGGCGGCCTCGTCCATCTGCTTCTTCTCGACCGCCTTCTGCGCGAGCTTCGCGAGGCTCTGCGCGATGCGCTCGATGCCGCGGTCGAGCGCAGCCCGGTCGGCCTCGACCACGATGACCTGCTTGCCGGCCTGCGCGGCCGCGACCTGCGCGATGCCGTGACCCATCAAACCGCACCCGACGACGCCGATCGTTTCGAACTGGACCATCGCCGCAGTATCGGCGCCCGCCCGCCCGGTTTCGCGGCCGCGCCTACTTCGCTTCGAGCAGGAACCAGTGGGTCTTCACCGCGGGCCCCAGCTCGATGGTCACCTTCCCGCCCGCCCTCGCCAGACTCTTCCCGGGGCCGCGCGTGCCGTCGCCCCGCAACGGTACCAGCGCCAGCGCGGCGTGCTCGGTGGCCAGGGTCAGCGCGCCGCGCACCGGCTCGGAGCGGTACGGAGTACGGTTGCCGGGCGATGCCTCGGCGCGCGCCACCGCGGTCAGCAGGATGCGCCGGCTCTTCGCCAGCGGCTGGTCGTCGAGGCTGGTGAACGCGACGAACGCCTTCCCGGTCTGCAGGGCGAAGGTGGCGTTCCTGGTCGTGACGGTCGTGCCGCCCGCGAACCCGTTGACCGCCTGGCTGCACGGCGTGTCGATCACCTGCAGCCCGCGCCGCCAGTCGCGGCGCAGCTCGCCGGTGTCCGACACCACTTCGGTCGCGTCGTCGCCCAGGAAGTCGCGGTCGGGGTCGCGGACCGCGATCACCCCGTCGCCGAGCTTCGTCGGCCCGTCCCAGTCGAGCTGCGGGTGGTCGGGCAGGCCGATCGTGACCCGGCTGCGCTCGAGGAGCGTGCGGACCGTGGCCGCATGCTCGGGGGTGATCGCCTTGCCGTAGAGCTGGTCGACGTCGAGCTGCAGGCAGTACGCCTTCGTCGCCGGCCGCACGTGCCCACGGCGGAACAGCACCGCGGCGGCCGGCATCGCGCCCTGCAGCGCCGGGTCGTAGAAGGTCGACCAGGTATCGGCGTGGTCGGGCGGCGCGAACCCGATCTGCGAGTAGTTGTAGATCATCGGCGCGTCCCAGCCCTGCAGGCAGGCGACCGACGCGAGGTAGGCCGGGGCGGTGAAGCGGTCGACCGCGGGATACGGGACGTTCCACTCGGTGATCGTGAGCGGCCGGCCGTGCACGTGCGCCGCCCCGATCCAGCTCAGCCAGTTCGCCGCGTAGCGCGGGTCGACGCTCAAGGCCTCGGGCGCGCCGTAGCTGTGTGCGTCGATCACGCTCCCGGCGGTGAGCGCGGGCAGCGCGCACAGCCACGAATCGCCCCAGTAGCTCGTCGTCGCGATCGGCACGTCCATCCCCAGCGCGCGCACCCGGCCGGCGAGGAACGAGCCGAAGCGGTGCTCCAGGTCGTTGAGGAACACCTTGGACGGCCCCGGCTCCCAGGTGCGCAGGAGCGGATCGGCCGGGGTGCCGTGCCGCTTGCCGAAGTCCCGCGCCGCGGCGGCGAACAGCGCGTGGTGATGCGGGTTGTTCTTGTCGGGCAGCATCAAGTGCCCGAAGTGGTGCGTCAGGTCGTTCTCGTTGGTGAGGAGCACGCCCGCGATCGCGGGGTCGTCCTTGTAGGCGAGCTTGCGGTACGGATGGACGTGCGCGAGCCACGCGTCCTGGACGGCGGCCATCAGGTCGCGCACGCGCTCGTTCACGTAGCAGAAGCCCTTCGCCTCGCCGTTGGTGCGCGCGATCTCGGCGAAGCCCTCGATCCGGTCGCCCTCCTTGAACACGCGCCCGACGTGCAGGTCCAGCCAGACGTACACTCCCTCGTCGGCGAGCGCCGTCACCCAGCGGTCGATCCGGTCGACGGCCTCGGGATCGAGCCGCTGGCTGTCGTCGCGGTTCTTGTCGATCACCGTCGGCTCGACCCAGTTCGCCGAGTCGTGGTGGTGGATGCGCATCAGGTTGTAGCCGAGGCGCGCGATGCGCTTCGCCGCGGCGGGGATCTGCGCGGGATCGACGAACAGCGCGTAGGCCGCCAGATTGCCGCCCCACAACCGCGCCTCGGTGCCGTCACCGAACACCAGCTTGTCGCCCTCCACCCGGATCCGCCCGCGGCGTCCGGCCGGCCGGTCGTCGGCGTTGAGGAACGACAGGTCGACCGGCGCATCCAGCGGCGAGAGCGCCCCCTCGAACCAGCTCGCGTCCGGGCCGGGCCCGTATCGCTCCGCGGGCGAGGGCTCGAACGTGCTGCCCTTCGGCAGCGTGATCGTGAACGCACGCTCGTGCTTGCCGCGCGCGAGCTTCTTGCCCACGAAGAAGCACCGCACCCGGCTGCCCCCGCCTTCGGGGTACTGCTCGGCGAGCGGCGGCCGGAACGCGACCTCGATCCCCGGCCGGTCCTTCGCCGCCCACGACCACCCGCTGCGGTCGCCGCGCAGGTCGGGTTCGGGCCACTCGCCCCCGAGTGCGCGGCTCTGCCGGCGGAACGCGAACTCGATCCCGACGCCGACGAGGTCGTCGAGGTCGCGCTCCGCGGTGAGCTGGAGCTGCACGTCGAGGCGCGTGCCGCGCGCCTTCGCCGTGCCGCGCCAGACCAGACCGAGCGCGCGCACCGCGCCGGTGAGGTCCATCGCCCCGTCCTTGCCGCGCGTCGCCCCCGTCTCGATCTCGACCCAACCCCAGTTCGGCCCCCACCCGCACCACGTGCTCTCGACGACCGGCGTGCCGCGGCACGAGACGGTGAACGTCGCGTCCTGCTCGATCCGCAGGCTGAACGCCGGACGCTGGCCGGCCAGGCCGGCGACCAGCAAGGACACGAGGACGACACGGGCGCAGCGGAGCATGGCGGCGGGGCAAAGACGTGGGACGAGGAACGCGCGGGCTCAGCCGGTGACGTCGGCGTACTGCATCTCGCCGGGCAGCACCGCGAGCTGCACGAGCCACAGGAACACCGCAGCGCCCACGGCCGGCCACGGCACGGTCGGCGACAGCAGCACCGCGACGAGCGCGAGCAGGATGCCTCCCTCGGTCAGCGCGTAGAAGAGCAGCACGCCGCGCGCGTACGCGAGGCGCTTCTGCTCCGGGTCGGCGCCGGCGCGCGCCCGCCCCCAGACGTGGCCGCGCACGGCGAACGCGACCAAGAGCAGCGTCGCGGCGAGCACGACCACGCCGACGTCGAGGGACGGGATCGCCGCATCGGCGAGCGGCAGCATCTCCTGCGAGTAGAGCAACGCGAGCACGGCACCGAACATGAGCGGGCCGATCATCAGGGCGAGCGCGATGCCGCGCACCTGCTCGACCGACGGCGCGACGGCGTCGCGCTGCGGCGGGAACACGAACATCGCTCACCGGCCTCCTTCCGCCGCGTCGTCCTTGCCGAGCTGCCGGCGCAGGAAGGCCAGCTCGGCGACGAACGCGGGATCGTCGGCGTGCCGTTCCGCGCCCATCGCGCCGGCGCGCAGCGCGTGCTCCGGGGCGTGCGCCAGCAGCGCGCCCCAGGCGATCCCGAACCACGACGGCTTGAAGTCCACCACCTCGCGCCACAGCTCCAGCACGCGTTCGAACCAAGGCAGCGGTAGCGCGCGCGCGGAGTCGGCGAGCCAGCGGACCGTGAGGTCGCGCAGCACCTTGTCGTTCAGCGCGCGCACGTGCTCGAAGTGCGCGCGCACCGCCGCCTCGTCCTCGGTGAGCAGGCCCCTGGTCAGGCGGGCCAAGGCGATGACCAGCTCCGCGCGCGTCGGCAGGAGGCCCAGCGCTTCGGCCGCGTCGCGCGCCGCGAGCACCGCGTCCACCTGGCGCAGGGCGGTGTCGCGGTCGAAGCCCTCGCGGTGCCGGCCGAACTGCGCCTGCAACTCGGAGAAGTGGTAGTCGACCGAGACCTTGATCCACGGCAGGTCGGCGAGGAGCTGGCCGAACCCGCTGCCGCGCTGGCCGCGCGGCGGCCTCTCGGTCGCCGGCGGCGTCGCCTCCAGCAGCCCGGCGAAGCGCTCGCGGCCGAGCAGCGCACGCCAGGCGCGCCCCTGCATGGCGTACGCCGAGAGCACGTCGCCGGGATCGACCGGCTCGCGGAACGCGACCGCGGCGAGCCAGTGGTCGACCGTCTCCATCTCGCCGGCGAGCGCGCGGGCGACCTCCGGCCCGCCGTGCTCGATGCACTCGATCACCGCGCCCGCGAAGCTCTGGAGCAGGTCACGGCTCTGCATGAGCACCGGGTTGGCCGCCCACTCGTTGCGGTCGAAGTTGCGCCCGGTCAGGTAGCGGTAGCACACCACGAGCCGCTCCCGCGCCAGCCGCGCGACGAACTGGTGCAGCGCGCGCGCCGCGAGCCGCACGCCGACGGGCCCGGCCTCCGCGCCGTGCGCCGGGGCCGGCGCCGTGCCGTCCGCGGCCCGGCCGCCGCCGTGCAGCGGGTCGGGGATCCCGGTGCGCGTCAGCAGCAACCGGGCGACGAGCTGCATCGCCATGTCGGCGGTCGCCGGGCCGAGCGCGTCCTCCGCCGCGGGCAGCATGCGCTCGATGATCTCGGTCGCGAGCGCGGCTCCCTCGGCCGTCTGGCCCGCCTCGAACAGGTCGCCCATCCGCTCGATCGCGAGGTTGACCGCCGCGTCGGGATCGCGCACGCGTTCGATCGCCTGCGCGAGGTAGTGCGCCGACTGCGCGAACTGGCCGGTCGCCTGGCACAACCCCGAGAGCTCGCGGAAGTTGGCGTTGTCCTCGTCGCCGGCGGCGACCAGCGCCTTCATCTTCTCGTAGCCGTTGCGGAAGGTGTGGAAGTGCCAGTCGCGCTGCACGTCGACCATCACGTCGGAGTACGCGGGCTCGGCGTACACGCGCCAGCCGAGCACGTAGGGCGTGCGGACGTTCTCCCCGGAGAAGCGGAGCAGGATGCCGAGCTGGTTGGTGTCCACCACCGAGCCGCCGGCGAACTCCTGGTAGGCGAGCGCGAGGCACTGGCTCGGTTCCGCGCCGAGGAACTGCAGTCCCGGCCCGGTCTGCAGCACGCGCGCGAGCCACTGGTCGCCGGCCGGCTCGATCCAGCACACCGCGCAGTGGCGCGGCAGGCTCATCAGGTGCGCGTGCTTGCCCTGCCGCTCCAGGATCTGCTGGTAGAGCTCGGCGAGGTCGTCGCAGTCGCCGCGGACGATCCCGCCCACCACCGTGGCGAGCGTCTGCGCAGCGTCCTGGTGGATCTCGCCGTTGATCGTCTGGTCGCCGACGAGCAGCGGGTAGCGCGGGTCCGGGCTGTCGAACGAGTAGCGGAACAGCGTGTTGCCGATCAGGTCGAGGTGCGCGGCGTCGGGCAGCACCTTCGCGGCTTCGGCGAGGAAGCGGTCGGCTTCGGCGACGCTCCCGTCGCGCGGCGGTGTCAGAACGCCGTGTGCCGTCGCCAGGAAGCGGACGTCGCCGGCCAGCGTGCGCACCAGCACGTGCGGCGGCAGGCTGCCGGCGAGCAGGGCGCCGCGGCCGGTGCGCACCGACTCGGGCAGGATGGCCCGCCACCCGTCGCCGTCGGCGGCGAAGCCGCGCTCGCGGCTCCAGCTCGCCACCACCCGCTCGCCCGCCCAGACTTCCGCGGCAAGCACGTCGGCGAGCGGGCTCTCCGGATCGGACCCGGGCGCGAGGGTCACCGCGAGGCCCAGCCCCTTCGGCTCGGGGAAGAACTGCGGCGGCGGCAGCTCGACGAGGTACCCGCAGCGCGTCGCGCTGCGCAGCAGCACGCCGACGCGGCCGAACGCGTTGCCGACCTCGCTCAGTTCCAGGCCGCCATCGCCGACGAAGCGCTTGCTCGGGTACAGGCGCTCGGCCGCTGCGACCGCGTCGGCCACCGCACGCACCGCGTCCTTCGGCAGGCCGAAGCCGTCGAGCCAGCCATGGCGCACCATCTGGCGCAGGAAGGTCGGCGGCAGCGCGCCGCCGTCCGTGTCGACCTGCGCGTCGCGCAGGTGGAGCGACCCGAGCACGCGGCGCAGCGCCTCCTGCGCGGGGCCGCTCAGCGGACTCTCTTTGGTCGCCGCGGCCAGCGCCTTGCCCGCCTGACGCAGGACGCGCGTGGCTTCGCGTGCGTCGACTTCCTCCACCTCGACGCGCCGCGCGACCCCCTCGGGCAGGACCACGACGTCCTCGCCCTTCAGATGCGCGCCGACCAGCGGCGCCCGGCGGTAGGCCACGGTCGCGAGGTCGACCTGGGCAGCGTCGGCGAGCCGCACCAGCTCCGGCAGCCGACGCAGGCTGGTCTCGGCGTCGTGGACGAGGGCGCTGCCCGCGACCGACAGACGGCGTCCGCCGACCTCGAGCACGGCGGCACCGTCGGCGGCGTCGATGACACGGAAGCTCGGCCCGCCTTCCACCTCCCAGAGCAGGTCGTCCCCGCGCTGGACGAGCGTCTTCGCCACCGGCAAGCGGGTGAGCAGTTCGCCCGGGCCGGCGGCGGCGGGCAAGGTCTGCGCGCGCGCGGCGCCGAGGAGGCCGATCAGGGGCAGGACGAGCGCGACGGCGCGGGACGGTCGGGTCGAGGTCATGCGAAGGATGGGAGTCGGGCCGCGATGCGCGGCAGGCGCACGTTACCAGTCCGGCGCGGAGGCTCGGGCCGGGTCGCGGAGGGTGCGCAGCGTAACCGCCCGCTGCGCGCAGCCGGGGCGGCTCGCCCTCGGGATGGCGAACGGAGCGCGGCGCGCGGTGCTGCGAACCGGTCGAAGGACATCGGGAGCAGTCGCCGGTACGACGGCTGCGCACCGAGACACGCCCTTCTCCGTCCCGGCGCCGGCCGCGCGCTCACGCCCGGCGGAAGGTGCCGCGCTCGCGATCCTTCACGACCCCGGGGAACTGCAGCACCCGGTTGTGCAGGGCGACGTAGACGCCGGGCGCGAGGAGCTGCACCGCGAGCAGCGCCTCGGTCAGGTTCTGCACGGCGTCGGTGTTCCGCATGATGTACGGCTTCATCGCGCCGGTCAGCACGACCGGGACGCGCGGCGTGCCGAGCACCTCGACGATGCGCTCGCCGGAGACCGACAGGCGGTCGGTGCCGTGCGTGATCACGACCCCGTCGTGCGTCGCCGCCATCGCGCCCGCGGTCTCGGCGATCAGCGTGTGGTCGGCCGGCGTCATGTCGAGGCTGTCCTTGTTCATCAGCGGGATGCGCACGATCTCGACGCCTTCGAGCTGGAGCGAGGCGAGCATCAGGTCGAGCACGCTGAGCCGGTTCTCGAGCACGCCGGCGAGCTCGTCGTAGGTCTTCTCCAGCGTGCCCCC
>Ga0079224_100014557_pt1 | contig 10985 bp, 10 predicted proteins | sample Stecom2015_FD_80414 | JGI IMG/M metagenome (GOLD analysis project Ga0079224, IMG submission 80414) | Agricultural soil microbial communities from Utah to study Nitrogen management - Steer compost 2015 | ecosystem: Environmental > Terrestrial > Soil > Agricultural land | place: USA: Utah...
CGATCGGCGTGCCGATCGCATCGTGCTTCGCCCGGCCCGGCAACTTGCTAGCGTCGAGCCATCATGCAGGTCCAATTGCTCGTCCCGATGCTGGTGTGGCTGGCCAACCCCGAGCCGCGGCTCTACGACCCCGGAGTGGTTCACGTCGAGGACGGCTCGACGCCCGCGGAGCTCGAGCGCTTCCGGATTCAGCGACACCTCGCGCTGGTCGAGGACACGCTGCGCCGCGAGACGCCGCCGGATCTGACCGAGGGTCCGGCGCTGGCTCGCGCGCGGCTACTCGACGAGCTCCATCGCTACGCCGAGCGCGGTGAGTTCCCGCAGAACCTCGACTTTCCCGATCGCCGAATCCCGTACTTCATCGACGAGTTCGGCACCGCCTGCGCGGTCGGTCACCTGATGATCGTCAGCGGTGCGGAGCAGCTCGCCCACGAGATCGCCCGCGATGAGAACAACGACGTGGTCGCCGAGATCGAGCACCCGGGTGTCGGTCCGTGGCTGGCGGCCAACGGGCTGACCGCCGCCGAGGCGGCGTGGATTCAGCCCAGCTATGGTCCTTGTGGATTCGACGGCGAGGTGGTCTGTGGCAGCGACGGCGTGACCTATGCCTGCGAGTACGTCGCGACCGAGTGCGCGATGGTCGAGGTCGATCACGAGGGTGCTTGCAACGAGGGTGACGAGGTCGTCGACGTGGAGATTTGCCCGGCCACCGAGGACACGGGCAGCACCGAGGACACCAGCACCGCCGAGGACGAATCGAAGGGCGGCGAGCCGGCGGAGCGCAAGGGTTGCTCGGTCGGCGGCGCCGGCCCGGGCGGCCTGGGATTCGGCCTGGGCTTGCTGGCGTTGGTCGCGATTCGCCGACGTCGCCGCGTCTGTTCGTGAGCTATAAGAGCCCGCCCACGCCCGCGAAGCCCCGCCCATGTCCAGCGAACCAATCGGCAACTTCAACTACCCCACCGCCTACCGAATCGGCCGCGGCCGCAGCCGCGAGCTGCCGGACGCCTGCCGCGAGCGCGGCATCAAACGCCCGCTGATCGTCACCGATCCGGGCATCGTCGCGCTGCCGTGGTTTGCGGAGATCGAGCGCACGCTGACCCGGCCGGCCGACCTCGCGGCGGCGGTGTTCTCGGCGGTCAAGCCCAACCCGGACGGCGCGGACGTCGACGCCGGGATCGCGGCCTACCGCGAGCACAAGGCCGACGGCCTGGTGTTGATCGGCGGCGGCTCGGCGCTCGACGTCGGCAAGTGCATCGCGCTGATGGTCGGTAACGAGGGATCGGTGTTCGACTACGAGGACGTCGGCGACAATTGGAAGAAGGTCGACCCCAGCAAGATCCCGGTCAAGATCGCGGTGCCGACCACCGCGGGGACCGGCTCGGAAGTGGGCCGCGCGTCGGTGATCGTCGATCCGCAGCACCGCAAGAAGATCATCTTCCACCCGAAGATGCAGCCCGAGCTGGTGATCGCCGATCCGGGGCTGACGATCGGCCTGCCGCCCAAGCTGACGGCGGCGACCGGGATGGACGCGCTGGCCCACTGCTTCGAGGCCTACTGCGCGCCCTTTTATCACCCGATGGCCGACGGCATCGCGCTCGAGGGCATGCGGCTGATCAAGAACAACCTGGTGCGGGTGTTCGAGGAGCCCAAGGACATCGAGGCGCGCACGCACATGCTGATGGCGTCGTCGATGGGCGCGACGGCCTTTCAAAAGGGGCTCGGGCTGGTTCACGCGCTCAGCCACCCGCTCGGCGGGGCGACCAACGTCCACCACGGCACCGCCAACGCGATCTTCTTGCCGTACGTGATGGTGTTCAACCGCAAGGCGATCGCCAAGAAGATGGACATGCTCGCGCGCTGGCTGGAGATCCCGGTCGCCAGCAACGGCTTCGATGCGGTGCTCGGCTGGATGATCGAGCTGCGCAAGGCGCTGGAGCTGCCGCACACGCTGGAGGGCGTCGAGGGCTTCTCGGAGGCGATGGCGGCCCGGCTGGCCCCGCTGGCGGTCGAGGATCCGTCGATGGGCGGCAACCCGATCCCGGCCTCGGTCGACGATTGCGAGCGGCTGTTCATCAAGGCGCTCGAGGGCGATCTTTCGATCGGGTAGTCCCCTGGTCCCCGGTATCATGTGGTCGTGCGCACGATCGCGGCGAGCCTGATCCTCGCGCTGCTGCTCCCGCAGACGGCGATCGCCGGCCCGGGCAAGCGCGACGCGGAGCCGCTCGAGGTCGGCGAGCTCTCGCAGCAGGGCACCCGCCGCGGCGGCGTCGAGATCGGCCTCGGCGTGCTGCTGACCGGCACCGCGGTCGGGCTGGTCGCGTTCGGGACCGTGCAGTTGATCCGCGCCCGCGAGCACGTCGCGTTCTGCAACCAGGGCGTGACGATCATCGACGAGCGTGTCGATGATGGCGGCGGCGGGATCGATCCGTGCGTGTTCGATCCACCGCCGCTGGGCTTCGCCTCGGCCGGGCTGTCGTGGGGGTTCTCGATCCCGCTGCTGGTCGGCGGCGGGATGCTGTTCGCGCGAGCGCGGCGGGTGATGGTCGACGCGCGGGCGTACCAGCAGGCCCAGCTGACGCTCGCGCCGTGGTGGCAGCGAGACGGCGGCGGCGCGACACTGGTCTGGCGGTTTTGAGTCAGCGCCGACGCGAGCGCGACCGCAAGTACTGACCCGGATCGATCGGCCGCTGCCCGTGGCGAATCTCCAGGTACACGGTGGTCCCGAGCCCGTCGGGGACCGCCTTGGCGCCGACTCGCCCGAGCACGGTCCCGGCCTCGATCTCGTCGCCCTCCTCGATCAGCACCGACAGCAGCCGGGCGGTCAGCGACAGGTAGCCGCCGCCGTGATCGATGACCACGACCCGCTCGAAGCCCGGCAGCGCGCCGACCATCACGACCTCGCCGGGGGCGATCGCCTTGACCGGATCGTTGGGCTCGGCGGCCAGCTCGACTCCGTTGCGGGTCATCGGGACCTTCAGCACGCGGTCGCGATACTCGCCGAAGCCACCGACGATCCGCCCGTCGACCGGCCGCACCAGGGCGTCGTCCTCGAGCAGATCGAGGCCGCGGTGGCGCAGTAGGTTTCGGCGCTCGCGCTCGAGCGCGCGCAGCAGCTGCCGCTCGGCCCGGCGCTTGCGACCGCGCTTTTGCAGCTGGCGACGCTGCTCGTGGGCGGCGGCCAGCTCGGGGTCCAGCTGCGCGCCGGTCAACGCGAGCGCCTCGGCCTGCATGCGGCCGACCGAGTCGAGCACCAGCAGCGCGTCGAGCTCGCGAGTGGCGGTCAGCAGCTCGTCGGCCGCTTGGGTCTCGGCGTCGGTGTGGACGCGCAGGAGCTGGAGATCGCGATCGATCACCCGGCGCAGCGTCCGGCCCCGGGCGATCCGCTGGCTCGGCGTCAGCCGGCCGTCGGCGCCGTCCTCGAACATCAATTCCAGCATCCCGCCGCCGCGGGCCAGCTTGTACAGCTCGCGCGCGCGTACGGTGGTCAGCGCCTCGCGCTCGACCCGGTGCTCGGCGTAGGTCGAGAGCTTGCGCAGGCTCTCGTGGCCGCGCTGCTCGAGCAGCTCGCTGGCCCAGTCGAGGCTCTCGCGCTCGCGCTCGATCGCCGCGCGCCCGCGCTCGAGCGCGTTGGCGGTCTCGGTCAACGACAGCTCGCGCTCGGCCGCCTCGCGCAGCGCGGCCCGCCGCTCGGCCGCCGATGGCCGCCGAGCCTCGGCGACTCCGGCCAGCGACAGCGCCAGCGTCGACAGCAACAGGATCTTCGGGACTCGACGAGGCATGACGTCTCACGCATGTCGGGCGACGGCCGCACGCGAGCCGATCAGTCCGATCACGGCCCCGAAGCCGAGCGCCAGCCCGATCTCGACGACCGTGAAGAAGCGCAGCGAGCCGGCCGCGAACATCAGCGACAGGCCGCGCTCGAGGAACGGCCGGATCAGCTCGAAGCCCAGCCACAAGCAGGCGATCGCCAGCGCGGTGCCGAGCACCCCTTGCAGCACGCCCTCGACCACGAACGGCCCGCGCACGAAGCTGCCGGTCCCGCCGACCAGCCGTAGGATCTCGATCTCCGAGCGGCGCGCGAACACGCCGAGCCGGATGGTGTTCCAGACGATCGCCACACACGCGAGGCTGACCAGCCCGGCGATCCCGAACGCCAGCCAGCGCAGCGTGGTCAGCATCCGCTCGACCTGCGTGACCCAGGGGCCGAGCGCCGCGGCCTGCTCGACGCCGTCCATCCCGGCGATCCGATCGGCGAGCGCGTCGGCGAAGCCCGGCTCGACCCCGGCGACCAGCGCGATCTCGAGGCTATCGGGCAAGGTGCTGGGATCGACGCCCGCGAGCAGCTCGGCGCGCTCACCCTCGCCGACCGCCGCGATCGTGTCGCCACGGCCGAGTCCGTCCTGCAGGCGCGCGAGCGCCATCTCGGGGGTCACACGCTCGACCGCCGCGACCTCGGGCAGCTCGGCAACCCGGGCCTGCAGCTGCGCGACCGCGTCGGTGTCGATGCCCGGCTGCATGTACACGGTCACCGGGGTGTCGATCCCGAGGTCGTGAACCACGCGCTGGGCGTTGTGCAGCAGCAGCGTCGCGGTCCCGAGCAGCAGCATGCACACGGCCATCGTGCCGATCGCCAGCAGCTGCACGAGCGGGCTCTGAACCATCCCTCGCAGGCCGCGGCTGAGCGCGTAGGCGAAGCTGTTGATGCCGCTCCACAGCGGCACGCGGATCGGATCGACGACCGCCCGCTCGCCCGCGCGCGGATCCTGTCCGTCGTCGTGCTCGGGATCGTGCTCGGGATCGACGAGCGGGCCGTCGGCCAGCGTCGCCGCCGAGGCGTCGGCGGCCGAGGTCTCGACGATCTCGATGTCGACCAGCGTCCGCTCGGGCTCAGCCTCGAGCTGCGCATCTTCGAATTCTTCATCGCCGACCTCGGCGAGCGACTCGACGATCGAGCGCGCGGCCTCGGCCTCGATCACGTCGCTGGGCTCGAGCAGCACGTCGCCGTCGTCGATCCAGTCGTCGTAGGGATCGGGCTCGTCGGCCTCGAGGATCTGTTCGTCTTGGTCGTCGGCCAGCAGCCGCTCGCGCGTGCACGGCAGGATCGCCACGCTGGCCTCGCGCTCGGCCTCGACCGGCGGCGGCAGGTCGAACACCGCGATCTCGAGCGCCTCACCGAAGCGGGACTGGTAGGCCGACATCACGCGACCTCGGCGACCTCGTCGCAAGCGGGGGCGGCTTCCTGCTCGGTCAGCGTCAGCGAGATCTCGAGCGGCTCGCCCGAGTGGTGACCCGCAGGGTCGCAGGAGGGCTCGGGGGGCCCCCCGGATTTGCGAAGCAGAATCTGGGGGGGGTGTTTCGGCGCATCGCCGAAACCCCTACAGGAGTCGTCTTCCAGCATCTCGTCGACCAGCCACTCGACGTCGAGCAGCAGCGCGGCCTGTTGGGCGAGCGCGCGGGTCTCGGCGATCTCGCGATCGATCTCGTCGAACACCGCGTCGATGTCGGCGATCAACGCGTCGTCGTGGATGGGCAGCAGCAGCTCGGAAATGATCAGGGCGGTGGTCATCGGTCGGCTCCTCAGTGGAGCGCGAGGGCCAGCTTTGGCCGGCGCGTCGCGTGGAGCTGATCCGGCGGGGGGATCAGCGGTTGGTCGGAGAATTCGTCGTCGTCGATCTCGCCGAGCACATCGACGGGCTCGCCGTGCTCGTCGAGCTCGGCGACGAAGTTGGGCGCGCGGTCGAGGGTTCGATCCTCGATCAGGCGGCCGGCCTCGAGGTGCAGCACCCGGCTGGCGGCCGCGTTGCGGTAGACCAGCGGATCGTGGGTCGCCAGCAAGATCGTGGTCCCGGCCGCGCGGATCAGCTCGAGCTGCCGGAGGATGTCGAGGGTCAGGGCCGGATCGAGGTTGCCGGTCGGCTCGTCGGCCAGCAGGATCGGCGGCCGCCCGGCCAGCGCTCGGGCCAGCGCGACTCGCTGCTGCTCGCCGCCGGACATGCAGCGGACCGGCGTCTTGCCGTCGGGATCGATGCCGACCCGGATCAGGGCCTCGCGCGAGCGCGAGACCACGTGGCGGCGCCGCAGCCCGAGCACTTGCAAGGTCAGCCGCACGTTCTCGAGCGGCGTGGCCTCGGGCAGCAGCTTGAAGTCCTGAAACACCGCGCCGAGGTTGCGGCGCAGGTACGGGATCGAGCCCCGGGTCAGGCGATGGACGTCGCGGCCGGCCACGCGGATGGTGCCGCGTTCGGGCTGCTCCATCGCCAGGATCAGCTTGAGCAGGCTGCTCTTGCCGGCCCCCGAGGGGCCCATCAACAGCGCGAACTCGCCCCGGTTGATCCGCAGGCTGACGTTGGCCAGCGCCGGTCGGGGGGCGCGACCGTAGGTCTTGGTCACGCGCGAGAGCTCGATGATCGCGGTCATGGGGCTGCGATCGGCCGTAGCATGGCGGATCGCGGCCCGGAAATTTTCGGCGCGGAACTAAGACTCGATCACAGCTCGACCAGCGTCGTCAGCATCGCCGTCGACTGGCCCTCGGCGGCGATCGTGATCGGCTGGTTCGGCAGCGAGACCGCGTCGCCGTCGCCGGGGAACAGGCTGGTGGCCAGATTTTGATCGCGATCGAGCACCGCGTTGCCCTTGTAGTTGCCCGCGTGAATCTGATCGAAGACCAACACCAACTCGGTCGCGCCCGCCTCCGCGGTCCCGTAGATCGACCGCGAGAAATCGCAAAAGCCCATCAGCGGACAGTCCTGCGCCGACAGCAGCACCCAGACGTCCGCGGGATCCATCAGCGGATCCGTCCAGTTCACGGTCACCTCGAGCGTCGGCATCGCCGGAAACGGCGCGTCGCCGCTGCCCTGCGAGCTCTCGTCGATCGGGAACGGATCGGGCAGCGATCGCGCCTCGACCCGATCGGCGATCCACAGCACGTGCTGCGAGCCCTTGACCTTGACGTCGAATACCAGCTCGGTCGCGCTCTGCAGCTCCCACAGCGCGTCGATGTAGTCGCAGCCGCCGTCGACCGCACAAAAGCGATAGCTGTTCTCGCCCTGCTCGACCAGGATCGTCCGGGTGTCGCGGAGGATGCCGAGGAAGTAGCCGCCGTTGCGATAGACCAGCTGCTCCTGGCCGCCGATCGTCTCGATCGAGAACGCAAAGCGCAGCGAGTTCTCGGCGTCGAGATCGGCCCGCGAGAACAGCACATGGCCGTCGGCGGCGCGCATGTCCATGTTCATCGGGTCGAAGGTGCCGAGCGGGGTCATGGTCGCCGGGCCCGACCACAGCCCGGCGAGCCGAGTCATCAGCTCGAGGCCGGCGATCCCCTCGGGCTCGCCGTCGCCATCGCCGTCGCCGTCACCGTCACCGTCGCCATCGCCGTCGCCATCGCCGTCGCCCGGGTTGGTGTCGCCGGTCTGCGCGGCCTCGTCGGGACCGTCGTCGCCGCAGGCGACCAGCGTGAGAGACAAACAGGCGAGTGACGGGAGCAGGGCAAGGGAACGCATCGCGCAGTCCAACAGCCGCCAGCATGCTGGAGCGTCACCGTTGCTGGCAAATGGAATGGCGGACCGCGAGAGAGCGCGCACGCCTTGCCGAAAGCTCGCGCTCGTGTGACACCCGCCGCAGATGGCCGAGGCCGAACGTCGGACCCGCTGGACCGTGCGGGAGCTGCTGAGCTGGACCACGGAGCGGTTCGCCGAGCTCGGCATCGACGAGCCGCGGGTCGACGCCGAGCACCTGCTCGCCCACGCGCTCGGCTGCTCGCGCATGCAGCTGTACCTGCAGCACGATCGGCTGCTCGACGAGGACGCGCGGGCGGGCTTTCGCGCGCTGGTCAAGCGCCGCCTGGCCCGCGAACCGGTCGCCTACATCGAGGGCAGCAAGGGCTTTCATGCGCTCGATCTCGATCTTCGCGTCGATCGGCGCGCGCTGATCCCCCGGCCCGAGACCGAGCACCTCGTCGACTGGTTGCTCGAGACCCTGCGGCCTCCGCCCGCGCCCTTGATGCAGGTGCTCGACATCGGCACCGGCTCGGGGGCGATCGCCCTGGCGATCGCCCGGGCCCGCTACGAGGTCCGGGTGACCGCCGTCGATGCCTCGGCCGACGCTCTCGCGCTCGCCCGCGAGAACGTCGAGCGGCTCGGGCTCACCGATCGCATCGAGCTCGTCCACGGCGACCTGCTCGATTCGGTGACCAATCCGCCACAGGGCTGGGCCGCGATCGCGGCGAATTTGCCGTACATCCCCAGCGTCGACGTCGACAGCCTCGCGCCCGAGGTCCGGCTCCACGAGCCGCGCGCGGCCCTCGACGGCGGTCCCGACGGGCTTCGCGACATTCGTCGGCTGATCGAGCAGGTCGCCGAGCGCGATTGTCTGGCACCCGGAGCCTGGCTGTTCCTCGAGGTCGGCATCGGCCAGGCCGCGGCCGTCGAGCTGCTGCTGCGCGCGGCCGGGTTCCTCGAGGTCGGCTCGCGGCAGGACTACTCGAGGATCCCCCGGGTCGTTGCTGGATCATGGGCTGGATCCTCGGCCGGCCACCGTTAGCCAAAAACTCGCCCGGTCCTGGTCTTCGGCCTAGCCTCGGGCGCATGCCGGGTCCGCTCGCCTCCCTTCGCCGTCGTTTCACTCGGGTCAGCCTGGCCACGGCGCTGCTCGCCGGGAGCCTCGCCAACGCAGGCTGTGCGGCCAGCGACGGCATGATCGAGAAGCTCTACGACTCGACCCGCGCCTACAACCGCTCGCTCCGCTGGGGCGACTGGGATCGCGCGGCCGAGTACCTCCCCCAGGTCTCGGCCGACGCGTTCATCGAGTCCCACCAGGCCGTCGAGGATCGGCTGGTCGTGCTCGATTATCAGATGACGCGGCTCGAGATCGACAAGGTCAACGGCATCGCCTCGTCGCAGGTCGAGATCAGCTGGCACACCGATGATCATCTCGTGGTCCGGACCACGACCGTGAATCACCTGTGGCAGTGGTACGAGGGGCGCTGGGTGCTGGTCGACGAGCGCCGCAGCGGCGGCAAGCCGCTGGCGATCTTCGCCGACGTCGCGGACGACCAGCCGCACCCCTACCTGCCCGGGCTCGCGGCGTTCCGCGACGAGTACGCCATCGGCCTCGACGCCGACGAGAAGCGCAAGCGCGAGCGTGAGCAACGCAAGGCCGAAAAGGCCCGCAAGGCCGATCCCTCGCAAAAATACTCGCTCGACGACCTGCAGAGCATGCCCACCCAGCAGCGACCGGCCAGCTTCAATTGACTCCGAATCACCACGCTCCGAACGTTCACGGTGCACGCGCCGACGCTAACCGTTAGGATTCCTCGCCCGAGATGTCGTCGTCCCGATCGCCCACCGCGTCACGCCTTCGCTGGTCCGAGCGCCCACGATCGCGACACTGCGGTAGTGACCCTTGGGACACTCGACGCAGCTCGGTTCGCTCATACCCGCACGTGGTTGCAGGGTGCGTGTTCAATCCCACCGCCGATACGGCGGCCTGCCGAGGAGCTCGTTGAGGTCGCCGGTGGTCGATGTTCGCAACAGCCAGCCCCGCGACCTGATCGGGGACATCCACGCGCAACAGCGCCGCAAGCTGTTTCGCCGGGTCGCGCTCGGGGTCGCGCTGTTCCTGGTGCTGTTGCTGATCGGCCTGGCAATCAAGTGGTTGGCCGAGCGTCACGATCGCGACGGCTGCCTCGACGACGCCCGGCAGGGCTTCGCGCTCGGGACCACGGCCGATCTCGAGGGCGTCGTGCAGAACCTCGAGGGCTGCCTCGAGCGCCACGAGGACGATCCGCTGCTGCTCGGCGCGATGGCCCTGACCCGCGGGCAGCTGCTCGCCGAGTTCGGCATGGATAGCGAGGGCGCCCACGCCTCGGTCGCGGTCCTCGACCAGGCCGAGCTGGCCACCTACGACGGCGAGCTCGCCCGGGTGATGATCGATCTCGACAACGGCGAGCTCGCGGCCGCCCGCGAGCGGCTGGCCGGCGCCTCGGCGATGAGCCGCGAGCAGAGCATCGCGCCGAACCACGAGGTCTGGGTCGGCGGCATGCTGGCGATCGCCGACCCCGAGGCCGATCTCGACGCCGCGATCGACATGGTCGCCGCCACCGTCCAGTCCGATCCGTCCATCTCGATTCGCCGGCTGCTCGCGGCCCTGCACATGCACGCGGGCGACGACGCGTCGGCGCTCGAGGAGCTGACCCGCGCGCGCGAGCAGAGCGTCACCCACTACGGGCTCGCGGCCGACGACACGCTCTACAACGCCCTGCTCCGCAAGAAGCTCAGCGGCGTGGCCGGGGTGGCCGATCAGCTGCTCGGCGGCGACTTCGAGATCGCCCCGCGCGATCGGGCCCACGCGCTGCTGGCCCGCGGGGTCGTGCGCGTGCAGTCGGGCGAGATCGAAGAGGGCATGAAGCAGGTCGAGCAGGCCTGGGACGCGCTGCCGGGCTGGGACAAGCTCTCGCGCACGCTCGCGCTCGAGATGGCGATGGAGGCCGGCGACGGCGAGCGGGCCCGCAAGTGGATCGACGAGGCCGGCCTGCGGGCGCCCGAGTCGGAGATCTACGAGGCGTGGGTCAAGCTGGTCGAGGGCGACATCATGGCCGCGCTCGCCGATCTGGCCGACCTGCCGCAGCGGCACCCCCGGGTCGCGCTGCTGCAGGGGCTCGCGCTGGTCGAGCAAAATCGCTGGGCGGAGGCTCAGCAGTGGCTCGACATCGCCGACAAGGCGCTCCCGGGTCGCATCGACGTCGAGGTCGCCCGCGCGCGGGTCGAGGCTCGGACCGGCGATCCCGAGGCCGCCCGTCGCAAGCTCGAGGCGCTCGCCGAGGAGGAGCCGTTCGCTCCGCGAGCATGGACCGGGCTCGGCGAGGCCAACCTCGCGGTCGGCTACCGCGACATCGATCTCAACAAGCCGCTGGCCGAGCAAAAGCCCGACGCGACCGCGCTGCGCGAGGCTCGGCGCGCGTTCAAGAAGGCGGTCGAGACCGAGCGGCG
>Ga0079224_100014558_pt1 | contig 10985 bp, 9 predicted proteins | sample Stecom2015_FD_80414 | JGI IMG/M metagenome (GOLD analysis project Ga0079224, IMG submission 80414) | Agricultural soil microbial communities from Utah to study Nitrogen management - Steer compost 2015 | ecosystem: Environmental > Terrestrial > Soil > Agricultural land | place: USA: Utah...
TATAACCACCTTTATTTCATATGGCAATCATAGGCAGAATATTGAAAAGGGCTATTCGTTTGCCAAAAACGGTGGCGCGCGTTCGACGTAAAACTACGCCCGCTAAACTACAAACCAAAACCCTTATTAAGCTACTTTCTAAGGCTCAACAAACAGCTTTTGGAACCTATTATGGTTTTTCTAAATTACTTGAGTCTGATGAAAATTTAATTTATGCATATAGGTCTAAAGTTCCCACATTCGATTATAATAAAATTTATAAGGAATGGTGGTGTAAGACTTTAGAAGGACATGAAGATATTTGTTGGCCAGGAAAAATAAATTATTTTGCCTTGAGTTCTGGAACATCTGAATCGGCATCTAAACGTATTCCCATTACGGCTGATTTGTTGAAGGCTAACACCAGAACAAGTTTACGTCAGATATTATCTTTATCGAATTACAATATTCCAGATAATTTCTTCGAGAAAGGAATTTTGATGTTGGGTGGTTCTACCGATTTAATTGCCAAAGAACATTATTTCGAAGGCGATTTAAGTGGTATTTCCCAAGCAAATATTCCTACTTGGTTTCACCCATTTTATAAGCCTGGAAGAGATATTGCACGTGAACGCGATTGGAATAAGAAAATTGAAAAAGTAGTTGAAAATGCCCCTAATTGGGATATTGGTGCAATAGTTGGTGTTCCAGCTTGGTTGCAAATTACTTTGGAGAAAATAATAGAACGCTATGGTGTGAATAATATCCACGATATTTGGCCTAATTTGGCAGTGTATACACATGGCGGCGTAAATTTTGAACCCTATAAAAAAGGTTTTGAAAAACTTTTAGGTAAACCTTTGGTTTATATCGAAACGTATTTAGCATCCGAAGGATTTTTTGCATACCAAAACAGACCAGATGCTAAAGGGATGAAAATGGTTTTTGATAATGGAATTTTCTTTGAATTTGTTCCATTTAACTCAAAAAACTTCAATGATGATGGGGATATGGTTGAAAACCCAGAAGTGCTTTGGATAGATGAGGTTCGAGAAAATGAAGAATATGCATTGTTGATTTCGACTTGTGCAGGTACCTGGAGATATTTAATTGGAGATACAATTAAATTCACAAGTCTAGAACATTCAGAAGTTGTTATAACCGGAAGAACGAAGTTCTTTTTAAGTTTAGTTGGAGAACATTTATCTGTAGATAATATGACCAGCGCTATTAAAGCGATGTCAGAAAAATTTAATGTAAGTATTACCGAGTTTACAGTAGCTGGAATACATAATGGAGATGGTTTTGGACATAAATGGTATATTGGAACAGATGATAATTTTGAAGTAAATTCATTTACAAAAGAATTAGACCTAGAATTAAAACGTATAAATGATGATTATGAGGTAGAGAGAAATCACGCTTTAAAGCATATAGAAGTGGTTCCTGTGCCCGTTTCAGCATTTTATAAATATATGGAAGCACAAGGGAAAGTAGGCTCACAGAATAAGTTCCCGAGGGTATTGAAGGGCGATAGAATTTCTGCGTGGGAGAATTTTTTAGAATCTTTGTAGTACATGTTTGAAGCGGTAAAATATGGTATTGGGCTAGGGTTACTGTTAAGTGTACTCATAGGCCCTGTATTTTTTATCCTTATCAATGTTAGTATTAAAGAAGGATTCCGCTCAGCTATGTATCTCGACATCGGAATTATACTTAGCGATGCTGTATGTATATTGCTTTCGTATCTTGGCTTAGCCGCTTTACTCGATGATAGAGAGAATAAAATTGTCTTTATCATAATTGGAGCTGTAGTGCTGATAGTTATGGGTATGCTAAGAATTTTTCCAAGTAAAAAGCATAAACCTAAAGAGCGAAAACCAATAATAGTAGAAAAATCAAATCCTTTTGCCTTAGCTGTACAAGGTTTTTTTTATAATTTGATGAACCCATCGGTTTTGCTGTTTTGGATTAGTACAGTTGGTGCTGCCATGGCATTATATGATGGAGATGGTAAACTAGTTTGGGCTCAGTTTACAACTACTTTATTAGTAGTTTTGGTTATTGATACATTAAAAGCGTGGTTTGCTAAGAAAATGCGTAGTTTTTTAACTGAAGATAAAATCATTTTGGCAAATAAAATAATAGGCGTAGCATTTGTAATTTTCGCCGTGGTTCTATTAGTTAGGCTCTTTATGGGCAAAATTTAATATGCTTATGCGAAATACGAAATCTCTTTATGCTTTACTATTTATAATACTTGTATTATTCGTTTGGCGCTTTACTCATATTACTACTCAAGAATTTAGTTGGGACGTACTAGGCTATTATATGTATTTGCCCGCAACTTTTGTTTATCAAGATCCTCTTTTAACTGATATTCAATGGTTGAGTAAAGAAGTGTTCGAGCGTGGACTTTCAGGAACTCTTTACATGGTTACTACTGCTCCTGATGGCAGTAATATGTATTTCTTTTTAATGGGGATGGCTTTTTTGTATTTGCCCTTCTTTTTAATAGGCCATTTTTTTGCGTATGTATTAGGATATCCAATGGATGGATTCAGCGCACCTTATCTTTTTTCCATGGTATTAGGAGCGGTTTGCTATACTACTTTTGCATTCATTTTACTGAGAAAAATACTTTTGAATTTCTTTCAAGATAGAACTGTAGCGGTTTTATTACTTTTTATCGCCTTTGCAACTAATGCAATTAATCATTTAGCTATAAAAGACCTTGAAACGGTAAACTACCTGTTCTTTTTTGTAACGCTAATGGTTTATTTTACGGTTAAATGGCACGAAAATCCCAAGGATAAGTATTTAGTAGCCATTGGAATCGTTACCACCATTACCACACTCATTAAACCAAGCGAAGTTTTTATTTTCCTTATTCCTGTGTTGTGGAATGTTCGAAGCTTAAAAGACCTTCAAAACAAAATAGTTTTGCTCTTTATTAAGCATAGAAAAGGATTGATATATACTGCCATAATAGTGTTTATAATTTGTCTTCCACAAATGGCCTATTGGTATTATAAAACAGGAAAACCTATTTACGATTCATATAAAAACCCTGGTGTAGGAATAGACTGGTGGAATCCACATATTATTCCTGCATTATTTAGTTTTAGGAAAGGGTGGCTAATTTATACTCCAGCCGCAATATTCATGATTATAGGTTTGTACTTCTTATGGAAGAAAAATCGAAATATAGCCTTAGCAATAAGTGTATATGCAGGAATTTCATTCTTCATCATGGTAAGTTGGACCGAATGGTGGTATGGTGCAGGATATAGCTTTAGACCAGTTGTAACTCTATATCCTATCTTAATTTTTGGGGTAGGGTATTTGATAGAATCTATACAGGGGAACAAGCTTAAACAAGCTATGTTTTACGGTTTTTTGCTTCTATTTACCGCGCTTAATATATTTCAATATTGGCAATTCCGCGAAAATATAATACATCCGTACAGAACAACATTCGAATATTATAAAGCGGCTTTTTTAAAGACTCGTATTCCCACAAATGCGGATGAATTATTATTGCTCGACAGAAGTTTTAGCGAAGAAATTATACTTCCGAATAACTTCAATTCTAAATACGATTCAATTATTTGGTTAAAACAACCTGCATTTCAAGAATTAGCCCAAGAAGAATTTTTATTAGAAAATTGGAAGAGTTTTGAAGATTTTACAGATAAAGACCATTTATTTGTAAAATGGTCGGGGAAAATAAGTTACCCAGATACTAATTTAGTGGAGTTTCCTCTACTGTCTATGTCGATGGATAGAGATGGATCTTTGTATGGATATAGATATTACTCTCTGCATGGCAACGAAGAAGGAAAAGTAGAAGCTTGGTTCTTAACTCCTGAGTTACGTAGTAAAAAGGATAAGATAAGAGTTCAGGTTTGGAACAGTAAAAAGAGTAGAATACAAATCTCTGACTTAGAGATTAAGGTTTATACTCCAATAAAATAAGTTTAATTTCTACTTTTTAAAAGATTTAATTAACATTACATTTGTCTATGCTTAAAGTCGACATTCATACGCATATTATGCCAGAGCATATGCCAGATTTTGCGAAGAAATTTGGCTATGAAGGTTTTGTGCATCTACATCATCATGCACCGTGTAAGGCGCGTATGATGATAGGGGATAAGTTTTTCCGTGAAATTGAAGACAATTGCTGGAGTCCAAGCCGTAGGTTAGAAGATATGGCAAAAACCGACATCCATACACAGGTTTTAAGCACGATTCCAGTTTTATTTAATTATTGGGCTAAACCTAAAGATACACTTGAAGTTTGTAAATATTTGAATGATCATATAGCAGAATGTTGTGCGCATGATCACAAACGATTTATAGGTTTGGCAACCCTTCCAATGCAAGATCCAGAATTAGCAGCAAAAGAATTAGAACGTTGCGCGGTGGAACTTGGTTTTAGAGGAATTGAAATTGGAACCCATATTAATGATTGGAATTTAAATGCACATGAATTATACCCAGTTTGGGAAGTGTGCGAAAAATATGACTTAAGTGTGCTAGTTCATCCTTGGGATATGCCCGGTGCCGAAACTATGAGCCGCTATTGGTTGCCTTGGCTAGTTGGTATGCCTATGGAAACTTCTAGAGCCATTTGTAGCATGATTTTTGGTGGAATCTTTAATAAATTCCCTAAACTTCGAGTTGCTTTTTGTCATGGTGGTGGTAGCTTCCCTGGAACTATTGGACGTATTGAACATGGCTTTAAAATGCGTCCAGACCTAGTTGCAATCGATAATCCTAATAATCCACGCGATTATTGTGGCTCATTCTGGGTTGATACTTTAACCTTTGATGAAGCAACTTTACGTAATATAATTAATCTGTTTGGAAGTAAAAGAGTTGCACTTGGTAGCGATTATCCTTTCCCTTTAGGAGAACTTAACCCTCCAGGGAAATTAGCCCAATCTATCAATTTAGAGCCTCAAATTTTAGAAGACCTACTTCAGAATGCACCTTTAGAATGGTTGAATATGACTAAAGATCAATTATTGTAATTGCTTTTTAGTAAACATTGGCCCAAGTATTCCTATTAGTCCAACTACTATGAATGGAATACTTAATATAGCTCCCATATTTAATCCCAAGTCTATTGAAATATTCTCTTGTTTTTCTTTTACGAATTCAATTATGAATCGTACACTGAATATGTAGAACAAGAAACGGAATAAGTAATATGCTTTGGCTGGGAAGCCCACTTTTTTGTATGTGAAATATTGAATTAGGAATATAGCAAAATAAGCCAAGCTTTCGTACAATTGGGCAGGGTGACGAGGAATAGGGTTCTCTTCTTGCAAGAAAACTACGGCCCATGGCAAATCACTAGCTTTGCCAAGAATCTCTGAGTTTACAAAGTTCCCAATACGTATAAATGCTCCAGCTAAAGGAGTAACTATGGCCATAATATCGAGAATAATCCAATAAGTTTTTTGCTTATAGTATTTGGTCCAAATGTAAAGTGCCACCATAAGGCCAAAGCCTCCACCATGGCTAGCTAAACCACCTTCCCAGATTTTTAAAATATGAGAAGGATTGTTTGCATATAGTTCGAAATCGTAGAATAAAACGTGGAATATTCTCGCAAATAAAATGGAGAAAAATAATGATAGAAGCAGCAAATTATCGAGCATTGCAGCAGGTAACTCAAGCTCTTTGTAAATTTTCTGTGCAAAGTAATAAGCTAAGGCAAAACCCGTAACAAATAAAACTCCGTACCAATGCAAATGGAATGGTAAAACTCCGTCGAGTATGTATGGATTAGGATTCCATTGTAGGTAGTAGCTTATCATAATGGGTTAGTATGTATTTGTCATGTTTTCGTTTACGCAGATTATAAAGTCGGCAAGACCTATATTTTCTGGTGAAAGTTTTTTCAAATTCTTTTGTGTTACAGTAGCTATAGTTCCAATTGTCATACCTGGAATAGCTTGTTTAAGATACCAATAAATTCCATCATAATTGTTAGAATGATAAGAACCATTGAAATGTATATATAATCCAATTGGAGAATAGTGACGGATAATAGTTTCAGCCATAGTGGCATCTTTAATAGCTTGCGCTTTAGCTAGGTTGTCGCCTCCATGTCCGCCAGCCATTTTGTTAATTTCTGCATAGCCTTTTAATGTTGGGTCGAATTTAATTGGTAATTGGGCAATCCATGCTTTTTGCTCTTTAGTTAATGTGTCTAATGCTTCAAAACCACCTTTATAAACCATAGAAGCAAATCGGCGTGGAATATTTGTAGCCCAAAACTCTATTTTATTATTCTTCGCAAAATCAACAAGTGGTTTATAATCTGTAGTAAAGTTTTTCCAAACTCCACCAGTTGCACTGTCTAATTGAGCTGGAGTGTATAATCCTTCAAGGTACATGTTTAACGCAGTTTGCTCGTCACGTTCAAACATTTCAGCACCTAATTTTAAAGGCTTTTTCTTTTGGTGTAAATTGGCTACTAATTCGAATTGTAACCAGTGCGCAATGGCATTGTTATGATATTCTCCAAATAAGATAACTTGGTTGTTATATAATGTTTTAGCCATTTTTTCGAAAGTGGTTTTCTTCCCATCTTTCGTGAAAATTACATAAGGTAACACTTGGCTAAATGCTGATAAACTAGCGCAAAAGCATAAAATAGCTGCGAAAACAATTCCTTTTTTATTCATAAAGCAAAATTAGAGAAAATACTCATACACTTAGTCGCCATTTTAAGTAAGTAATTTTTGCTTTTATTTACCTTTGAAATATGAAAAAGGCAAAACTTCAATCTATTCCTATACCTGCATTTAAAGATAAAAGTGTGGAGTTTGATGTTTTGTACGATGATTATTTCGGAAGCCCTGTCCAAGGAAATAAGTGGAGAAAACTATACGGAACTCTTCAGTTATTCCCAACTTCTTGTAAAGAAAATCTACTCAGTTTTGGTGGGGCATATAGTAATCATGCTTTTGCTATTTCGTACGCTGCAAGTCAACTGGGAATTGAACTAGCTTTGATTATTCGTGGAGAAAGACCAGAAAATTTATCGCCAACTTTGAAAGATTGTGAAAGGTTTGGAGCAAATTTGATTTTTGTTAGTCGTGATGAATATACTAAACTTAGAAATTTAAGTTTTGAAGCTTTGTCTGATTTATATCCGAAAAGTTTTGTAGTTCCCGAAGGCGGAAATTTTGAATTAGGGGAATTAGGCTTTGAAGAATTTGCAGAAATTGATGAGCATTACACACATATAGCCACTGCATTAGGAACTGGAACAAGTGCAAGAGGAATTTTGAAGTTTACGAAGAGTTCAGAAATTCTCATTTATCCAGCCTTAAAAGGGTTGAAAAACGAGTTTGAAGGAGTTGATAGAGGAAGATGGAGAGATATAGCGCACGAAGGAGGCTATGCTAAAGTAAACGATGAATTGCTGGAATTTGCTCTCGATTTTTATACGAAGTATAAAGTACCATTAGACCCTGTTTATACATCAAAGGCTATGAAAGCCCTATTTAGCGATGTAGAAAATGGAATTATTCCAAGTGGAAGTAAGCTTGCATTTTATCATACTGGAGGGATACAAGGCATACGCGGGTATGAAAAATGGCAAAAAGCGTTTAAAGACTTAGGTTGTAATGCAATGAATTTTGAATAATTAAGGTCAAATTGAAGTAAAAGTAGAGGTATAGAATTCACAATATAATGTTTACAAAACTTAAATAGGCATCAAATTGCAACTTGAATGCGTTGTAAATTTGTATTATGATGCGTAAGTTGGCTTTAATTGGATTTTTTTGTGCTTTTTCGCTGGGTTTAATGGCTCAGCAAATGACGGTATTGCAGTATATAGACATGTACAAAGATGCTGCCATGAATAATATGCGTATAAAAAAAGTTCCTGCTAGTATAACCTTAGCTCAAGGTATTTTAGAAAGTGGTGCTGGAAATAGTGATCTTGCCACCTTAGCGAATAATCATTTCGGAATAAAATGTCATAATTGGACGGGAGAAACCTATTACAAAGACGATGACGCTCCGAATGAATGTTTCCGTAAATACCCATCCGTACAAGATTCTTACGCCGATCATGCCGAGTTTTTAATCTCGAGACCTCGTTACGCAAAATGTTTCCAATTAGACATAACTGACTATAAAGGTTGGGCGCGTGAATTGAAAGCTGCAGGTTATGCAACCCTCCCTACTTATGCTGAAAAACTAATAAATACCATTGAAAAGTATAGATTGTACGACTTCGACCAAATGGTGGTAAATGGCGGAATTGAAAATTCGGGTGAAGCCGTAGCAAAAAAGCCTGAAGAGGAACCAAAACCTGAACCTAAACCAGAAGTAAAGCCTGTGGTTTCAGGCAGAGGTCAAGCTAAAGACAATACTAAATCTCAGGATAGAGTGGTGGTCGAAAGCAAAGTAATTGCGGGGAATGATCCAACCAATTTAAATCGTTTAAGAATAGAAGAAGTAGAAACAGAAACTCCGATTGGAGTTGTAGTGGTAAATGGCTTGAATGCGGTTTATGCTCAAAAAGGTGATACGCGTTTATCGATTGCATTGCGATACGGACTTGCGGAATGGCAAATTCGTAGATATAATGATATGGACGATGAGCAAGAGCCAAGAGAAGGAGATTTAATTTTCTTAGAACCTAAGTTGGAAGCATGTCATATTTGTAGCGATCATAGTATAGCTTCAGGAGAAGATTTATGGGAGATTGCACAAAAATATGGGGTGAAACTGAATGCATTAAAGCAAATTAATGGCCTAGGAAGTGGAGTTCCTGAACCAGGTACAGTGCTGAAATTAAAATAGTTTTTCTCTTCATTCTTAGATAAATAAGATTATGCGTTTATACTAAAATGCTGCATATTTTCGTTTTTGAAGTTTGTAAATTAGGGAAAAATTAATTGAGTACCTTTGTAAAATGAAGTTACAGGTAATTTATATGCTCATTTTAGTAGCAGTTTTAGGGCCATTTGCCTATGGGCAATCGAGTCCGCAAGACTGTATTGGGGCAATACCTGTATGTAATTCAGTTATCAATAACCCAAATGCCATTTTAGGTTCTGGAAATATTCCGAACGAAGTAAATAGTACTAGCAGTTGTATAGGCGGAGGCGAGGTAAATAGTATTTGGTATGCCTTAACTATTCAAACTGATGGAGATTTGGGCTTCCTCTTAAATCCAATTACCCCTACCGACTACGATTGGGCTGTTTTCAATCTTACCAATTCTACTTGTGCAGATATATTTACAGATCCTTCCATTTTAGTGAGCTGTAATTTTGCCCCTGTTACCACTGCAACAGGACCCAATGGTACCAATGCTCCTGGGATAGGATTTAATCCTATGATTCCCGTTTTAGCAGGAGAAACCTATATCATTTTTATCAATAATTACGGAGGCTCAACTTCAGGGTTTAATCTTGATTTTACCATGAGTACGGCTCAAATTTTTGATAATAATGCCCCAACTGTACTTGGTTTAGCGGCACCCTTAGCTTGTAATGCAAATTCTTTTACTTTAGAATTAAGCGAAGCTGTTAGTTGTGCTTCGTTAACCAATAATATGTTCACGGTTTCTGGTCCAAGCGGAAATATTCCTGTCAACTCAGTTTCTTGTAATGGAACGGGTATGTATTCTAATGAATTAGTAATTCAATTAGGTACTAATCTTACAGAGTCTGGCGTTTACACTGTGACTTTGGCGAATGGAACTATAAGTGATTTATGTGGTAATGCCTTAACTCCAGGAACAGCGATTCCTACTAATTTCAATTTTTCGGGGATAACATTTTCAGATGCCATAACAACACCATCTCTATGTTATGCTCCAACGGGTTCTGCTTCGGTAACGGTGAATGGGGGAACTATGCCATTAACGTTTACTTGGAATCCTGCAGGCGGCCCCAATGCATCTACTTGGAATAATATAAATGGTGGTAACTATTCCCTAACGGTTACAGATGCTAATGGTTGTAGTAATACACAAGATTTTGTTGTTCCAACACTTTACGATTTTACCATTAATACTACACAAACTCCTGATACTTGTAATAAAGGAGCTGGCTCGACAAATGTAAATGTGGCAGGTACCAGTGGTCCGTTTAATGTGGTTTGGCCGCATGATGGATCTATTACCAATCAAGTTTTTGGTTTGTATGGCGACTCTACCTATATCGTTTCAATTTCTGATGCAAATGGTTGTGTTTTAAGTGATACGCTTGAAATTATAAATATTAATAATGATAGTTTATTGGCTGATTTTAACTTCGTTAAAGATACGGTTGATATACTAGTGCCTGTTGGACAAGCTATTAATGCATCACAAAATTATAGTAGCTTTATTTGGATTTTACCAGCCCCAAATTTGAATGATAGTATAAATCAAAGCCCATTTTTTAGATTAGAAGACGGTGGATATTATCCTGTAAGTATTATTGTTCTTGATCAAAATGGTTGTAGAGACACTGCAACTAAGGAGATTTATGTTGCTCCTGATATTTATTATTATATCCCAAATTCATTTACCCCTAATGGTAATGGTTTAAATGATGTATGGAGGCCGCAAGGTATAGGTTTTGATAGAAATAAGTATTTCATGCGAATTTATAATCGTTGGGGTGAATTAGTATATACAACAGCTGATCCTAAAGAAGGGTGGGATGGAACTGATTTAAAAGGCCGTGCTTGTCCTTCTGATACCTATGTCTATCGTATTACTATGGAAGGATTAGAATTAGAAGATTATGGCGATTTTAAAGGCTTTGTGAATCTTATTAGATAAGTATGGAATATTGGATATTAGCTGGAGGGAATTTGGGTGATACGCAAACTATATTAAATCAAGCTTGCGAAATTTTAGTACCGAAATTAGGAAATTTAGTATATCGATCTTCGTTTTACGAATCTGAAGCTTGGGGCTTTGAATCTAGCAATTTTATAAACCAATTATTTATAATTGAAAGTAGCTTAAA
>Ga0079224_100014560_pt1 | contig 10985 bp, 11 predicted proteins | sample Stecom2015_FD_80414 | JGI IMG/M metagenome (GOLD analysis project Ga0079224, IMG submission 80414) | Agricultural soil microbial communities from Utah to study Nitrogen management - Steer compost 2015 | ecosystem: Environmental > Terrestrial > Soil > Agricultural land | place: USA: Utah...
GAGACCTCGGCGAAGAAGGCGAGCGACTCGTAGACGAGCACGCCGGCGATGCCGAGGGTGGTCACGACCGAGAGCATCGCGCAGGCGCCGAGGGCGGCGGCGATGGCGCGCTCCTTCGGGCTGCGGAAGACGTTGGCCGTGAGGTCCACCGCGGGCGTGTCCCGGGGGTGCTCCGGGTCCATCTCCGCGAGGGGGTGCTGCTGCGCGAGGTCCATCGGTTGGGAAAGGGAGAGTGGGGGAGTGGGAGAGAGGGGGAAGGGGCGAGGGATAGACATCTCCCTTTCCCTCTCTCTCCCTTTCACCCCTTCTCTTACGGAGCGGACGTCGAGTCGGAGGCGCCCTCGCGGCGGAGGAGGTCCTCGATGGTCACGCCCACCTGCGAGCCGCCAGCGAACACGCTGCCCGTCGTGCCGGCGGCGAAGCGCTCGCGCGCGGCGGCGTAAGCCTCGGCCGAGAGCGGGACGTACCCCACCTCCGGGGCGAGGGGGGCGGCGTTGTCGAGGTAGAACGCGACGAAGGCGCGGACGGCGGGGTCGGTGGTGCGGTCGGCGCGGACGTAGATGAAGATGGGGCGGGAGAGCGGGGTGTAGGAGCCGTCCTGGACCGTCGCGGCGCCGGCCGCCACGCAGCCGCTGCCGTCGTCCACGCCGAGGAGCCGCAGCTTGTCCTGGTTGGCCTCGTAGTAGGCGAGGGGGATGAAGCCGAGGGCGCCGGGGTCGCCGGCGACGCCCTGCACGAGCACGTTGTCGTCCTCGCTGGCGGTGAAGTCGGCGCGGGAGGCGCCCTCCTCGCCGCCTACGGCCTCGGTGAAGTAGTCGTACGTGCCGCTGTCGGTGCCGGCGCCGTAGAGCGTGAGCGGGCGGCCCGGGAACCCGGCGCGGACCTGGCTCCAGTCGCTGACGGTCGAGCCCGGCGCCCAGATCGCCCTCAGCTCCTCGACCGTGAGGCACTCGACGAAGTCGTTGCCGGGGTTGGTGACGATGGCGATGCCGTCGTAGGCGACGGGGAGCTCGATGAAGGCGTAGCCGCCGGCCACCTCGTCGGGCTTGACGGGGCGGGAGGCGTCGCTGATGTCGGTCTCGCCGCGGAAGAACTTGGCGAAGCCGCCGCCGGTCCCGCTCGTGCCGACGGTCACGCGGACGCCGGGGTTCGCGATCATGAACTCCTCGGCCACCGCCTCCGAGAGGGGGGCGACCGTCGAGGAGCCGTCCACGAGGATGCTGCCGGAGAGGCCGTCGCCGCTGGCACGGTCGCCGCCGCAGGCGGCGAGGAGGGGAAGGGCGAGTGCGAGGAGGGTTCGTTTCATGGGGGAGAGGGTTCGATCTCCGTGTTGCGTATCGCGTGTTTCGTGTTCTCCTGGATCCGACACGCAACACGCAACACGAAGACCCTAGAACGTGAACTCGGCGGTGAAGCGGGCCTGGAGGTCGGCCTCGTCGGCGCCGTCGGCGCGGGCCCAGCGGAGGTTGGGGATGAGGCGGACGGGCTCGGCGGGCGCGTACGAGAGCCCGAGGAGGGCGAAGCTGTGGTGGCCGGCGACGACCTCGCCGGGGGCGTCGGCGAACGCATCCTGCCGCGTCCGGTCGAACCGCGCGACGGCCTCGACGCCGTCGGCCACCTCGACGACGCCGAAGGCGCTCACGGCGGCCCCGCCCAGCCCCTCCTCGGCCCCCTCGAAGCCGACGCCGCGGAGGTACCCCTCGACGCCCACGCGCCAGGTGTCGGTGACGTAGGCGGCGAGCGCGAAGAGGACGTGCTCGGTGTCGCGGTCGTCGGGGAAGGTTGCGAGGGAGGCGCCGACGGCGAGGACGACGGGCTCGGCCGGGCGCACCTGGAGCTGCGCGTAGCCGCGCTTGTGCTGGTCGTCCTCGGGGAAGACGCCCTCGCCGTTGGCCGCCATCACGGCGTAGCGGAGGAGCCCCTCGCGGCCGACGGGGATCGGCCCCTCGGCGCGGAGGCCGAAGTCGCGCGACGCGATCACCCCGTTGAGGTCCATCAGCGTCTTCTCCAGGCTGCGGTAGCCCCACACGTCCTCGGTGAGGTCGTAGGCCGGGGGCGAGGTGATGCCGAGGGTGAGGCGGTGGCCGCCCGGGCTCTGCCAGCGGAGGTAGAGGTCCTTCACGAAGGGGACCGCCCCGCGATCGCCCAGACCGACGTCGGCGGCCTCGAGGCGGGCGCGGGCGCTGAAGGCGTCGGAGAGCCGGGCGTCGGTGGTGAGGTAGAGGCGGCGGAACGTGAACCCGTGGAGGCCGTCGCGGGCCGAGTCGGGTGAGGCGAGCTGGTAGTAGTAGTCGAGGTAGGCGAGCCCGCCGACGCGCACCTCGGGCTGGGCGGCGGCGGGCCGGGCGAGGCCGGCCAGCCCCAGCAGCGCGAGGGCGACGAGGCGGGCAGGGCGGGGGGGACCTGGCCGCATGGGAGTGGGGGTGGGTGAGAGGCACGCCCGGCCGCGTGGAGCGGGGCGGGCGAGGGACCGGGGATAAGCTACCGGGGCGGACGGCGGGGGGGATTACGCCGGTGTTAAGCACGCGCGGCGCAGGGTGAGAGCGTGCCTATGAGGGCTGATCGTTCCCCCTCCCCCTGCGCAGCGGGGGGAGGACCCATTCATAAGACAGGCTCTGAGGGTCCCGGCGGCCTCCGAGGGCGTGATCTTTGCCGCGCGGTAGCGGCGGCGGCCGGAAAGGGCGAACTTCGCCCCGCGGCGGCCGTAAGGCACGAAGCCGAGCGCGTCCCGCGTTCGCCTGCCGTCTCCCTTTTGCGCCATCGGCGCCCGCTTTCGCGACCCACCCGCCCCCGCCCCATGCAGCACCGCCGGACCCTCCCCCTCCTCGTCGCCGCCGTCCTCGTCGTCGGCATCGTCCTCGGCTTCCACGTCCGCGACGTCGCCTCGGGGACCGACGACCGCCTCAACCGGAACAAGATCGAGGAGGCGTTCAACATCATCACGCAGGGGTACGTCGAGCGCGTCGACTCGGCGCAGCTGGCGGAGGCCGCCATCGAGGGGATGCTGGCCGCCCTCGACCCCCACTCCATCTACATCTCGGCCGACGAGATGCGCGACGTCCAGGAGAGCTTCAACGCCTCCTTCGAGGGGATCGGCATCTACTACGAGCTGATCGAGGGGCCCGACGACCGCGACACCCTCGCCGTGCTCATGCCCATCGCCGGGGGGCCGAGCGAGGAGGCCGGCCTCCACCCCGGCGACCGCATCATCCAGATCGACGACACCACCGCCATCGGGTTCGACACCGAGCTCGTCCAGCGCTACCTCAAGGGGCCGGCCGGCACGGAGGTCACGGTGAAGGTGCGCCGCCCGGGCTACCGCGACACCCTCTCGTTCACCATCACGCGCGACCGGATCCCGCTCGAGACCGTCATCGCGGCCTACATGCTCGACGACGAGACGGGCTACATCAAGCTCCAGCGGTTCGCCCGCACGAGCCACGCCGAGGTGCTCGAGGCGCTGCAGGCGCTCCGCGCGCAGGGGATGGAGCGGCTCATCTTCGACCTCCGCGGCAACGCCGGCGGCCTCCTCGAGCAGGCCTGGCAGATCGTCGACGAGTTCCTCCCGGCCGGCGAGATGGTCGTCTACACCAACAGCCGCCACCCCTCGAACAACCGGGAGTACCGCGCCACCTCCGGCGGCACGTTCGAGCAGGACCCCGTCATCCTCCTCGTGGACGAGAACTCCGCCTCGGCCAGCGAGATCGTCGCCGGGGCGCTCCAGGACCACGACCGCGCCCTCATCGTCGGGCGGCGGACGTTCGGGAAGGGGCTCGTCCAGCAGCAGTTCCCCCTCTCCGACGGGTCCGTCCTCCAGATGACCGTCTCGCGCTACTACACCCCCAGCGGCCGGCTCATCCAGACGCCCTACGTCCGCGGGCACGACGACGAGGAGTACTTCGAGGCGAAGCAGGAGCTCCGCGACCTCATGGAGGGGCAGATCCCCGAGAGCGGGCTCCTCGACGTGTCCGTGTTCGCCGACGAGGTGCCGGACTCGCTGAAGTACACCACCGACGCCGGCCGCGTCGTCTTCGGCGGCGGCGGCATCCTCCCGGACTACCTCGTCCGCCTCGACACCCTCTCGGCCGCGCTCCAGACCGTCATCGGGCGCAACCTCGACAACGAGTTCGCCCGCCACCGCATCGAGCAGCTCGGGGAGTCGTTCCGGCAGCGCTGGGGCGACGACCCGGCCGCCTTCATCCGCGACTACGAGGTCGACGACGCCACCCTCGAGGCGTTCCTCGCCTGGGCCGACGACCACGGCGTCGACGTCGTAGAGGCGCGGCCGGCCGGGGAGCCCGAGACCCCGATCCTCGTCCGCAGCGAGGTGCTCGCCGAGGCCGACGACGTGAAGACGCGGATCAAGGCGTTCATGGCCCGCCGCCTCTTCGACGTCGACGCGTTCTACCCCGTCGTGGCCGAGATCGACCGGACGCTGACGGAGGCGATGACGCTGTGGCGCGTGGCGACGGACCTCGCCGAGGCGCGCCCCCGGCGCTAGGCGCCCGCGGCCCCGCGCGCGGCGGGGCAAAAAATCCGCACCGGCGCGGGGCCGCGGAGCAACTCCGCCGCCCCGCGCGTGTCTAGACGCGACGCCGACGCGGCGTCCGGGCCCCCGCTCGCGTCGCCTGCGGCGCCCGTTGCGTTGACAATCTGGGGAGGAGTAGGGATATTCGCCCCGTTCTCTCGGCGGCGCCGTGGTCCCCTTCGGGGTTGCCCCTCTCCCCCTCCTGCCCGTCCCGCCGTCCGCATCCCAGGCCCTTCCCCGAAGGCGCCGTCACCCCCGCTCACCCCGCTTACGCACCCCCAAGAGGTCGTCTTATGAAGCTCTACGCGCTGCTGCTGCTGCAGGAGGCCGCCGCCGCCGACGGCGGCTTTACCAACGAGCTGGTCCGCCGCTTCAACGAGGGCGGGCAGCTCTGGATGACGCCGATCCTCATCTGCCTCATCATCGGGCTCGCCATCGCCTTCGAGCGCATCATCTCGCTCAACCGCTCCGACATCAACACGCGGAAGTTCATGAACCGCGTGAAGGAGGCGCTCGAAAGCGGGGGGATCTCGGCGGCCGAGGAGGTCTGCGCCAACACGCGCGGCCCGGCGGCCTCGGTGGTGCAGGCGGGGCTCCTCCGCTACGACGAGGGGATGGACGCCGTCGAGAAGGCGGTGGTCTCCTACGGCTCGATCGAGATGAGCTTCCTCGAGCGCGGGCTCGTCTGGCTCAGCCTCTTCATCTCGATCGCCCCCATGCTCGGGTTCCTCGGCACCGTCATCGGGATGGTGCAGGCGTTCGACGCCATCGAGGCGGCCGGCGACATCTCGCCCTCGCTCGTGGCCGGCGGCATCAAGGTGGCCCTGCTCACGACGGTGTTCGGCCTCATCGTGGCGATGATCCTCCAGGTCTTCTACAACTACTGCGTCTCGAAGATCGACCGGATCACGGCGGACATGGAGGAGGCGAGCGTGGAGCTCATCGACGCGCTGGCGATGATGAACATGGGGCGGCCCGTCCGCGCCGTGGGCGCCGGCGCCCGCACGGCCTCGCTGCCCTCGGCCTCGTCCGAGGTCGGGCGCGGGGACGACCTCACGAAGACGGACCTCAGCTGACGTGGGCCTCCGGGGTGGCACCCTCAACAGGTGCCACGCCCTCCCGCGGTCGTTCCCCCTGCCTCCTCGGCCATGCTCTCCATCGCGATCTACCTCGTCTACGTCCTCCTCGGCGCCTCCATCCTCATCATGCTGGCGTTCGGGATACGCAACCTCGGCCGCTCCGGCGAGAACAAGCTCGTCCTGGCCGGCTTCGCCCTCCCCATCGTCCTCGCGGGGGTCCTCATGGCGGTCTACGGCAGCTGGGTCCCGGCGCTCATCATGACGGCCGTCGTGCTGATGCTGCTGGCGTTCCTCCTCATGATCCTCTCGGCCGGGCGCCGGTTCGTCCGCTGAGGCGCCCGCCCTCGCATAGATCCCCACGACCATGCCTCTCCTGAAGCGGAGGACGAAGCGGACGGCGGAGATCCCCACCGCCTCGATGGCGGACATCGCCTTCCTCCTCCTCATCTTCTTCCTCGTCACGACCACCATCGACGTGGACTCGGGGATCTACATGCAGCTCCCCCCGAAGCTGGACCCCGAACAGACCCCGCCGGAGATCCAGGACCGCAACCTCCTGACCGTCCTCGTCAGCGCCGCCGGCGACGTCCTCGTCGAGGGCGAGTTCATGCAGATCTCCGGCATCCGCGACGAGGTCAAACGCCACGTCCTCAACGAGGGGCGCCAGCCCGGGTACTCCGACAGTCCCGAGGTGGCCATCGTCTCGTTCAAGACCGAGCGCGGCACGAAGTACCAGGTCTACGTCGACGTCCTCGACGAGATCAAGGCGGCCTACATCGACATCCGCAACGACTACGCGCGCCAGATCGCCGGCGTGGACTACGCCACGTACAAGGCGCGCCTCGAGGAGGGGGAGACCGACCTCGTCGCCGAGAAGTACCCCATCAAGATCTCGCTCGCCGAGCCGGACCCCGGCGGAGCCGCCGCTCCCGCCGCCCGCTGAGCCTCCCCACGCCGGCGCCTCCCCGCGCCCAGCCCGAGCCCCATCGCCATGCCCGGCCACTTCAAGCGGAAGTCCTCCAAGGTCTCCCAGGAGATCCCGACGGCGTCCATGCCGGACGTCATCTTCATCCTGCTCATCTTCTTCATGGTCTCGACGGTCCTCCGCGAGACGGAGCTCCTCGTGCGGACGACGCTCCCGCAGGCGGAGGCCATCGAGAAGATCGAGCAGAAGCGGCTCGTCTCCTACATCTACATCGGCCCGCAGAAGCTCGAGGACGGCACCTTCGGCGAGGACGCCGTCCAGATCGACGACGCCATCGTGGACGACCTCACCGACATCCGGGAGATCATGTACCGGAAGATCCTCGAGGAGCCGCGCATGATCATCTCGCTCCGCGTCGACCGCGACACCGAGACGGGGCTGCTCTACGACGTGCAGCAGGAGCTGCGCGAGGCGGAGACCCTCCGGATCAACTACTCCACCACCCGCGAGGGCGCCGCGGAGGGCTGACCGTTTCTACGGACCAGGTCATCCCCGCGGGGGCGGCTCGAGTGTGGGCCGCCCCCGCGGCGTTTCCGGGGGGTCCGTATTTAGCCGCTCTCCACGGGAAGGCCGGGAGGGGCGGGTGTAGCTTCTCCGCCCGTCCCACTCAACCGCTCGTCCGCACTCATGGCCTACCGTGTCACCCTCATCCCCGGCGACGGGATCGGCCCCGAGGTCGTCGGCGCGGCGCGGCGCGTGCTCGAGGCGACCGGCGTCGCGTTCGAGTGGGACGAGCAGGTGGCGGGGATGGCGGCCTTCGAGGCCACCGGCGACCCGCTCCCGCCTCCCGTTCTCGACGCCATCGCGCGGACGCGCCTCGCGCTGAAGGGCCCGCTCGCGACGCCCGTCGGCGGCGGCTTCCGCAGCGCCAACGTCCGGCTCCGCCAGCACTTCGACCTCTACGCGAACGTGCGCCCGGCCGAGACCCTCCCCAACACGAATACCCCCTTCCGCGGGCTCGACCTCGTCCTCTACCGCGAGAACACCGAGGGCCTCTACGCCGGCATCGAGTACTTCGACGAGCGGAACCAGATCGCCGACTCCATCGCGCGCGTGACGCGGCGGGGGAGCGAGCGGATCGTCCGGTTCGCCTTCGAGGACGCCCGCCGCCGCGGCCGCCGCCGGATCACCCTCGTCCACAAGGCCAACATCCTCAAGGCCGCCGGCCGGATGTTCCTCGACATCGGCCGCGAGATCGCGAAGGACTACCCGGACATCGCCTTCGACGACCGGATCGTCGACAACATGGCGATGCAGCTCGTCATCCACCCCCAGGACTACGACTGCCTCGTCACGACGAACCTCTTCGGCGACATCCTGTCCGACCTCATGGCCGGGCTCGTCGGCGGCCTCGGCGTGACCGGCTCGGCCAACGTCGGCGACGACTGCGCCATCTTCGAGGCCGTCCACGGCTCGGCGCCGGACATCGCGGGGAAGGGGATCGCCAACCCCACCGCCGTCATCCGCGCCGGCGAGATGCTGCTCCGCCACGTCGGCGAGGCCGAGGCGGCCGAGGCCGTCCGCCGCGCCCTCCACGACGTCTACGCCGAGGGCACCCGCCTCACGGCCGACCTCGGCGGCACCGCCTCCACCGACGCCTTCGCCGACCACCTCGCGGCGAGGGTCGAACGTCAAATGTCGAAGGTCGAAGGTTGACCATCCGACCTTCGACGCTTGGACCCCAGACCTGAGACCCCCGATGATCCAGCGCGTCCAGACCGTCTACCTCCTCGTCGCGGCCCTCCTGCTCGGGTTCTTCCTCGGGTTCGTGGACCTCTGGCTGGCCGTGGCCGGCGACGCGTTCGGGTGGCTCGGCGCCGTGGTCTACGGGCTGGGCGGGCTCACGGCCGCCGTCGCCCTCGTCGCCGTGTTCCTGTACAAGCAGCGGGAGCGGCAGGCGAAGGTGATCCTGGCGGCGCAGTGGCTCGACCTCGCCCTCGTGCTCGTGATGGCCGCCGCCCTCGGCTACCTCAGCTTCCGCACCGACGCCGACCTCACGGCGGCGGGCGCCGTCGGCATCGCGGTCCTGCTCATGCCCGTGCTAGCGTACGTCGCCCTGCGGCAGGCGCGGCTGGGCGTGCAGAAGGACATCGACCTCGTCCGGTCCATGGACCGGCTCCGGTAGCGCCATGGCCGCGGGGCCGCCGACGGCGCGCGACCGCCTCGGGGCGGTGCCGCTGCACGTGTGGGCGGTCCTGGCCGTGGGCCTCGCCACGTTCGGCTCGTCGGCCATCCTCGTCCGCTACGCTTCGGAGGCGCCGGCGCTGGCCCTCGCCGTGTGGCGGACGACCTTCGCGGCCGTGCTCGTGGCGCCGGTGGCGCTGGCGAAGGCGGGGCCGCAGCTCCGCCGCCTGCCCCCCCGCGACCTCGCGCTCATCGGGGCGGCGGGCGTGCTCCTCGGCCTCCACTTCATCGGCTACATCGAGTCGCTCTACCACACGAGCGTGGCGAGCGCCTCGGTGCTCGTCACGACGAGCCCGCTGTTCATCGCCGCCCTCGGGTACGCCTTCCTCCGCGAGCGCCTCGCGCTGCGGACCGTCCTCGCCATCGCGGCGGCCGTCGCCGGCGCCGCTCTCATCGGGCTGGCCGACGCGCAGGCGGGGGCGTTCCCGCGCGCGGGCTTCGGCAACGCGCTCGCCCTCCTGGCGGCGCTACTGTTCTCGGTCTACATCCTCATCGGGCGGGCGGTGCGGCAGCGGATGGGCTTCCTCCCCTACCTCCTCCCGCTCTACGCCGTCGCGGCGGCGACGTGCGTGGGGGCGGCGCTGCTGCGGGGGGTGCCGCTGGCGCAGCCGTGGCCGGTCCTCGGGCTGTGCCTGCTGATGGCGCTCGGCCCGCAGCTCCTCGGGCACGGCTCGTTCAACTACGCCGTGCGCTACCTCCCGGCGGCGCTCCTCGGGCTCCTCTCCCTCATCGAGCCCGTCGTGGCCTCGTTCCTGGCCCTCGTCCTCTTCGGCGAGCGCCCGCCGCTGCTGGCGGTGGCGGGGATGGCCGTCGTGCTCCTCGCCATCGCCGCCGTCTTCGCGCGACGAACGTGATTACGTGACGCGTGATTACGTGAACGCTCCCTCTCACGTAATCACACCCTTCACGTAATCACGTTCACCGCCAGCCGGGAAGGAAGCGCCGCACGGGGAGGTCCGAGAAGTGCCGCCGGCCGCGGGCGAAGTAGTCGAGGACGATGGTGCCGCGGTAGGGGGGGAGGAGGGCCAGCGCGTCGTCGGGAGGCCGGGCGTCGGCGTAGCGGGGGAAGAGGGCGCGGGCGTCGGCGTAGGCGCGGCGGATGGCGGCGGCCTCGGCGGGGCCGCCGGCGGCGCGGGCGCGCGCCCACGCGAGGGCGTCGAGGGCGCGGCGGGCGCGGGCCACGCGGCGCCACTCGCGCGGGGGGAGGTTCTTGTAGAGCATGACGAGGCTGTTGCGGAAGTTGTAGTACGCCTTCCGCGGGTCGCCCTGCGGCAGCGACGCGCCGCCGAGGTGGTACGCCACGCTCTGCGGCGCCACGCGCACGCGCCAGCCGGCCCGCCACAGCCGCCAGCACAGGTCCACCTCCTCCATGTGCATCCCGAACGCCTCGTCGAAGCCGCCGACGGCCTCGAACGCCTCGCGGCGCACGACGAGGCAGGCGCCGGAGGCCCAGAAGACGTCGCGGGCGTCGTCGTACTGCCCCCGGTCCTCCTCCAGCGTGAAGAACAGCCGGCCGCGCGTGAACGGGTAGCCGTAGGCGTCGAGGAAGCCGCCCGCGGCGCCGGCGTACTCGAACCGCGCGCGGTCGCCGTGCTGGAGGAGCTTGGGCTGGACGGCCGCCGCGTCGGGGATCGCCTCCAGCGTCGCCACGAGCGGGCGGAGCCACCCCGGCGGCACCTCGACGTCGTTGTTGAGGAAGACGAGGTGGCGGCCCGTGGCGTGGGGCACGGCCGCGTTGTTGCCCCGCGCGAACAGCCAGTTCTCGGGGTGGCGCACGACGACGACCCCGGGGTGCGCCGCCGCCAGCCAGTCGGCCGTCCCGTCCGTCGAGGCGTTGTCGGCCACGACGACCTCGAGGTCGGGGTAGTCGGTCGCGAGGACGGACGGGAGGAACCGCTCCAGCAGCGCGCGCCCGTTCCACGTCACGATGACGACGGAGACGCGGGGGGTGCCTGAGGAGAGGCGCGGGAGGGGGACGAGCACGGGGCGGACGGGCCGGGGCGGGGCCGGAAGCTACGCCCCGGGGGCCGTGGGCGGCGGATCGCCGACGGCCGCTGAGCGCGTCGGGGAAGCCGCTCGCCCTCGCCGGCCCGTCAAGCCGGGCCGGCGGCGGCTCAGAAGTCCAGCTCGAAGTGGAGCCGCTCGATGGCGAGGACGCCCGCGCACGGGCCGTCGTTCGAGGCGACGAAGTCGACGTCGAACCGGCCGC
>Ga0079224_100014561_pt1 | contig 10985 bp, 9 predicted proteins | sample Stecom2015_FD_80414 | JGI IMG/M metagenome (GOLD analysis project Ga0079224, IMG submission 80414) | Agricultural soil microbial communities from Utah to study Nitrogen management - Steer compost 2015 | ecosystem: Environmental > Terrestrial > Soil > Agricultural land | place: USA: Utah...
ATCGAACCGGCGACACCGGGATTTTCAGTCCCGTGCTCTACCAACTGAGCTATCTCGGCAAAAAAATGGCGGAACCGACGGGATTCGAACCCGCGATCTCCGGCGTGACAGGCCGGCGTGTTAAACCCCTACACCACGGCTCCGTACGTGCGGCGCCAACGCGCCTCGGCAGAAGCTATACTAGCACAGCCCGTCGCGCTCTGTCAAGCACCGCCCCTGGAGTTCTTTCCCAGCGCACGCCAAGCCCCTGCGCTTGTACCGCGGGCGGCTACTCGCCGGGCCGGCCGCGCCGCTCCAACTCCCAGGCAATCCGCTCCGCGGCATCGGCGAGGCGCCGCAACTGCACTACGGCATAGATGAAGGCGACAGGCACCAAGATGGACAACAGCGACGCGATAAAGAATATCATGACGTAGAACGTTCCCCAAACGAACGGTTCCCGAATGAACATCACGACACGCACCCCCTTAGCTTTCGGTCACCACATCGTATAGCCGAACAACAGAAACCCTCCGAGAATGAGCGGCTGGTGAATGATATAGATGAGCAGCGAGTGGCGGCCCAGCACGGCGATGGGCTCCAGCAGCCGCGGCGCGGGCCTCCCCGCGGAAAGGCGCGCCCAGAGCGGCCTGGCCCACTGGCCGACGGCCATGCCCAGCAGGATCACACCGAGCCACGGAACGAGGGGGAAATAGTCCACCGCCGCGTAACCCGCGGGGCGGACGCCCAGCGGAATCGCCCACGGTACGAGAGCGTCCAGCTGGCCCGCCCGTGCGTCGAGATACGGACCTGCGGCCACGAAAGCCACGCCCAGCGGCAGTGCGAACCTGCGAACGCGCCACAGCAGCGGCCCGAGGAGCAACGCCGTCCCCACCAGGTGCAAGATCCCGTACAAGATAAACGCCTCGCCCAGCACCACCCGGGTGACGGCGCTGATGACCAGGCCCCAGGCCAACACCTTCGCGCCCCGTTCCAGCCACTGCCGGTCCCGCTCCGCCTGAGGCTTGCGCTGCGCCGTCAGCGCCATGGACACGCCCACCAGCAGCACGAACGTCGTCGCCACCGTGCGGGCGAAAACCCGCCAGCCGCCCGCGGTCACATCGTGCGGGTACAGGCCGAAAAACGTCATGTCCCACATGAAGTGGTAAAACACCATGCAAACCACGGCCAGCCCGCGGACGCAGTCGATGGGCCACAAGCGGTGCGCAGCGGTCTTCACGTCCAGCCTCCTGCCTGCAGTCTCAAGCGATCCGGCCGCTCGCGGCGCCATGTTGCCGCCGCGGCCTTTGCACCGTACGTTCGCCCGTCAGGCCGGCAATCCTGTCGAGCGCGCCGCAGGCCGCTCCGCGTCGCGCCGTCCTCGCTCGTCCCACGTGTCTTGCGCCCGCATGAAGCTGCGGATGGCCTGGATGAGCGCGAAGCGGAGCGGCTCCGGCGGCAGCGGCGTCACTCTTCGCCCGACGAAAAACGTGTCGGTCAGCTCGCTTTCGGTTTCCAGCACCAAATCCGCCAGCGTGCGGCCGTTGAGCTGGGTCAGGGCGACGCCGTGCCCCATGCAGCCGGCGCTGTAAAACACGTTGGGCCCCAGACGGCCGATGACTGGCGCCAGGTCCAGCGTCACCGACACGGGCCCGCCCCAGTGATGCGTGAAGCGCACGCCTTTCAGCGCGGGAAACGTCCGCGCCACGTGCCGCCGCAGCTTCGCCGCAAGGCCGCCGTGCGCGTCGCGGTCGGTGCGGTTCCCGTAATAATAAAGCGCGTCGTGGCCGCCCATCAGCAAGCGGTTTTCGGGCGTCAGGCGGTAGTAGTGGATGAAATTGCGGCCGTCTTCAATTCCCACGCGCCGCTGCCAGCCGGCGGCCTCCAACTGCGCGGGCGTCAAGGGCTCCGTCAGCACGATGTACGTGTGCATCGGCGCCTGGACACGGCGCAGCGGCGGAAACGCCGCCGAAAACGCGTTGGTCGCCAGCACCACCTTGTCCGCGACGACCCGGCCGCCGGGCACTTTCAGCTCGGCTCGCCTCGACGCCCCGGCGCCGCCGATGGACCTCAGCTCCAGCACGGGCGTGTTCTCGTACAGCTCAACGCCTAGCCGCTCGGCCGCCCGGGCCAGCCCGCGGGCCAGCTTGGCCGGGTGCACCAGCGCGCAGAGCGGGTCGAAGACCGCCGCCAAGTACGTGGGAGAGTCGACCAGCGCCCTCGCCTCGTTGGGCCCCAGCCACTGCGTTTCATGGAGGCCCAACTGCCGGGCCAGCTCGAATTGCCTGCGCAGCCGGCGCACCTGACCGGGAGTGGTCGCCACCGTCATCAAGCCGTGCTCTTCGTAGTCGCAGTCGATGCCGAGGCGCTGAACGAGTTCTCGCGTGTAGTTGACGGCCCGCACCATGTACCGGTCGGCTTGGCGCGCTCGTTCCTTTCCGAAACGCAACACTGTAAGGTCAAGCGACAAGCCGAACAGCGTCATGGCGAAGCCGGCGTTGCGGCCGCTGGCGCCTGCGGGAATGCGCCCCGCTTCCAGCACGACCACCCGCAGATCCGGTCGCCGCTCCTTCACGTGCAGCGCCGTCGACAAGCCCGTGAAGCCCGCGCCCACCACCGCGACGTCGGCCCGCCCGTCGCCCCCCCACCAGGGCCGTTCGGCCGCTTCTCCCGCCGTCTCCAGCCAATAGCACCGCGCCGCCATGGCCGTCCCCTCCCCCGTACGCCCGCGTACTCCCTTCGCGTCCCTTCTCCGCCGCGCCGCATTTTCCTATACTTACTCGTTAATTTTGGAAAAGAGGAGCAAAAGCGCCTCGTCCCCGGGCGCAGTCCACGTCCTGCGCGCCCCGCAGCCGCCGGGGCCGGCGGGCTTGCGGCCGCGGCGCGGGAAAGGGTTGTGCTTGGCCGGGGTGGAATACTGCAGGAGGTGACGGCACATGTGCGGACGCTACACGTTGACCGACCCGGGCGAACAGTTGATCCGTCACTTCCAGCTGACGGGGCTGCCGGCGGAATACCGCCCGCGCTACAACATCGCGCCGACGCAGCCGGTACTGGCCGTGATCGGCAACGGCCAGCGCCGGGCGGGGCTGCTCCGCTGGGGGCTGGTGCCAGGCTGGGCCAAGGATCCGTCCATCGGCAGCCGGCTCATCAACGCCCGGGCGGAGACGGTGGCGGAAAAGCCGGCCTTTCGTCACGCGCTGCGCCGGCGGCGCTGCCTCATCCCGGCGGACGGATTCTACGAATGGCGGCAGCAAGGCGGCCGCAAGCAGCCGATGCGCATCGTGCGGCGCGACGGCGGCTTGTTCGCTTTTGCGGGGCTGTGGGAAAGCTGGCGCCCGCCGCAGGCCAGCGCGCCGGCGCCCGGCAGAGCCGCGCCCAGCGGTGCAGGCGGCGAAGCGCGCGCACGGGCCGACGTCGTTCTTTACACTTGCACCATCATCACGACGGAGGCCAACGGTGCCTTGCGTTCCATTCACGAACGGATGCCGGTCATTCTCCCGCCCGAGGCGTACGACCTGTGGCTGGATCAGGACGTGGACGACCCGGCGGCGCTGCTGCCGCTGCTGAAGCCCCGTCCCGACGACGAGCTGGTGGCCTATCCGGTGTCGACGCTGGTCAACGACGTCCGCAACGACTCGCCCGACTGCATCCGGCCGCTGCAGGGATAATCCGGGAAGCGGCAGCCGCAAGACGCAAGGAGGACACGCATGAGCCGCGAAGCGACCATCAACGTGATCATCTACTATCAGGACGCCGAGCGCGCCCGCAAGGTGCGCGACATGGTGGCGGCGCGCTTTCCGCAGCTGGTGGTGCACGCCGTTTCGACGCGCGAAGAGGCGGAACGCCTCGCACCCGAAGCGGACATTATCGCCGGCTGGGGCTTTCCGCCGGATCTGCTCACCAAGGCCACACGCCTGCGCTGGTTCCACAAGCTGGCCGCGGGCGTGGACGACATCGTCACGGCCGGCACGCTGCCGAAGCAGGCCGTGCTCACCCGCACCGACGGCCGCATCTTCGGCCGCCGCATGGCGGAGTACGTCGTCGCGTACATGCTGGCGTTCTCCCAGGATATTCCCCGCATTTTGCGGCAGCAAGCGGAACGCCGCTGGCAGCCGTTCATCACCCGGCCGCTGGCCGGACGAACGGTGGGCGTGGCCGGGGTCGGCGAAATCGGCAGCGAGGTGGTGCGCAAGGCGGCCGCGCTGGGCATGCGCGTCGTCGGCTGGCGGCGCACGCCCGGACCGGTGGACGGCGTGGAGCACATGTTCGTCGGCAAGGAAGAGTTTCACGCCTTCCTGGGCGAATGCGAGTTCGTCGTCATCGTCTTGCCTTTGACGGCGGAAACGCGAGGGCTGTTCGACGACGCCGCCTTTGCGGCGATGCGGGACGGGGCGTATCTCATCAACGTGGGGCGCGGTCCCATCGTGCAAGAGCAGGCCTTAATCCGGGCGCTGGAGGCGGGCAAGCTGGCCGGCGCCACGCTGGACGTCTTCGACGTCGAGCCTTTGCCGCCGGATCATCCCTTCTGGCGGATGCCCAACGTCATCGTGACGCCGCACATGTCGGGTCCCAGCGTGCCGGAAGAAGTGGTGCCGCCGTTCCTGGAAAACATCGAGCGGTTTTTAAGCGGGCAGCCGCTGCTGCGGCAAATCGACTTGGGCCGGGGCTACTGAGCACCGGCCGCGGTTACTCGAGCACCAGCCGGTCGCCGAGGCGCAGCCCCAGCTCCGCGGCCCGCCCGCCGGCCACTTCCAGCACCATCGTGACCCGCACCGGCGAAGTATAGGCGGGGCACTCGCCCGCCGGCGGGCAGGGCTGGACGTTGTGGTAGATCCAGGCGATGCGGCCGTCTTGCCGCACGAAGATGAAGTCCAGCGGGATGAGCGTGTTCTTCATCCACATGGACGCGTACAAGGGTTCGTTCCAGATAAACAGCATGCCGCGGTCCGGCGCCAGCTCCGTGCGGCCCATGAGACCGACGCGCTGTGTCTCGGGCGTGTCGGCGATCTCCACCGTCAACGTGGCAACAATTTCGCCGTCGCGCTGGATGGTCAGTCGGCGTTCGGGCAGCCCCACGTTCATCGGAATGCCTTGTTCCGTGATAATCTGCACCGGCCCTTGCGCGCCGGCCTCCATTCCCCACAAGGCCGGCGCCGCGAGGGCCACGGCGGCCGCCAGCAGTCCCGCCACGCCAAGACGTGCCAGGCGGCCGGCCCCGCCGCACAACGTCGCCTGCAGCAGTCCCCTCAGCGAGTTCACTCCAACCGCCGCCCGAATCGTTTCCGGCGTCCCACGCACCTGTGTTCCCATCGCCTGCGTCCTCCCAACCAGCGGGCTCACCCCACGCGCCTGGTCATTCGGAACGCGCCCGCAGGAACCCTTCCCGAGCGCCTGACGATGCCGCCCAGCCCCCTGCACCGGCGCGCCGGCGGCGCCGCACAGTACAAGCCGCGGCGTGAGGCCCAGCTCCTCCGCCTTACGCGCCCAGGTCACCATGACCGCTGCCGCTCCGTCGTTGATGCCCGATGCGTTGCCGGACGGGACGGTGCCGCCTTCCTTGAACACCGGCTGCATCGGCGCCAGGCGTTCCAGCGTCGTCCACCGCCCATCGCCCCCGTTGGCCGGCCCCCGTGAGCTAGTGGGCCGCCACGGAACGCAAGGCCTCGTCCAGGTCCGGCCGGCGAAACGTGTATCCCGCCGCCAGGGCCGCGGCGGGCACCGCGCGCTGGCCGGTCAACAGCATGTCGGCCATCTCGCCCAGCGCCGTGCGCAGCGCCCACTCCGGCGTCCGCAGCCACGCGGGCCGGCCCATGGCTCGCCCGAGCGCCCGCGCGAACACCTCCTGCCGGACCGGCTCCGGCGCCGTCAGGTTGACGGGACCTTGAAGCGCTTCGTTTTCCAGGGCGAAACGAATGAGCCCCACCACGTCGTCCAGGTGTATCCACGGCAGCCACTGCTGGCCCGAGCCCAGGGGTCCGCCGAGGAACAGGCGGTACGGCAGCAGCATCAGCCGCATGGCGCCGCCCCGGCCCACGACGAATCCCGTCCGCAGCAGCACGACCCGGATGCCCGCCGCTTCCGCCTCCTTGGCCGCCGCCTCCCATTGCCGGCACACCGAGGCCAAAAAGTCCTGGCCCGGCCCATCGGCTTCCGTCACGATTTCGTCCCCGCGGCGACCGTAGTACCCGACGGCCGAAGCGTTGACCAGGACGCGCGGACGGGTGCTGGCCGCCGCCAGCGCCGCGACGACCGCACGCGTCGTGCCGACCCGGCTCTCGAGAATAAGGCGTTTGGCCGCCTGCGTCCAGCGCCGGGCGATAGAGGCGCCCGCCAAATTGACGACGGCGTCGGTGCCCGGCGGCAGCGCCAGTCCGCCCGGGGCGTTCCAGGAGAGGACGGCGGCGCCGGAAGGCAGCACGCGGCTCGCCTGCGCCGGCGATCGGCGCGTCGCCACCGTTACGCGCCAGCCCGCCGCCAGCAGCGCCTCGGTCAAGGCGCGGCCGATAAACCCCGTGCCGCCCACGATCACGATGTGCATCCGCAGCCCACCCCGCTTTCAGCCCAGCCGGTAGCGGTGGATTTGCCCGCTCACCCCAAATCCGTGCCGCATGTAAAGCGTGACGAGATCCCCCGTCGTCCGCAGCGACGCGAGGGCGAACCCCTCCTGCGCCGCCCGGCGCAAGATCCGCTCGACCACCGCGTACGCCAGACCCAGCCCGCGAAAGCGCGGCCGGGTGGCCACGCTGTAGACGCCCGCCACACCTTGGAACGGCCACAGCGCCGCGGCCGCCGCCGGCTCACCGTTGACTCGCGCCAAGAACAGCCGCACCACGCCGCGTGGGTTGTAGAAGGCCGTCAGACCGTGGGGATCCCGGTAGACCTCTTCCATAACCTCCAGAGCCGCCAGCCAGTCGGCGTCCGATTCGGCCTCGACCACGTTATAGCGCGCCGGCTCCTTTACCGCCCGCGGCTCGGTCAGCGGGCAAGTCATCAAGACCTGCACCATATCCGGCCGGAACCCCAGCCGGCGGGCCGCTTCCCGCCATTCCTCCAGGTTCCCCTCGGGCGGCAGGTTGACGTACAGCGGAGCGCCCGGCCGGCCGAATTCGACCACAGCCCGCCGCAGCCGCTCCTCCGCCCCGCGCTCCGCCCGCTCCACCATCAGCATCACGGGGAGCCCCCGCAGCGCACCTTCCGCCGGGCGCGCCCAGACGATGTTGTCCGCCCGCCCGGTCTCATACCAGCCGCGAGCCTCCGGCGCCGCTCCCAGCGCCAGCCAGCCGGCGCACTCGGTTTCCCACGCGGCCATGGCCGGCGAACGTCGGCTCCTCGCGCCCGCCGCCGACCCGGCCGCTCCTCCCTCACCGCGATCCCGTGGTTGTTGCTGCATCGTTGCTCCTCCCTGGCCGTCGCCGGCGCCCGCCCGGACGCCCCGCGGCGCTCGACCCCGCGGCACGCCGTGCCGCTGTGGCACTATGTGGCACTATTTATACGAAGCACGCCGGGAACCTCCCCCACCGGCTCGTTCCTTGACACAGCGCGGCGGGTGCCGTAAGATCAGACCGGATACCCCCATAGGGTATATGGGCCGGTGTGCCGGCCGAGGAGGGAATCCAATGACGAACCGGAATAAAGCGGCGGAGCAGGCGCTGCTGCAAGTTCCCGTGCAGGGCATGACGTGCGCGGCGTGCGCCCGCCGAGTGGAAAAAGCCATCCGCAGCGTGCCGGGCGTTGACGACGTCACGGTCAACTTGTCCACCGAGCGGGCGGCGGTGCGCGCCGGCAACGGCGTGGCGACCGAGCAAATCGTTCGCGCTATCGAGGACGCCGGCTACCGCGTGCCGCTGGCCGAAGCGCGCCTTTCGCTGGTGGGCATGACGTGCGCCAACTGCGCCGCCCGCATCCAGCGGACGCTGGCGAAAACGCCGGGCGTGGTGGAAGCTTCCGTCAACTTCGCCACCGAGACCGCCGCGGTGAAGTACATCCCCGGTGCGGTCAGCGTGGCGGAGCTGGCCGCACGCGTCCGCGACATCGGCTACGAGGCTTATCCCGTCAACGAAGCGTCGGAGGACGTGGAGCAAAGGGCGCGCGAGGCGGAAATCCGCCGGCAGACGCTGCGCTTCGCCGTTGCCGCCGTCTTCTCTGCGCCGCTGCTGCTCAGTATGGCCGCCATGTTCTTCGGCGGGCACGGAAGTCTTTGGAGCTGGCTGCACAACGGCTGGGTGCAGCTCGCACTGGCCACGCCGGTGCAATTCGGGGCGGGCTGGCAGTTTTACCGCGACGCCTGGCACAACTTGCGCCAGCGCACCGCCAACATGTCGACGCTGGTGGTCCTCGGCACGTCGGCGGCCTACTTGTACAGCCTGGCCGTCTTGCTCTGGGGCGACCGCCTGGGCGTCCATGACCTCTATTTTGAAGCCTCCGCCGTCGTGATCGCCCTCGTCCTCCTCGGCAAGCTGCTGGAAGCCCGGGCCAAAGGCCGCACGTCCGCGGCCATCAAGAAACTGGTGGGCTTGCAGCCCCGCACCGCCCGCGTCGTGCGGGACGGCGTGGAAATGGACATTCCCGTTGAGCAGGTGGTGCCCGGCGACCTCGTCGTCGTGCGGCCGGGCGAGCGCATTCCCGTGGACGGCGTCATCGAGCAAGGCCATTCGGCCGTCGACGAGTCGATGTTGACGGGTGAAAGCCTGCCCGTGGAAAAGCAAGTAGGCGATACGGTCATCGGCGGCACGCTCAACAAGCACGGCGCGTTTCGCTTCCGCGCCACCCGCGTCGGGAAAGACACGGCGCTGGCCCAGATCATCCGCATCGTCCAGGAAGCGCAAGGGTCCCGGGCGCCCATCCAGCGCCTGGCGGACCAGGTGTCGGCTTATTTCGTCCCCGCTGTGCTGGTCTTCGCCCTAGCGACGTTTTTGGGCTGGTACGCGCTGGCCGGCGACCTGACGCGGGCGCTGCTGAACATGACGGCGGTGCTGGTGTTGGCGTGCCCGTGCGCGCTGGGCCTGGCTACGCCGACGGCCATTATCGTCGGCACAGGCCGCGGCGCGGAAGCGGGCATTCTCATCCGCGGCGGCGAGCACCTGGAGAAGACGCACAAAGTGAACGTGGTCGTGCTAGACAAGACGGGCACGGTCACGAAAGGCGAACCCGGCGTCACCGACATGCGGGCGCTGCCGCCCTACGACGAGCGGACCCTGCTGGCACTGGCGGCCGCGGTGGAGCGCCTCTCGGAGCACCCGTTGGCGCAAGCCATCGTCGCCGCCGCCGCTGAGCAGGCGGCCCGCGAGCACGGCTCCGGCAGCCCGGCGCATCCGGAAACGGCGGAAGACTTCACCGCACTGCCCGGACGGGGCGTGCGCGCCCGCGTCGGCGGCCGGCTCGTGCTCGTCGGCAACCGCGCTTGCATGCAAGACGCCGGCGTGGACATCGCGCCGCTGGAGCGGGACGTTGAAGAGCTGGAAAACCAGGGGAAGACGGCGATGTTGGTGGCCGTCGACGGCCAGGCGGCGGGCGTCATCGCCGTGGCGGACACGGTCAAGGAGCATGCGGCCGAAGCCATCGCGGCGCTGAAAGCGATGGGCATCGCCGTCAAGATGCTCACGGGAGACAACGTCCGCACGGCGCGGACCATCGCCGCCCAGGTAGGACTGGCCGAGGAAGACGTCTATGCGGAGGTGCTGCCCGACCAGAAGGCCGACGTCGTGCGGCGGCTGCAGCAGCAGGGCCTCACGGTAGCGATGGTAGGCGACGGCGTCAACGACGCGCCGGCTCTGGCCGTGGCCGACGTAGGCGTGGCGATGGGCACCGGCACGGACATAGCCATCGAAGCCGCGGACATTACGCTGATGAGCGGCGACTTGCGGGCGCTGGTGGGGGCCATCCGCCTCAGCCGCGCCACGATGCGCAAGATCCGCCAAAACTTGTTCTGGGCGTTCGCGTACAACACCGTGGGCTTGCCGCTGGCGGCGCTGGGCTACCTAAGCCCCGTGCTGGCCGGCGCGGCCATGGCGTTCAGCTCGGTCTCCGTCGTCACCAACGCCAGCTTGCTGCGCCGCTTTGACCCGATGGCGCCGTTCCGCCGCCGCTCCGCGCACGCCGCGGCTTGAAACCGACGGCCCCGCGGAGCGGCGGCCCTTGGCCGCGCCCGGGCGCGCTTACGGGGCCGCGGTCCCGAGGCGCTCGGGCGGATACAGCACCTTTTGGGCCCGCACGTCCCAGACGCCGCGCCTGGTCAAGCGCACGTCCGGCAGCGAGTCAAAGCCGAGGAAGAAGAGGCTGTAAAACAGCTCGCCGTGGCGGTAGCCCCGCTCGCGCATCAGCTCCTCGAACCGCTCCAGCGCCTGCACCAGCTGCGGCCACGGCAAGTCGGTAAACAGTCCGGCCCCCTCCAGCCGCAGCTCCCAGAGGATGCGGCCGCCTTCCACCAGGCACATGCCGCCTCCCAGCTCGACGACCCGCGCGGCCGCCGCCGCCATATCGTCCGCGTCCTGTCCCAGCACCAGCATCTGAAACGCCGGACTCCAGCTCCCGGCCAGCCCCCCCAGCCGCTCGACCAATCCCGTCAGCCGCGCCCGCACCACCTGCCGCCCTTCCCAGTCCCACAAGGCTGCCTGCACCGCCGGCCCCCCTCCGCCGAGGCGCACAATGACGGTGTTTTCCAAGTGCAGCGTCGGGACGTCCTCGGGCAGGCGGCGAAACAGCTCGCTCGACGGCGCCCGCCAGGCGCCCCGCCGGAAGCCCCGATAGCGCTCCCACGGCACCCGCCCCAGCGGTTCCACGACTTGGCCGTCGCGCGCGACGACGCGCCCCGACGCCAGCACCACCTCCGGCGTCGGATCCGCCAAGTCGCGCAGTAGCAGCAGGTCCGCCCGCCGGCCGGGCGCGACGCTGCCCACGTCCCACTCGAGGCCGTAGTACATGGCCGGATTCAGCGACGCCATCCGGTACGCCGCCGCCGGTGCGATGCCGCCCTCGATCGCTAGGCGCACCAGGTAGTCCAAGTA
>Ga0079224_100014563_pt1 | contig 10984 bp, 10 predicted proteins | sample Stecom2015_FD_80414 | JGI IMG/M metagenome (GOLD analysis project Ga0079224, IMG submission 80414) | Agricultural soil microbial communities from Utah to study Nitrogen management - Steer compost 2015 | ecosystem: Environmental > Terrestrial > Soil > Agricultural land | place: USA: Utah...
CGTCCTTGACCAGCGAGTCGTTGAGCGACAACGAGGTGCGCCGCGAGTCGTGGCCGTCGATGATCTCGACGATCTCGGCGACCACCGCGGGGTCACGGCCGTGCCCGGCGAGTATGTCCGTGGCGATCGCCGCGCCCTCCTTCTCGTGGCGAACGACGAGATCCGGTCTGCCGCCGCCGGGCCGGATGGCTTCGAGCACCTCGGCCGCGGGGACTCTCGACCAGCCGGTGTCGTGCAGGATGATCGCGGGCAGTACGACGTCGCGGTCGGCCTCGGGATGCAGGTCGCACAGTGCGGCGGCGAGTCCGTAGGAGTAGGCGGTGTGGACGTCGTTGCTGCGCACGTGGAGGTGTTCGACCGCAAGTTGCCAGATGGCGTCGTCCTCGTGCCGGAAGCGAATGGTGCCGGGCACGCTCGCGGCATCGGGGAGGAAGCCGGTGACATCGTCGCCGAGCTGGTTGGTGGTCGGGTTCTGCCGGGGCACCGGCATGGTCATCGACCTCCCGGCCAGCCGGTGTAGGCCTCGGCGAGGTAGGTCGAGCCTGCCGCGGACTCGGTCACCGCGGCCAGCTCACCCTCCTGCCTGCGCACGTCGAACGGGGTCGCATCGGGCAACGTGTGCAGCATCGTGGTCATCCAGTAGGAGAAGTGCTGGGCCTTCCACACCCTGCTCAAGGCGCGTTCGCTGTAGGTCGCCAGCCTAGCCGCATCACCATCCGCGATCGCCCTGCCCAGTTCCTCGGCCAGCACCCGCACATCGGCGAGGGCCAGGTTGAGGCCCTTCGCGCCCGTCGGCGGCACGGTGTGCGCTGCGTCGCCGGCGAGCACCAGCCTCCCGTGGTGCATCGGTTCCTGGACGAAGCTGCGGAACGGCAGCACGGACTTCGAGGTGATCGGCCCCTCATGGAGCCGGTGGCCGTTGGCGCCGAGCCGCGACTGGAGCTCGTCCCAGATCCGGTCGTCGGACCAGTCGTCGACGTTCTCCGACGGGGCGCACTGGAAATACATCCGCTGGAGCGTCTCGGTACGCTGGCTGATCAACGCGAAACCGCGCGGCGAATGGTTGTAGATCAGCTCCGGTGCACTGCGCGGAGCCTCGGTGAGTATGCCGAACCAGGCGAAGGGGTACTCGCGGAAGTACTGCGTGCGCTGCAGCTCGGGAACCTCGCCGCGGCACACGCTCCGCGACCCGTCGGCGCCCACGAGGAAGTCGGCACGCACCTCGTGGGCGGCGCCGTCGGCGTCGGTGAACCGCATGACGGGCGTGTCGGAGACGAGGTCGTCGACGGTCACGTCGGCGACGCCGAAGCGGACGTCACCACCGTCGCGCGCGCGGGCGTCGGCGAGGTCGATGAAGACGTCGGTCTGCGGGTAGAGCTGGGTCGAGGCTCCGACCAGGCCCTTGAAGTCGATACGGTGACCGCCCCCGCCGAAGGCCAGCTCGACGCCGTCGTGACGGTACCCGTCGCGCAGCACCCGGTCACCGACGCCGGTGTCGGTGAGCAGATCGACCGAGCCCTGCTCGAGGATGCCGGCCCGATGGGTCTGTTCGATCTCCTGGCGACTGCGCACGTCGATCGCAACGGAGTCGATCCCGGCCCTGGCGAGCAGGTGCGAGAGCATCAGCCCGGCGGGCCCGGCGCCGACGATACCGATCTGCGTGCGGCTGCAGATGCGCGTGGAAGGCATGGCCGCATTCTCCTGCGGCGCGACCAGCACACCCACGGCGAGTTCCGTCCAGTGGAAGCAGATCAGCAGGGCCGGGCCTACCAGCCGGAGCGAGGCCCGCTGGCCGGGGCGGCCGTGCGGGCGCAGTGCCACGGTCAGCGCGACTGTAGCGCGTCCAGTGCGACGGCCATGCTCGCGGCCACCCGGACGTCGATGCGGGGGTCGGGCACGCTGATCGTGTACTTGTCCCGGATCGCGATGCCCTTCTGGCTGGTCATCACGGGCTGTCCGGTCTCGTTGTCGGTGAAGTCGAAGTGGAACAGGAACGGCACCCAGACGTCGCCGAGGTACGGGATCATCGTCCAGACCCGGCGGAGAATGGCGACGAACTTGCTGCGCTCCTGCCCCTTCGCGGAGTAACCCGGCCCGTGGAGTTGCCACGTCGACCGCAGCAGGCTCTTGCCGAACTCCTTGCTGAACCCGCCGAGCGCCTGCCCGTGTTCGTCGTACACGTCGTGCTCGGCGTGCACGTCGAGCTTCTGCCTGGCCTTGAACGAGAACACCTGACGGGTACGCGTCTCGTCCGAGTAGAAGATGATCTCCTCGCGCAGCTTCATCCGCTTCTGCTGCGCGAACGCGATCAGCTCCCCTTCACCCCCCGTCCGGGCCGACGCCGCGGATCTCGTAACGGTTGACCATCATGGTGATCCGCTGGCGGACGAAGAACGTCGGCAGGTGCATGGGCGCAGTCACGCGGCGAGTATGGCACGACCGCCGGCCCGTGAACGGCCGTTCGCCGGTCAGTCCCGTGGAGCGCCGCGCGCCGAGGCGACGGCGGCCACACGCCTGCTCCATGCCAGCGTGAATCCGGCGAAGACAGCCGTGACACCGAGCAGCACGGGTACACATCCAGTTCAGGCGCTCACGAGCCTTCCAGTTCGCGCAGCACGTCGGCTGTGTCCGCGCCCATCTGCCGCGGCGGCGTGCGAACACTGCCAGGCGTGCGCGCGAGCTTGATCGGGATGCCGGTGCCGCGATAATCGCCGTCGGTCACGACCATCTCGCGATGCAGCACTTGCGGGTCGGTGAGTGTCTCCCCGATGTCGTGCACCGGTGACGACGGCACGCCGCGTTCCAGCAATCGCGCACCGAGGGCCTCGCGCTCGTGCTCGGCCAGCAGGGCCCCGACGATGGCGCTCAGCTCCGCCCTGTTGATCACGCGGTCGGGGTTGGTGACGAACCGGGGGTCGTCCGCGAGTTCCGGCTTGCCGAGTATGTCCACGAGGTCGCGGAACTGGCGATCGTTGCCGACCCCGAGGAACAGCGGCCCGTCGCGCGTGGCGAACGTGTCGTAGGGAGCGATCGTGGGATGCGCGGAGCCGGTGCGTTCCGGCACCTGCCCGTTCGCAAGCCACGTTGCGGAGTGCGGGTGCAGCAGGGTCACCGCGGTGTCGAGCAACGTGTTGTCGATCAGTTGACCATGACCCGAACGGTGCCGCTCGTGGAGCGCCAGCAGGATCCCTGAGAACGACAGCATGCCGGTCACCATGTCCACAATGGGCACTCCGACACGGAGCGCGGGGCCGTCGGCCTCGCCGTTGATACTCATGAGCCCCGCGTAGGCCTGGAGGATGGCGTCGTATCCGGGAGCCGAGCCGCGCGGCCCGTCCACGCCGAACCCGGTGATCCTGCTGTGGACGAGACGCGGGTAGACACGGCGCAGGTAGTCGTCGTCGAAGCCCCACTTGGCGAGCGTCCCGGCCTTGAAGTTCTCGACCAGTACGTCCGCCTCCTCGAGCAGCCGCCCGAGGGTGGCCCGACCCTGGGGCGCACCAAGGTCCAGCACGATGTTGCGCTTGTTGCGGTTGAGCCCGTTGAAGTAGGCACTGGTTCCGTCGCCCAGGAACGGCGGCCCCCACCCACGGGTCTCGTCACCGGCAGGTGGCTCCACCTTGATCACCTCGGCGCCGTGATCGGCCAGCATCTGTGTGCACAACGGCCCGGCGAGCACCCGCGACAGGTCGACAACCCTGACCCCGGCAAGGGCTCCGTCGGAAGTCGGCATCGATCTCCCCTCAATAGGACTTCGGTAGGCCGAGAACCTTCGTGGAAACGTAGTTGAGCACCATCTCCTGGCTGACCGGGGCCAGCCGGAGGATGCGGGCCTCCCGGAAGTACCGCTCCACGTGGTATTCGCGCGCGTACCCCATGCCGCCGTGTGTCTGGATCGCCTGGTCAGCGGCGGCAAACCCGGCGTCAGCGCACAAGTACTTCGCCATGTTCGCCTCACGCCCGCACGAAAGCCCGTTGTCGTAGCGCCACGCGGCATTGCGTGCCATCAACTCGGCCGCGTCAAGCCTGGTCACGGCCTCGGCCAGCGGAAACGCGACACCCTGGTTGCGGCCGATGGGACGGTCGAAGACGACGCGTTCGTTCGCGTAGCGCACTGCGCGGGCGAGCGCGGCCCTTCCGATCCCGAGCGCCTCGTGTGCCAGCAGGATCCGCTCGGGGTTCAACCCGTCGAGTAGGTAGGCGAAGCCCTCGCCCTCCTCGCCCACCCGCGCCGACCCCGGAACACGCAGCTCGTCGATGAAGACCTCGTACGACGCGACGGCGTTGCGCCCGAGCTTCGGGATGGGTTTTAGCTCGACGGCGTCGGAATCGATGTCGATCAGGAACAGTGACATGCCGTCGGTCGGTTTGGCGACCTCGGCGCGCGGTGTGGTCCTGGCTATCAGCACCATCTTCTGCGACTGGCCGGCCTTGGTGATCCAGACCTTGCGGCCGCTGATCACATAGTCGTCGCCATCCCTACGGGCGAACGTGCCAATACGAGTCGTGTCGGTCCCCGCATCGGGTTCGGTGACGCCGAAGCACACGTGCAGACTGCCGTCGGCGGCGCTCGGCAGGATCTCCTCGCGCAGTCGCGCGCTGCCGTGCTTGACGATCGTGTTGAGTCCGAAGATGGTCAGGTGCATCGTGCTGCAGCCGTTCATGCCCGCCCCGGACGCGGCGATCTCCTCCATCAGCAGCGAGGCCTCCAGCAGGCCGCGCCCACCGCCGCCGTAGGCCTCGGGGATGGCGATGCCGAGCCAGCCCCCGTCGGCGAAGGCCCGGTAGAACTCCCACGGGAACTCGCCTTTGGCATCGCATTCGGCCCAGTACTCGTCGGTGAACGCGGCGGCGAGGCCGCGTGCAGCCTCTCGCAGACGACGCTGGTCGTCAGTCAACTCGAAATCCACGAACCATCCCTATATAGGACCCGCAATTCCTATATCTGAACATACGTAGCGCGACCCGAGACTGTCAACCGCGAACTCGGTGGGTACCGTTCGTACATACGAACGCACGGGAGTGGACATGACGGAATCAGCCGCAAAATCCCACCGCACAGTCAGCAGAGTGACTGCCATCCTCGAGCTGGCCGCGGAGCAACCCGGGATCCGGCTTGGCACGCTGGCGTCCACCTTGGACGCGCCGAAGTCGTCGGTTTTCGGTCTCGTGAAGGGCCTGGTCTCGACCGGCTACCTCGTCGAGGGCGACGGCGGGTTCCATCTCGGACCCGCACTGGGCAACCTGCTCACCGCCGAGCGTCCCAACCTCGCCGACGCGGCACGCCCGAGCCTCGAAGAACTACGTGACGCATTCGACGAGACGGCCATGCTCGGCACCGGCGTCGGCGACTCGGTCGTCTACATCGCCGCCGCCGAGTCGCGGCAGCTGATTCGCTACTCCGCCCCCTTGCGACATCGCCGACCTCTGTTCCCGCCGAGCGCCGGCAAAGTACTGCTTGCCGCGCGGTCGCCGCGCAAACGCGATGCCTACCTGAACTCGATCATCGCCGATCCGGCACGGCTCGACGAGGCGCGCACGGAACTCGAGCGCGTTCGCGTCGAGGGTGTCGCTATCAACCGCGGCGAGACGCTGCCCGACGTCAGCGCCACGGCGAGGCCCGTCGTCGTACGCGGCCGCACGCTCGGCGCGATCGCGGTCGCCGGGCCGACGACACGCATTGCGGAGCGCCTGCCGGAGATCGCCGACGCACTGGTCGAGGCCACTCGGACCGTGGCCGCACGCCTCTCCTAAGAGGGCCGCATTCCCGCTCGGTCGCCGTTGACAGTGCGACACATCACTCCATACGGTGGCATATCGGCATAGCCATTCGTATTTAGAAACGGTGATGCAATGCGGCAGTCACCTCGCCGGTTCAGCAGAACGCTGGCGGCATCGCTCGGGATACTCGCCCTGGCAAGCGCTTGTGCCCCGCCCGCCCCCAGTGTCGAGTCGGACGGCGTCTACACACTGACGGTCGCCGACTCGTACCCGGACGGCCATCCGTTCGCCGACGCTGGCGCGAGGGTGCTCATGGACAAGGCATCCGAGCTGTCCGGCGGGAGGATTCGTTTCGACTACTTCCCCGCTGAGCAGATGGGCGACGCGTCCGACCTCCCGTCGCTGATCCGCTCCGGTGTCGTGGACCTGGCCTCGGTCGCGCCCGCGTACGTACCCGCGGATCTTCCGCTCTCCGGCGTCGCCGACCTGCCCGGGCTCGTCGAGGACTCGTGCACCGGCTCGCTGGCGGTGTCACACCTGATGTCCGAGGGAGGGCTACTCTACCGCGAGGACTTCGAACCCAAGGGTCTGCGCCCGCTCGTGGTCGGCACGATCCCCGACTACGAGGTACTCACCGGTTCCCGCGCCGTACGTACTCCCTCCGATCTGCGCGGCCTGCAACTGCGTTCGTCAGGCGGCACGATCGACCGCGCGATCGAGGGGTTCGGTGCCGCACCGGTCGGCATGCCTGCCACGGACATGTACGAGGCGATCTCACGCGGCACTGTCGACGGGACCGTGCTCGGCCCGGTCAGCGCCGAGCCGTATCACCTCGAGGAGGTCACCGGCAACGCCACGGTGGGCGCCCGGCTGGGCAGCTTCACCATGACCTACAGCCTCAGCGACAGGGTGTGGGACGAACTACCGGCGGACCTGCGCGACGTGCTCCGACGCGCGGGCGAGCAGGCCACACGAAGCCTGTGCACCGCATTGCAGGAGGGCAATGCCGAGGGCAGGCAGACGATGCGCGACGCCGGAGTGAAAATGCATCGCATCTCCGGCTCCGAGCGGGATGCCTGGGACAAGGCGACCGCGCCGATCCACCGCCGCTGGGCGGCCGACATGGCCGAAATAGACCGGTCCGGCAAGGCCGCGCTGCGTGAACTCAAGGACGAGCTTCGCCGAGCGGAACGAGACAGCCATGACGACTGACTCGGATGCCCGGCGCGAATCGCCGTCCGGTGCGGCACGGCGCGCACCCGTCGTTCTGCGCGCCGTTTCGGCGATCGAGCGCGCGGGGCTCGTCGTTGCGGGATCCGTACTAATTGCGATGACGCTGCTGATGGTGTTCGAGACCGGCATGCGCTACTTCGTCGGAGCACCGCTGGGCTGGAGCTTCAGTTTCATCCAGGACTACCTGCTGCCCGGCTTCTTCTTCCTCGCCCTGGCGTACACGGTACGGGCGGGTGCGCACGTCACTATCGACGCCGTCTACCAACGGTGCCCCCCGAAGATGCGGACCGCGATGACGCTGGTAGCGCGCGTGCTGATGCTCGGGTTCTCTGTGCTGTTGCTCTGGGCAGGAATGCTGTCGACCGGCCACGCCTGGCGTGCCGACGACATCCCGCCGCCCGGCGGGGCCGAACTCAGTATCCCGACGTGGACGTGGCACGTGCTCGTACCGATAGGGGCCGCGCTGCTGACCGTGCGACTGCTCTGGGACGTGTTCACCGGGCACCGACACGGCGCCGAGGACGAGACGGAGGGGAACGCCTGATGTCGGTGCTCATCGTGTTGGTGGTGATGCTGACCCTCTTGCTCATCAGGGTTCCGGTCGGCTTCGCCATCGCCATAGCGGGCGTGTTCGGACTGTTCGTCCACGGCGGGCTCTCGGACGTGCTGGGCGTGCTTCAGTCGGCACCCGCAACCGCGGTGTCGTCGTACTCGCTGTCGCCGATCCCCTTGTTCATCCTCATGGCACAGTTCGTCGTGGCCAGCGGTGTCATGGACGATCTCTTCCGCGCCACGCAGGTATGGGTCGGCCGGATCCGTGGTGGAGCGGGTATCGCGGCAGCCGGGGCGGGCGCCATGTTCGCTGCGGTCTCCGGCTCGAGCACCGCCGCCGCGGCTACGCTCGCGCACACCTCGACCACGAAGATGATCGACTCGGGCTACAGCTCCAGGATCTCCACCGGCCTCGTCGCCGTCGTCGGCACGCTGGCCGCACTCGTACCGCCCAGCATCATCCTGGTGTTCTACGCCGTCATTGCGGAGGAGAGCGTCGGGCAGGTCCTCGTCGCCGGCTTCGTCCCCGGCGCGCTGGTCACGCTGGCGCTCGTCGCGACGTTGGTCGTGTTCATCAAGATAAATCCGTCGTCCGCACCACCGGGGCAGCGCCACGCCTGGGTCGACAAGCTGCGCAACCTCCGCTCGGCAGGCCCGGTCCTGCTGCTGTTCGCGCTCGTCACCGGGACCGTCTACTTCGGAGTCGCGACGCCGACCGAAGCGGCCGCGCTGGGCGCGGTTGGCGGTTTCGCGCTACTGGCCGCCAGGAAGCGGGCCAACTGGGCCACGATCAAACACGCCGTCACCGAGACCATCAGTTCCAGCGTGATGATCCTGATGATCATCCTCGGTGCCCACATTCTCGGCTACTTCATCACCTCGACACGGGTGACGCCGACGGTGGTGGGCTGGGTGGCCTCGCTCGACGTCGCACCGATCGTCGTCGTGATCATCCTGTTCCTGTGCTACGTGGTCCTCGGGTTCTTCCTCGACCAGATCGCGATCCTCGCTCTCACCGTGCCCGTGGTGCTGCCGTTGATCACCGAGCTCGGCTACGACCCGATCTGGTTCGGCGTACTGATCGTCCTCCTTGCCGAGATCGGGCTCGTGAGCCCGCCGCTGGGGCTGAACGTGTTCGTGGTGGCGCGCACGGCACGCCGTCCGGCCGCGGAGGTGTTCTGGGGAGCGTTGCCGTTCGTGCTCGCGGTCGTCGCCGTGGCCGCGCTGCTGATCGCGTTCCCCCAGATTGTGTTGTGGCTACCGGAGACCATGTCCTCGACGGAATAACCGCGCCGGTGAAACCTGAAGCTGCTCGAGCACCCGGCTGGTAGAACCGTAACGAGGCCCCCTGACTCGACACGAGCACGCACCGTGAGACTCCGAGGGCACCTCCGGGGACATGGCCCCCGCAACCAAGAGCTGTCACTCGGGGCGACGTCATGACGACCCGTCACAGGCGCTGGTCCGAGGACAACGCGACCACGCCGGGTCGGCACGGGCACGCACCGTGGGGGCCTGGGGGCTCGGCCCCCGGATTCAATCGACGACACAGGAAAGGCTCGTGCTCTCCGCGAGCACGAGCCTTCCATCTGTGGAGGTGCCGGGAATCGAACCCGGGTCCTCTGCCGCCTCTCCAGGGCTTCTCCGTGCGCAGTTCGCTGTGTCTCTGCTTGGCCCCACCGGTCACGCGAACGAGCCGGTGTGACGGGCCCAGCCACTGTTGGTTTCCCTACCGGTCCCCGTGGCCGGGACCGGTGGTGAGCCTTCTAGCTGATGCCGGCAAACCGGGTCGAAGGCTTACCCGGGCCGACAGACTCGCACTCGCTCAGGCGGCGAGGGCGAAGTCGCGCTGACTATTAGTCTTGGCGCTTATATTTAGTTGCGACGACGCTTTCGGTGGTCGTTGCCTGCACCGGCACGCTTCCCGCTGGATCAACGTCCAGAGTCGAAACCGTTCACCCCCTTGGTGAGCATCAGTGTGGATCGCCAGTGTCGATCACTGCGTCCGCTCAGCATAACGCGCGTGGCAAGGCGTTAATTCCCCGGCCGTCACACTCCTGCCGGTGGTGGGGTTGTCCCCACCGTGTTTCGGCCGGTGCGCTCCATGGTGGCCACTCCCCCGGTCGGCGAGGCTGAGGAGTATCGGAGAACAGCCCTCGGACGACGGGAAGGGAGGCGTGCCATGACGCGGACACGACGTCCCCGACTGGGCGGCGCGCTGCCGTTCCTGCTGCTCAGTCTGCCGTTGGAGATCCTCGGCTTCGTGTTCGTGGTGACGACGGCCAGCGTGGGCGCTCCGACGGCGCTCGTATGGGTGGGCATTCCGGTGCTGATGCTGCTGCTCGCAGGCGCGCGGGGGCTGGCGGATCTGGAGCGCGCCCGGGTACGGGCCATGCCGTCGACGACGGTGCCGCGGCCGTACCAGCCGTTGCCGGGTGGACCGCTCCGAAGCCGGTGGCTGGCGCGCGCCCGCGACGCGCAGACCTGGCGTGACGCGGCGTACCTGATCATCCTGCTGCCGGTGGGGATCGTGGAGTTCACGCTGGTCGTCGTGTTCTGGTCGGTGTCACTGGGCCTGACCGCGCTGCCCGCGTACTACCGGTTCCTGCCAGAAGGCCTGTACGCGTTCCCGTCGCACGAGCTGCGCTGGGTGGTCGTCGACTCGGTGCCCACGGCACTGCCCTGGACGGCACTGGGTGTGCTGCTGGCGTGCGCGTCGGTGCCCCTCACGCAGGGCCTCGCCGTCGGACACGCCTGGCTCGCGCGGGCGTTGCTGGGACCGACCCGGCGGCGCATCCGCGAAGCCGAGGCCGGCGCTGGAACCGAGACTGATACCGAACCGGGCATCACCGCCCACAACGACACCATCACCGCGAACCTCCCGGAAGGCCACTCGGTGGCACGATGAACACTCCGGGTGAAGGAGAACTCCACGATGCACGAGGACCAGCCGTGGCCGGGCACATGGCGGACGATCGCGTACCAGGTGCTGACACTGCCGGTGCGCATCGTCGAGTTCGCCGTACTCCTGGTGCTGCTGGTCGCCGGGATCGCGACGACCATCGTCTGGGTGGGCATTCCCCTGCTCATGCTGGCCACGGCGTTGACGCAGCGCTTCGCCGACGCCGAGCGGCGATGGCTGCGGCGGTGGCTGCGTACCCCGGTGGCCGACGCGATCCGTAAACGCGGCGACGGGCGCGTGCGGAACTGGCTGGCGCAGTTGACCGACGCCACGACCTGGCGAGACCTGACGTACCTGATGGTCGCGACACCGATCGCGATCGTCGAGTTCGTGCTCGGCGTCGTGTCGGCGATCGTCGTGCCGCTCGCGCTGACGGTCGCACCCGGGATCGGCTGGCTGCACGGCAAGCTGGCGTTGACGCTGCTCGGCCCGCCGCGGGCGCAACGCCTCGAGGCGAAGGCGACGCGGCTGCAGGCGTCCCGGGCGCGCGGGGTCGACGCCGCGGCGGCCGAGCGC
>Ga0079224_100014564_pt1 | contig 10984 bp, 6 predicted proteins | sample Stecom2015_FD_80414 | JGI IMG/M metagenome (GOLD analysis project Ga0079224, IMG submission 80414) | Agricultural soil microbial communities from Utah to study Nitrogen management - Steer compost 2015 | ecosystem: Environmental > Terrestrial > Soil > Agricultural land | place: USA: Utah...
AACGTATTATCGAGGGTTGGAATTTTATAATGAGCGAGCTTTCGAAAATAGTATATCCATGTTTATGCGGTCGGAAAAGTACCCGGTCGACAAGGAGATGGCCGCATTAGCCACCTACTGGAAAGCAGAGGCGATGTATGAGGTGCGTAAATACAAAGAGGCAGTGGAAAACTTTTCCAGGTTCCTCAGTTTGCCGGTTGCCCGAAATACCGATCTATATAATTTTGCACACTATGCCCTGGCTTATGCAGCTTTCCGAAACAATAACTTTAGCGTGGCTGCCCAATATTTTGAGCGATATTTGCGTAGCGAAGGCAGCTCACTCGATGAAAAAGTGCGTCATGACGTAATCGCCCGTTTAGGGGATTCCTATTTGTCCTTGCGGGATTACCACCGAGCCAATCAGCACTATGACGAGCTTATCGACAGCAAAGCTTCCAATCAGGATTATGCACTTTTCCAACGCGGTATTATTCAAGGATTGCAGGGAGACAATGCTGCTAAAATTAAAATACTGACGTCCGTATTGCAAAAATTCCCGAGTTCGAAATATGCGGATGACATCGCTTTTGAAATACCTTATACCTATTTCACTGCGGGGGACTACGAAACCGCCATTGAGGGGCTGCAGCAAATGATCGACCGTTACCCACGAAGCAGCTATGTACCTCGTGCGTTGGTGACCATAGGGCTAGTCCAATATAACAAAGGGGATGCTGATGCGGCGATGGCCTCTTTTAAAAAGGTAATCGAACAGCATGCCACAAGCAATGAAGCTGCACAGGCGCTTCGTTCTATCGAAAATATCTACCTCGACCAAGGAGATCCCTCGGGTTACATTCACTACGCAACCCATGCCGATCTAAGGGAATTGAGTCCCGCAGAACAGGATAATTTGATTTTTCAGACAGCCCACTCGCTGTTTGCCAGGGGGCAATATGGACCGGCTGTGGAAGCTGTCAACGCATACTTTGATAAATTTCCAAAAGCCATACACGAAAAACACGCACGGTATATCCGGGGGGTGAGTTTGTATCATACCGGTCATCCTCGAGAAGCCTTGCATGACCTTAACCTGATCCTGAATGACTGGACAAGCCAATACACCGAGAATACCTTGCTGACGGCAGCGGCGTTGTATATGGACTTGGAGGAATACAATGAAGCGATCGTGCACCTCAAAAAACTCGAGATAACTTCAGAGCTTGATGAAAACTATGGCTATGCGGTAACCAACCTGATGAAATGTTACCTCATGATAGGAGACTTGGATCAAGCGGAAAAATATGCCCATCTGATTAAGAATTCTGATCGGTTATCAGAGGAAGACATAGCCAGAACACACCTGTACAGCGCTCAGGCCATGCTATTGGAAGGAGACAAAGCGGCTGCTATAAAAGAGTTGAAACTAGCGGCGTTAAAAAGCCAGACAGCAGTTGGCGCGGAGGCACGATATCGCATCGGACAGCTGCAGTACGAGGATAAGCAGTACGACAAAGCTCGGGAAACAGCTTTTGACCTGGTAAATAATATGGAGGAACAGGACTACTGGGTGGCTAAAAGTTTTATTCTCATTGCGGACACTTATGCCGCCAAGGGCAATAAGTTACAGGCAAGGAGCACGTTGGAAAGTATCATTGAAAATTATGAAGGAGAGGATGATATCATTCCGTCAGCAAAAGAGCGCTTACAGAGATTGAAATAAGGGTGACCTCTCCCCACCAAACCGAGATTCCCTTTCACAAAAACCCGAAAACTAAAAAAACCCGCGATTGCGGGGCTTGATTTCGGCTGGCGGAGAGAGAGGGATTGGCTGCGTGGCGCAATCCCGCGCACGTATCCGCAGCCATCCCAAGCGAGGAAGGCATCCAGCCCAAATAAAGCCATTCGCTACGCTCATCCCTTTTTTCATTTTCTGCCCTTTGTCTGAGCAAGCTCACAAAAGCCCGAAAACGAAAAAACCCCGCGATTGCGGGGCTTGATTTGGGCTGGCGGAGAGAGAGGGATTCGAACCCTCGATACGGTCATCCCGTATACAGACTTTCCAGGTCTGCTCTTTCAACCACTCAGACACCTCTCCATGTGGTGGGATGCAAACTTAGATAATCTTGCGTTGATGTGCAAGACCCAACGCCAATTATCTGGCGTGGCACATGGACGCCGTACCGAAAACCGAAGCTTTTCGCTATTTTTGGAAACCAAATTACGCCATTATGCACATACACCAAGTCGAGCTGACCCTTCGCCAGCACGCGCGCGGATTCCATTTGATTACGGATGAAGTCGAACAGGTTCTAGCTCCCATTCGCGACTGGAAGGCCGGCATGTGCCAGGTGTTCATCCAGCACACCTCCGCATCGCTCACCATCAACGAAAACGCGGACCCGACTGTGCGGGTCGACTTCGAAACCTACATCAACAAGGCCGTGCCCGAGGGCGACCCCGATTATGTGCACGACTACGAAGGTGACGACGATATGCCAGCGCATATCAAATCATCCCTCATGGGTTCATCCGTGCTCGTACCGATTCGCAACGGACACCTGGCGCTGGGAATTTGGCAAGGTATTTATCTTTGCGAGCACCGAAACCGGGGCGGCAACCGTCGTTTGATCATCACGGCATGGGGACAGTAGACTGACACTACCGTGCGCACGCCCGATGAACTTTTTCCTTTACACCTTATGTATGTCCAATGAAACATTTCATTACCCTTCTCTTTTTTGGCAAGCTGCTGTTCGCATTCAGCGCACACGCCGAATCCGTCCCGCGATTCACGTCCAACGCCACGCTGGATCCGGAAGGTCAGGTTGTCGTCTTTAGCTTTGAAGGCGATCTGTGGCGCGTACCTGTCGAAGGAGGCGCGGCCTACCGCCTTACGGCGCTGCCCGGCGAGGAAATAAATCCCCGCATCTCGCCCGACGGAAAGTGGCTGGCCTTCTCGTCCAACCAATACGGCAACCAAGACGTATTCGTGATGCCGATGGATGGTGGCAGCATCCGACAGCTCACCCATCACGACGCTAGCGACGAGGTGGACGGCTGGAGTTGGGATAGCCAAACGATCTATTTCACGTCCGGACGATATAACCGCTTTGGCAGCTATGCAGTCAGCATCCGCGGCGGCACGGCCCGGCAATTGTTCCCGCATTACTTCAACACCACGCACCACGTGGTGGAAATGCCCGATGGGGCCCTCCTATTCAACGACACTTGGGAAAGCTATACGGCTGCTGCGCGAAAACGCTACAAGGGCGCCTTCAACCCCGATATCCTTTCCTACAACCCCAAAACAAAATCATTCGTCCGGCTGACGGATTACGAGGGCAAGGACTTCTGGCCAAGCGCCGACCGAGACGGAAACATCTTCTTTGTTTCAGATGAAGCCAACGGCGAATACAACCTATACACCTTTATCGAAGGGAAGAAAACGGCACTGACCGCCTTCGACACGTCCATCAAACGCCCCTTTGTTTCCGCCAACGGGAAAAAGGTGGTCTTCGAAAAGGATTACCAGCTCCACGTATACGACATTGCCTCGAAATCGACCCAGCCTATCGCGGTTACCCTCAGCCGGAATGCGGCACTGGACAAGCAGCAAGAGTTTGACGTGAAGGGCAACATTTCCTATTTCGACGTGTCGCCCGATGGGAAAAAGATCGCTTTCGTATCTCGTGGCGAATTGTTCGTCAGCGATATCGAGGGCAAGTTCATCCGGCAAATCCCCTCGTCCGGAGAGCGGGTTTCGGAGGCGAAGTGGCTCGATGACAACAAGACCTTGTTATTCAACCAAACGTACCAAGGGTACCTCAATTGGTACACCGTTCCTGCCGACGGAAGCGGCGCGGCGACGCAACTAACACGCGATGCGCAGTCTAACCGCGACATCGCCTTCGACACATCACGCAGCAAAGGGGTCTTCTTAAGCGGGCGCGACGAAGTGAAACTGATCGACCTTAAAACCAGGCAGATCAAAACTATCGTGCACGACGAAATCTGGGCCTTCCAAAACGCAGCGCCTTCCTTCTCCCCTAACGGCGAATACGTCCTGTTCACGGCATACCGTAATTTTGAACAGGATATCTTCGTCCACCACCTCGTCAGCGGCAACACCCTCAACCTGACGAATACGGGCGTATCCGAAACTTCTCCCTCGTGGTCTCCAGACGGCAAGTACCTTTATTTTGTGAGCAACCGGACAAAGCCCGCGTATCCCTTTGGCATGCAGGACGGCAGCGTGTTTCGGATGGCCTTGGACAACTATGACGAACCCTATCGTTCGGAAAAATTCGAAGCACTATTTGAAGGCCAGGCGGACGGCACGACCGAAAAAAGCGAAAAAGATGATTCCGACACAACCAAAAACAATCAGGACGGCAGCGTTCCGATCAGTATCAACGTCGATGGCTTGCCCGATCGCATTACGCGGGTCAGCCCCGCGTTCGGCACGCAATTCGGTACGACGGTCGTGAAAAAAGGCGACAAAACGTATGTTTTCTACCGCTCCAACCACGAAGGTGGCCGCTTTGCACTGTACCGCACGATCCTCGAACCGTTTGAGACCAACAAAACCGAAAAGGTATCGGACGGAAACGTAGGGATGATCGTCCACGCGGGCGACAAGTACTTCCTACTCGCCGACGGCAATATTAGCACATATAATATCGACCAGAACAAAACCGACGGCATTTCGATGGCTCATAAATTTGCCCGCAACCTCGAAAGCGAATTCCGGCAGATGTTCTACGAAACCTGGGCAGGCATCGAGGAGAACTTTTACGACGGCGAATTTCATGGGCTGGATTGGGCAAAAATCCGCGACCGCTATGCGGCCTATCTACCCTATCTTAACAACCGCAATGATCTGCGCATACTCCTCAACGATATGCTCGGCGAGCTCAATTCGTCCCACCTCGGCTTTACCAGCTCGGGACCCGAAGAGCGCAAGCACCTCTCCTACACCACCAACGAAACGGGCATCATCTTTCGTGCCGACAATCCGTACCAAGTTGCTCGTTTGGCCAATAAAAGCAACGCGACACGTAAGGAGGTGGACATCCTTCCGGGCGATATCCTGATTGCCGTAGGCGGTCAAAAAGTAGATCCAGCACGCGACCGCGACTACTACTTTACGCGGCCGTCATTGGCCGAAGAACTGGTATTGACATTTAACCGCGATGGACAGGAAATTAAGACGACGGTGCGCCCACAGTCGGCGGGTAGCCTGCGCGACAACCTATACGACGAATGGATCTACGACAACCGCAAGCGCGTGGATTCGCTTAGCGGAAACCGCATCGCCTATTCGCACATGAAAAACATGGGATCTGGGGAATTGGAGCGGTTCCTGCTCGACATGGTTGCTTATGAGAACAGAAAGGAGGCAATCATACTCGACCTTCGTTATAATACGGGCGGAAACGTGCACGACGAGGTGCTCCGTTTTCTCTCGCAGCGGCCCTATTTGCAATGGAAGTACCGAGGCGGCCAGCTGACCACCCAAAGTAATTTCGGGCCTGCAGCCAAACCTATCGTACTCCTGATCAATGAGCAATCGCTCAGTGACGCGGAGATGACGGCCGCAGGATTCAAGCAACTCGGCTTAGGAAAAGTTATCGGAACGGAAACCTACCGCTGGATAATTTTCACCTCCGGCAAGGGGTTGGTAGACGGGTCGTTCTTCCGGATCCCGGCCTGGGGCTGTTACACCTTGGCCGGCCAAAACCTGGAGATGACCGGCGTGGCGCCCGACATCCATGTAGCCAACACGTTCTTGGATCGGGTGGAAAACCGCGACCCCCAATTGGAGCGCGCGGTAGACGAAATCTTGCAGGAGTTATAAGCAAAAATAAATGCCTGAAGCCTGCTGGCTTTTGGCGAGCCTCAGGCATTTATCCATGATGGCGGCCTCTAGGAAGCACTCAATACCTTAACTCCATTTTTCTCCAATGCGTTTTTAATCGCTTCCAGATTTCCGTTGTAAACCTCCTGATAGGTTTCCTTCGGGGTCCACGCCCGTATGGCCAGCTTCGCGAGGGCCTCGGTCGCTTCGGCTAGGCGTACTTCGGGCCGAGGCGTATTCAATACCCGGTAATCCGCCGCCAAGGCCTCGCCAATCACTTGACGAACGTGGCTAAGATCCACCTCGGCAGGCACCTGTACCTGATACGTAATCCGTCGCCTCGTTATACTGGAATAGTTGGTGATCACCGTGTTGGCTAGCGGTCCGTTTGGAGCAAACACGGCGATGCCGTCCTCGGTACGCATCGTGGTGTATAGGATGTCGATTTTCTCCACCACACCGGCCGCGCCAGCCGCGGTCTCGACGTAGTCGCCAATCCGGAAAGGCTTAAAAAGCAAGATCAGCACGCCGCCTGCGAAATTAGACAAGCTGCCCTGCAGGGCAAGGCCTACGGATAAGCTGGCAGCGCCCATCACCGCGATAAACGATGTGGTCTTGATACCCACGGTTGAGGCTACCGTCAAGAACAGGAGGATATACAAGGATATCTTGATGACGCTGAGCAGGAAATCGCGGAGCGATAAGTCGACATTCCGGCGTACGAACCGCCGCCGAACCAGCTTAAGCAAAAGCCTGATCAGCCATGTTCCCACGACCAGAACCACGATGCCTAGCACGATACTGGGAATCCGCTGGAGGATCGCGTCGGCTAGATGTTCGAGTGCACGTTCTATTTTATCCATAATTCTCCGGTTACAGGCTATTTGACATCCTTCAACAGTTCTTCGATGGCTTTCTCCAATTGTTGGTCGCGCCCGGCAGTGATAGCCTCGGGCGTATTCTTGACTTGGAACATGGGCGCGGTTTCATTATTCTCCAGCCATTCCCCTGCTTTGTTTTTCACGCTTACGGGCACCGCACCCCAGCGCACGCCATTGGGTAGCACCTCCCAGCCTGCAAAGCTGCAAGTGCCCGGTACAGGCATCCCCACCGTTTTGCCAATATTCAGGTCGGTGTACCCGCAGGCAAAGCAATGGCCATCGCTGTAGTTCGCTTCATTAAACATCGCCAGCGTGGGCTTTGTCCAGCGAAAGGTCGGCTCATGACCCACGGACCGGTCCTCCACGGCGTAGTCGAGGAATTGCTCGCCGGTAAAGAACATCGCCAAATCAGCAACCAAATCACCGCCTCCATTGAATCGGGTATCCACGATTACGCCTTTTCGGTCCGCGTATTTACCCATCATTTCATCATATATATTCCGGTATTGCCCATCGCTCATACCGGAAATATGCACGTAGCCAAGTTGTCCGTGGCTGAGGCTGTCGACCTGGGCCTGGTTTTGCCGCACCCAGCGCTTATACAGCAGTCGCCCTTCTTCGGCAAGCGACACGGGCTTAACGGTATAGAACTCATTTTTTCCCGTGGCAGGGTCCGACACTTCCAGCAGCGTGAATTTGTTCGCCTTGCGATTGAGGTAGTATGCCACATCCCGGTCATTAGCGATCGTATCCCCATCGATGCTTAGGATCACCATTCCCGCTTTGATATGAATATTCGATCGGTCCAACGGCCCCTCCTTGATGACCTCGGCGATACGGATACCGGGGTCATTATGGCTATAATCCATAAAGATACCCAAGGATGCCGTCTCGTCGGCGTTGGGCACGCTTGAGCTGTATCGGGCGCCAGCATGGGATACGTTCAGTTCGCCCAGCAATTCGGAGAGCATCTCCGCAAATTCGTAGTTATTGCCGATGTGCGGGACATACTTCGCATACCATTCGCGCAAGGCGATCCAGTCCGCACCGTGCATGTCCGAAGTGTAGAACATTTTCCGGGTACGCAGCCACACATGATCGAATGCATGTCGGTATGCCGCTTCGGTATCCACGAACACCTCCCCTTGTACGCTGATGGGTTCGCTTTTATTGCTGTCCGGGTTGATTTTCGTGATGCGTCCTCCACTAAGCAGGTATAGGTTTTTCATGTCCTTGTCCCACAGAAGCCGCCCGCCGGATGCATCCAGCACAATTTCCATCTTGGTCTCCTTGGTCCGGAGATTGGTGCTCCACAGGTTGTTCCCTTTCTCGAACCGGGCCAGGTAGAACAGTTTCTCTCCGTCTTTGGAGAGGGCGGCATCGCTCAGGCTCGAGGAATGGATGGTCAGCCGGGCGCGGCGCTCGTGCATGCCGTCCCAGTCGATGGCTATGGGCGCTTGCGTTTTAGCCTGGCTGGAATCCGGATCGTTAGCTTCCTCCTTCTTGTTGGATTTGTCCACCTCCTTCAGCAATTCGAAGTCGTCCTTATCCAAATTAAAGCGTTCCCAGCCCTCGCGCGTCAGGAACAGGGTGTATACGTCCGATTGCGAGCCACCGCTCGTCGCATGCGATTTCATGCCGTCACGGTTGCTGAACCACAGCACCTGCTTGCCCCCGTTTGCCCATTTTGGCGTCCGGTCGCTGTATCCGCTACGCGTTAAATTGACCATCGCGCGTTCGCCCCCGGCGTCCAACAGGACGACCTCGGCATTCGACATGGTGGGGCGATAGGTTGCCAGCAGCCACTTGCTGTCTGGGCTCCATGAAAAGTATTGGTCGCCATCCTGCATATGGAAGAGCTGCTCGGGCGTCAAGAGAGTGACGGTGTCCTTTCTCTCCAGATCCAGCACCTTTAACGTTCGCCGGTTTTCTACGAATGCCAGCTTCTTGCCGTCCGGAGATAGGCTGGGTTGGTAGTTGTCATGGGCGTTGCTCACCAGCGGAGTCTCATCGATGACGGTGGCCGCATAAAAAAACGGTTCGCTGTCGCGGCGCCGCTTGGCCTGGAAGATCTGCCAACGCCCATCGCGTTCGCTGGCGTATACGATGGACTTTCCGTCCGGAGCAAACTCCACAAACCGCTCTTGCTCAGCCGTGCTGGTGATTCGTTTGGTTAGCTTGCCTTCCACCGACGTTACGAACACCTCACCTCGTGCTATAAACACAATTTCCTTGCCATCCGGCGAAATGGACATCTCGCTCACGTCATTCCCGATGGGGACATGCCGCTGCGTATTGGCAGCTTCTTGCGTGCGTATCGTTACTGCCAACTTTTGTGGCTCGCCACCCTCACGAAACGTGTACAGCTCCCCGTCGTACGAAAAGCTCATCAGGCCGTTTTCTGCCCGGCTCAGGAAGCGCACCGGGTGGGTGTGCAGACGGGTAAGCTGCATGCTGGCGCCCGGATGGGCCAAGTCCATCTTGTGAATATTGAACGTACCGCTTTCCTCGCTCAGGTAATAGATGCTCTGGTCGTTTTCCCCGAACACGGGGTTTCGGTTTTCGCCATAAAATCGGGTAAGCTGCGTATGTGAGCCGTTCGCTTTGTCATATAGCCAAATGTCGCGCGTGATGGCCGACTGGTGGTATTTGCGCCATTCGTTTTCGCCGCCTTTTTTATCATGGTAGACCAATCGTTGGCCATCCCTACTTTCCTGCACGTACTCGGCAGGCACCGTCGCCACCATCTCGACCCGTCCGCCCTCGACGGGAACACGGTATAGCTCAGGTTGCGAACCGGTGGGGTATTGCCGGTGGCTGACCAGATCCTGGCGATGGGCGCCGAAAATGACTGCGGAATTCGTAGCATCAAATGCATACGGCAACTCGTCGTTGGAATGATAGGTAAGCCGGCGGGCCGTCCCACCCGCAGCCAGCATGGTGAATACGTCGAAATTACCAAATCTGTCGGAAGCGAAGGCAATGGTACTACCGTCCTTGCTCCATACCGGCATAAAATCATGTGCCTCGTGGAAGGTGAGTTGTTGGGCTTCCCCGCCTTCGGATGACACTCGATAGACGTCCCCTTTGTAGGTAAATACGATTGTCGTCCCATCTGGAGATATGGACGGATACCGGATCCATTGCGGGATTACCTGCGACCACGCCAATTGTGCGGTCACCATCAAAAAACCGATCACTGGCAGGCGTATATTCATACTGGAAACAGAAAATTAAAAAACCTCATATAGGCATGCAATATACGTGTTTTTTCCAGTCTGGCCGCCGGCATTTCGGTACGGTTGCCATTTTTCGCACGCCGGTGTTAGGACGCTTGGCAGCGTCCGATCCGTCAGCGTAAACCATGCCGCTGACCTGTCGGAACGGGATTTTTTTTCGCCAAAAAACAAACAAATCTGAAGATTTGCTGTATATTAGTTGGCTAAAACTACAAACCAACACACTATTCATCATGCCAAAAACGAACAGGAGAAAATTTTTGAGGAATACCCTAGGTCTATCTGCCGCCGCGGTGGCCGGTAGCGCGCTAGGGGTCAATCCGCTAAACGCCTTGGTTAGTTGCAGCGGTTCACCCGGCTCATCCAACCCATCTGGCGGCACAGGCGAAATCCTGCAGTTGACCCAGGCGGATTTGCCCTATGCTTTTGACGCCTTGGAGCCGCACATCGATGCGCGCACCATGGAAATCCACTATTCCCGTCACCATAAGGCGTATGTGGATAACGCCAACGGCATACTGGAAAGCGAAAGCATATCCTACGAATCGCCCGAAGCGTTGCTGGCGAATATCTCGCAATACGCCGACGGCCTGCGCAACAATGCCGGCGGAGCGTGGAACCACAGCTTTTTCTGGAAGTCCCTGCGTCCGGGCAGCGAAGGCAATGCTCCCTCGGGTGCCTTGGCAGACGCCATCAACGGCACATTTGGATCGTTCGATGAATTTAAGGCGCAGTTCAAAGCCGCGGGCTTAGGCCAGTTCGGGTCGGGCTGGGCGTGGCTGGTCAAAGACGGCGACACCCTGAGCATAGGCGGAACCCCGAACCAAGACAACCCATTAATGGATCTTTCCGAACTCAAAGGCAAGCCGCTCTTGGGTATCGACGTTTGGGAGCATGCCTATTACCTCAAGTACCAAAACCAACGCGGCAATTACATCGATAGTTTTTGGAATATCGTCAACTGGGATTTTGTAGCCGAACAATTCGCCTAGGTCGCAGAATAGCCCCGTCAAGATAAGGAG
>Ga0079224_100014565_pt1 | contig 10982 bp, 8 predicted proteins | sample Stecom2015_FD_80414 | JGI IMG/M metagenome (GOLD analysis project Ga0079224, IMG submission 80414) | Agricultural soil microbial communities from Utah to study Nitrogen management - Steer compost 2015 | ecosystem: Environmental > Terrestrial > Soil > Agricultural land | place: USA: Utah...
CACCCCGGCCGAGCGCGTCCCCCTCTTCCGCCTCTACCACCTCTGACCGACCCGGACCGACTGCTGGCGAGGTGCCACGTGACCCAGTACGCAGATCTCGTCATCACCGAAGCCCCCGTCTTCACCGCCGACGCCGCCCGGAGCTGGACCGACGCGGTGGCCGTACGGGGAGACCGGATCGTCGCGCTCGGCGCGGCGAACGTCAAGGAGCTGATCGGCCCGCGCACCCTCGTGATCCAGGCGCGCGGCGGGATGGTGCTCCCCGGGTTCCAGGACTCCCACATCCACGCGCCGTTCGCCGGCCGCAACCGGCTCCACGTGGACCTCAGCGGCCTGGCCGGCAAGCAGGCCTACCTCGACCACATCGCCCGGTACGCGGCGGCCAACCCCGGCAAGCGGTGGATCATCGGCGGCGGCTGGGCGATGGAGTACTTCCCCGGCGGCACGCCCCGGAAGGAGGACCTCGACGCGATCGTGCCGGACCGGCCGGTCTTCCTCTTCAACCGGGACGTGCACGGCGCGTGGGTCAACTCCGCCGCGCTCGAGATCGGCGGCATCACCAAGGACACCCCGGACCCGGTCGACGGCCGGATCGAGCGGGACCCGCAGACCGGCGAGCCGACCGGCACCCTGCACGAGGGCGCGGCGTACACCTTCTTCGAGCGCTTCGTCCCGCCCCTCAGCCGGGAGCAGTGGGAGGCCGCGATCCTCAACGCGCAGGAGCACCTCCACTCCCTCGGCATCACCGGCTGGCAGGACGCCTGGGTCACCCCGGAGACGCTCGCCGCCTACCGCTCGCTCGACTCCTCGGGCCGGCTCACCGCCCGCGTGGTGGGCGCGCTCTGGTGGGACCGGCACCGCGGCCTGGAGCAGATCACCGGATTCCTCGACCAGCGGGAGCAGGGCACCGCCCGCTTCCGCCCCACCACCGTCAAGATCATGACCGACGGGGTGCTGGAGAACCACACCGGGGCGCTGCTCGAGCCGTACTGCGACGGCTGCGGCGGGCACACCGACAACCGCGGCCTGTTCTACGTGGACCCCGAGGTGCTCAACGCGGCCGTCACCGAGCTGGACCGGCTCGGGTTCCAGGTCCACATGCACGCCATCGGCGACCGGGCCGTCCGCAACGCGCTCAACGCCGTGCAGGCCGCCCGGGAGGCCAACGGCGGCAGCGACAACCGGCACCACATCGCCCACATCCAGCTCATCCAGCCCGAGGACATCCCGCGGTTCCGCGAGCTCGGCGTGATCGCCAACTGCCAGGCGTACTGGGCGCAGATGGAACCGCAGATGGAAGAGCTCACCATCCCCTTCCTCGGCCGGGACAGGGCCGACCTTCAGTACGCGTTCGGCGATCTCCTCCGCTCCGGCGCCACCCTGGCCATGGGCAGCGACTGGCCGGTGACCACCGCCAACCCGCTGGAGGAGATCGAGGTCGCGGTCACCCGGATCGACCCCGAGAACCGCGACAACGCGCCCTTCCTCCCCGAACAGGCGTTGCCGCTCCCGGTCGCGCTGACCGCGTTCACCGCCGGCTCCGCCTACCTCAACCACGACGACGACGCCGGTGTCATCGCGATCGGCAAGCGCGCCGACCTCGTGGTTCTCGACCGCAACCTCTTCGACCCCGCCGCCGGTCCGATCGGCGACGCGCGCGTCGTATGCACCATCGCGTCCGGATCGGTGGTGTACGAGCGCCCGTGAGGAGAGCTCTATGAAAACCCCCCAGCCCACCTCTGGCGGCACCCGCCTGCAACGCGTGCTCGGCCTGCCCTCCCTGGTGCTGTTCGGCCTGGCCTACATGGTGCCGCTCACCGTGTTCACCACGTACGGAATCGTCACCGAGCTGACCGAGGGGCATCTGCCCGGCGCGTACGTGGTCACCCTCATCGCGATGCTGTTCACCGCCTACGGCTACGGGCGGATGGTCCAGGCCCACCCGTACGCCGGGTCGGCCTACACCTACGCGCAGCAGTCCTTCGGCCCGCACGTCGGGTTCATGACCGGCTGGGCCCTCATGCTCGACTACGTCTTCCTGCCGATGATCAACTACCTGGTCATCGGCATCTACCTGCATGAGGCCTTCCCCGCGGTCCCGACGTGGGTGTTCATCCTCGCCGCGATCATCCTGGTCACCGGGCTGAACGTGCTCGGCATCCGGATGGTGAGCCGGATGAACTTCATCCTGATCGCGGTGCAGGCGATCTTCCTCGCGGTGTTCCTCGTGCTCGCCCTCCGCACCGCCGCCGGGCAGCCCGTGCCGTCCCTGACCGCGCCGTTCTTCGACGGGGAGACCGACTTCTCCAAGATCTTCGCCGGCGCGGCCATCCTGTGCCTGTCCTTCCTCGGATTCGACGCGGTCTCCACGCTGTCCGAGGAGACCCACGACCCGCGGCGCCGGGTGCCGCTCGCCATCATGGTCGCCACCCTCGCCGGTGGCGTGATCTACATCGTCGTCTCGTACGTGGGCCACCTGGCCTTCCCGCAGTGGCAGTCGTTCAGCAACGTCGACTCCGCGTCGCTGGACGTGATGCAGCACGTCGGCGGCGGGCTGCTCACCGCGTTCTTCACCGCCGCCTACATCGCCGGGGCGTTCGCCTCGGCCATGGCCTCGCAGGCGAGCGTCTCCCGCATCCTGTACGCCATGGGCCGCGACGGCGTGCTCCCCAAGGGGTTCTTCGGCTACCTGCACCCGCGGTTCCGCAACCCCTCGCGGGCCACCCTCGCGGTCGGCGTGCTCTCCCTGGTCGCCCTGGTCATCAGCCTCGAGCTGGCCTCCACGATGATCAGCTTCGGCGCGCTGGTGGCGTTCTCCTTCGTGAACCTCTCGGTGATCAAGCACTACGTCTGGGACGAGGGCCGGCGCACGGCCTCGGACCTGTTCCGGTACGGCCTGCTCCCGGCCATCGGCTTCCTGCTCTGCCTGTGGCTGTGGACCAGCCTGTCCGGCATGACCTTCGTCGTGGGCCTCTCCTGGGTCGGGGTCGGCTTCATCTACCTGGTCGCGCTGACGCGGATGTTCACCCAGCGCCCGCCGGAGCTGCGGCTGGGTGAGATCGACCTGGAGGACGAGGCGGCGTCCGTCCCGGTGGCGGGATCATGACGGTACGGGTCGCGGTATGCCAGCTCGCCCCCGTGCTCGGCGACCCCGGGGGCAACCTCGACCGGGCGCTGCGCGCGGTCGCGGCGGCGGCCGATCGGGGAGCCCGGATCGTGGTGCTCCCCGAGCTCGTGACCAGCGGGTACGTCTTCGCCGACGAGGCGGAGGCGCGCCGCGCGGCCCAGCCGGCGGACGGGCCGGCCGTCACCGCCCTGGCCCGTGCCGCGCGCGACCGCGGCCTGGTGGTCTGCTTCGGGTTCCCCGAGCTCGACGAGGAGGGACGGCTCCGCAACAGCGCCGTGCTCGCCGACCCGGGCGGCGTCCGGGCGATCTACCGCAAGGTCCACCTGTGGGACCGGGAGAAGGAGATCTTCCTCGCCGGCGACGAGCCGCCCCCGGTGGTGGAGACCGAGCTCGGCCGGATCGGGCTGGTCATCTGCTACGACCTGGAGTTCCCGGAGTGGCTGCGCGTGGCCGCGCTCCGCGGGGCCCGGCTCGTGTGCGCGCCGGTCAACTGGCCGGCCGAGCTCCGGCCGCCGGGTGAGCGCCCGATCGAGATGGTGCGCGTGCAGGCCTCCGCCTCGGTCAACCGGATGTTCCTCGCCATCGCCGACCGCACCGGGACCGAGCGCGGTGTGGAGTGGGTGTCCGGCTCCCTGATCGTCGGGCCCCACGGCTTCCCCCTCGCCATGGCGGACCCGGCCGCGGGCGAGCAGATCCTCGTGGCCGACTGCGACCTGGCCGCGGCGGACGACAAGCGGATCTCCCCGCGCAACGACGTGCTCGCCGACCGGCGGCCCCACCTCTACGGCGAGGTCGCCGGGGTCTAGGCGGGCATGGCCCGCCGTGCCCGTCCGCGCTCGGGCACGGCGAACCTCGCCCATCGGGCGATCAGGTCGCCCCCGGGTCCGTCCCAGGGTGGCTCAGCGAGTCACCGCACGCGGCCCGGCCGAGGTGCCCCCTCGGCCGGGCCGCTCTCGCCGTGCGCGGTCATCCGCCGTCAAGGGCTCGGGGCGACGTGCCGTTTGGAGCGACCCGGCTGGGACGCCGCCACCGGGTCGTGATCGCGGTGGGCGGTCAGCGGGTTCCGTGGCCGCGCTCCGCGGCGGGCCGGGATCGCCCGGCCGTGGGGCGGGAGAGGCCGGATGCTCAGCGGTCGGCACGCCCGTTGGGGGTGAGCAGGCGTTCCGCCCGGGCCACGATCTCCTGCAGGTGGTCGTAGTGGGCGCCGCGCCAGTAGGCCCGGCCGCAGGCGGCGCAACGGGCGAACGTGTCGTACGTGCGGCGGGTGCCCGGCTGGAGCTGCGGCTCGACCTCGTGCTTGTCCACGGGGACGAGCCGGTCGTTGCAGGCCACGCACCGGGTCCACGGGGCGAGCGGCGGGGCGAACCGGGTGAGCACGTCCTCGAGCTGGTCGTCCGGGTCGCTGCCCCGCACGTACGCGCCCAGCCACAGGCTCCTGCGGCGCAGCAGGCCGCGGTCCCGGGTGAGCAGCACCCGGCGCTGGTCGTTGGCGAGCACGATCAGCGTGTCGTCGTCGAGGTCGTTGCCGTACGCGGTGTCCACGCCGAGCAGGCGCAGCCGCCGGGCCAGGGTGCCGAGGTGCACGTCGAGCAGGAACCGGGGCGGATCGACCGGCACGGGCTGAGGCCGCTGGACCGCGCGCACGTGGACCAGGTCACCGGGCCGCGGCCGGTAGTCGGGCCGCACCTCGCGGCCGTCCACCTCCAGGTGCCCGACCTCGGGGAGCGGGATGCCGAGCGACTCGATCACATGCCCGAGCGACGAGGTGCCGTCCACCCGGACGGTCCGCTCGCCATCGCGATCGCCACCCGGCAGGAACAGGCGGAGCTCGTCATCGACCTTGATCCGCACGGCGTCCACCCTTTCAGCATGCCAGCCCACCCCGGCCGGACAGGCCGACATCGTCCGCGGCCGCGCCTCGTGTCCCGGCCGGCCCTCTCCCGGGAGAGCGGCATCAGGCCGACCTCACAACGTCGTCCGGGACCAAGCTGCCTCACGGCATGGTTCGTGGGTGGTTGGGCCGTTTTGCCCGAGCGTGTCTAGCCGTACGCGATGACGGCGGGATGCCGCACGATCGCACGACGGATCTCGTCGCGGTCCGCCGGAAGCGCTGCAGGATAAGACGTTCTCTGATGTGATCGCTAGCGCTCCTGGAACGCAAGCCTGGCACCCAGCAGGATCAGGACCGCGCCCGATATGCGGTTGCGGATCGCCGTGAAGCGCGGCGAACGCAGGAACCAGCCCTTGATGCGGTGCACGAGCCGTACGAGCAGGACCTCATACGCGATGTCGAGCAGCGCCATCGTGACGCCGAGGACCAGGAACTGCGCGAACACCGGCCCGGCCGGATCCACGAACTGCGGCAGGAAGGCGAGGAAGAACAGCGCGACCTTCGGGTTCAGCACACCCGTGATCACCGCCTGGCCGAATGCCGCGCGCGGCGCCGCCGACGTTTGCACGGACGCACCGTCGCTCTCGGGCTTCCGGCGCAGCGCCATGATGCCGAGATAGAACAAATAGGCGGCGCCGACGTACTTCACGATGGAGAACGCGACGGCGGATGTCGCCAGCACGGCGGAGAGGCCGAGGCCGGCGGCCGCCGCGTGCACGAGCGTGCCGACGTTGAGGCCGACCGCGGTGAGCGCGCCGTGCACCGGCCCGCGATCGAGCGTCGTCGCGATCACGAGCGCCTGCGCGGGCCCCGGAACGATGATCAGCGCGGCACTCGCAGCGATGAAGACGAGGTAGGTCGAAAGGTCGATCACTGGGAGATTCTCGCAGAATCCGGCGCCGCGGGGTGCTGGTGGAGGCCGCCGCGAGCATGACCGCAGCCGCTCAGGACCGCGGCCCGCGATCACCGTGTCGAGGTGCCGGGGGGGAAAGCCGATCCACCATGCGCGTGCTCCTCTGCCGCGAAGGCGGTGGACGGTTCGGCCACCCCTCTTGACCGTGACCGGGAGCCGCACGCGGCGGAGACGGTCCGCTGACCCATGGCCACGACGCTGCCATTCCTGATCTTGATTACGGCAGGGGGACCCGATCCTCAGCGGACTTCTGCTCCTTTTCAGGTGAAGAGCCACCCGGGAAGCCTCACCGGAAAGCGGCCTGGAGCGATTCTTGGATTCTGATCGGTCGCCACTGATCTGGATTAAAGATTAATTATCGGAAATCCTGGCAATAGATCGTGATTGAATAGCGATCACGTCGTGATCATTGATGAATGATGACCGTTCGTCGCGCTGAACCGACCGCTCGTCGACGGCGTGATCACGATCGGCGCGCCTCTGCGACCGCTGGCCGAACGTGTCGCTGCAATAGTGCCCCTCGTTTTCTACAGTGCGTGACATATCTCACTGGGAGGTGGCGCGGTGAGCCAGGCGTTAGCCATCATCCTGTTCATCCTCTTTGTCGCGGTAACGCTGCTCATCACCGTTTGGGCGAGCCGGCAAACCAAGGACGCGGGTGACTTCTACGCCGGCGGGCGCTCGTTCTCCGGGATGCAGAACGGTCTGGCGATCAGTGGCGACTACCTGTCGGGCGCCTCATTTCTCGGCATCGCGGGCGTGATCGCCCTATACGGCTATGACGGCTTCCTCTATTCGATCGGCTTCCTGGTGGCCTGGCTGCTGGCGTTGCTGCTCGTGGCCGAGCTGTTCCGCAACTCCGGCAAGTACACCATGGCCGACGTGGTGGCCTTCCGGATGAGCGCGCGTTCGGTCCGCATCGCCGCCGGGGTCTCCACCATCACCGTGTCGATCGTCTACCTGCTCGCGCAGATGGTCGGCGCCGGTGCGCTCGTGTCCATGCTGCTCGGCCTGGACGGCCCGGTCGCCAACGCCGCCATCATCGTCCTGGTCGGCATGCTGATGATCATCTACGTGGCGGGCGGCGGCATGAAGAGCACGACCTGGGTGCAGATCATCAAGGCCGTCCTGCTGATGGTCAGCGCCACGATCGTGACGGTCCTGGTGGCCGCCAAGTTCGGCTTCAACATCTCCGAGCTGCTCCGGCAGGCCGCCGACCAGAGCGGGCAGGGTGAGGCGTTCCTCGAGCCCGGGCTGCGGTACGCGACCGAGGCGGAGGGCCTGGCGGGCAAGCTCGACCTCATCAGCCTCGGCCTGGCGCTGGTCCTGGGCACGGCCGGCCTCCCGCATGTGCTGATGCGCTTCTACACCGTGCCGACCGCGAAGGAGACCCGCAAATCCGTGCTCGTGTCCATCGGCCTCATCGGCACCTTCTACCTGTGCACCCTGATCCTGGGCTTCGGCGCGGCCGCCGTGGTCGGCAGCGAGGAGATCGCCAAGGCGAATCCCGGGGGCAACACGGCGGTCGCTCAGCTCGCGGAACGGCTCGGCGAGATGCTCTTCGGCGAGATCGGGGCGGCCGTCCTGCTGGCCGTCGTCTCCTCCGTGGCCTTCGCCACCATCCTCGCCGTGGTCGCCGGGCTCACCCTCGCCTCCTCCTCGTCCGTCGCGCACGACCTGTACGCGCACGCGGGCAAGCGCGGCCGGATCAACGAGGCGGATGAAGTACGCTTCGCCCGGATCGCCGCGTTCGTCATCGGCGGGGTGTCGATCGTGCTCGGCATCTTCGCGCAGCGGCTCAACGTGGCGTTCCTGGTCTCCCTGGCGTTCGCGATGGCCGCCTCCGCCAACCTTCCCGCGATCCTTTACAGCCTGTTCTGGGAACGTTTCAACGCCGCGGGCGCGATCGCCGCGATCTACGGCGGGCTCGGCTCGTCTGTCCTCCTGGTGTTCTTCTCGCCGGTGGTCTCCGGATCTCCGGGCTCGCTCTTCCCCGATGTCGACTTCCACTGGTTCCCGCTCAGCAATCCGGGCCTGATCTCCATCCCGTTCGGCTTCTTCTGCGGCTGGCTCGGCACGATCCTCAATAGGGAGTACGACCCGCGGAAGTTCGCCGAGATGGAGGTACGGTCGCTCACCGGCGTGGGAGCGGTGCGCGGGGAGCAGTGGTTCGAGGCCCGGCGCACCCGGCCGGTACGGCGTGCCGGCCTCCCCTACTGATCCCTGCCCGTTGCGGTGAGCCGGGCGGGATGCCCCGCGGCCGGAGGGCAGGCAGCGCCCCCGGGTGAAGGCCACCATCGTCACCCGGCGCCGGTACCTGGCCGACGCCGTCTTCACCGTGACGGTCGAAGGGCCCGCGCCGCGCATCGCCGAGCTCGCCGTGGGCGCTGCGGCGGCCGCGCTGGCACCCCTATCTCGGGTGCCGCTCCTGCCGCCCGACGAGCCGCTGCTGCGCGAGGCGAACGGCCCGTCGCCGACCTGCACGAACGGGTCCCCGCCGCCCAGCGGCTCACCGGCGACGAGGAGCCGCTGGCCGACTTCGCCGTGGAAGAAGCGGACGCCGGCGCTGACGCGGTCACCGAGGTGGCCGACGTGCCGGAGAGCATCGACCGGTTCGACCGGCGCCACCGGACGCGGACGGTCAGCATCACCGCCCGCCGGATCCCCCGCGAACTCTTGGCGTACTGGGAGCGCCTCATCGCGTACATGAAGGAGGGCCAGTGACCGCCTGACACGGATCGTTCCCTATCTCCGGCGGCGTACGTTGACCGGGATCTGAGCGACCCGGACCGGCTGCACAAGCGCATCATGAGCCTGGTGCCCGACGGGCTCGGCACCGGCCCGCGGGCACGGGCCGGGGTGCTCTTCCGGGTGGAGGACACCCAGGCGGGAGTGCAGATATTGGTGCAGACCCAGGTGTCGCCCATGCCCGCCCGCCTGCCGGAGGGCTACGGGGAAGTCGCGGTCAAGCGGCTCGACGGCCTGCTCTCCCGGCTGCGCCCCGGAGCGCTCGTGCACTACCGCATCGCCGCCAACCCGTCCAAGCGGCTCGGCCGGCAGGCCGACCCGCGCGCGGGCAAGATCAAGGCCCTGCGGGGCGCGGCGGCCGAGGAGTGGTGGGCGCGCCGGGCCGCGCGATGCGGGCTGTCGGTGCTGACGGTGTCCGCGCAGTCCCAGCGGGATGTGCGCACCGGCTCCGGGATCCGCCACGCAGTCGTCCGCTTCGACGGCATCGCCACGGTGACCGACGCCGACCTGGTCCGGGCGGCCGTGCTCGACGGCATCGGCCGGGGCAAGGCCTACGGCTGCGGCCTCCTCAGCCTCGCCCTGTCCGGATGATCTCGCGCGCCTGCGCCGCGGGCCCGTACGGCGGCGCCGTTCCCGGCTCGGGTGATCGGGATTCGCGGTCCGCGGGCTCGGGATCGGATCGGAAGTGGTATGAAGGATTAGTCGGCCGGAAACCGGCTTCCTCCCCACGCCGGTGGGGGTGAGCCTCCTCCATTGGGCGCTGGAAGACGCGTGCGAAGCTTTCTCCCCACGCATGTGGGGGTGAGGCGCCCCCGTGTCGCCGTGTCGTCCGGTGACACCGCCCATCGGTTCTTGCCCTGCGACGGCATCACCCGGCCGATCACAGCTGACAGGCAACGAAACCTAGAGCTTTACATAGTCCAAAATGTCGGAATCTTTGAAAGTGGTCAGAAACCGCGGCCGCGCGACATGAAAGCGCAGGTCGCGGAGAGTGCTCCCCGCGCACGCGGGGATGATCCCCTGTCAGATCAAATTAGGGCCGCCAGAGATGAGTGCTCCCCGCGCACGCGGGGATGATCCCCCCTTCGGCATGGTCGCCTTAACCGCTGTGAAGTGCTCCCCGCGCACGCGGGGATGATCCCATCTACGTGGACAAGGTGAGCGGTGCGAAGTCGTGCTCCCCGCGCACGCGGGGATGATCCCCAGCCGAGCAGGCCACCCCAGATCGGCACCTCGTGCTCCCCGCGCACGCGGGGATGATCCCCGCCGACTATTGGAAGGCGAATCCATAACCGAGTGCTCCCCGCGCACGCGGGGATGATCCCGTGCCCGTGGGCTTCACAAGATTGTCACGGATGTGCTCCCCGCGCACGCGGGGATGATCCCCGTAGATCCCGAATTCGTACCCGAAGACGGTTGTGCTCCCCGCGCACGCGGGGATGATCCCGCCGTCGAGGCGCAGGTGCACCGATGCGGCGTGTGCTCCCCGCGCACGCGGGGATGATCCCCCGGGCCTTCTCAGCACTGCGCAGGATGCCCTGTGCTCCCCGCGCACGCGGGGATGATCCCTCGTCGCGGGTGCTGGTCAGCTCGGCGGTAAGGTGCTCCCCGCGCACGCGGGGATGATCCCTTCGCCATTTCTCCTCCCGCACCGGGGAAGCAGTGCTCCCCGCGCACGCGGGGATGATCCCTTCCGGCCGATGAGCGGTCGTCGTCACGGGAAGTGCTCCCCGCGCACGCGGGGATGATCCCCTGATTCCGCTCAAAGTTCGAGCCGGAGCGGTGTGCTCCCCGCGCACGCGGGGATGATCCCACCAAACGCCCCACGGGGCTCGCCGCGGCGATGTGCTCCCCGCGCACGCGGGGATGATCCCACGCACGCCCCGGGGACATCACCATCGACTTCGTGCTCCCCGCGCACGCGGGGATGATCCACCTGAGGAACTTCGATAACGCAGGGGTGTCCGAGTGCTCCCCGCGCACGCGGGGATGATCCCCCCGCAACGCCATCGCCCGCCAACACGGCGTCGTGCTCCCCGCGCACGCGGGGATGATCCCGGCGGTTCGTGTACGGCCGGACCCCGGAGGAGGTGCTCCCCGCGCACGCGGGGATGATCCCCTCCCGCTCGAGAAGCTGGCGAAGCTCGACGAGTGCTCCCCGCGCACGCGGGGATGATCCCCGAACGCCGATGTAGACCTCTGGACGCTGGGGGTGCTCCCCGCGCACGCGGGGATGATCCCTACCAGCTCAGCTACACCTACCAGTCCGGCGGCGTGCTCCCCGCGCACGCGGGGATGATCCC
>Ga0079224_100014566_pt1 | contig 10982 bp, 12 predicted proteins | sample Stecom2015_FD_80414 | JGI IMG/M metagenome (GOLD analysis project Ga0079224, IMG submission 80414) | Agricultural soil microbial communities from Utah to study Nitrogen management - Steer compost 2015 | ecosystem: Environmental > Terrestrial > Soil > Agricultural land | place: USA: Utah...
CGAGGTGCTCTTGCATGTGAGCCTTGGGGGTTGGTGTTGCGGTTGTTTGAGTGGTCGCTGGGGCCGATTCGCTCGCCTCTGATTCCTCGGCGGGCCGGGGTGTTGTCGTTTGGTCGCTCTTGTCCTTTTCGCAACCAGTGCCGACGAGAACGGACACAGAAAGCAGAGGAACGAAGGCAACGAGGAGTCGTGGATTATTCATGACGTGATTCCGTTTGCTGGCTTTGGTTTGGGGCGATGAACGTGACGATCGGTCACTTTCGCTCGATGTTGATGCGACGACTTATGGGCGAATGCGTCTCCGCCTTGGGCACGCGGACAATGAGCACGCCTTTTTCGAACGTGGCCTCGATGCCGTCGAGTGCGACGTTGCGAGGCAGGGGCACGACACGATTGAAATATCCGTACGCGCGTTCGGTGCGGTAACATCCATCTTCTTCAGCGCTCGCGTCCGAGCGCTTTTCACCCTTGATGGTCAGGGCTCCTTCACCAACCAACAGCTCGATGTCCTTGTCCTCCATTCCAGGCAACTCGGCGGTCACGCGCAGTGCTTTGCCTTCGTCGATGACGTCCACGTTTGGTTGGAACGCGCTGGGGCTGAAGTCGCCAAACCAGCGGTTGTCTGGCAGCAAGTTTGCTGACGCGCTCGGTGTGACCAGGAAAGGATCACGCAAAGACTGCAGCATCAATTGCTGCATCGCGTCGTAAGGGGTCAAGGCGCTCTGCGGCGTGCTCGTCTTGGGGACAGGCAGCTTCTTATCTTCGCTTTTTTTGCGGTTGAACTTGAACGGGTTCCACTTGCTGAGGTTCATGGTTTCCTCCTCCTACTGGTGGGGAAAGCAGAAGGCGTACCAACTCGAAAGGCTGTGTCGTGGGTTGAGGCTGCTCGAAGAGTCTGGCAGGTCTTGCGTTTGATAGAGCTCGGGGCGATAAAACTGCGCTAGTCTGTGGCTCCGACTTTTTCACCTTCACCTTCGGCTGGGCAAGATCTGATGCGTCATGTGTCTTGATCCATGAGCGAGTGGGCGCTGCCCTCAACTAAACGCAGCGAGGGCGCCCAAAGCGCCCAGGCCCAGAGCGAAAAAGCAGAACTGAGTGACAGCTCGTTTTGCTCCCTTCGCTCGCACGATTTCGGGTACTAGATCGACTGCGGCGATGTAGAGGAAATTGCCCGCGGCGAACGGAAGAAGCCAATCGATCTGGATGTGGGCGGAGGCAGCAAAGGTGACGAGTCCGCCGATCGGAAAGGTGAGTGCTGAAAGAGCGTTAAAGAACAGCGCGTCGCGCGGGCTCCAGCCCCCGTGCACCAAGACGCCAAAGTCGCCGAGCTCTTGGGGGATCTCGTGCGCTGCGGCCACGACCCAGGCGACGACACCCAGATGGATGTCGCTCATGAAGGTTGCACCAACCGCGAGGCCTCCGATAAAGTTATGCAGTGTATCGGCGAACAGAACGAGGTAAGTCGGGACCTGTTTGTGTCCGGAAGTGACGCGGTGACAATGATGCCAATGCAGAAATTGCTCGAGCACGTAGAAAACGATGAACCCAAGCACCAGCGACACATAGACCTGCAACGTGTTGCCCATTCGGTCGACGGCTGCGGGTAGCATGTGGAAGAGGGCGCCTCCGAGGAGCGAGCCGGCGGCGAGAGCAACCAAGGGCAGGAGCCACCTTCGAAGCCGTCGCTCATTGACGTAAAGGGTCAGTAGGCCAACGAGCGCTACGGCGCTCATTGCCAAACCGCTGCCCAGAATCCAGAGAAATGCCATTGTTCGGTTCATGAGTTGCAGTCAGCAAACCGTGTAGATGGCTTATCGGACCTAACGGCGGGCTCTAGGCGTTGTGGCGGCGAACATGGTCAGGTTGCATATCATGTGAAAGGTCTCTGCGACGCCGGGGTTGATAGTGCGAGACCCAATCACTCAAGATGGCCAAGGCTTCGTCTCGGCGGATTCCCAAACGCTGCTGCAAGTGATCGACGAAATCGCTTGTCGGTTCGCTGTCTATCGTCTCCCGTGAACTAACCATGGTACGAAACTCCTTTTTCCAGCTTTCGGCTTCAAAGGGGATTGAAGCAATTCGTGTGCCGCTTTGGGTGCGTCCCGCTTCCGTCAATCGCTCTTCGCTCACGGCAAGACCGGCGTTCTGGCTGGCCTCGGACGCACATCCTGCGTTTTCGGGAAAAACGGGGGACAGCCAGCGAAGCGGTTTGTCCGCCGCCGAGCCGAGGCATAACTGAGTCAACCTCCCTCATTATTCCCTTCGTCGGACCCATCGTTCGTGTCGGTCTCAGGCGGGTCAATACAGAACCATTGTACCGCGAGGGTCGCTACACCCAGGATTATCGCGACTCCTGCGACCAGGTGCTCCGTCATGATGAACAAGAACCCCGCGGCAAGGAAAAGTGCAATCGTCAGCGTCATGAGTTTCCAATGTCGCTCATTGGAGCGGCGCAATTTCAGTGGCATCGTCTTCAATCCTCCAATCCTTGGTCTAGCAACGGGCGTGCCAGTGCGATCAGCAGAAATGTGGACGTCACTCTCGAAACGATCTCGACGAAGAGGAACTCCCACGGGCCCTCTTGAACAAAGGGCTACTCGCGCGAGGCGTTTGCGCGAGACAGCGCTTCGTCAGCTGGCGTCGGCCTTTTTGTTCAGTGCGCATTTCGGCGACGCTGCTACTTAGGCGATGCTAATAGAACCATCCAGGTAAACGTCCTGAATGACGTTCAAGAGTTCGACGCCCTGCGCCATGGGCCGTTGGAACGCCTTGCGACCCGAGATGAGCCCCACCCCTCCAGCTCGCTTGTTGATCACGGCGGTGCGGGCAGCCGCCTCAAGATCGCCCGCACCTTTCGAGGCTCCTCCGGAGTTCAGCATTGGAACGCGTCCGGCGTAGCAGTTTACAACCTGGTAGCGCACAAGATCGATGGGGTGGGCACCCTGCCCGTCGCTGCTCGCCTGCGACAAGACGGTGTACATCCTCTCATCAAACTTGCCGTAGCTGCCCTCCTTGTTGAGCGCCAAATACCCTCCGGTGTGTGTCGCCATCTTCTGCTTGATGATGTCGGCCTGAATGGTGGCACCCAGATGGTTCGCCTGACCGGTGAGGTCGGCGGACGTGTGGTGATCTTTCTCCTTCTTGAAGGCGCTGTTGCGCAAATAACACCAAAGGACTGTCACCAACCCCAAGCGATGCGCCTCTTCAAATTGCTCCGCTACGATGTCGAGCTGCCGCCGTGAATCGTCACTGCCAAAATAGATTGTCGCTCCCACGGCCACGGCCCCAAGATCGAAGCACTGCCTGACCGACGCGAAACGATCTTGACGATGGACGTTGGGGTAGCTGAGCAATTCATTGTGATTCATCTTGACGAGGAAGGGGATCTTGTGAGCCCACTTGCGGCTACATGCCCCCAAGACTCCTAAAGTAGACGCAACAGCATTGCACCCTCCCTCATAAGCCAGCTCAATGATCTTCTCCGGATCAAAATAGGCTGGATTCGGTGAAAAGCTTGCTCCGGCAGAATGCTCGATGCCTTGATCCACCGGCAGGATCGACAGGTACCCTGTCTTCGCCAAGCGACCCGAATTGAAAATCAACTGCAGGTTTCGCAGTACCGCGGTGGGTCGATCAGACGCTTGAAGAACCCGATCGACGAAATCAGGGCCCGGAAGGTGAAGCGAGGAAGCCAACACACCTTTGCACGAATGCGACAGGAGGCTTTCGGCTTCCTCACCCAATAGTTGTTCGAGAGAACTCATGACTCAACTCCATTTCTTCAAATTAGCTTTGTTTAGATTCTGCTTGTTCCGATGGGCCTTGTTCAAATTCGTCACTCAGCAGGCCTAATTCCAGTACGCTTGTGCAAGTCGCGTGCCTACGGTGCGATTTTCAAATTTGGCCTCGAACCCGCTCCTCAAGAGAACAGCTTCGGAATTGATTGCGTTTCTCTCCCCCGACCGCGCAACCGCTGCAAAATAGGAACCCAGCTTGACCCAAAGCCACGTGCGCGCAACGAAAAGGCGAGAAGACCATGACAGACGCACCCATGCGGGCTAGGCAGAGGTGTGGCTCCCTGAGCCAAACACTGCCATCTTTGACCCGGTGGTCACTCCTGACGCTTTTACTTTTGGGTCCATGCGCGTGCGATAAAAAGCAGCCCGCCGACACCAACGATAGTTCGCAACAAGGATCGGGTGGGGCGCCGCCGATGTCCTCCTCTGTCATTCAGCCCGGCGCGCGCGACCCCGAGGAGGCAACGCTCCTAGCGCAGGTTCTCGCCGCACCCGGGATGCCAGGAGCGCCAGAATTCGAGCAGCACCGAGCAACTGTCCTGGTTCGCTCCAAGGGCGAGCCCGTCGTGTTCGAGAGAACACTACAAAAAGAGCCGGGCAGAGGCTCAGCTCAGCACTATGCTCAGCAATTATTCAAGACTGCCTACTCGTGGGATGTACTGGAGCGTCTCCTCCCCACCTTGGCAAGGAGTCCCGAGACGGCGCGCGCCGTGTTGCTGCGCGAGGGGTATCTCTATGCCGAAGATCCCGGACTGGCCTATGCACTCATCAGCCAGGTAGCCATTCAACACCTCTTTCGCGAGGAGCGAGTGTGGATCCATCGCGGGGAAAATGTCGTTCATGCGGAGCGACGGAAGGGTCGCTATTACTATGTGGATGGGCTTCATGTTGGAAAGTCAGCTAAGCTGCTCTTGCTCGATCGTGTGGGTGTGGGTGAGGTGCCCGAGCCGCTTCATCTCGACGTGCGCTCTCTTCGCTATCGAACTTTCTTCGACGAGCTAAAGGTACGCCGCATCACGTCTGACTATGTCGTGGCCGCGCTCCGCTTTGATGACTTGTGGGTAACCACGTTGCTGAAGCGCAGCGGCGCCCGTCTGGACGTTGCCGCGCAAGAGGTTCCCGACGGCGCGCAAGATCGCCTGCAGCGGCTCAAGGCAGATGCAGAAAGGCGCTTCCGCGCGATCTCGGTCCTTCAAAGAGTCATCCTTGAGCAAGTGGATGAAGGTCTCCCCTTCGATGAGCCTCTCACGGAGATAGGCCAGCAAGATGGTCGGCTCCGTCCAGCGTGGGTTCAGGTCTACCTGCAGGGACGGGATAGTTTTCGGTTTCAAGGGGACCGCTATCCTGTCTTCGACGGGCAGGGACGACCACTCACGCCACAGGTTTGTGCGGATTTCTTGCTCGACACCTTCGAGCGCATGAGCGGAACCCGCTGGCGCCCCCAGGGCGAACCTCCGGAGCAAATTGTCGGGCACCTCAACCTGGAAAGCGAACGGGGACAGCTGCGGCGCACGGTGGACTTGGTGAAGTTCTTCGAGCGCCATCCCAATTGGTTTTCTGTGCGTACCATCCCGCCCGCAGAGCAGATATTTATGGGGGAAAAGTCGCGGTTTTTTCAGTGGGTCGTCGCCCACGCCCGCGATTTTGCACCGGGGGATCTCGTGCTCATTCGCGGCAAGACGCCCTGGGACGAGAAGGAGGAACACACTCACTCGTTCTTTGTTCTCGACACAGATCCGATCACCGGGGTCCCTCTAGCTATCGCCGGAAATGCTTGGCGTCCCAGCATTTGGTCTCTGGAAACTGAGGCGCGGCGCACGCCCCTCCGCAGCATCCGCCATCTCGTCCGCCCTCAATTGACCTGGCTGGAGCAGGTCGTCGATCCGGAACTCAAAAAGCGGTCTGTTCCCCCTCCGTTGGCCGTTGAGGGGTCGAATCGACCCGGATGGTAGCTTCACTCGGCCGCAATTCGTTGCCCGTTTGGTGGCTTCTGAGCACTGATCGCCGAGACAGCGTCGGTGAACGCGAGGCACGCGGGGATGTGCTTCGTATGATATCCAGCGATCTTCTGTGCCACGTCGGCAACCGAAATGAGACCCACCAACTTGCCCGCCTCGGTGACTGGCAGTCTGCGGACTTGCTTTTCCGCCATGACTCGCACAGCGTGCCCGAGCGAATCGCCAGCGGTGCACGAATGGACCTCTTTCGACATGACGCTGCCTGCGGTCATGGCTCCCAACGTTGTACCACGCGTATAGGCAGCCATGCACAGATCGCGGTCCGTGATCATTCCTATGAGAGATCCGCCGGAGCTGACAACCGGCACCACCCCGCAGTCCACTTCCCACATGATCTGAGCGACGCGATTCAGTGAGTCTTCTGGAGAGCAGGGCACTGGAGTCTTCATCAGCTTTCGCACAGGAGTCCCGAGCTCAAATACTCCGTCGATTTCACTTAAGAAGACTTTGACCCCGTCAGTCAGTTCACGAAAGCGCGCTTCCGTGCTGGTCGCGATCTTTTCTCCATCGCGTTCGACGGAGGCTTGAATTGCATTCAGCTCCGTTTCAATCTCATCCCAACGTTTCTTAGCGTCAAGTGAGAACAAGTGCGCCTGAACGCGCAGATGATCGCCGGTCGCCCTCAGCGCATCAATGAACCCCTTCGAAGATTGGTTGGATTTCTGCTTCGACATAAAATTTCTCTCTTTCACCAAAGCCCTAAGCAAATTCCGGACCGACTTAGGCGACGAGGGTATTCGTGGTCATTTGGATCGTCTCTCATCGGCGACTCACCTTGGCACGATGTGTGCGACGACCTCCCCGTGCGACCCTGGTTTCCACTCTTATCGGTGCTTGCCATCACGGCACTGGCGCAGCCACTCTCCGCTCAGTGCGCGTCGAATGCGTCATCCTGCGTCACATGCCACGAGACGCAAGGCTTGCGTCCTGTATTGGATAGCGCGCAAATTTGGCACGTCGACCACGGGTTCGGAGATCTGTGTGCATCGTGTCACGGCGGTGATCCCGCGAGTCCGACAAAGGAAGAGGCCCATCTCGGCCTGCGTCAGCCGCTCGCCGATGCGGCGAATTCGTGCACCGGCTGTCACACGGATGATTCGTCTAAATACGCGGAGCGTTACCTCAGGGCAGCGGTGAGCATGGCGCCGCCACCCCATGTAACTCCTCCCACAACTGTGCCACCGAAAGTAACCGCGTCCCCGACAGCGAACCGTGTTCTCATCTCGCTCGCCGCTCTCCTTTCGGTCGCGCTCTTTTTCGCAGTTCGGCACGCACGTGCCACCGAAAGTCGCCCGCTCCTTTCCTGCCTCCGAGACAAGATCTGGAGCCCCTACTCTGCGGGAGTGTTGCTCGGCCTGGTCGTCGCGTTCGCTGAGGTCATCTGTGGCCGGCCGCTCGCCCTGTCGGGCGCATTCGACAAACTCGCTGCCTATCTCGGGCGCTGGCTTTTCCCGTCGAGTCAGTACTACGGCCACATCATGACAGCGGGCGTCACCTGGCAGGTGTGGCTCATGGTGGGCGTCCTGGCGGGTTCCTTCGCGTCCAGCAAGCTCTCCGGAGAAGCGCGCTTTCGGTGGCTGCCTGACACGCAGTGGGAACCGCGCTTCGGCGCCAGCCGCACGTTACGGCTCGTCGTCGCATTTTTCGGCGCGGTCCTGGTGCAGATGGGCGCAGGCATCGCAGGGGGATGCACGAGCGGTCTTGCCATCTCTGGTGGCGCCGTACTCGCGCCAGCAGCCTTCCTTTTCATGTTGGGTATGTTCGCCGGGGGCATCCCGGTGGCATGGTTCTGGTACCGAGAGAGGGCCGCCTGATGCTCGACGTCTTCAAAGCTCTGATGCTCGGTCTCTTGTTCGGTTGGTCGTTGCAAAAGGCCGGACTCACGCACTACGCGCGCATCGTGAACGTGTACCGCTTCCGCGACATGACCGTGATTCGCTTCATGCTCACGGCTCTCGTCGTCGGCGCCGTGGGCATCCAGCTGGGCATCGAACTCGGATTTGCCACAAACGCGCCCATCCCGCCAACATCGATGCTCTCCAACGTCGTTGGAGGCGTGATCTTCGGCGTGGGGATGGCCTCAGCCGGATACTGCCCGGGCACCATCGTCGCAGAGGCGGGCGAGGGACGCCTGGATGCCTGGCTCGGGGGCCTTTCCGGACTCATCGTGGGCGCGCTCGCATTCGGCCTGCTTCAACCGATGATCATGCCGTCCCTCGCCCGGGTGGGGGCACTCGGTCGAGTAACGCTCGCAACCCTGACAGGCGCAAGTCCGTGGTTAGTTCTGCTCGTCTTCGGACAGGTAATCGTATTGATGCTGATCCTGATTGGCCGTATGGGAAACGACACGACGAACCCGCCTCCTGCAGGCGATTGAGACCCGCTTGGCATAGTAGGTGCATCAGTCTCGGCGTGATTGAGCAAACAGATCGGACAAACTCACCCACGAAACAGCAGACCATTTGCGAAATCAGTTCTGGAAATGGGGAGACTTCACAATGATATTTCGTCAGCTATTTGAGAAGATTTCAAGCACCTACACATACCTGATCGGTAGTCAGGAAACGGGCGAAGCCATCCTCGTCGACCCCGTGTTGCCCACCTGGGAGCGCGATCTAACGGCCGTGAGTGCGCTGGGTTTGCGCCTGGTCATGACCGTGGAGACCCACATCCATGCCGACCACGTTACTTCCGCCCAACTTCTCAAACGCGAAGTGGGAAGCAAGATCGCAGGGCCCATCATGGATCATCTCCCCTGCACGGATTTCAAGATTCGGGACGGGATTGCGTTTCACGTGGGCGATGTCGCGCTACTCCCTATTCACACGCCCGGTCATACTGACAACCACATGGCGTACTTGGTCGACGACCGCGTGCTCACTGGGGATGCGCTCCTCATCGATGGTTGCGGACGGACCGACTTTCAGAACGGTGATGCGCGCGCGCTCCATCACAGCATCACGCAGAAGTTATTCACGCTTCCGAGCGATACGCTCGTCTACCCGGCACATGACTATCACGGTCGCTATGTGTCGTCCGTGGCACAAGAGAGGAAGAGAAATCCGCGAATTGGCCAAGAAAAGAAGCTTGAAGAGTTCGTTCAGATCATGAACAAACTCGATCTCGCCTATCCAAAGTTCATCGACTACGCGGTTCCTGGCAACCGGGCTTGTGGGCAGTGTCCGAACGACTTGCCAGAATATCTACAAGAATACTGCGGGAGCATGGGTGAGAGTCTCCAGGGCTGAACGCAGCCAGCGCTACGAAAAGCTCGCTTTGCAGATCAAGGAACCACGAGCACACTCGCTCCGCGCACGTTGCCTGAGCGTAGCGTGGCAAGAGCGTCGTTGGCTCTTTCCAGTGGGTATGAAGTAGTTTCAACCCGAATCTGGATATTTTCCGCCAACCTCAAGAACTCAGCAATATCGCAGCTGGTGATATTGGCAACGGACTCGATCTCTTTTTCGAGCCAAAGGTGCCGCGCATAATCGAGACGCAACAATTCGTCCTTGTCGTCATCCTCCTTGCGGATAGCATTCACCACGAGTCGACCGCCGGGAGCGAGCTGACTCATGGCTTCGACAATCGGTCTCCAAGCTGGGGTGGTGTCAATGATGCCGCCTAACGGCTCAGGCGCTCGATCGGACGTGTCCCCCGCCCAATCGGCCCCGAGTTTGCGAGCGAAGGCGCGCGTCATTTCGTCCCGAGCGAACACATAGACGTTCGAGTTCGGAAACAGAGATCGAGCGAGCTGCAGGCAAATGTGCCCCGACCCCCCAAACCCGGTGAGTCCCAATGGTTGCCCATCACGCAACTCGGTAAGCTTGAGAGCACGGTAGCCGATAGCCCCCGCGCACAAGAGCGGCGCTGCCTCAACATCAGAGTAGATGTTAGGAATCGGGTAGGCATAGCGTTCCGGAACTGTCATAAATTCCGCGTAGCCGCCATTTTCGTCCCGACCCGTGGCTCGAAAGTCCGTAGACAGATTTTCTTTCTCCGTACCGTCCGACGAGTGAATCCAGCCAACCCCCACCCGGGCACCCAACGCGTGTAGACTCGCGCCCAGCCCCACCGCATCCACAAAACCGACGACTTCGTGTCCGAGAACGATAGGAAGGCGCGGTTCTGTTCGCCCCTCAATCTCGTCGAGCTCCGTGTGACAAACGCCGCAAGCCGTGACCCGCAGACGCACCTCGTCGCGTTTCGGTTCTGGGACGGGAAGGTCCATCAACTCAAGCGGGTGAGACTCACCGCGCTGAGCCAGTCTTTTCAACACCATGGCCCGCATGATTTTCAACGAAAACTAGCGGGCGCGTGCTGCCAAGCCTACCATTTTAAGCGCAAAAGTAGCGCATGCTCACGAAGCAGGCCGAATGGGCTGGCAAGAGAGCAGTCCTTCTTCGCGCAATGAAACCTCGAATGCCCCAGCCTCCGTGCACCAGCTACGAGGCGCAAGACGTGCGGCTCGTTTCCTGACACCACGCAGATTTGGCACATCGACCACGGAGTCGGAGTCATGAAGTTTATCCGAAGTAAGACCTCATCACGAACACACTCTCGCTAGGCTCGCAGGTAATTCCCCAGCGCGCGCCAGGCGGGAGGGGTGACAAGGTAACCCAAACTCACCAGGAGAAGTACAAGCGGCGCGAAGCGAACTTGTGCATGAGCATCCAGATCGAACACCTGATCGCCAAAATCAGGTTCGAGAACGATGCTTGCAGACGTCTTGTGGCGCAAGTGAACGAAAAACGACGATAGGACTCCACAGAGGTGCCCTGTGTCGCACGGATCCCCGGTGCCGAAGCGCAAGTGGGCGCGCACATCGCGGGGTCGCAGAATCCACGCGAGTCGCCTCATCCACCGGACGAGCGAGGCGAGAAAGTCGTCGCTCTGGAGGAGAGCGCGGAACTTCCGAAAGCCCGCTTGATTCTGGCGACTGGAGCGCGACGGCCGCGTTTTCGTCTTCCGTGCGCGCCTTTCGTTCTTCGGCCTCTCGCTGGGCGATCGAAAGGCGCCTGCAGAGAGTCCACCCCACCGGGGAATGGCCTCTACCGTCAATCCGCCTTCGGTCCGCACGGAAATCTCCACACTCACTGGCACAAGCAGTATGAGGAGGAGAAGGACCCCTAGTAGCAACAACCAGAGCACGGGGTTACTCGGCTGCGCG
>Ga0079224_100014567_pt1 | contig 10982 bp, 11 predicted proteins | sample Stecom2015_FD_80414 | JGI IMG/M metagenome (GOLD analysis project Ga0079224, IMG submission 80414) | Agricultural soil microbial communities from Utah to study Nitrogen management - Steer compost 2015 | ecosystem: Environmental > Terrestrial > Soil > Agricultural land | place: USA: Utah...
CCAAATGCCGGCATAAAGATGCGGGCGCCAAAACCAGCCGTTTTGTACATACTAAACGGATTAAAGTCCTCATAATTATTCCAGTTATTACCGGCTTCTGCAAAAACAAAACCATAAATAGTGGCTGCATTGCCGGTTGTTACCGGATAACGAAGTTCAAGTCCGAATTTATCATAAACAATACCCCCGCGCACAGAAGTATCCAGGTTATTGAACGGAGGTGTTATTTGGTTATCGTCATATCCTCGCAAGGCAATAATATCCTGCCCCAGTACAAAGGCGCCAAAACCACCAGCAAGCCCCGCCCCGCCTAAGTAAAAGCGTTCAAAAGGGGTATGTTCAACCCGCTTGGAATAACGACCGATGAAACCAAAATGCGCTTTTGCTTCCATTACAAGTTTTTTATTGCGGTCAAGCGCGATGTAGTATTTGGCATCAAACATCCACTTGTGATACTCCACCCATTTGTTTAGCTGTTGCGGAGTAGCTTCCGAGTAATTGAGATTTCGCCACGAAGAATAGGGCGGAGTAAAGGTTGCGCTCAAAGAAATCTCGGAGCCTTGCGAAGGATACATGGGGCTGTCCGTGCTTCTTCGGGCAAGAGTTGTGTTCAGTGTAAAACTATTGGCCACACAATCGGGGCAACCCGGTATGTAGCTCGGGGCATTTTTCAGTGTATAAACTGAGTATGATATCGAGTTCGTTAAGGTAAAGTAGTTGTCGGGCCACTCAAGCACTTTACCTAACCCGATGGAAATATTATCAACTTTCAATACAGAGTTCAGATCGAAATAGCTGGTGGCGCCTTGCCCTGCAAAACGTGAAATGGATTTGTTGGCGCTTACTGACAAAGATTGTGGTTTGCGTCCGCCCAGCCAGGGTTCGGTAAACGAAATGCTGTAGTTCTGGAAGTTTCGTCCGTTAGCCTGCACACGCAACGATAAACGCTGTCCATCACCAACAGGTAGTGGTCTCCATTTTTTAGGGTGCGGAATGTTGCGTAGTGAGAAGTTGTTGAATGTCAAGCCAAGCGTTCCTACAAAACCAAAGGCTCCGCCCCATCCTCCAGAAAGCTCAATCTGGTCGTTCGATTGTTCTTCAACTGTCCATTCAATATCAACCGTGGCGTTGGCCATGTTGGGTTGAAGATTTTGCCCAATAGTTTGTGGATTGAAATAGCCGATTTGAGCAAGCTTTTGTTGGGTACGAATAATGTCTGACCGTCTGAATTTTTGCCCAGGGAGAGTACTAAGTTCTCTTCTGATTACGTGATCGCTGGTGCGGTCATTACCGGAAATGGTTACTTCGTTTATAGTTGCCTGTTCACCTTCACGAATGCGCATTTCAACATCGATGGAGTCTCCTTCCACGGCCACTTCTACATCATTGATTTGGAAGAACAGGTATCCATCATCCATGTACAACCCGCTGATATCTGGCCCTTTCGGGTTAAAGGTTTTCTTTCTTTCTATCAATTCACGGTTGTACACATCACCTTTCTTAATACCCAGAATGGCGTTCAATGTTTTATCGGAGTGAATGTAGTTACCCGTCCAAATGATGTTGCGGAAATAATACTTGGGTCCTTCCTCAACTTTCAAATCGATGTTAATGGTTCGCTTGTTGTAATTGTAAATTGTATCCATTACAATTTCAGCATCGCGGTAGCCCTTTGAATTATAATGGGCAATAAGTTTCTTCTTGTCTTCTTCAAACTCACTTTGAATAAACTTTGAACCTTTGAACACGTTTAGCTTGATGTTGTCGCTGAAGAATTCTTTCACATCGTTCCAACTTGCTTCGTGCGATTCGGTGAAGTAGGTTTTGACATCGCTTGGTTTGAAGTTTAATGCTTTTTTGATCAATGTTCGGTGTAGAGCAAAGCGCGGATGCTCAGCTGTTTTTTTCATTTGCTTTTTCAGCTTGCCATCCGAAATGTTTTCGTTTCCATCAATCGAGATCTTGTTGATCTTTACTTTGGAGTTGGTGTTAATCGCAATTTTTAACCGGATACCATCAGTGGCAAAGGTGTCGCGTTCCTGCACGATTTTTACTTCGGTATTCAGAAAACCTTTCTTCACAAAAAATTTCTTCACGGCTATTTCCGTGTTCCGAAGCATGGCATCATTTACAATCTTTCCACGATTCAGCGTAAGCTCTTCTTTTAATGAAGACTCTTGCCCTTTGCTTATTCCGGTGAAGTAAAAGTTGGTAAGCCTGGGGCGCTCGGCCATTTTAATTTCGAGCCAAACATTTTCGTCTTCAATTTTTTGAACACTGATGGTAACATCGCCAATAAGTCCATGCTTCCACAGCCTGCGTATGGCATTGGAGATGGCGTCTCCAGGTATTTTTATCTTATCGCCAATGCGCAACCCTGTAAGGGATATCATGGCGTTCTTGTCCAAAATGTTTAACCCGCTAACTTCAATACCGGCAATGACATATTCGGCCGGATTTGCGTAGTTTAGGTTATCAGTTAGTGACGATTGGCCAGACCGGCTTCTTCGAAATTGCGCCATGGTGTCGAGTCCAACCAACAGGAGGAAAAAAATCAGAATGCTCGTTCTCATCATTCAACTAACCGGATTCAATTGTTCGCTTGTTTTACCAAACCTGCGTTCGCGTTGTTGGTATGACCAGATGGCTTCGTACAAATGTTCCTTTCGGAAATCTGGCCACAAGGTTGGTGTAATATATAACTCTGTATAGGCAATTTGCCACAGTAAAAAATTGCTGATGCGCATTTCACCGCTGGTGCGGATGAGCAGTTCAGGATCAGGAATGCCGGCTGTCTGCAGGTGATTTGCAATGTTTTCTTCGCTAATGGTTTCAGGATCCAGCTTTCCCTCTTTTACCTCCCGGGCAATGGCCTTGACTGCTTCCCTGAGTTCCCACCTGCCGCTATAGCTAAGCGCCAGAATTACGGTGAGCCCGGTATTGTTCTTGGTTTCCTCCATAGCCCAGGCCAGGTTTCGCTGACAATCCTCCGGAAGATGAGATGTTTCTCCGATGGTAATTAGTTTTACCTGGTTGTCCATTAATGACTTTATTTCTTCCTTCAGCGTGTTCACCAGCAATTCCATTAGTCCCTCAACCTCATCTTTTGGTCGTGACCAGTTTTCGGTTGAAAAGGCATAAAGCGTAAGGTAATCCACGCCCAGCTCGCCACAGCCTTCGGTTACTTCCCGTACGGCCTTTACGGCATTCCGGTGCCCGAAAATGCGCATGGCGCCCTTTTTCTTTGCCCACCGGCCGTTGCCATCCATAATCACGGCTATGTGCCGGGGCATATTATTGGGGTCAATATGTTCCTTAAAAGAAGCCACAGGGGGCCAAAATTAGCGTATTTTCAACAACTTCTATGTAAATGCCCGATTCGTTTTGGCAGCACTACTTATAGGGGTTTTTGGGGCAGGGGATATCGTAAAAAGTTCGGGTAAGGGTTATCCCAACAAAAAAGTAATTGTCGAAGTCATTCGGGTTTCCGTACTGGTAATTCTTTTGAGTAGGGTCCCCGTCCGAAAGGTTATCGAGGTAATCAAAAAAGGTTTTACGAACACCTACCTCAAAGGCTACGTAGTACTTTGGGTTTACAATGTATTTGAATCCGCCACCAAACGGAACAGCCAGTTGAATGTTGCTGTATTCTTCGGGTTTAACATCATAGCCGGAAATACCGAAAAGCCCGAGGCCAGCAAACAGGTACGGGGTATAGCGCATGGGGCGTTTGTCGTCACGCCAATTTAAAAAATGGTACTCAAAACCCAGGCTGGTTTCCAGCAGAAAGATGTTGAAGGAAGCATCACGGGCAGAAGCAAATGCATCAATCGGAGTTTCTTTGGCTCCTACTTGCCCTGCGGTAATTGTTGCCCGAAAGCTTACCACTTTACTGATGTTTGAGCGGTAGTATACCGTACCTGCCGGTTTCAGATTTTTAACATGGTAGGTGCGCACCAGGTCGCCTGTGTAATTGAATGTACCTATACCGAACCCCACTTCGGATCGTTGTGCGTAAGCAGATGCTGTAAGCCATAACAAACCAAGAAGTAACGATCGGGAGGCTATCATCTGAACTTGGCACGGTGAAAGGTTTTGCCGAGAATGTAGGTCAGGCGAACGGATGTAACCATGTAGATATCACGGTCATTTGCTTTGGCGCTACCCCTCAGGTTGCGTTCACCATTTGCATTAACGTGGCCAAAACCAGCAACCGTATTGAAGGTTCCGTATCCGGTATATTGATTGGCAAGTAATTCCTGAATACGGGCATTTACCGGCTGCACTTCATTTGAGCGATATGAAAGTGCCCGGGCTTTTTCACTGGAAAGCGTAGTAAGATCAACATAATATCCACTCACATCATCCAAATAGTCGGTGAAGGTGTAGCGGAATCCAAATTCAGCTGCAATGTCCATAACCTCGTTTATTCTCAAACGTGCACCAATGCCAAATGGTATGGCGGCCTGGATTAAACTATAAGATTTTCCTTCTGTTTTAAGAGGCTGGAGGTTTACCCATTCACCGGCATCCGGAAAGGGGTTTCCAAGCAGGTCAGTTGCGGGAACCTGTGCCTGAGGGTTGTGATGGAAAACCGCAATACCGGCATATAAGTAAGGTGTCCATGGTACCCGACTAATGTAGGTGGCTTGGTTTTCAAACAAATCGATTTGTGCTACTACCGAAAGTTCTTTTATCCGGTTGCGAAACGAAAGATTTCGTACGTACCGGAAAGCCCCGTTGTTCACATCATTCGGATCAGCCGACTCACTGTCTGAACCACGGATTCCACCGTACATGAAGCTACCCATTAATTGGTAGCGGGGGCCAAAACGATGCGTAAATGAAAGGCCAATGGCTGGTCGTGTAAACCCGATATCGGTACTTACCCTTTTTGGAGAAGGAGAAAGGTCGCCAAAGTAATTGAAGGCGTTCAGCGAAACACCAAGCGAGTTATAGATCTTATCTTTTCCAAAGTTTGACTTCCGGCCGCGGTAACTGGCTATCCGTTTATTATTTTTCTTGATACTTCTTCTGTTCATCTGTCCTTCTGCCTCATCCGTCACAAAGGTCATGAACAGGGTCGCCAGTACGAAAAAAGCCAACTTTCTCATTAGCGGTAAGTGTTTAAAAATCAGTAAGCTACAAAGGTAAGTAAAAAATCAATTTCTGATGTCGAATCCCCAATTTAGCTTTTGTCGCAAGGTTTTAAAATAGTGCTGACCTTCCAGTTGAATCAGGTTTGCGTGGAACGACTCTTTCTTAACCTTCAGCTTTACGGTATGATCAACAGTTGACATTCTGGAATCAAGCGAGACCAGAAATTTTTTACTTCTTCCTTCAATTTCAAATGTAATTTCTGATTGGTCGGGGACAACAATGGGGCGTACCGTAAGGTTATGCGGACTAACCGGGGTAATGATAAAATTGCCTGATCGAGGGAACACCAGGGGGCCACCACAACTAAGGGAATAACCGGTTGAGCCGGTAGGGGTGGCCACAATAATTCCATCGGCCCAGTATGAGTTTAAAAACTCTCCGTCAATGTAGGTATGCACAGTAATCATGGACGAAGAGTCTTTCTTTACCACGGTAAAATCATTAAGTGCAAAATTGAGTTTGCCGAACAGGTTTTGATTGGACTCAAGTCTTAGAATAGCTCGCTTATCAAGCGTGTATGCACCTGCAAATAATTTTTGCAAAGATTTTTCAATTTCATCGCGACTAATGGTGGCCAGAAACCCAAGGCGGCCGGTGTTGATTCCCAGTATAGGTACCTCAGACGCTCCAATATGCGTAACCGATTCCAACAAGGTGCCATCACCTCCGATGCTTAAAAAGGCTTTCAGCTTTTTTAATGAATCGCCCGGTTGATAAACTTTATAATTGAATTTTTTGAACGGAGCTGATTTTAAAAAACGCGCGAATTTGGCAGACACAAAAAGCTCAGCTTTGTGCTGCGTAAGCACCTGAAAAATAAGTTGAATGAAATCGGCTGACTGCCGGTTGAACTCCTTACCGTGAATTCCGATTTTCATGTGCTTTCGGTTAATCCCTGAAGATTAAAGGTACAACCGAAATGTGGAAGTGAAAAACAACAACCTGAGCTTAAATATCCAGGTAACGCAGCAGCATATCCAGTCGCTCGCGTTCTGAACCAATAGGTTTTGATTCCTGGTAACGACCAACCACTTTATAACCAAACCGCTCAAGCGTTGCTACAGTACGGGAGAGATCGACCTGATTTAATTTTAAGGTAAGCCTGATCTTTCCGGGGTCAAGAGGTTCTTCATTAACAATGCTACTCAAAACCTTGGTGTTGTTTTCTTCAATAAGCCGGCTGATCTCAGCGAGTGAATAGTCGTTGTGATTCATGGAGAGCACGAGTATCCCACCGGGCATTTGCACAGCTGCAGTTTGCGCAAAAGATGCAATCGTATCCTGCACGGTAATTACTCCTTGGTATAATTGAAGGTCGTTTACTACGGCAACAGATTGAAGTTTGTTTTCAGCAGCAACTTTCAAGATATCGTAAAAATGGGTGGAGGCTGTAACGAAACATTTCTCGCCTACCAGGTTAAAGTCACCAACGTGTCTATCAATATCGTTTGCTTCCAGTATAATCTCTTCCGAAATAAAGCCAAGCAGTTTGCCCTCTTCAACCACAGGCATGTGGTTGCACCGAAATTCCTCTATCCACACAATGGCCTTGTGGGCATCATCGCTTGCTTTAAGCGGAGGAATCATGTGGTTTATTAAATCTTCGGCAATCACGGGTTATCGTTTACGCATATATACCTTAATTCAGCAAAAAGTCTTCCACAAGTTCATTAAATTTTTCAGGGTGCTCCATCATGGGCGCATGGCAGCATTTATCGATGAATCTGAGGGAAGAACGGGGAATTAACCGGTTAAATTCGTGGGCCACCATGGGCGGTGTAATGGTATCATTCAACCCCCAAACCAGCAACGTGGGTACATTTATCTTCGGAATTTCATCGGCCAGGTTATTGCGCTGGGCCGATTTGGCAATGGCCACTATGCGCATGCATTTGGGAATGCTGTTCGTAATTTCAAACACCTCGTCTACCAGTTCTTTGGTGGCTACCTCGGGGTTATAAAAAGTATAGGCAACACGTTCCTTTATGTATTGATAGTTGCCTCGCTTGGGGTAGGAGCCTCCCATGGAATCTTCAAATAATCCGGAGCTTCCGGTAAGGATGAGTTTTTTGACTTTTTGCGGATTTTTTAAAGTGTACACCAACGCAACGTGCCCGCCCAAACTGTTACCCATTATGGTCATATCGTCCAGTTTTTTAAAGGCAACAAACTCCTCAACAAATTTGCGCAGCCCTTCAAGGCCTGCTTCCCGCACCGGCATTTCATAAATGGGTAGCATGGGTATGACCACGCGAAAGTTAACCGAGAACCGGTTAACCACACCCTGCCAGTTGCTAAGCGCACCAAACAAGCCGTGCAATAACATCAGCACCGGCCCCTGGCCCTCGTCAACAAATTTAAAACCGCCCTCTTCTTTAACGTTTAGCGCCATTGCGTTATGTTTTATAACCAAAAAGTAAGGAAAAAAAATTCAAAAATGTTAGGTGGAAGTTCAGAAGCTTAGTCCTGGGTTCCAAAAAGATTTTTGAACATCGGAAAAATATCACCTACCCACTCGGTTACGGTTGGTGCAAAATTAGCTGTATACTCATAAAGGTATGAGTTGGCCACCCAACGTTCAGGCAGGTCAATTGACAGTGCACTTAATATCCAAAGGATTACGCTCACCATAAAGGCAGTCCTAAGCAAGCCCATCACACCGCCAGCCCACTGATCGGCTTCGCCTAATACGGTTTTATCAATGGACGATTTTACCAGTTTGCCGACAAGATTAACCACGATGATCACAATCACGAACACCAGCCCGAACGCAGCATAGGGAAGAATTTTTTCATCCACGTTGTAGGCATTGGCGAGTTTGATCATGGCAATGCCCATCAGTTTAAAACCGAGTAAAATGCCTAGAAAAATTCCGACCAATGAAAACAGGCTTACTAAAAATCCTTTCTTATACCCGGAAACGGCCCCGATGATGAACCACACAACCAAAATGATATCGAGGGTACTCAAGCGGCCAATAATTTTTTAACCAGTTCAGAAATCATCTTACCATCTGCCTGTCCGGCCAGTTTTTTGGTAGCGGTGCCCATTACCTTGCCCATATCCTGAGGACCTTTAGCGTCAACCTCTTCAATAATTTTTTTCAGGGTCTCTGTTAATTCTGCCTCTGATAGTTGCTTGGGTAAATACCGACTGATTACTTCCAGTTGAAACGATTCCTTTTCTGCCAGATCGGTACGTCCTTGCTGACTAAAAATTTCAGCAGACTCCTTACGTTGCTTAGCCGCTTTCATTAACAGCTTATTCTCCGCATCAGAGCTAATGTCACCACTACCCCCTTTTTCTGTTTCAGCCAGTAAGATGAGCGATTTAATGCTTCGCAGGGCTTCCAGTTCTTCCTTGTTTTTTGCCAGCATCGCTTTCTTGATGTCGGCATCGATTTGTGCTTTCAGGCTCATAACAATCAGTGTTTTCACAAAAGTAGCAGTATGAAATAAATTAAAAAGCCTTGCTGTTTGATATGGTGTATTTACCTGCGCTATTTGTAATTTGGTAGCTGAGGTATGACACGCTTAAGTGTAAACATTAACAAGATCGCCACCCTGCGCAATGCACGGGGTGGAAACAATCCGGACGTAGTAAAAACGGCAATGGACTGTGAGCGCTTTGGTGCAGAAGGCATTACGGTGCATCCGCGTCCGGATGAACGGCACATTCGCTACAGCGATGTGATGCAACTTAAAGATGTGGTAAAAACGGAGTTCAACATTGAAGGCTATCCGGATGAGCGATACATGAAAATTATTCGCGAAGTAAAGCCTGCCCAGGCAACGCTTGTACCGGATGGACCGGATGTAATTACCTCAAATGCCGGGTGGGACACTGTGAAGCACCAGTCCTTGTTGAAAGACATTGTGGCTGAACTGAAAAGTTATGGCACACGTGTTTCGATTTTTGTAAACCCGCTTGCCGACATGGCCGAAGGAGCCGCAAAAGCGGGAGCCGACCGGATTGAAATGTACACTGAGCCATACGCGCATCATTACCCCATTGATCCTGAGAAGGCTATTGCTCCATATGTGAAATGCGCAAAAGCGGCCAATGCATGCGGATTGGGAATTAATGCGGGGCACGACCTTGATCTGAATAATCTTCGGTTTTTAAAACAACACATTCCCTTTCTGGATGAAGTCTCCATTGGTCATGCGTTGATTTGCGATGCGTTGTACTACGGACTGGAGAACACCATCCAGATGTACCTGCATCAGTTAAGAGATTGAAGGTTATTCGCTATCTTTAGTTCTTAAACTACGTCCTATGAAACTTCGCGAGAAATTCAGCAATGAAGATCTGGAGCGTATTAAAACAGCTGTGCGTACAGCCGAGACGGGAATATCCGGAGAGATTGTGCCGGTAATAGTTGCACGAAGCGGGTACTATACGATAGCAAATTACAAAGGCGCGTTGCTGGCTGCACTCGCTGTGTTTGGTTTGATTGTTGTTTTCGATCGATACGTTCCTTCCATGGCTGTGTACGATCCGCTGTATATTTTTTTATTGGTGTTGCTGGCCGCTGTAATTGGCGGGGTGTTACCTAACGTTTCGGATGATGTGAAACGTTGGCTTGTGTCGCAACGGCATTTGGATCATGCAACCCGCCAGCGTGCCGAGAATGCTTTTCTGGAACAGGAAGTTTTTAATACACGACACCGCACCGGCATTATGATTTTCATTTCGTTTTTTGAACACGAGGTGATTATAATGGGCGATCAGGGCATTAGCAAAGTGGTGGAACAAAAAACGTGGGACAATCTTGTTACTGATTTAATCGCGTACATCCGAAAAGGGAAAACAGTAGAAGGACTTGAATTTACCATCAAGCGTTGTGGTGAAATCTTAAAAGAAAAGGGATTCAACAAAACTTCGGATGACGTAAATGAATTACGTGACGATTTAAGACTCAGCTAATGCGTACAGGTTCTTCATTCACAGGTATCTTCATTTTATTTTTTTGTGTTGCATCTTTTGTGGCTGATGCACAGCGTGCCATTCCTGAACTTTGGGGCGTTAGGGTACACGATGAAGCCGGAGTTCTGTCGTCATCAAAAATTCAGCAACTTGAAACACAACTTAAGCAACACGAGGACTCTACCTCCAACCAAATTGCTATTCTGATCATTCCATCTCTGGATGGCGAAGTGCTGGAAGAGTATTCATTAAAGGTTGCTGAAAAGTGGCAGTTGGGCACAAAAGAAAAAGACAACGGGGTGTTGCTGCTGATTGCGGTTGATGACAGAAAGATGCGCATTGAAGTTGGCTATGGACTGGAAGGCCCATTGCCCGATATTACCTGTAATCAAATTATCCGAAATGAAATAGCTCCGGAGTTCAGGCGAAACGATTACGATGCCGGAGTTCAGGCTGGCATTGATGCCATAACCCGAGCCATAGCAGGTGAGTATGTTGTAGATGATGGATCTTTAGTTGGTGAAGAAATTCCGTGGTTTGTTGGCTTGTTTGTATTTGGCGTGCTGGGTCTTTTCAGCTTGATAGGACTATTGACCAAAGGTGGCCCGGGCTGGTTCTTGTATGTGTTTTTGATACCGTTTTATGCTGCCTTTCCCTTTGCGTTATACGGCTGGGAAACCGGCAAAATAATTCTGCTTGGTCATGTAATCGGGTACCCCATCCTTAAAATAATCTTTAGGATTTTGGGCTGGAGCACACTTGAAGCCTCTTCCGGAGGTGGATCGTCCGGTGGAGGTTGGTCTTCCGGGGGCAGCAGTTGGTCGTCTGGCGGAGGAGGTTTTTCAGGCGGAGGCGGAAGTTTTGGAGGAGGCGGCAGCAGCGGAAGCTGGTAA
>Ga0079224_100014569_pt1 | contig 10981 bp, 8 predicted proteins | sample Stecom2015_FD_80414 | JGI IMG/M metagenome (GOLD analysis project Ga0079224, IMG submission 80414) | Agricultural soil microbial communities from Utah to study Nitrogen management - Steer compost 2015 | ecosystem: Environmental > Terrestrial > Soil > Agricultural land | place: USA: Utah...
AGAAGACCAGCACAAAGACGGTAAATACCATGGCGGTTCCGTAATCCTTTTGAAGCAGAATTAGAAGAATCGGAAATAAGACCAGCGAAAAGGCCATCGCCTGATTTCGGAGGTTATCCATTTTGAATCCGACTGATCCAATCATCTTTGATACGGCCAGAGCGGTTGCAAACTTGGCAAACTCTGAAGGTTGAACACCAAACGAGCCGAATCCCAGCCACGCCCTGTTACCACCTACTTCCTTCCCGATAAAAGGCACCAGAAGCAAAAGAAACATTATCGCCCCATAAATGATATAGGAGAACGTTTCGTAGAAACGCACATCAATAATAAGTATCGCAAGGATCAACACGAGCGATGTTGTTATGAACATCATTTGTCTTCCGGAGTTGATTTGCATACTGAAGATCGACTGATTTTCGTCGTAAGTAGCCGAGAATATATTCAACCAGCCCCAGATGACCATCGCAGCATATAGCAATACCGTTAGCCAGTCTATTTTGTGTGTTATGATTTCCTGCTGCCTCATCAGAGAAAGTCTCCTTTCAACACGTATTCTTCAATTTGCGGACGTTTTGTACCGCCATAGAGATATTTTTCAATCATCAAACTTGCAATTGACGCAGCTGCACGTGCTCCCTGACCGCCATACTCGACGTAAACTGCTACTGCGATTTTGGGATTGTCTTTTGGTGCAAACGCAATGAACACCGAGTGATCGGGACGCGGCTCGTTCTGCACTGTTCCTGTTTTCCCGCAAACAACCACGTCTTTCAATGAAGCCCGGAATTGGCCGGTTCCCGATCTAACCACTTCTTCCATGGCATCGGCGGCGATTTCAAAGTATTCTGGATTGATGGTCGTCGTATGTTTCTGCCTGAACTGCGGTAAGGGTAGTCCTGAATCACCGATCGACTTAACGAGGTGTGGCGTGTAGTAATAACCCCTGTTGGCAACGCACGCAGCGAAGTTTGCCATTTGCAGCGGTACAACGAGATTCTCGCCTTCGCCAATGGCAATAGAGTAAATGTTTGAGAACTTCCAAGGCCTGCCCCCGTATGCGCGATCGTAGTACGCGGGACTAGGCATAAGCCCGCCTTTTTCACTTGGCAGGTCTATGCCAAGCGGACTTCCAAAACCGAAACTGGTAATATGTTCGTTCCATTCTTCCAAACCGATACGGGTGTCATCGAACGGATTGTTTGCCTTGCCTTTGTTTAGCATGCGTCTAAGCACACCGTGGAAGTAGGGATTACATGAGTTCTTAATTGCGCCGCGAAGGTCCTCGTTCGTGTGGGGTCCGTGACATCCGATTATGGAACGATCACACCTGATTCTCGTCTCGGGAGAGATGACCCCTTCCTGAAGGGCAACCATCGCCTGGGCAATTTTGAAAATCGAACCTGGACGATATTGAGCCATAAGAGGCCGATTAAACAGAGGCTTGTTTGTGTCGTTGCTGATGAGCGCGTAGTTCTGACTGTAATTTCTGCCCGTTAGCAGCAATGGATCGTAGCTGGGACCACTTATCATCGCCAGTACCTCTCCTGTTGCAGGTTCCAGGGCGATGATGCTTCCTGCCTTTCCCTTCATCAGAAACTCGCCATACTCCTGGAGATCCAGATCAAGTGTTGTGATAAGATCCTGTCCCGGATAGGAAAGCGTATCGTATTTTCCATCGGCGTACTTGCCTTTGATGACGCCATCCTTGTTACGCAGCAAGTATTTCACACCACGCTTACCACGGAGGTACTCTTCATAAAACGCTTCAATTCCGCTTTGGCCGATGTAGTCGCGTTGCCTGTAAAACTTACTCTTATCACGCTTCAGTTGTTCTTTTGTTATCTCGCTGACGTAACCAAGAGCATTCGCCCCGGCAGAACTCGCATATGCGCGTGTCGTTCTTGCCTCGATGTAGAAACCGGGGAATTCATCGATATAATCCTGCATCCTCGCCAGGTCGATGGTCGAAAGCTGTTTGATGAATGGCGAAGGCTGAAGTTCCGACGCACGTCTGTTTCGGATTTCCGTCCGAAGTGCCTTAAACATCTCATCAAGTTGTTCACGCGTTACGCCGAAAACGTCACAGAAGCGCGCGGTATCCAGGCGTTTCACCTCCTTAAGTGTGATCATCAGATCAAACTCAGGGTTGTTGTAAACGATAAGTTTTTTGTTTCGGTCGTAGATTGTTCCTCGCACCGGATATTGGGGTACCTTGAGGATCGCGTTAAACTGAGCGAGATCTTCGTAACTGTCATCCAGAACCTGGATAAAGAAAAGTTTGATCAGGAAGATCATTCCGATCAGGACAAATACGACTTGTATTATTTCTCTTCTTCCTTCGTTCATGTCGAACGGATGGGTTTAGGATACGATTCTCAAAAAATTGCCGGAGTGCACCGACTCGTTATAAAGTTCATTAACGTCTTCGTCCCGGAAACAGCAATTGGGCTATCAAAATTACAGCCGTTGTAAACAATGTACTTGTCACGACTTTCCACAGTGTAAACCAGAACATTCCGAAGCCCCCTGCTTCCAGAAAAAACAATAATGCGTGATGCAAAAAAATCAATGGCATCGAGTAAACCAGGAACCATTGGATACCATTCATCGCAAGCGTCGGTACCGAGCTACTGTCGTAGCCACCCTGAGGTGTCAGCGAGTTCAGCCAGTAGTTTCGCAGGTACATTACCATGACGGAGGCGAATGCATGAAGGCCGATACTTTCGTAGAACAAATCCACCGCGAAGCCCATAAGGAATCCAATGCCCATTAGTACCATTGGATTTGCTTCCACCGGGAGGATCAACAAATATAATATATAAAGGAAACAGAATGCAGTATGAAAAAGCACTACGTTCTGCAGAATCATCACCTGATACAGCAGGTATACAAAGAAGAGGATGATATGTTGGATGCCGAGCCTCATTTTGAGTTCATCTCTTCAAAATCTTCAACAATATCTTTTTCTTCTTTAAACTCACTTCTCACCACGCTAACGTAAGACAATTTCCGGAAGTCCTGGGAAAGAGCAACGGTAATATCGTACGTGAGCGCCTCGGGACTGAGGACGACGTCGGAAACTGTTCCGATGACGATGCCCTCCGGGAAGATGGCATTGAAGCCAGTCGTCACAACCGTATCACCGACGTTCAGTTTAACGTGCCGCGGAATGTATTTTAGTTTCGTGAACTGCGGATCGAGCCCGTCCCATTGAGCCGATCCAAAGTAGTTTGAATTCTTCAACATCGCTGATATCATATAATCTATGTGAAGAATGGATGTCACAACGGAAAAGTTACGGGATACGTTTTTCACTTTACCAATTGCACCGAGCGGACTTATGACTGCCATACCCGGTTCCACCCCATCGGCTTCACCTTTGTTGATGGTGATAAAGTTCTTTACGCGATCGAGTTGATTGTTTACTACTTTGGCGCTGACGAACGTGTACCTGGAGGAGAACGTAGTATCATAGCCTGTGACCTGATAGTTCTTTTCCATGATATGGCGTTGCTGCTCTACGATGCGCCGAAGTTCCGCGTTCTCCTCTGCGAGCGTCCGGTTAACGTCGCTCAATAGGAAGTAATCACGAATACTTTGAGAGAAATTATTGATTGAGGCTACGATGGTGTTGGAGGAATTAAAAAACTTCGCTCCCTGGTAGTGGTTGTTTTCAACGATCAGCCAGAAGCAGAAGACTTCCAGTACAACAAAAGTAAAAAATGCCCTGTACTGATATACGAATAAAAACAGCCTCTCCATTTACATCCTAAGTCATCAACACAGCTCTGAACTGGGGAAGATTTTTTAACGTTTGACCTGTTCCGCGAACAACGGCCCTTAGTGGATCGTCAGCTACGTGGATCGGCAGCTTAGTCTTTAACGCGAGACGCTTGTCAAGACCGCGAAGCAGAGCGCCACCACCAGTAAGGTAGATGCCGCGTTCATAAATATCTGCTGACAATTCCGGCGGAGATGTCTCGAGCGCCTTCAGCACAGCTTCTTCAAGTTTGGATACCGATTTGTCAAGCGCAAACGCGACTTCACTATATGAGATTTTGATCGTCTTGGGAATACCGGTCATAAGGTCGCGGCCGCGGATTTCGTAGTCCTCAGGTCCGTCGTCAAGTTCAGTCAACGCTGAACCCACCTCGATCTTAACTTTTTCTGCCGAGCGTTCACCTATGAGGAGGTTATGCTGTCGACGCATGTAATCGAGAATATCGCGATTGAAAGTGTCACCTGCAACCCTGATGGATTGATCACACACAATTCCGGAAAGCGCGATCACGGCGATATCGGTTGTTCCACCTCCGATATCGACAATCATATTTCCAATAGGCTGATCGATATCAATGCCGGTTCCGATGGCAGCTGCAATCGGTTCGTACACCATGTAGACTTCTTTCGCACCCGCGTGCTCCGCTGAATCGCGTACTGCGCGCTTTTCAACTTCGGTAATACCCGACGGAATACAAATAACCATTCGGTAAGAAGGCGGGAACAGTCGCTTACCCGTATCGATCATCTTTATAAGGCCGCGAATCATCATCTCCGCCGCCTGAAAATCCGCGATAACACCTTCCTTTAACGGGCGGATAGTTTTAATGTACTCGTGAGTCTTTTCGTGCATTTGCATCGCTTCTCTTCCAATAGCAAGCACTTTGTTATGCTGCTTGTCGATAGCGATGATTGAAGGTTCATCAACAACGATCTTGTCTTTGTAAATGATTAGCGTGTTAGCGGTCCCCAGGTCAATTGCAATGTCACTGGTGAAGAAGTCAAAAAATGCCATGTGGTCTTATACCGATAAGGGTTTTGTAAAAGCTACTAGTCGGGAGTCTACTCCGGCAAAATTGCATTTAATTTACCAAAATAATGAAAAATGTAAGTTTTTTAGCACCCGGAAAGTTTATAGCTAGCCGGCTGATCACGAGTGACAGGTAACATTTAACGTGCTTCGGAACTTTACGTGTTGGGAAGTGCAATCTAACGTCGGCGACATTACCTTCGGCGATTTGCCCGTCGCCTCCTCTCAATTCGCTACGTCTCTTATGCTAATGCTTGAAGTGTCTCACGCCGGTGAATACCATAGCCATTTCGTGCGCGTCACAGAAGTCAATTGAGTCCTGATCTTTGACCGATCCTCCCGGCTGGATAACGGCACGTATACCGTGGTTGCTGGCGATCTCCACGCAATCCGGGAATGGAAAGAACGCATCCGATGCCATCACTGCGCCTTGTAAGGTAAACCCAAAAGCTGCTGCTTTTTCGATAGCCTGTTTGAGGGCATCCACGCGTGAGGTTTGCCCGACTCCGCTTGCAATCAACTGACCCTCGACCGCCAGCACAATCGTGTTGGACTTGGTGTGCTTACATACTTTACTCGCAAACAGCAGTGACCGTACCTCACTTTCTGATGGTGCGCGCTTCGTCACCACCTTAAGGTCTTCACGGGAATCCGTTTTAAGATCCAAATCCTGTTCGATAATTCCGTTCAGGATCGTCTTCAATTGTGTCGTTTCTTTCAGCGCCTGCTTTTGCCGGAGAATCATCCGGTTCTTCTTACTCTTGAGGAGAGCGAGTGCATCCGCAGAGTAGTCAGGAGCGATCAGGATTTCAAAGAAGAGTTTGTTAATCTCTTCGGCGGCGGCCAGATCTATTGTTTTGTTGGTTGCCAGGACACCACCAAAAGCCGAAATGGTATCAGCCTGAAAAGCCTTCAGGTAAGCATCTTTCACGTTCGCTCCAATTGCCACACCACAGGCATTTGTATGTTTGATGATGACAAACGCCGTATCATCCTCAAATTCAGCAACAAGCCGGATGGCAGCATCAACGTCAACGAGATTATTATACGAGAGTTCCTTACCATTTAATTGCTCGAATAATCCGTCAAGGTCTCCAAAGTAGGTTCCTTTCTGATGGGGGTTTTCGCCATAGCGTAAGACGCGCCCCTCCTGATAGCTGACCTTCAGCGACGGTAGTTGAAAATCGTTATTGAAGTATCTGAAGATTGCAGAGTCGTAGTGTGACGTAACGTCGAAAGCCATCGCAGCGAAACGTTTCCGGTCTGAAATATCGGTTGTACCCTTGCCCTTTTCGAGTAGTGAAAGCAAGTCGGAATATTGTTTGCGTGATGACACAATCAAAACGTCCTTAAAATTCTTGGCAGCTGCCCTGATAAGTGAGATGCCTCCGATATCGATCTTCTCAATGATTTCTTCGTCGGTACCGCCTTTGGCAACGGTTTCCTCGAACGGGTAGAGATCGACGATGACGAGATCGATGGCGTTTATATTGAATTCCTTTGCCTGGTCCACATCACCGGTTTCCTCACGACGGAACAGAATTCCACCAAAGACGGCAGGGTGCAACGTTTTAACACGACCTCCGAATATGGAAGGATATCCGGTGAGTTTTTCGACTGGTGTTACCGGGTAACCCAGTTTTTCAATAAAATCCTGTGTTCCTCCTGTTGAAACAAATTCCACACCCTGTTTGCCCAGCTCGTGTATGATCGGATCGAGATTATCTTTGTAAAAAACCGAAACAAGGGCTCGGGAAATTTTTCGCTGGGACATGGTTTGGTAAGATAATTAAGGATGCAAAACTAGAAATTTTCAGAAAGTGTCAGTGGAATACCGAATGCGTCTTCGATGGCGGTTAACGTCACTTTATAAGTCTTCTTCATATTCAAATTCTACGGTGAAATCGTCAGCATCCTGATGAGCAGGGAACCTGTGTCGAAACGCATGCAGGGAATTCGCATTCAACTCAACCGTGTGAATTGCTTCCGTTCCTTCAATTGTAAAAATCGGTTCTCCTTTGGGGCTGACCACCGCTGAGCGACCGTTGTGCTCCACACCCGTACCGTCGATTCCAATGCGGTTCACACCGACGACATAACTCAAATTTTCAATTGCGCGTGCCCGCAGCAAGGTATCCCAGGCGTCAATACGCGCTGTCGGCCAATTGGCCACGTATATTGCGACGTCATAGTTCAAGGTATCCGTCTCCCGGTCCCAGCGGTTTCGCGTCCAGACAGGAAATCTCAGGTCGTAGCAAACAAGCGGACATATTTTCCAACCTTTCCAGTTGGCCACGAGCAGGCTTTCGCCCGGCGAATAGGTTTTATGTTCGTTCGCCATTCGGAAAAGATGGCGTTTATCGTAAGTGCGATTATTTCCACCCGGCTCCATCCAGAGCAGCCGGTTAAAATACTTGTCGTGTACGCGGACGATGTAGCTTCCAAGAATCAACGCGCCGGTTTGATCCGCCATTTGCCGCATCCATTTGAACGTTTTCATGTTCATGTGCTCGGCCAGCCTGGATGCAGCCATAGTGAATCCGGTCGTAAACATCTCGGGAAGGACGATGACGTCGGTCGATCTGCCGATTTGCCATATTTTTTCCTCAAACATCGACAAATTTGCATCGACATCTTCCCAATGGAGATCTGACTGAATCAGCGTTATTTTTAGGTCCTGCATATCTCGATTCCGGTTCCGCCCCGCAAAGAAAACAAAAGCAGGGGAAAAGTGAACGTGTTTTTTCCCTCTTTGCTCGCTTTTGAGCAGATGTAGTCACAACAAGATGAAAATGCAGCTTTAGCGCGTCCTACCGGAAGGCCAGCGTATTTTGAAACTGGAGCCTCCAAGGTGACTTTCAGCGTATTCAATGTTTCCGCCACCTTGCTCGGCGATCTTCTTCACAATTGAAAGTCCGATTCCGTGAGAGGTTGAGTAATTTCGGTTTTCACCGCGAACGAACATCTGAAAAATAGAATAGCGTTTATCCGGCTCGACAACGGTGCCATTATCGGCAAAATTCATCAGAATATCATCGCCGTCGCGCTGCCATGTTATTTCCAGTATGCCTGCGTCTTTGTCGTTGTATTTAACAGCATTTGTAATCAGGTTCATAAACACCTGGATCCACTGAACCCGCTTTCCGATGATCACAGGAAGCGATTGAGGAACTGATATGGAAATGGATGACGGGATCGTTATGCTTTTGCAAACCTCTTCCAGAATTTCATTCAGATCAATGGGTTCCTGGCCTACATCATATTCGGCCCGGGATTGCTCAAGAATTCCTGCGATCAATTTTTCCGTCAAGGAAACACTCTGCCGCAGATATCCGACCAATACGGAAAGATCGGCGCTTTTTTCCTCAGGCAGCTCTTTTACGATCATGTCGACCAACGCGTGAATTCGGTTAACCGGGGCTTTCAAGTCGTGGCTCACCACGCACGCAAATTTTTCAAGTTCCTCTTTGGAACGCCGCAGCCTTCCGACTTTTTGTTCGAGGTATTGCATCTCCGAAACCTCACGTATAACGGCGATCGCATATGCATTTTCACCAATGGTGTATGGGGAAAGCGCAATATCCACCTGAATTTCGGACTGATCCTTACAAAGGGCAAACAACGGCAAGCCGGCAGCCATTTTCCTACGCAACCCGCGGCGGAAAAAATCCGCCACGTAATGATTATGGACAGCGCGGGATCTGTGGGGTACCAGCACCTCGACAGGTTTTGAGATCAGTTCGTGTGGGGAATAACCAAGAAGATTCGACAATTCCTGGTTGTAGAACATAATATTTCCATCGCTGTCAACAACGACCAATGCATCCGGTAGCAAATCAAAGACTTCCTTGAGTGTATTAAAGGGATGCAGCGCCTGCCTCATTCTTACCAATTTCTGTATACCTCCGATGATTAAACGTGACAGGCGTCACAGAAGTGCTGAATTACAGGCGGCAGGTAAGATAATTGACGCAATTGCGGAAAACCGCTATTTCAATTCCGTCCACCACTGCGCATATGTAAAGGTGGTGTCTTTCAAATCTACTTTCTGGCCAATGGCTGGGGTAATAAGATCGACACCCTGCTCTTTTGCCAGTGCAGATACGCGTACGAGTGGTTCATCCCAGGCGTGATTTCCAAGGGAAAATTTCGAATTGTGAACGGTCAAAAGCCTGGCCGCATTAAGGTCTTTCGCAGCCTGAACGACTTCCTCGGGCATCATATGGATGTATTTCCAGTTTTTGTCGTACTGACCGTTCTCAAGGATCGCAAGATCGATTTTTCCAAAGCGTTCACCGATCGTGGCATAATGACTGTCGTATCCGCTATCCCCTCCGATGTAAATCCGAGCCGATGGGCTTTCCAAAACATACGACATCCACAGGCTTTGATTGCGCTTTAGACCGCGACCGGAAAAATGTCGGGCAGGAGCAGTATGCAGGGTGAGGCCGCTGTCAAGTTCTACCGTTTCAAACCAGTCTTTTTCAATAATCATATCAGCGCTGTATCCCCATCGCTCAAGGTGGGCGCCGACACCAAGACCACAAATGACAACACCAACCTTTTCCTTCATCCTGATCACCGTTTCATAGTCAAGATGATCCCAATGATCGTGCGTGATAATCAGGTAATCAATTGCTGGGAAATCATCAGTCGAGTACACATCTGTTCCCGGAAAGCTGCGCGTAGTAAATGCAAGCGGAGACGCTGCTCCGCTGAATACCGGATCAACGAGAATACGTTTGCCATCAAGTTGCATGAAGTATGAAGAGTGCCCAAACCAAACCAGCACGTTTTCATCAGGAGCTGTATTCAGCAGATCCGTCTTCATGGCATGAATGCTGTCAGACGGTTTGTTGCGTACCTTTTCACCAAATACAAATTCTTTCATCACACCCAAATAAGTCGCGCCTTCCGTCAGATTGGGCGTATTGGAAAGATTCTGAAACTGCCCGTTCTTAAAATGAGGCGATTGTCTGATCTTCTCAAGGCGGGAACCCGTGGCCATTGCCCCAAACTGCGGTCGTTGCAGAAACCACCAGACCGCGATTGTTACTACAATAGTGAATACAAATGCGGTCATCATGGTTTTTTTCAGTATAGGTATTATTCGCTGCACGAAAAAGAAGACGAAGCCATCGCAGATTTATTGTAATGCCTGAAGGTTTAGGTTCCGAAGAATTTCACCGGCACGGACAAGTGTCTCCTCACGCTTTGCGAAACACAGTCGCAGAAGTTTGTTGTCGGTCCCGTCACGGTAAAAAACGGATACAGGTATGGTGGCAATTTTGTGTTTGATGGTCATCATTCGTGCCAGGTCTACATCAGGGGCGGAAGAAACCTTGCCGTAGGAAACCAGCTGAAAGTAGGAGCCCGTAGTGTGGAGCGGTTCGAATGGTGAACCTGCAAGCTCACGCAGGAAAAAGTCACGTTTCTGCTGGTAGAAGCTTGCGATGTTCTCATAGTGATCCGGATTCGCCATGTATTCCGCCAATCCCCTCTGGACCGGAGTGTTTACACTGAAAACAATGAACTGGTGTGTCTTACGAACCTCATTCATCAGTGCGGAAGGTCCAACGATGTATCCAACCTTCCATCCGGTTGCATGAAAGGTTTTTCCAAATGAAAAGCAGGCCATACTTCGGGATGCAAGTTCAGGAAACCCAAGTACGCTTATATGTTGCTTACCGTCGTAGATCAGCCGATCATATACCTCATCGCTTAATACAATCAGGTCATGTCTGCTTGCCAACACCTCGAGTTCGCGCATGTCATCTTCTTCCCACACGGTAGCCAGTGGGTTATGAGGTGTGTTGATGATAATCATCCGGGTTCGTTTACTGATGCGCCGCCGAACAACGTCCCAGTCAGGTGTGAACTCAGGGTATTTCAGATTGATGTGTACAGGAACGCCCCCAACCATTCGAATCGCCGGATTGTACGAATCGTATGACGGGTCAAAGACAATTACCTCGTCACCGGTACCGACGAACGCAGCGACCGCACTGAATATTGCCTGCGTGGCGCCTGCCGTAACGGTTATGTTTGTTTCAGGATCAGGATGAACATTGTACCTGCGTTCCAGCGAATTAGCAATCGCCTGGCGAAGTTGAGGCAATCCCGCCATTGGAGCGTATTGATTGTGTCCGCCCCTCATAGCTTCATCAA
>Ga0079224_100014570_pt1 | contig 10981 bp, 4 predicted proteins | sample Stecom2015_FD_80414 | JGI IMG/M metagenome (GOLD analysis project Ga0079224, IMG submission 80414) | Agricultural soil microbial communities from Utah to study Nitrogen management - Steer compost 2015 | ecosystem: Environmental > Terrestrial > Soil > Agricultural land | place: USA: Utah...
GAACTTCCGGACGGAACAACAAAACAAACAGCCCTCGCATCGGGGCTGTTGTCGCACTAAATTGTATGTGAAATGAAAGGCGTATGGCACGGAAAGGGCAAGCTTGCCGCACCATCCAATCCGCCGCTGTCTATGTAAATTAACGTAGAGAACTTTACTTACACAGGGCGGATCCGGTTGTTATTACAAGAATACGCACATTACTTCGATCCGGCAACCCGAACTGTCCTGCTTGCGTGGTTATCCTTATTGCTTCGCGTACTCGCTGGGCGAGTAGCCGTACCTACCTTTAAAGCTTTTTCTAAAATATTCAGGATCATTGAAGCCCACCATATAGGCCACTTCACTAATCAGGAACTTCTTGTCACGTAATAGCTGTTGAGCCCGTTTGAGTCGCACCTCCTTGATAAGGTCAGCCATACTATAACCTGTCAGCGCTTTCATCTTTCGGTAGAGCTGCGCGCGGCTTAGTCCTATAGACTGGCATATCTTATCAATCTTTAGATCAGAATCGGCGATATGCTCTTCTACGTAGGCCAGTACTTTCTGGAGCAGCTGCTCATCGGGAGAACGTATGGACATTTCGAGCGGTTCTACTGAGATCTTCCGCTTAAATTTCTCCTGAAGACTAAAACGGGATAGAAGCAAATTTCTGACTTTCAGCGATAAAATAGGGAGGTGGAACGGTTTAACCACGTAGTCGTCCGCACCCGTTTCCAGCCCCTCCACCTCATACGCAAGCAACGTACGGGCGGTAAGCAATATAACCGGAATGTGGCATAAGAGGATATCCGACTTTACCACCCGTGTAAACGAAATCCCATCCGTTTTGGGCATCATTACATCGCTTATGATGATGTCGGGCATGTGTTTTTTTGCCATGGTAATCCCTATGTCGCCGTTGGGTGCCTCGAAGACCGTGTACGTGTCGGCGAAAAATGAGGCTAAGTAATGTCGCATGTCTTCATTGTCCTCCACGAGCAACAACGAGCACTTGCGCGGTAGCGTAAAGGCAGGCTGTGGGAAAGAAGAAGGGGGGAACCGGCTGACAAAACTCTCGTTGGCAGCCTTGTGGACGTGCGTAGCTTCACGCCTCATATCTGAGAAGTTGGTAGGCAACGTTATACGGAAGCGGGTCAGGTGGAACTGGGTTGCATGCGACCGGCTTTGGGCAGTTAATGTGCCGTTATGTAACTCGATCAGTGATTTGCTATAAGTTAGCCCCAGTCCAGTGCCTCCTGAGACCGTTGTTTTCCCCTGTAGGAAGGGCCTAAAAATCCGTTCCAGATCTTCTGGAGGGATGCTCGATCCGTTATCGAGTACGTCTATGATCACGTCGTTGTCCGGACGGCTGATGCGGATTTTGATGATGCCTTCGGGAGGCGTAAACTTGATTGCGTTCGATAAAAGATTATAAAGGACCTTTTCTATTTTGTCTGCATCCACTGCGAGAAGGACTGTCGGAGCAAAAGAAGCAATCTTCAGGTTTACAGCCTTTCGTTTGGCTTCCTGCAAAAACGCGCTGCAGGCTTTGTCAACCAAAGATACGAGATCTATTTCAGTCCGTTCGAGCGTCTCATGGCCGGTCTCAAGGCGCCGTATATCCAATAGCTGGTTAACGGTCCGCAGTAGCCTATTACCGTTATTTTCCATGGTTTGGAGTTGATCCTGCATGCGCATATCATCCCTGTTCCAGTTTTTTAGCTGCTGTATGGGCGAGAGAATTAGGGAAAGCGGGGTCTTTATTTCGTGGGAGATGTTCGTGAAAAACTGAAGTTTACTTTCGTGTAGTTCTCGTTCTTTTTCATGAAGAATAGCTTCGTAGGCTAACTCGGACTTGAGTCGCGTGTACCGGTTGATGTAGTAATAAAAAGCGTAAAGAAGTCCTGCAAATACCAATGCATAGATGACGTAGGCACCAGCGCTCGCCCACGGAGCGGGAGCTACAGCGATCTGTAGCGCGGTCGGTGTGGTTGTCCATACGCCGTCGCTATTGGAAGCTCTGACTTTAAACGTGTAATCTCCCGGCGCTAAGTTTGAGTATGTGGCTATACGTTTGCTGGCGTCGGTGTATACCCAGTCCTTATCGAAGCCTTCTAGCATGTAGGCATATTTATTTCCTGCGGGGTTTGCAAAGTGCAACGCTGCAAACGTTATGCTGATGCTTTTGTCCTCATGGGTAAGACGAAGGGAAGGGGTAAGGTAGAGTGGTCGGCGAAGGATAACCCTGCCGTTCACCTCCTGATTTACGGCCACCTGCTCGTTTAAGACGCGAAGTTCGGTGAACACCACGCGCGGCGCGACAGGATTTGTACGTATGCTATCTGGAGAGAAGTAACTCACCCCCCGATTTCCGCCAAAGTAAAGGCGGTGGGTCAGCCTACTTCGGTAGACAGCCCCGTCTGCAAACTCGTTGCTCTGTAGCCCGTCTTGTTTTGAAAAAGTACGTATAGCGAGCGTACGCTTCGTTATACGGGATATGCCCTGTTTGTGGCTTACCCAGATGAAGCCATTGCGATCCTGTGTGACACCGGCGATGGTTCCTTTGGGCCATAAGCTCGATCGTTGGGACAGGGGGATAACCTTTGTGGTCATCGGATCGTAGAGGTCGAGACCGTTTCCCGTGCCAATCCAGAAATGGTGTTCGTCGTCTTCAAAAATGCTATAAATCCGATTGTCGCTCAGGGCGTTGTCGGTAGCAGATTCATGTTGTAGCCTCCGCACGAGTTTTAGATCACCTTTTTCGTCTTCTTTGAAAATGGAGATTCCTCCTCCTTCCGTTCCCGCCCAGATCTGTCCTTTGGTGTCTACAAGAATGCTCCATACATGGGGCTCAGGCAGCGCTTTGCCGAGATCAAACGATTTTATCTGACCTGTACGGCGGTCGTACTTCAAGATGCCGTTCCATGTCGCAAGCCATAAGTTGGTTTTTGCATCTTCCGCGATACCAAAGACGCCGGTTCCAATTAAAAGGGGCGAGTTGATGCGCCGGACGTGTTCTGTGCGCGCACTTACAAAATCAAGCCCGCTTTGAGAGCCGATCCATATATGTCCTTTTGAGTCGCAAAACACCTTTTTAATATAGTCGCTTTGAATAGAATGATCGCTCTCCGGATCGTGTCGATAGTGGTTATATGTGCCATCTTGCTTAATCAGGGTGATACCTTTGCTCCGCGTGCCCACCCATAAATTGCCCTGCAGATCCTCGGAAATGGATCGGATAATATTCTCGGACAGCGAGTTCCTGCGGTCGGCGTAGTGGTATAAATAATGAAAAGGAGTAGCCTCTAAGTAACTTCGGTTAATACCGTTACTATACGTGCCCAGCCAAAGGACTTGCTGATCGTCAAGAAAGACATCGCTGACATATGCGTCGTTGATAGACCAAGGATTGGATGAATCTACGGTATATGTTTTCCTTTTTCCTGACAGCAGATTGGTCTCGACCAACGCCGTGCTCAGGTTGTCGAGATGCCACCGCGTGTTTTTATAGGTGAAATTAACTTGCAGGCGATGGTCGCGGCGGTTAATCTTTCCCCGCAGTTCCGGTGGACATTGATCTAGCGGCAGACGATCAAAATCGTCGGTTTCATAGCGATACCGGCAGAGATATTCCTCGTTAAACGTCGATATCCAGATGTCGCCACGCCCATCTAGCAAGACGTTGTGTATACGGTTGTTGACAATGCTGTGCGGATCGTTGGCGTCGTAGCGGTAAACGCGGATGTCGTACCCGTCGTATCGGCATAAGCCTGACCATGTACCGAACCACATGAACCCATGTTTATCCTTGGCTATGCCGTGAATAGTGCTGTGGGGCAAGCCGTTTTCAGAGGTGATGTGATCAAATTTGAGTTGTAGAAATTGCGCCCTACACGATAACGTACAAGCCAATAGACAGAGCCACGTGATAAGCTTTACTACATGCATAATTTTTGTTTCGGTTAGCGTTTCGAAAATCTTCCAGATCGATGAGCCCGTTTAAGATGGCTAATTGTTTTGACGTTTCTTATTTGGATACGGCTTCCTGCATCCTTAAAAAGTGTACTCCATTTTTTCGGAAACGTTTCTCTCGTACCCTCCGAAAAGAGCTACAAGTTTTGATGATCCAAATCTAAACAAACTCTAAATTATAAAAAAAACGTGTAAAAGCTATCATGACCTGTCATGCCGAAAACGTTGGTTATGGGACGGAGGTGTACAGGACAAAATGAGCGAGAGGGGCCGAGACAGGACAAATGAATCATTTTTACGGGAATTATGAGCTGTTTTTACGGGGGTGTCAGGGCGTCGCAGCTTAACTTTGACTCATACGGCACGCTGTGGCCTATACGCTAATCATCATTTCATTTAAAACCTAAGTATCACGCATGGAAACACTAATCATTTCATCGAATGCGCGCACTGTTATAAACGCGGAGCTGATTAAGTCGATAGCCATCAATGACTTCTCCGCTACGCCGAAATATGTACAGCTGGCGGACGCCATCGTCGGAGCAATTAAGAACGGAATTGTTCAGGTAGGAGATCCGTTGCCTTCGATTAACGACCTCAGTTATTATCTGCAGATTGCGCGGGATACTGTTGAAAAAGGATATCGTAAGCTTCGTACCGAGGAGATTATAGCTTCTTCGCCCGGCAAGGGATATTTTGTGGCGAGCGTGCAGTCGTTCCGGCTGCGTGTGGCCGTCTTCTTGAATAAGCTCAGCGCCCACAAGAAGATTGTCTATGACGCCTTGGCTCAAGAGATAGGAGGGGAAGCTTCTATCGATCTATTTGTTTACAATAGTGATATCACACAGTTGCGAACGTTACTGCAAGGACTGTCGAAACCTTATGATCACTATGTCGTCTTTCCCTACTTTAAGGAAGGGAGGGATAAGGCGGCGGAAGTACTTTCCGTTATACCTCCAGATAAGCTACTTCTGCTGGGACGCGAGATAGAAGGGCTAAAGGGAGACTTTCCGATTGTCTGCGAAAACTATGAAAAGGACATTTACGAAGCGCTGGAGAGCATCCGTGACCCGCTATCTAAATACGGTATGCTTAAGTTGGTTTTTCCTGACAACAGCGACTACCCCAAAGCTATTATCAAGGGATTCTACAAGTTCTGTCAGGATTACGCTTTTGACCACCTTCTCGTCGATAACCTACGCCGCGAACATATTAAAACGGGAACCTGTTACATCAATCTGGCAGAAGATGATCTCGTGCATCTGCTGGATAAGGTACGCGTAAAAAATCTGTCCGTAGGGCAGGATGTTGGCGTCATCTCCTACAACGAGACACCGTTAAAAAAGTTTATTCTCAATGGCATCACAACGGTATCTACAGATTTTAAACTTATGGGGGAATATGCAGGAGCGTGTATTTTAAACAATTTAAAAAGTAGGCTGGAAGTGCCTTTCTACACGGTACTCCGCGCTTCTGTATGAAGGAGGGTAACGTCGTAGGGCACGCGGAAACAGGACGGCTCAGGTTGCGACTGTTGTGGTCTATACCTAGCTTAGTCCTCATTATAAATCAAAAGGTCTGAACAAATGATTCCGGTAAAGTATATCCTTTTCTGTTTTTTTATTGTTTTTTGGAGCGTGGGAAGCGAGGCGCAGTCGCGGAAGGAGATACAATATCTTTCTGGGGTTGACAACGAAAATACCGTGGACTGGGCGTTTTGGGCGACAGCTGGTAGGCGGGCCGGTAAATGGGAGAAAATCGCTGTTCCAAGCCATTGGGAACAACAGGGATTTGGCGCGTACAATTACGGCCGCGACTATGTTACCTACGGCAAGAACTTTCGGTTTAACGAAGAAAAAGGAATATACCGACACCAATTCTCTGTGCCGGCCCATTGGAAAGGAAGGAAGATCTCCATCGTATTCGAAGGATCGATGACCGATACGGAGGTAAAAATCAACGGGAAACAGGCAGGAGATAAACATCAGGGTTCTTTCTATCGGTTTAAATATGATATCACGGACAAACTGATATTTGGCGAGGTCAATCAGCTCGAGGTAACGGTTGCCAAGATGTCCGACGACATGTCTGTAAATAACGCGGAGCGATTAGCCGACTACTGGATCTTTGGGGGAATTTACAGACCCGTTTACCTCGAAGCTACACCGACCGCACACATTACATGGACGGCAATAGATGCAAAAGCCGACGGTACATTCCGCGCAAAGGTGCATATGGAAGGAATAACGGCAAAGACACCTTTACGTGTAGAAATTAAGGACAACGACGGCACGGTGGTGGGAGCGTCGTGGGTTGATGTAAACCACGACGACTCCACAGCTATGCTGCACGTCCGTATAAAAGACCCAAAGCGTTGGACGGCGGAAACGCCTAACCTATACCGCGCCACCTTCACGCTCGGGCCGGAGGGAAAAGAAATATATCGTACACAGGAACGTTTTGGCTTCAGAACGGTGGAGGTTAGGCATGGCGATGGTATTTATGTGAACGGCGTGAAAGTGAAGATGAAAGGAGTGAACCGTCATGTTTGGTGGCCGGAAACAGGGCGATCCGTGAATAGAAGAATCGATCTTGAAGATGTTAAGCTTATCAAGCAGATGAACATGAATGCGGTGCGCTGTTCCCACTATCCGCCCGACAAATCGTTTTTGGAATTTTGCGACTCCTTAGGACTATATGTGCTGGACGAGTTGGCGGGCTGGCAGAAAGCGTATGGGACACCCGTAGGAAAACGGCTGGTAAAAGAGATGGTGATAAGAGATGTTAATCACCCCTCTATTATCTTGTGGAGCAATGGAAACGAAGGAGGACATAACAAAGACCTTATTGAAGAGTATCATCGGTACGATCTGTCGCGCCGGACGGTGATACACGCCCACCACCGGCCGGGGAACGAGATAAACGGCATCGATTGTAATCACTATGAGGACTATTACTCTACCCAAAAGATTTTAGAAGGACCGAACATCTATATGCCGACAGAATTCTTGCATGCGCAGGACGATGGCGGTGCTGCAGCGGGACTGGCCGACATTTGGGAGCTGCACTGGCGCGCGAAGCTGGGCGCCGGCGGATTTATCTGGAACCTGGCAGATGAAGGGCTTGTCCGCACCGATTTCCATGGTGCCATTGATGTCAACAAAGTGAACGCTCCCGACGGCATCCTCGGGCCGCATCGCGAGAAAGAAGGGAGTTTCTATGCTATCCGCGAAATTTTTTCTCCCGTGCATATTAAAGTGAAAACGCTTCCTCAAAATTTTTCCGGAGAAATAGCGGTGGAAAATCGTTTTCATCACACCGACCTGCGGCAGTGCCGCTTCCAATATAAACTTGTTAGTTTCCGGAAGCCTTATGATGAGCAGGCAGGTTTGGACACTTTACTGGTTAAGGATGTGCCGTCTCCCGCTATTGCGCCTGGAGAGCAAGGCAGATTAGAGCTTCCGCTTTCCGCCGGCTGGAAAACAGCTGATGCTATATGGCTCACCGCCGTGGATCCGTACGGTGAGGAAATATATACCTGGTCCTGGCGGATCAAGAATAATGCTGCTATTGCTAAGGAAATTTTGCCGCTTAAAACAAAGTCTGCTGTAAGCCTTTCCGAAGATTCCGCCAACTACACGTTAAAGGCAAATGGAATTACCGTCGTAATGGCCAAGCAAACCGGTCAGCTGGTAGACCTGGCGAACGACTATAGTATGAAACTATCGTTTAGGGATGGACCCGTGTTAGTCGGTGGACAGTATATGTTGACCGCGGCTAGAACGTTTATGGACGGTGACAGCCAGGGACTGGAATTCGCATATGATGGCGATCTGAAGAACATCCGTTGGACTATGTATCCAAGCGGTTGGCTAAAGCTCGATTATACGTATCAGGTCAATAAGCCCGTTCCCTACGCCGGTGTGACTTTTAGCTATCCCGAAAACTATATTATCAGCGCCAAGTGGTTAGGAAACGGACCGTACCGCGTCTGGAAGAACCGGCAGCAAGGTGTGACCTTGAACACGTGGGAGAATATGTATAATGACGCCAAAGCTGGTATTGGGCCGTGGATCTTTCCCGAGTTTAAAGGATATTTTTCTGACGTTAGCTGGATGCAATTCAATACCACACAGGGAAAATTTTTAGTTGTGACAGAAGAGGATAATATGTATGTCCGCCTATTTGATTTCTATGGCATTTCGGGGCCCAAGGGATACCCCGCGCTGCCGGAAGGAGATATCTCTTTCCTGGATGCTATTCCTGCCGTCGGCACGAAACTGGCAATGGGCATCAACAACAGGGCTGAAGTCAATGGTCCGGCGGGCGAGCTAAACAGCCTTACAGGGCCTATAACACGTACGCTTTACTTTTACTTTGGACTGCCGAAAGGTGAGGAGGAGAACATGCAGTTTGTTATGCCTAAAGAGAATATCCTCACGGATTAAGATGATCGGGTCATAGTAGTGGATCTTGCGCATTGCCGGGCCGGCGGTCCGACAAGCACACATCACAAATATTTTACAAAGCAAAAGAAGTGAACAAATACGCGGCCGCCCGCCCGATAGTAGTGACGAAACCAGCTTGTCGGAGGCGCCAAACAGGACACTACAGGTTGCCCCTCAGTGTATTAGTTGATAGTTTAGGATTGTTGAAGGTTGTCGGTTGCCGACACCAGACATGCTGACCGGAAAAGACACGATGTTTTTTCTTTATAAACGAACTACATAACGACATGATGAAGAATAAACCCTTACCACTCCTTCTCGCTTTTCTAACGTTTTTTTTAGGAACGACGGTTTTAGCGCAAAACCGCTTTCCGGACGGAACCCCTATTCCAGCGTGGTTTGATAACGTAGAATCTACCGACATCGCTTCTTTGGGCAAGGCATACCGTATCACCGATTTTGGAATCGTCCAAGATAGCACGCTTATACAGACAGAAAAAATACAGGCCGTTATTGATCGCGCTCACCGGGAGGGCGGAGGCGTTGTCATCATACCGAAGGGTACCTACCTCAGCGGCTCTTTGTTTTTCAAGCCGAAGACACATCTGCATCTAGAGGACGGAGCGGTGTTGAAGGGGAGCGACGATATCAGCAACTTTACGTTGCTCACCACGCGAATGGAAGGACAGACCGTAAAGTATTTTGCCGCCTTAGTTAATGCGGATAAGGTGGATGGCTTTACGGTGTCCGGGAGTGGAACGCTCGACGGTAATGGCTTACGCTATTGGAAATCTTTCTGGTTGCGCCGCGGATTCAACCCTAACTGTACCAATATGGATGAGATGCGTCCCAGGATATTGTACGTGTCCAACAGCAAGGATGTGCAGGTGTCTGGCATCCGTATGAAGAATTCACCATTCTGGACATCGCATTACTATCGCTGTGAAAGGGTCAAGTTAATCGGCCTCCACATCACGGCTCCCGAGAAGCCGGTAAAAGCCCCCAGTTCGGATGCTATTGATCTAGACGCTTGTCATCAGGTACTGATTAAAGATTGTTATTTATCGGTGAACGACGACGCCATAGCGTTAAAGGGCGGAAAGGGGCCGAACGCTGATAAAGATCCCGACAATGGAGCGAACTACAATATTATCATTGAGAATTCGACCTTCGGTTTTTGTCACAGCGCGCTGACATGCGGAAGCGAGTCCATTCATAGCTATAACGTTATTTTCCGTAACAATACGCTGGACAGGGCGAAGAAGCTGCTGCAGCTTAAGATGCGTCCCGATACGCCGCAGGAGTACGAACATATCCTGATTGAAAATGTGAAAGGCAACGCGGGAAGCTTACTCTTTATCAAACCGTGGACACAGTTTTTCGATCTGAAGGGAGAGAAGGATATCAAGCTGTCTTATGCACGCCATATCGTACTACGTAACGTAACACTTGATGTCGACATCCTATTCGACGTGCATAATTCGGAGCAGTATAAATTGTCCGATTTTACGTTTGAAAACATGACTGTCAACGCAGCTAAACGTCCGTATATACACCAGGAATATATTCAGAATTTCACGCTGCGGAATGTTGTCGTCAATGGTAAGAACGTGGTCCAAAAATAAGCGGAGAATGAACAGTCTAAGCATGCCGACAAGGGTGATTCTTGTTCAGATATGGTCGATTTCTGCCTTCGTCCTAATGGTAGGCGTTGCGTGGGCGCAACCCCGTATGGAGTATCTGGATAGAGGATTGGTGGCGATCAAGACAACCGGGAATAGCGTTTTTCTGAGCTGGCGGCTGGTGGCCACAGACGATTATGATAAAGCATTCCATCTTTATCGTCAGTATACCGGGAAGAAAAAAGTACGCATTACGGAAAAGGCTATAACAGCAGGTACCAATTATGTCGACAGCACGGTAGATGCCAGCAGAGATGTCGCGTATACGCTTGTGAGCACATCTGGGGAGCACGAGCGATTGGAGGGTCAGCTGACCCTTCATGGAAAGGACGCTGTGCAGCCCTATCTTGAAATTCCACTGCGGACACCGAAAGGATACACGCCCGGCGACGTCTCGGTAGGCGATCTGGACGGCGATGGGTCCTACGAGCTGATCATCCACCAAACCGGCAAGGCCCACGATAACGCACATAACGGGCTCACGGACGATCCTGTTTTTCAGGCATATAAGCTGGACGGTACCCTTATGTGGGAGATCAATCTGGGGAAAAATATCCGAGAGGGTGCCCATTACACGCAGTTTTTGGTTTACGATTTTGACGGCGATGGACGGGCTGAATTTGTGTGCAAAACCGCAGATGGAACCCTGGACGGACAAGGAACGGTTATCGGCGACGCAAAGGCGGATTGGCGCGATACGGTGCCTACCTCGCCAACCTATGGCAGAATACTCAAGGGGCCCGAGTTTCTGACGGTATTCGATGGCTTGACCGGCGCGGCCCTGTGTACGGTAGATTACCTCCCGGAACGGGGAGATTTGCAGCGATGGGGCGACACAAAGGCGAACCGGTCTGACCGGTTTTTGGCCTGTGTAGCTTACCTTGACGGCGAGCATCC
>Ga0079224_100014571_pt1 | contig 10981 bp, 8 predicted proteins | sample Stecom2015_FD_80414 | JGI IMG/M metagenome (GOLD analysis project Ga0079224, IMG submission 80414) | Agricultural soil microbial communities from Utah to study Nitrogen management - Steer compost 2015 | ecosystem: Environmental > Terrestrial > Soil > Agricultural land | place: USA: Utah...
GGTGTGGCGCGGCGCGGTCGGGTGCCCCGGGCGACCGGGTGTTGCGTACCTGCGCCATCCGGCCTTCGTACGCCAGACCACCGGCCGATGCTTCACCCACCGCAGGTGATGTGCCCGCCTGGCGGTACCCGGTCCGATGGATGCACCGTGACCACAGACGAGATTCTGATCGGGGTAGGCCTGACGCTGGCGCTCGCGGTCGGGTCGCAGATCCTCGCGACCCGGCTGCGGGTACCGGCGATCGTTGTGCTGCTGCCGGTCAGGTTCGTGGCCGGCGCGCTGACCGGCGACATCCACCCGGACCGGCTGCTGGGCGCCGCCTTCGAGCCGCTGGTCGGCCTCGCGGTGGCGGTGATCCTCTACGACGCCGCGTTGGGGCTGGACCTGCGCCGCCTGGCCGGCCATCACCGCCGGGTGGTGCGGCGGCTGCTGGCATACGGAACGGTCCTCACCTGCCTGTCGGTCATGCTGGTGGCGATCCCGCTGCTGCGCATGTCCCATCGGGCGGCGCTGATGCTCGGGGCGATCCTGATCGTGTCCGGGCCGACCGTCGTCGGCCCGTTGCTCGAGACCATCCGGCCCACCGCGCGGCTGCAGCGCATCTTCGCCTGGGAGGGCTCACTCATCGATCCGATCGGCGGCGTGCTCGGCGCGCTGGTCTTCCACGCCGTGATCAGCTCGACCCAGCCGATGCCGGGCGACCGGGTGGTCCAGTTCCTCCTGAACATCTCGATCGGGCTGGGCGGCGGGGTGGTGGGCGCGGCACTCCTCTGGCTCGTGCTGCGCAGCCTGCAACTCGGCGAGGTGCTGGGGACCGCGGCCCAGTTGGCGCTGGTGATCGGGGTAGCCGCCGGCTGTGACGTGATCGCCGACGACACAGGGCTGGTCGCGGCGATCGCGATGGGCATCGCCGCGGCCAACCTGCGCGGGATCGATATCCCTGCCCGGCGGCCGTTCTTCGAGACGCTGGCGCAGCTCATCATCGGGCTGCTGTTCATCTCGATCTCCGCCACCGTTACGCCCCAGTCGCTGCGCGGCCTGATCCTGCCCGCCATCGGGCTGGTCGCCGTGCTGGTGCTGGCCGTGCGGCCCGCCGTCGCCTGGCTGTCGACCGCGCGTAGCGACCTGACCGGCCGGGAGCGGGCGTTCATCGGGTGGATGGCGCCGCGCGGGATCGTCGCCGCCGCCACCGCGTCCACCTTCTCCACCGGGCTGGTCTCGGCCGGGGTGGCCGGTGGCGAGAAGGTCCTGCCCGCCACCTTCCTCCGGCGGCTCGCGGCGATGCTCGCCGAAGTGGCCCCGAACGTGCGCGCGGAGCACCGGCCCGCGGTCGACACCGCGCTCGGCGCGCTCGCGGCCGCGGTGCGTGAGAGCTACCCGGATCCGGCGTCGCGTACCTTCGCCGCAGACGTCGACCACCAAGGAATCGGTGGCCCGCCGGAACCGGACTCCTACGAGTAGGATTCTTCACAAGAACAAGTGATCGCGGACTCACTCTGAGTGATGATCCGTGCGTGGCGGCGCGAGGTGGGCGGGTGGGAGCCGGGGGTTGCGTTGCCAAGCCATCCGAGGGCCGGGACCAGGACAATTACCGCGACCGTGGACGCCCTCACGCACGCGAAGATCCGCATGCCCGAGCCGAGACCGGAACGGGTCGACCGCACCACGCTGGTGGACCGGCTGGTAGCCGGAGACGACAAACGACTGGTCCTCCTCGCCGCCCCGGCCGGCTACGGCAAGTCGACCCTGATCGCGCAATGGCGGTTCGACGTGCGCGAACCGCGCCCGTTCGCGTACCTCGCCCTGGATGAGCGCGACGACGACCCCGCCAGGTTGTGGACGTCGATCCTGGTCGCGCTCGACCACGCCGGCACCGGGCTCCAGCTCGACGACCTGCTCCCACCGGTCCGGACGCCGCCGCTCGACCCCACCCTCATCGACGCCACGGTCGTGCCCACGCTGCTGGAGCGGCTCGCCCGCCTCACCCAGCCGGTGGTGCTCGTACTCGACGACTTCCACACCGTCCGCGGCGCGGCCTGCCGCCAGCAGGTCACGCAGCTCCTCAAACAGGCGCCGCCGACCTGCCAGCTCGTGATCGCCACCAGGAGTACCGCGCCGGCCGGCGTAGCCCGGCTGCGGGCCGCCGGCGAGGTGCTGGACGTGGGCCTGGACGACCTGCGGTTCTCCGCGGCCGAGATCGGTCCGTTCGTGCAGCGGGTCGCGGGACGCGCGCTCGCCGGCCCGGACCTCGCCGCGCTTGCGGCGCGGACCGAAGGCTGGCCCGCCGGGACCTACCTGGCCGCCCTGTCGCTGCGCGACCGCCCCGGCCCGCTCGCCCACAGCCTCCCGCGGATGGATCGCTACATCCTCGACTACCTCAGCGAGGAGGTGCTGGCCGGCCTCACCGACGAGACCCGCCGGTTCCTCCGGCGCACCTCGGTGCTCGACCGCTTCACCCCCGGGCTGTGCGACGCCGTGGCGCAGACCGCCAACGCCGCCGAGGTGCTCGAGCACCTCACGCACACCAACCTGTTCCTCATCGCGCTCGACGGCGACCGGCGATGGTTCCGCTACCACCGCCTCTTCGCCCTCGCGCTGCGGACACAGCTCACCCAGGAGGGCCGCGACCTCGAGGCGTCGGTGCACCGGATCGCCAGTGGCTGGCTGGAGAACGCCGGCCTCATCGACGACGCCATCGCGCACGCGTACGCCGGGGGCGACCCGGGACGCGCCATCCACTTGCTCGCCGAGCACTGGCCGAGCTACGTCGACACGGGCCGCGACGCCACGGTGCAACGGTGGCTGGCGCTGATCGGCGACGAGGCGCTCAGCCGCGACCCGGCCGGCGCCCTCTGCGCCGCCTGGTTCGCCGCCTTCGCCGGTGACCGCGAGGCCGTGCGCCGCTGGCTCCAGATCGCCGAACGCCTGCCGCACGCCGGTCCGCTGCCCGACCGCACCAGGTCGGTGGCCTCCGCCGCCGCGCTGATCCGGGCCACGTTCGGGCTGGAGGGCCACGAGGACATGCTCCGCCACTCCCGCCTCGCGGCCGGCCTGGAGATCGACCCGGCATCGCCCTGGTACGGTCTCGCGGCGGCCGGTCTCGGCCGCGGCCTCTACCTGGCGGGCCGGGCGCGCGATGCGATCGCACCGCTGGAGCGCGCCGCCCAGAGCCAGAACACCCTGCTGGTCGTCCGGATCCTCGCGCTGTCGTTGCTGTCACTGGCGACCGGCCGGCTGGGCCGCCACGTGGCGGCGAGCGACCTCGCGACGGCCGCCCACCAGCTGGTGTACGACCACGACCTGGCCGACTCGCCACAGGCCAGCCTCGCCTTCACCGCGCTGGGGGCGGCCCTTGCCCGACAGGGGCGGCTGGACGCCGCGCGGGTGGAGCTGGAACATTCGCTGCGGGTGCGGCGACGGATACGCGGAGTGTCGCCGTGGCCGACCCTGGAGAGCCTGGTGATCCTCGCCAGCGTGGCGATGCGCCAGGGCGACCACGAGCTCGCGCGCGCCCTCCGGGACGAGGCGGACGACCTGCTCGCCGCGCTGCCTGAGGAGGATCACCAGATCAAGGCCGATCTTGACGCGCTCCGCCGGCGCCTGACCGGCAACCGCGGCACACCGACTCTCGGCGTACCGCTGACCAAGCGGGAGCGGGTCGTACTCCGCCTGCTGCCAGGCCGCCTATCCCGTACGCAGATCGCGCGCGAGCTGTTCCTGTCCGCCAACACGGTTAAGACCCACACTCGCATGATCTACCAGAAGCTCGGCGTCTCCTCCCGGCGGGAGGCCGTGCGGCGCGCCCGGGAACTAGGCCTACTCTGATCGGCCTGCCCGCCACCGTTCGCGAACGGCGCGCGGCGCATCAGCGGCCGCCGCACCCGCCGGCGGTGCCGGTGCGAGTCCCCCATGGCGGGTGATGCCAGGGCCAGCCCGGGACTCTACCGTCGCATTCCTACCCGGTGTGGCGACCTAGCCGAAGGAGGAGGCCACGGTGAACAACGACCCCGCTGGCCGAGCCAGCGCACCATCCAGCTTCGAGATCAGGATCAAGGGCAGGATCACCCCATCGTCCCAAGGCGCATTCGAGGGGCTCGCGGTCAGCATAAGTCCAGTGGAGACGGTCCTGCGCGGCACCGTGGCCGATTCCGCCGCCCTGTACGGGATTCTGGATCGCATCCAGGCACTCGGCCTTGAGCTGGTCGAGGTCCGCCGGGGTATGCCCGCGCCAGACCCGTAGTCAGAGCAGCTGGAGCTGCTGCGCGCGCCGGACCGCCTCGCCCCGGCGGGTCACCGCGAGCTTGCGATAGATGCTCTTCAGGTGAGTCTTGATCGTGTTTACGGACAGGTACGTCATCGCGGCGATCTCCTCCGTGGTCCTCATCGCCGCCAGGTGGCGGAGCACGTCGAGCTCGCGCGGGCTCAGCTGCTCGGGCAGGAGAGAGTGGACGGCCTCCCTCGCTGCCGGGCCGGTTGCCCGGGCCGCGATCCGCAACGGCTTGAGCAGCCGTTGGTAGGCGTCGCGCAGCTGCGGGTCCCGGCGCAGGATCGGCACCAGCCACGGTCGCGACAACCAGAACGGCAGGCTGAGCCCCTCCCGGTCACCGGCGCGCAGGGCGCGGGCGAGTGACCGGCGGCCGCGCGAGGCGTCGCCCGACGCGTAGGCGAGCTGGCCTTCGGCCAGCCAGGCCTCTACCCGCACGTCCGCCGGGACAGCAGCCGGTTCCGCCAGCACCGCCTGGAGGGCGGCGGCTGCCGCCCGGTGGTCGCCGTCGGCGAGCAGTGCCCGCGCGAGCGGGACGGCCGCGTCCGGAGAGTCGCCGGCGCGTTCGGCTACCGCCCGTGCGGCGGCGGGGGCGCCGCTGGCGAGCAGCGCCGCGCTGGTCGCGATCATCACCCGGTGCTCTAGCCAGCCGATCCCGGCGGCGGTGGCGCGGGCCTCGGCCAGCCGGGCGAGCGCCCGGTCCGGCCGGCCCTCCGCGATGGCGACCCGCCCGGTTAGCAGGCACCGGATGGCCCCCAGGCAGGCATCCGGCGCCACCGCCAGCGCGCGGCCCACCCGGTCGAACTCCCGCCGTGCCTCGCTCAGCTGGCAATGCGCCAGCTGGACCCACCCGGCGGCGAGGTGCGAGGCGGGAGACTGCGCGCACGCCCCGGGTAGCCGCGCCGCGCGGGCGACCAGCTCAGCGGTCCGGCGGAACCTGCCTCGCAGCGCTTCCACCAGCGCGAGAGAGCCGAGGCAGCGGTAGCGCTGGAGGTTTCCACCGGCCGCGGTGGCGGCTTCGAGCGCCGCCGCATACGCCTCGGCGGCGCCGGCGAGCCGACCGGCCCACAGGTCCGCCCGGCCACCGGCGGCGAGCAGCAATGCGCTCAGCTCCGGAGGGGGGGTCGCTCGGCGCTTCTGGCATTTGCCGGAGCAGCTTCCGCGCCTGGTCGGCAACCCGCTCTACGGTGGGCAGGTCAGCCGGGTGAGCCCGGGCGATCCGGATGACGCCGGCCGCCAGGCGGGCCGCGCGCGCGTGATCGTCCGGTAGCGGCGACAGCGCGCGCTCGGCCCACCGGAGCGCTCGCTGGCACGCCTGGTCATCGCCGCGGGAGAGCGCCTCGGCGGCCGCGACGATCGCGGGTTCGGGCGCGACCCCGGCGGTAACCACCGCCGCGGGCATGCTGCGGAACCACCGGGCGGGTGGGGAGTCGACCCCCAGTCCCAGCAGCTGCCCCACCGCCATCCGTTCCACCACCAGCCAGCACGCGAACTGCCAGTCCTGGGCCAGCGTCGCGTGGCGTACCGCGTCGGCGAGCATGCCCTCGCGGTCGAACCAGGCGGCGGCCCGCCGGTGCAGTCCGGCCGCCATACCCGGGTTCTCGTGCCGCAGGACCAGCTGCATCGTCTCGGCGAACAGCTGGTGATAGCGGTACCACCCGTGCTCCAGTGGCAGGACGAAGGCGATCTGCCGCACCACTTCGGAGAACAACCGCCCCGCCTGGTCGCCGCCGAGCTCGGCGGCGAGCTCGGCGTTGACCCGCTCGGTGAAGCTGGTCGCCAGCAGCAGGCCGCGGACCTCGGCGGGCAGCGTCGCCAGCACCTCCTCGATCAGGTAGGTGGCGATGGCGTGATCGTCGCCAGACAGCTCCGCAACGTACGCCTCAGGGTCCGGGTGGGCGGCCATCGCCATCGCCGCCAGACTGATGCCCCCGGCCCAGCCCTCGGTCTTCCTGACCAGCGCCCGGACCGACTCGGCCGGCAGCGATACGCCATGCTGAGCCAGCAGTGCCCGGGCTTCCCGTTCCTCGAACGCCAGATCGCCGGTCCGGATCTCGCTCAGTTCACCGCTCAACCGGTAGCGCTGCAGCGCCAGCGGCGGGTCCCGCCGCGACACCAGCACCAGCCGCAGTCCGGCCGCGTGTTTGACCAGGTACGCCAGCCCATCGACCACGCTGGACGGAGAACGGATCGCCTGCAGGTCGTCGAGGACGAGCACCACCGGAGTATCTTGAGTGGACAGATCCGCGGCGAGGTCGGGGACGGATTCGAGCGACCCGGGTAGGGCGGCCGCTGCCGTTGACCGAACGGCAAACCCGGCGCGCCTGAGCCCTTCGAGCAACAGCGGCCAGAAGACGTCTGGTCGATCATCGTGCGGGTCGAGCGTCACCCACGCCACCGGGCCAGGTGTGCGGCCGCTGCGCGCCCAGGCCGCGACCGCCACCGTCTTACCGGCTCCCGGCGGACCGACCACCACCGTGAGGGCATGACGGGCACCCCTCGCGAGGCGGTCCAACAACCGGGGGCGTGCGATCATCCACTCCGGCGAGGCCGGGATCGTCACCTTCGACGCCGGTAGTACCGTGCCGGCTCGCACGGGCGGTGCCGAGGGCGTAGCGAGGTCGCCGGTCATGCCGCACCTCCCGAGGCGTACGTGCTCAGCCTCATTAGCCACCCGGTACGGGTGACCCCGCATGGACCCTGACCCGAAATCACCCGGGTGAGAAAACGGGACATACTCGGCGGCACGGGATGAACCGGAGGCCACGACGGCACTGAGCAGTCAGCGCGCGACTGGTGAGCCGGGTGCGCGCGGTTTGGCGAGCCTACTTGCCGGGCGGGGGACCGGTGCTCTCCCGGATCACCAGTCGCGGGGTGCTGACCGAGGTCCGAGGTGCGTGGCCCTCCCCGATCAGGGAGCAGACCTGCTGGAAGGCGCGCCGCCCGAGGTCGACGAAGTCCTGTTCCACTGTGGTCAAGGAAGGCCGCCACAGCGCACCCAGCGGATGCCCGTCGAAACCGACGACGCTGATCTCCTCCGGCACCCGCCGGCCGCGTTCGTGCAGCGCGCGCAGCAGCCCGATCGCGAGTTCGTCGTTGCCGCAGAGCACCGCGGTCACATCGGTGCGCTCGGCTAGGGTTAGGCCGATCTCATAGGCGCGGTGGGGATCCCAGCCGGCCTCCAGCAACGGGGGAACCGGGGCGCCGGCGCGCTCGAGCGCCCTGCGCCAGCCCGCAGCGCGGCCATTGCGGCGGCCCGCCGGTGGCACCGCGATGTGGTGGACGGTCCGGTGGCCCAGCGAGAGCAGGTATTCGGTCGCTGCCACACCGGCGGCCGTGTCATCGAGGACCACGTGCGGCAACCGGGAACCCCGACCGCCGGAGACCGCGACCACCGGCATCCCGGGCGGTAGGGCGCGGGCGGTGGCGATCCCAGCCGGGTCGAACTTCAAGACGATGACCCCCGCCACCGGGTTGGCCAGCGCCAGGTCGATCGTGTCCTTGACGATGCGCGGCTCATCGGACTCGACCACGGTGATCATGACGATGTACCCGGCAAGCCGGGCAGCTTCCTCAATCCCCTGGATGGTGAGGGCGTAGCCGTACCGGGTAGTGGCGCCCGCCAGCACCGCGATCACCGACTGCCGGCCCGTGATCAACGCGCGGGCCGCGCCGTTGGGCCGGTAGCCCAACTCCTCGATAGCGGCCAGCACGCGCTCCCGCCGCTGCGCGCTGACCGGGGCCGAACCGGTCAGCACCCGCGAGACGGTCGGGACCGACACTCCCGCCAGCCTGGCGACGTCGGTGATTGCGGGTGCGCGAGTCGACGGTCTGGGCATGGTGCGGCCATCTTAGCCCGCTTGGACGGAGAGCGGCCCGGCAACGCCGAGCCGCTTCTATGCTCCCCTGGTCGCGAGTGAAAGATGCCCATTGACACTCATGCTGAAAACGTTATCATGCTTTCACTGCCCAATCGTCACGCGATCGCCGAGAGAGGCGGTGAGATGAACGAAAACCGCAGCTCGCGAGGATCGCGGGGGACGCGTCAGGAGCACCGGCCGGCCCGATGGCGACACCTGCGACAGCGGCAGGGCCTGGTAGCGGGTGTGTTCCTGCTACCGGCCGGGTTCGGGTTCGCGGTGTTCTACCTCTGGCCGGCGCTCCGTGGGTTGTGGATGAGCTTCACCGACTACAGCCTGCTCCGCGGCTCCGGCGAGCTGGTCGGGCTCCAGAACTACCGGGACCTCGCCGCCGATGCCTTGTTCTGGCACTCAATGTACGTGACCACTGTGTACGTGGTTCTCAACATCGGCTCCCAGACCGTCCTGGCGTTGGTGATGGCGGTGTTGATGGACCGGCTCACCCGCTCGGCTCTGGTCCGCAGCGTGCTCGTGCTGCCCTGGCTGATCCCGCAGGTGGTTATCGGCATGTTGTGGCTGTGGATGCTGGATCCCCGGCTAGGGGTGGTGAACCACCTGCTGGAGCTGGCCGGGATCGGCCGACAGGGGTTCCTTGGGTCCCCGGACCAGGTAGTGCCGACCCTGGCCGGTATCAACACTTGGCGGTTCACGGGCTACACCGCGCTGCTGCTGTTCGCCGGTCTACAGATGATCCCCCGCTACCTGTATGAGGCGGCGGCGCTGGACGGGGCAGGGGAGTGGCGGACCTTCTGGCGGGTCACACTACCGCTGCTGCGTCCGGTGCTCGCGCTGGTGCTGGTCCTCTCAGTGGTCGGATCGTTCCAGGTGTTCGATCTGGTCCAGGTCGCCACCGGCGGCATCGGTGGTCAACCCGGCGGCCCCGCCAACGCGAGCCTGGTGATCTATGTGTACATCTTCCGGCAAGCGTTCAGCTTTCACCACGCTGGATACGCGGCCGCCATGGCGGTGGTCCTGGCGGCACTGCTGGCGGTGGTCACATTCCTCATCATGCGAGGGCTGCGTGGTTCCCGGTCGGACCTGGCGTGAAAGGGTTGGCGATGCGCGAGTCCACTGTCACCGTCCCGGACAACCATCCTGCCGCACCGGTCGAGTGGCCCGCCCCACCGGCCCGTCGGCGCCCCACCGAGCCGCGCCACGGCGGCCGGTGGCGCCCTTCCCGGGCGGTCGCCTGGCTGGTGCTGATCCTCATGATGGTCGCCACCCTGCTGCCGTTCTACTGGATCCTGCGCACGGCCCTCTCCACGAACGCGGCGTTGTTCACCGGCGACCAGTCAGCCTTGCCGCCGGAGCCGACGCTGGTCAACTTCCGCCGGGTGCTCGGGCTGGCGAGCGCCGAGGAGGTACGGGCGGCCGGCGGCTCCGGAGCCGAGCTAGAGTTCTGGCTCTACCTGCGGAATTCCATCATCTTTTCCACTTTGGTCACCGTCGGGCAGGTGACGTCCTGCGCGATGGCGGCGTACGCGTTCGCCCGGCTGCGCTGGCGCGGCCGGGACGCGGTCTTCTATCTGTTCCTGTCCGCGTTGATGGTGCCGCCGATCTTCGTGGTGATCCCGAACTTCGTGTTGCTCAGCGAGCTCGGCCTGCTGGACACGTTCGCCGGCCTGGCGGCGCCGTACTTCTTCATGACCCCCTTCATGGTGTTCTTCCTGCGGCAGTTCTTCCTCGGGATCAGCACCGAACTGGAGGACGCAGCCAGGATCGACGGGGCCGGACATCCCCGGATCTTCCTGCGAATCTGCGTGCCGATGATGGCAGCGCCACTGACCACCGCCGCCATCCTCGCGTACGTGATCGCCTGGAACGAGTTCATGTGGCCTCTCGTGGCCGGGAACGACCCGAGTGTGCGCGTGCTGACCGTGGGGCTGTCGGTGTTCCGGTCCGGGCAGCCCCAGGCGGCCCCCGACTGGACGGGCCTGATGGCCGCCACGGTCCTGGGGGCGCTCCCGGTGATCCTGCTGTTCCTGCTAATGGGCCGCCGGATCGTCGACTCGATCAGATTCACCGGCCTGAGATAACCGACCGCCCGGCTGGGCGCCGGCTCGCACGGCGCGCGGCTGACGACACCGAAAGGAGTTGCCAGAATGAGAAGTCTTAGTAGCTGGCGGGTGGCGGTGCCGATGAGTGCCGTGCTCCTGGTCACGGCCGCCTGCGGCGGCGATGGTGGCGAGGGCGGTGAGGTCACTCTCGACTACTGGTTATGGGACGACCGCCAGATCCCCCAGTATCAGCAGTGCGCCGACGCGTTCACCGCGCAGTCCGGAATCCAGGTAGAGATCTCCCAGTATGTCTGGGAGGACTACTGGAGCAATCTCAACGCCCAGTTCACCGCCCGCCGGGCGCCGGACGTGTTCACCGACCACCTGGCATACTATCCGTCCTTTGTCGAGAACGACGTGATCCTGCCGCTTGATGAGTACGTCGAGCGCGACAACGTCGACATCGGCAAGTTCTTCCCAGGACTCGCCGATCTCTGGATAGGGCAGGACGGCCAGCGGTACGGGTTGCCGAAGGACTGGGACACCATCGCCATCGCCTACCACTCCGGCTACCTGCAGGACGCCGGTCTGACCGCGGACGACCTGTGGAACGCCACCTGGAACCCGACCGACGGCGGGACCTTCGAGGACATCATCGCCCGGCTCTCGGTGGACGAGAACGGGGTGCGCGGCGACGAGCCCGGGTTCGATCCGGACCACGTGGCGATCTACGGCCTCAGCTTCGACAACCCGTCGAACTCGGCCTCCGGCCAGACCAGCTGGGGCAACTTCGCGCGCAC
>Ga0079224_100014572_pt1 | contig 10981 bp, 9 predicted proteins | sample Stecom2015_FD_80414 | JGI IMG/M metagenome (GOLD analysis project Ga0079224, IMG submission 80414) | Agricultural soil microbial communities from Utah to study Nitrogen management - Steer compost 2015 | ecosystem: Environmental > Terrestrial > Soil > Agricultural land | place: USA: Utah...
GGCAGTATGGCCCAGTTCAGGTCGATGATCGGGCTGCGCTGCGACGACCAGCGCTGTTCGGCCACGCCGCTGTAGCGTGCCCGTTCGTACAGCGCCACGAGTTCGGGCGCGGGCTCGCCGCCGCGGCGCGTGACGCGGCTGTAGACGACCAGCAGCCCGCACTCCACGGCCTGCTCTGCGTCGAGCCAGGGGGATTCGTCGGCACGACCGTTGATGAACACCTGCACGTCCACGCCGCTGTTCAGGGCGATGTTGCCGCCCAGCCAGGTGTCGGATGCGACGACGCGCAGTGGAATGCCGGGCAGATGCTCGGCCCAGATCTGGTTGATCGTGGCCGAGATCTCCGCTCCCGGAAAGGTGGAGCGTGCCGGCCGCCCGTTCCACCAGGCCAGCGGGCCTCGGGCCACTGCATAGCCCAGCGCCATGGCCAGTTGTACGGCGATCACTACGATGGCGATGCGCCGCAGGGTTTCGCGCTCTTCACCGCGTATGACCCATAGCATGTAAAAGCCCCACAGCATGAAGAAGGTGGTTCCCCAGGCGGCAACGAGGCGGGTGCCCAACAGGGTGGACACAAGAAGTGTGGCGATGACGGGGGTCAGGCCCACCCAGCGCAGGAAAGAAATATCCCATGGCGTGAGGCCGCTTGACCAGCGTTCATTATCTTCCGGCTCAAAGCGCGTGGCGGGGCGGCGCCGTTCCCATGCCCGCCAGATCAGCCACGCCACCACCATGGGCGAGAGCCGGGCGGCCTGGGTGCCGATGAACGAGAAGGCATCGCGCAGTGCGTCGAGACGCCCGCCGGCTTCAAGTGAGCCCCCTGCGTACCGGAACGGCGCGAAGTCGCTCATGACGAGCCACAGCAGGTGCGGTGCGAACACCACCCCGAAGGCTATGAGCGCGTGGCCCACGCCACGCACCGTGCGGGCGTCACGAAAGCTGCCGTGGCGCAGCATGAAGCAGAAGAACGCCGTGAACAGAATGACCGCACTGTATTTGGTGAGTGTGCACAGTGCCGCAGTGATGCCCAGCCACACCCAGGTGCTGCGCTGCTGATGGCGCAGTGCGCGATAAAAGAGCCACGTGCAGGCCGCCACCGACCACAGCTGGGCGGTGTCGTGGTTGTAGATGGTGCCCCGAATCGAAAAATACAGCGTGACGGAAACCAGCAGCACCCCTGCGGCGGCCTTGCCCGCAGAGGTGAATTCCCGCCCCAGGCGCCACAAAAACCAGAGGGCCAGCGCCGATGAACACATGCCGGCAAAGAAGGGCAGCCACAGGGGGCGGCCCAGCAGCTGCGCAAGCGCGTACAGAATCCATGACGGCAGGGGGGGATGCTTTGTATAGCCCCATTCCAGGGTCACGGCCCAGACCAGTTCTTCCATGCCGTCGAGGTCGGGTGCCCCGTGGCTGACTGCCATCAGCAGAGTCCACACGACCACCAGTACAGCCAGAAGGAGGGCCATGAGGGAGTCAGCGGAATCGAAACGCCGGCGCATGTATGAGTTCATGTAACTATTTGATTCTTATTGATACGGAGCCTGCGCATTCACCCGCAGCCGCCTGCATTGTAGTTAAGCTGTATGGCGTATGGCGACGCTGTCGCAGGGAAGCGTCACTCGGCCATGCATCGCGCATTGCAGAGCGCGAAAAACAAAGAAAAGGAGACTTCCATGAGATGGTCACGAAGGATAGTGGGCTTCGCATGCGCGGCGCTGATGGTTCCAGGTGTCGTGTGGGCGCAGCACGCAGGCCACGCGGGGGCGGGGCATGACGCTGCAGCCGGGCAGTCGGCCCAGCCGGTGCAGGTGGCGGCCGCGTCGGCCTCGCCGCAAGACGTCACGTATCAGGCCGATGTCGTCATTTCGCTGCGTACCAGCATTTCCGATGGCAAGCTGGTGTTCGTGGGTACCAGCGGCGCCATTACCGACAAGGTGAACCCCGATCTTCACGTGCCGGAAAATGCCGTGGTGCAGATCAACCTCGTGAACGACGACGGCGCCATCCACGATATTGCGGTGCCGGAATTCAACGTGAAGTCCGACAATATCACCGGCAAGGGCGCCGCAACCGCCATCGTCTTTCGTGCCACCAAGAGTGGTGTGTTCGAATACCTGTGCACGCTGCCCGGCCACAAGGCGGCCGGCATGTTCGGCAAGCTGATCGTGGGCGAGCCGCCGGCGCAGGAAAAGATCGACGCGCTCGATATTGCGCAAGACCCCACCCGCGTGGGCACTCCGGTGGGCGACCGCGAACCGCAACACGTCACGTTCGACCTCGAAACCACCGAGGTGCTGGGCTTCCTGACTCCGGGCAGCACATACCGTTACTGGACGTTCAACAATACGGTGCCAGGCCCCTTCATGCGTGTGCGCGTGGGCGATACGGTGACCATCAACATGAAGAACGCCGACGATTCGCATCACATCCATTCCATCGACCTGCACGCAGTCACCGGGCCAGGGGGTGGCGCGGCCGTCACGCAGGCGGGCCCCGGCCAGACCAAGAGCTTCACCTTCAAGGCCATGCAGCCCGGGCTGTACGTGTACCATTGCGCCACACCCATGGTGGCTCAGCATATTACCAACGGCATGTACGGCATGATTCTGGTCGAACCCGAGGGCGGATTGCCGCCGGTGGATCGCGAGTTCTACATCATGCAGGGCGAGCTCTACACCGCGCAGAAGCACGGCGCGCCGGGTCATCAGGAATTCTCGCTGCAGAAACTGCTCGACGAAAAGCCTGAGCACCTCATGTTCAATGGCACCATGAACGCGCTCACGCACGACCACAAGCTCAAGGCCAAGGTTGGCGAAACGGTCCGCATCTTTTTCGGTGTGGGAGGCCCCAACCTGACGTCCAGCTTCCATGTCATCGGCGAGATCTTCGACCGCGTCTACAACCAGGGCTCACTGACCAGCCCGCCGCTTACCGACGTACAAACCACGCTGGTACCGCCGGGTGGCGCCACCATGGTGGAGTTCAAGCTCGACGTACCGGGCAACTACATTCTGGTTGACCACGCGCTGTCACGGGCCGAAAAGGGTCTTGCCGGCATACTGGAAGTCAGCGGCGAGGAAAATCACGAGATCTTCTATTCAAAGGAACCGGTCGATCCCAACTCCGGTCACTGACCGGGCATTTCACAGCATCACGAGGCATCCACGCGTCTAGGGCGTGTGGATGCCTTCTTCGTTCAGGGCGATCCAGCCCTGGCTGATGCCGTGACAGGCCACCTCGGTTTGGTCGTGGCGCTCGGTGGCCGGCATCTCGTTCTTGCACAGATCGCGTGCATGCGGGCAGCGTGGGTGAAACGGGCAGCCTTGCGGCGGATTGAGCGGGTTGGGCACCTCGCCGGCGACCGGCACGCGTGGCTTGCCGGCCCCGGACGTATCGGGAATGGCCGACAGCAGCATGCGGGTGTAGGGGTGCAGCGGGCGTTCGAACAGGGCGTCGCGCGGGGCCAGTTCCACGATCTTGCCCAGGTACATGACCGCCACCCGGTCGGCCACGTGGTGCACCACCGCAAGGTTGTGGGAAATGAACAGGTACGTTAACCCCAGCTCGCGCTGCAATCGCTTCATGAGATTGAGCACCTGCGCCTGCACCGAGACATCGAGGGCCGAGGTGGGCTCGTCGCACACCAGGAATTCGGGGCGGGCGGCCAGCGCACGGGCGATCGAGATGCGCTGACGCTGCCCGCCGGAGAACTGATGCGGGTAGCGGTTGCGGTCGGTGGCGGATAGGCCCACCTGCTCAAGCAGCTCGTCGACGCGCGCATCGCGCTCGGCGGCGCTCATCTGCCCATGCACGCGCAGCGGCTCGGCAATGATGCGCGCCACCCGCCAGCGCGGGTTCAGGCTGGCGTACGGGTCTTGAAAGATCATCTGCAGGCGTTGCCGCAGCGACTTGCCTTCGCGCGTGTGCAGCTTGGAAATGGGTTCGCCGTCGAACTCGATATGGCCCGACGTGGGCGTGTACAGCCCCACCAGCAGGCGCGCCACGGTCGACTTGCCGCAGCCCGATTCACCCACCAGCGCGAGTGTTTCGCCTTTCCTGAGCGAGAACGACACGCCGTTGACGGCCTTGAGCTGGACCCGCGGGCGGCGCTTGACCACGCGCTCGAGCCACGGCGCCGACACGTCGAACCAGCAGCTCGCGTTTTCCACCTTCACGAAGTCGTGATCGGCACTCATGGCACCACCTTGTCGTAAAGCCAGCAGGCGGCCTGTGTGCCGTCGGCCGGCATCAGGTCGGGTCGCTCTTCCGAGCAGCGGCGCATGCGTTGCGGGCAGCGCGGGTTGAACGCACAGCCGGGCGGAATGGCGTTGAGTCGCGGCATGCTGCCGTCGATCTGCGTGAGCGAACGTGATTTGTCGCCGATGGAGGGAATGGAGCCCATGAGCCCGCGTGTGTAGGGATGCTGTGGTGCACGAATCACGCGATCGACCGGGCCGATTTCCACGACGCGCCCGGCGTACATGACGGCGACGCGGTCGGCGGTTTCGGCAATGACGCCCATGTCGTGGGTGATGAGCATGACCGCCGCGCCCCGGTCGCGGCACAGGCCTTTGAGCAGATCGATGATCTGTGCCTGGATCGAGACGTCGAGCGCCGTGGTGGGCTCATCGGCCACGATCAGGTGCGGCTCGGCCGCCAGCGCCAGGGCGATGACCACCCGTTGACGCATGCCGCCCGAGAACTGGTGCGGGTAGTGGTCGATGCGCTCGCGGGCGGCGGGAATGCCTGTGGATTCGAGCAGCTCGATCGCACGTTCGCGGGCCTGGGCGTTCGACAGTGGCAGGTGGGTGGTGATCGTTTCCACCAGCTGCTGACCCACCGTGTACAGGGGGTTGAGCGAGGTGAGCGGATCCTGAAAGATCGCGCCGATTTCCTTGCCACGCACACGCCGCATGGCGTCTTCGTCGAGCTGGTCGATGCGCCGGCCACCCAGCCGGATTTCGCCGGCGGCAATGCGCCCAGGGGGTTCGAGCAGGCCGATGATGGCCGTACCGGTGAGCGACTTGCCGGCACCCGATTCGCCCACCACGCCCAGAATTTCGCCCCGGGCGATGTCGAACGACACGTTGTCGAGTGCGGTGAGCACGCCGCGGCGCGTGTGAAACTCCACGCGCAGGTTGCGGACTTCAAGCAGGGCGTCAGTATCGGGCATATTGTTTAGTTCAGCCGTGGGTTCAGGGCGTCGCGCAGCCAGTCGCCCAGCAGGTTGACCGACAGCACGAGCAGCACAAGCGCCACGCCGGGGAAGATCGTGATCCACCACTCGCCGGAGAACAGGAAATCGTTGCCGATGCGGATGAGCGTGCCGAGCGAGGGCGAGGTGGGCGGCACCCCTACGCCAAGGAACGAGAGGGTGGCCTCGGTGATGATGGCGGTGGCCACGTGTACGGTGGCCAGCACCAGCACGGGCCCCAGCACGTTGGGCAGCACATGCTGGAACAGGATGGCGGTGGACGACACGCCCGTGACGCGTGCGGCCTGCACGTACTCGCGGTTTTTCTCGACCAGGGTGGAGCCGCGCACGGTGCGCGCGTACTGGGGCCAGCCGGCCAGCGCAATGGCAAACACCAGCACGGGGAAGGCGATGTTCTCGTGCATGTCGGCCGGCACGGCCGCGCGCACGACACCGTCGATCAGCAGGGCAATGAGAATGGCGGGGAACGACAGCTGAACGTCGGCCACCCGCATGATGAGGGCGTCGAGCCGCCCGCCCACGTAGCCGGAAATCAGCCCCAGCACGATACCGATGAGCATGGCCAGCAGCACCGAGGCCAGCCCGATGAACAGCGAGACCCGCATGCCGTACAGCAGCGACGAATAGAGGTCGCGGCCCTGGCTGTCGGTGCCCAGCAGATACAGCGGGTTGCCGTTTTCCATCCAGACCGGCGGCGTGAGCGCGTCGATGAGATTGATGGTGGCCAGGTCGAAGGGGTTGTGTGGCGCCACCCAGTCGGCGCCCAGCGAGCCGATGAGCAGCAGCGCAAGCGTGAGGGAGGCGGCGACGGCAACGGGTGACGTACGCCACGCGTAGGCAAGATCGCTGTCCCAGGCACGATAGATGAGCCCGCCCATCAGTGCGCCCCCTTGCGAGCGATACGCAGCCGCGGATCCACGACGAAATACAGCATGTCGACCAGAAGGTTGATGACGACGAAGATGAGTGCGATGAGGCACAGGTAGGCCGCCATGACGGGAATATCGGCAAACTGCACGGCCTGAATGAACAGCAGCCCCATGCCCGGCCACTGGAAGACGGTTTCCGTGACGATGGCAAAGGCGATGATGCCGCCCAGCTGCAGGCCGGTGATGGTGATGACCGGCACCAGCGTGTTCTTGAGCGCATGGCCGAAATGGATGGCGCGGCGCGACAGCCCGCGCGCCCGGGCGAACTTGATGTAATCCTGGCGCAGCACCTCGAGCATTTCGGAGCGCACCAGACGCAGGATGAGGGTGAGCTGGAACAGCGACAGGGTGACGGCGGGCAGGATCAGATGCTTCCAGCCGTCGACGGTCAGCAGCCCGGTTGTCCACCACCCCAGGTCGACCGTGGCGCCCCGCCCGTAGCTGGGCAGCCACCCAAGCATGACCGCAAACACCAGAATCAGCAGAATGCCGATCAGGAAGGTGGGCAGCGACACCCCCAGCAGGGAAAGCGCCAGAATCGCCTGCGACAATCGCCCCTTGCGGTTCAGGGCCGTGTACACGCCCAGCGGCAGGCCCACCACCAGTGCGAGCGCCGCCGCCACGACCGAAAGCTCGACCGTGGCCGGCAGGCGTGAGGCCAGCAGTGACGATACCGATTGCCCCTGGCGCAACGACAGCCCGAAGTCGCCCTGCACGGCATTGGCCACGAAGCGCGCGAACTGAACCGGCGCCGGCTGGTCGAGCCCGAGCTGGGCGCGCAGTTCGATGCGGTCTTGTTCCGTGGCGTCCTGGCCCAGCATGATGGTGACCGGGTCACCCACATACTGGAACAGTGCGAAAGCAATGAGCGCGACAGCGAGCATCACGCCGACTGCCTGAAGCAGCCGGCGCACGATGAAAAAAGCCATGAAGCAGCGGACCCTTTAGTCGACCACCACCCATTCCATGGTGAGCCGGTTGTCAGCCCGGTGCACCACGTTGACATGCTTGCCCATGGCCCAGGGGATGACCTGGTCGTGCAGGGGGATGTGCCCGTATTCGCTGGCGTGGATCTTGAGCGCCTTTTGAATGGCCTCGGTACGCTTGGCGTCGTCGGTTTCGGTTTTCACCTGGTCGATCAGGGCGTCGACTTCGGCGTTGCTGTAGTTGCCGTAGTTGAACGAGCCGTCGGCACCCTCGCCCTTGCTGCGAATGAGGCTTTGCAGCGTATACAGGGCGTCGAACGTGGGTACGCCCCAGCCGAACAGGTAGGCGCTGGTGTCGTAGCTTTGTACCTTGGGGAAGTACGTGGCCCGCGGCATGGCGTTCAGTTGCGCCTTGACGCCCACCCGTGCCCACATGGCCACGATGGCCTGGCAGATGGCTTCGTCGTTGATGTAGCGGTTGTTGGGGCAGTCGAGCGTGAAGTTCAGGTTGTCGGCATACCCGGCTTCCTTGAGCAGAGCCTTGGCACGTTCGGGGTCGTAGGCTTCGCGCTTGGCCAGTTCTTCAGACCAGCCGTTGACCTGCGGGGCGATCATGGTGCCGGTGGGCGCAGACAGCCCGCGCATGACGGCCTTCTTGAGCGCCTCGACGTCGATGGCACGATACAGGGCCTCGCGCACGCGCACGTCGGCGAAGGGGTTCTTGCCCTTGATGGTGGAATATTTCAGTTCGGGGCTGCCCTGGTCGAGCCCGATGTAGATGGTGCGGTATTCGTTGCCTTCCACCACCTTGGCCTGCTGACGGAGGCGATCGAGGTCTTGGGCTGCCGGATCGAGGACGAAGTCGATTTCGCCCGAGAGCAGGGCGGCCGTACGTGTGGCGCTTTGCTTGATGGGCGTGTAGATGATTTTGGTGACGTTGCCCTTTTTGGTGGCCTTGCCCCACCAGTCGGGGTTCTCTTCGAATTCCGTGCGCACGTCGACTTCACGCGAAACCAGCTTGTAGGGGCCCGTGCCGTTGGTGTTGCGCGAAGAATAGGTTTCTTCTTTTTTCGAGAAATCTTGCGGTTCGGTGGCGTTGTGCTTTTCGGCCCAGTCGCGGTTCATGATGAACACGTTGGTGAGCTGGCGCAGCAGCACCGGGTTGGGGCCGTCGGTTTCAATTTCTACCGTAAGGTCGTCAACCGCGCGGACGTCCTTGATGCCGTTGACATAGGCCTTGAAGTTGGAGGTGGGGGCCATGGCCCGCATGACGGAAAACACGACGTCGTCGGCTTCGAACGGTGTGCCGTCGTGGAACTTGACGTTCTCGCGCAGCTTGAAGCGCCAGACGGTGGGTGACGTTTGCTCCCATGCCGTGGCAAGCGCTTCGCTGATTTCGAAGTTCTGGTTGTACTGCACCAGCGGTTCGTATACGTAGCTCGAACCCGCGATGGTCAGACCTTCGTTCTGGGCGTGGGGGTCGAGCGTGAGGATGTCGCCCTGGCTGGCCCAGTGCAGGGGCTTGGCCTGGCCGGTTAGAGGCATGAAGAATGCTGCGGCCACGGCGGCGGCAATAAACGTACGACGCATGGTGAATTCCTTACAGGGACTTGAACCCTCACGAATATATGGAGATGCCTTGCGCCGGTCAAGCATGAGTTTATACCTAGGGCGACGATCGGCATGGCGCTTGCTCGCACCTGCTACATGCAGCCTCAGGGAGTCCGCCATGGCTTTTCAGATTTTGTTCGGCGAGAAGGCGAGCACCAAATTCGCAGCGTTCTTTGATACCGAGCGCGAGCTTGACGAAGTGTCGGCAGAACTGCGCCGCGTCAGCGGGTTGCAGAACACACAGTTGTGGGTCGTACCGCCGCACGATGCCGGTTATGAACGCAAGCTCGAACCCGAGACGCAAGGAGTCGTGCGAACCGCGGTACGGTCACATCTCGTGCTCGGCGCGATAGGTCTCGTGGCAGGCGTGCTGATTTGGGGCGTGCTCTATCTGATGGGCTTGCCCGCCATTGTTTCGTCACCCTTTTACAGTGCGGCAGCCGTGATCGCGTTTTCGACGGTGGCAGGGCTCTTGCTTGGTGGCCTCGTCACCGCCCGCCCCGATCATCAAATCGTGATTCAGGCGGTGGGCAGCGCAACTGCGCAGGGGCGGTGGTCACTGGTGGCTCACCCGCGCAATGAAGAACAATGCAAGGCCGTCGAGGCGGTGTTGCAGGCTGCGGCGGTGGAAAACGTGCGCAGCATCTGATCGGGTGGGTGATGCCGCGTCAGGCTGCGTGCATGCAAAGGGGGATTCCCGATATGATGGGTGCATTGAACTCGTCATCGAACAATGACTCATAGCTCCCCTGTCGCCCCCGGTCACGCGTTTTGCATTTTTCCTGGTCGCAGGCCTGCACTGCCGCGCGCGATCGCCTCGCGCGTGCGCCGGGCCTGGTGCGTTGTAACGCATCTTGCATGGGGTCTCGTGTTTGCGCTGTGCAGCGTCGGTACGCTGAATGCCACCCAGGTACAAGATGGCGACCCCCCTCGTGCCGGTGCGCGCGTCGAACGGCTGGTCGAAGGGCTTGAGTACCCCTGGTCGCTTGCGTTTCTTCCTGGTGACGAGGGGGTGCTGATCACCGAGCGGCCCGGCCGGCTGCGGCGCTGGACGGCCGAAGGCCTGTCGGAGCCCATTGCGGGTGTGCCGGATGTGTTTGCACGGGGGCAGGGTGGTTTGCTGGATGTGGCGCTTGCCCCCGACTTTGCGTCCAGCCGGCGCGTGTACCTGGCCTATGCCGAGCAGGACGACCGCGGCCGGGCCGGCACCGCAGTAGGTATGGGCGTGCTATCGGCCGACGCGCGCGCCCTGCAAGACTTTCAGGTCATCTTCCGGCAGGAACCCAAGCTTTCGTCGGGCCACCATTTTGGCGCGCGGCTGGTGTTCGACCGGGCAGGCGACCTGTTCATTACTTTGGGCGAGAACAACCAGCGTGCAACGGCGCAGGATCTCGACAAGCATCAGGGCAAGCTGGTGCGTCTGCATGCCGATGGCCGCGTACCCCACGACAACCCGTTTGCCGGGGCACCCGGCGCGCGGCCTGAAATCTGGAGCTACGGTCATCGCAATCCGCAGGGCGCGGCGCTGAATCCCCGCACCGGCGAGCTATGGGTGCACGAGCACGGCCCGCGTGGCGGCGACGAGATCAACATCATCCGGCGTGGCGGCAATTACGGCTGGCCGGTTGCCACACATGGCCGCAATTATTCGGGGCTGGCCATTCCCGAGGCCAGGGGGGCCGAGGTCGAAGGCATGATTGCACCGCATTATGTATGGGCCGTATCCCCCGCCATATCGGGCATGGCCTTCTACGATGCCGAGCGCTTCGCGCAATGGCGCAACAGCCTGTTCGTCGGTGCGCTCAAGCAGCGCGAGCTGATCCGGCTGCAATTCGAGGGCGACCGCATCGTTGCCGAAGAGCGGCTGCTTGGTGAGCTCGAGGCCCGCATTCGCGACGTGCGGGTCGGCCCCGACGGTTACGTTTACGTGCTTACCGATGCAAGCAATGGTGCGCTGCTTCGCGTCAGCCCGCAATGATCGACAAAGGAGGTGATGATGAGAACCGTGCCCGTTGTTTTACTGGCTTGCGGTCTGGCGGCGTGCCAAAGCAGCACGCCCTTTGAACCGGTAAGCGACCCCTGCAAGGCGCTGGGCCATCTTTCGCGCGTGGGCCAGAAGATCGACTCGGTACCTCCGAGTGCGTTTCCGGAGGGTGCCCGCATCATTCGGCCCGGCACCATGGTGACGCGTGACTACCGCCCCGAACGTCTGAACGTGCACGTCAATGACAAAGGGCGCATTGAACGCTTCGAGTGCGGTTGAGCATACCCGATGAGATCGCTCAGGATCACCCGGCCAC
>Ga0079224_100014574_pt1 | contig 10980 bp, 9 predicted proteins | sample Stecom2015_FD_80414 | JGI IMG/M metagenome (GOLD analysis project Ga0079224, IMG submission 80414) | Agricultural soil microbial communities from Utah to study Nitrogen management - Steer compost 2015 | ecosystem: Environmental > Terrestrial > Soil > Agricultural land | place: USA: Utah...
CCGCTTCGCGGGGGAGGGAGCTGTCAGAGTTCCATTGCAGGCTCACCGCTTCGCGGGGGAGGGAGCTGTCAGAGTTCCATTGCAGGCTCTAGCAGAGCCCAGCGCCCCGAGCCTCGTTGGTCGAGGCGCTTCGCGGCGCCCCGTCTCAAGTCTGCAGCCTCGAGCGTCCAGCCTCCGGCCCCTAGTCTCCTGTCTCCAGCCTCCAGCCCCTATCTCGCTCGCTCGAGCACTTCCTCGAGCGCCGCGCGCAGCTTTTCCGTCGAGTACGGCTTCTGCAGAACGATCCGGCTCGAATGGGGCTCGGGCAGCCCTGCCATGCCATAACCCGTCGCAAATATCACCGGGATATCGCGCCTATACAGCTCCTCCGCGACGGGAAAGACCGCCTCACCCCCGACGTTGATGTCGAGCACGGCGGCATCGATGTCGAGGCTGCGAATCAGCTCGAGCGCTGCATCGACGCGCGCGGCCGGACCGATGACTACACAACCCAGCTCCAGCAACGCGTCCTCGACGAACATCGCCACCAGGCTCTCGTCTTCGACGACGAGCACACGCCGTCCGGCAAGCGACTGGGAAGGCGAGACTTCGCTCATGCGGCTGCCAGATGAGGACACAGGTGCGCTTCAATGACGCACTTGACCCCGCTGCGATGAAAATAGAGCTTGGCCTCCCCCTGCAAGTCGTGCTTCAGGCCTCGTTCGATCAGTCTCGTGCCGAACCCACGTCGCGAAGGCTCCTGCACGGGTGGCCCGCCCGATTCTTCCCACACCAGCCGCAAAGTCATCCCGGTGTCGTCGGGCGTGACCGTCCACCTTACCGAGAGGTGTCCGTGGGGCGAGCTCAACGATCCATGTCGCGCCGCATTCGTCGCGAGCTCATGCACCGCCATGCCAATGGCGACCGCGCTGGCGGGCGGCAACCACACGGGCTCCCCTTCGAGCACGATACGCGATGCATCCTCCACTCCGTGCGGCGAGAGCTCACGATACAAGAGCTCGCGCAGCTCCGCCCCTCTCCAGTTCGATCTTGAAAGAAGATTGTGCGCCTCGCTCAGAGCGATCAAGCGTGCTTCGAATGCGCGCCGGAAAGCGTGCGGGTCTGGCGCCGACCGCAATGTATGTGCGGCGATCGATTGCACGGTGGCCAGTGTGTTCTTCACACGATGGTTGAGCTCATCGAGCAACAGTTTCTGTTGCGCTTCGACCTGCTTACGCGCTGCGATCTCCTCCTGCGAGGCTTTGAACAGTCGTGCATTGTCGATGGCGATGGCCGCATGGCCCGCCAGCGCCATGATCGAGCGCTCCGTCTCGATGGAGAACATTCCCGGTTGGGAATGGCCGAAGAACAATGCTCCGATCACCTCTCCCGAGCGGGAGATCACGGGTGCTGCGAGATAGCTACGCACCGGCCAGTGCCCGCAGGGCAAGCCGCTCGATGACTCGTTCCGTCGGAAACGGGGATCAGTTGTGATGTCATCGGAACGAACGGGGCCTTCACCACGGAACGCAACCTCGAACACCTGCGTCTTACGCGGCATCGGCAGGCCTGCGAATGCCTCCTGCGCAACGCCCGATAGCGCCGAGAGCTGATAACGCTCCTCGCCGTTTTCTTCGGTGACGTTGTAGAAGAACGCACCGATTTCAGCGCCGACGAGCTCCCTGCCGGCATCGGTCACATCTTGAATGAGCCGGTCGGGATCGAGCTCGGCAGACAAGCGGGCAGCGGTGCGATGCAGCACTTCCAGCTTCCGCGCATTCTCCCGCAACGCCTTCGCCACGCGATCCGCCTGGCGCTTGGCCCGCGCTTCCGAGGCCGTGACGGCTGCCAGGAGGAGCGTTGCGAGCGCCCCGCCTAAGAGCACGTAGATGACGAATTTGCTCGCCGAGGACGACTCGAACGCCGGGCGAGTGAAATAACGAATGGTCCATGGGCGTCCCGCCACTTCGACGACGTTCTCGGTCACAAAGCGCGGAGGCGTGAAGCGCGTCAGCTGCGTGCGATGCAGCAAATTCTCCGGCGCAGGCTTTCCGTCATAGATCTCGAGCGCGACACGAGGACGCGGCCAAGTGCCCAGAATGCCGCGCATGAGATCGTCCGCGCGGAAGGGACAATAGACAAAACCAAGCAATCGCTCGCGACGTTCCTTCACTGTGGCGGGCACCGTGCCGCCCCGATACACCGGCACGTAGATCAGGAAGCCCGCCTGCTTCGCTTCGTCGATCTCCTGAACGAGCTGCACAGGCCCGGACGCGCTCGGCAGACCGGTATCGCGGGCGCGCTCCATGGCAGCACGCCGCACCGGCTCGCTGAACATGTCAAACCCTAGCGCGGCACGATTACGGCGATCGAGCGGCTCGAGATGGACGATTGCGTGAATCTCATCGCGCGTGCCTTCTGGATGCACCCGAAGATCGAACACGCCGTACTCCACCAGCGCTTGCTGCGCCGCGGCCGTCTCCCGTCCAGGCAAACGGACCGAGTACCCGATGCCTTGCACCCCAGGGTAGTTGATCGGCAAGCGCAGTTGCTCGGCGAACAGCCGGAACTGCTCGCGATCGACGACCCCGTCGTGAGATGCGATCAGCCCCGCGCCCGCGCGCATCATCGCGATATAGGTGTCGAGCCGGTTAACAATGCTGTCTTGTGTTCGCGAAACGATGTGCGCGAACCGCTCCTCGTCCTGGACCCTCGTGCTGTGCGCGACGTACAACGTGGCAAGCACTGTCGCCAGTGTACCGACCGCCAACACGACGAGCGGTCCGACAACCGAGCTGGCGCGGAATCGTTGCAAGGCATCGATAGGCATGATCGATGGCGGCGTGGTTATCCTAGGTATCGTGTTGTCGCGCGCCGGAGCTTCTAGCGTAGTTGCAAAGCGACTCCGATACAATCTACGCGAGCGGCGGCGCATTGTGCAGCACACTGAAACCGCAGCCGGTAAGTGAAAGTGCGGAGCGCGCCGCTCCGACTGGACGGGCGACCGCGCTGTGAATTGCGGCGGACCACGCGGGCGCGTTCGAATAGTTATCGACCGAGCGGTAGGCAATTCGCGCTAGCGGATGTCTACGGTCACTGCTCCGATCACTCCGCGTCGCACGGCCACCGACCAGCACGGCACCTACTTGGCTCGCCCTCGAGAACGCTCCCAAGGCTCGACGTTTCCAGGACAGACGACAAAGATTGGGTGAGCTTCGGGGAACCTCACCTTCCGCCAACGCCGATACAGTCGCGGATCGCGAGCTGCCAACTTCCCGAGCAAGTGCAACCATTCATGCGCCAGCTGGCTTTCGGTCACAGTGAGCCTCACGGCCGTGCGCACCGGTGCGAGCTTGCTGGGGTCGAAGCGATACCCGCGCGAGATCGCTTCCTGGTAAATGACCTCGAGGTATCGTGAGATCGCATCGATGGGCAGCGGATGGTGCTTGAACCGATGAAGCTGAGGGTGATTGCGGTAGCCGCGCACGCGTCCGAGCAACACAGCCTGCGCGAGCAACGTCTCGCGCCATAAGGCGACCAGACCTCGCGCATCGAGATACTTCGGATGTAGAGACCAGAGACGCATAGTGCGGTGTGTATTGCGCCAATCCCTGGTCGACGACCCAACGCGCGTCCAGTTAACAAGATGTCGATCGCCGGATGACTCTACCGCTTCGAACGACCTGCTGCAGTCGACGGACGGGTCTGCACCACATGGTGTTCGAGGTCGTCGATGACTCGTTGAGCACTGTCACATCGGAGAACCGCTATGTCTGCCGCGAAATCCCGATCCTGGTTCACAGCTTTCGCCAAGAGAACATCACACGCTGCCGGACACCCCTCAGCCTTCTACGTAGCGGTCGGATTCATCCTCGTCTGGGCTATCAGCGGGCCATTCTTCCACTTCAGCGACACCTGGCAGCTCGTCATCAACACGAGCACCACGGTCGTGACGTTCTTGATGGTGTTCTTGATTCAGAACACTCAAAACCGCGATTCACAGGCCATTCAAGTCAAGCTCGACGAGTTGATTCGCTCCATCGATGGAGCACACCTTGCGCTGCTCGATCTCGAGGAGCTGGAAGAAGCAGAGCTGGAGCGAATTCGTCGAGACTATCGCGAGCTGGCTCGCCAAGCACGTAGAGATCTTCGCGCCGGCAAGTCGGATACCGACGTTCGTGAGGTGGGGATATCTCATCGCAGGGCTCAGAACGCTCGCCACCGAGCCAAGCGGGACGAGAACGTCCCGCGCTCGTAGCGACTCACCCTGCATGAATGCAGCAGCACACATGGTCACCCCACGTGTGCTGCTGCGGTCGTGTATCAATGGCAATCGAGAGAACGAGACAGGGCTAGTCCACCGCGCCCTCGACTCTTACATCGCCCGGGTTCTCGAGTACCCGCATGACCACACGACGATTCGCAGCACGTCCTGCCGCCGTCGAGTTATCGGCAATCGGCTGCGTCTCGCCGTAGCCTCTTGCCACCAGCTGCGAAGGCGACACACCTTGCTCGATCAAATAATCGCGCACTGCCTCCGCTCGCCGTTGCGACAGCTTGAGGTTGTACTCGTCCGAGCCGGTGCTATCCGTATGCCCCTGAAGCTCGATCCTCAAGCGCGGATACTTCTTTAGATCTTCCGCGATCTTGTCCAGCACGTCGCGCGAGCTTGGCGTGAGACGGGCGGAATCCACTTCGAACCCCACGCCCTCGAGCGTGATCGAGCCTTGCCGTGGGCAACCATACGCATCCACTGCCACACCGGGAGGTGTGCCGAGGCAGCGATCGAGCTCGTCGATCACGCCGTCGTTGTCGCTGTCGGGCGGCGGCGGAGGAGGAGTCGGCTCGGGAGACGGAGGCGGCGGAGTCGGCTCAGGTTCCGGCGCAGGCTCTGCCACGCGTCTGGTCGGCGCGCCGAAGGAGAACTGAAAACCGAGCGTACCAACGTAGTCACGCAACGTCCTTTCCGCACCCGCTTCCGTCCATCGTGCCTTCAGATCGGGCCGCAACGTGAAGCTTCTCGAGCCATCCGTGCTGGACCACAGATTCCAAAGCAAACCTACGCCTGCTTGGGCCATGACGTCGGTGGCGTCTCTGCCCGGGCTGCGATCGGTTTGCCCGAGACCCGCACCGATGCTGAGGTACGGCGAGAGCACACCGCCACGATTGGCCACACCCAAGAGATCAAGCGATGCACCATACAAGCTGTGATTGCCGCCCCCTAGCGCATCGAGACGCGAACCGTTGAGGTTGAGCTCGAGGCTGAGCGCGTTGCTCACATGCTTGCCGATCGCAAGCCCATATAGCCAATTCTTGTCTTCGAGCGGCCGGTCGTTGTCGACCGAGATGCCGCCGATCTGTGGTGTCAGGTACCAGTGACCGACATTGTCGGCAGCGTCGGCTGCCAGCGACGGAGCAATAAGTGCACACAAGAGTGCCGCACGTTTCATCTGAACTCCTCTCCTTTGGACTGAATGCCTGCTTTCGCAAGCCGCGCCATCATCTACGTCGCCGGTTCATGAAACAATCCCAAACTTACAAGGTAGCGAAATTCGATACCATTGAGCTTGAGATATAACTCCGTGTCCGTCTATGAATGAAACACAACGGATATTAGACACTCTGAAGCGATGCCTACGAGCACGTGGAATCACGTACCGCAGTCTCGGTCGCAAACTGGGTCTCAGCGAATCGTCTATCAAGAGGTTGTTTTCCGAAGAGTCCTTTTCGCTGACTCGACTCGAGCGCGTCTGCCGCGCGATAGATATGACGATCGCCGATTTGGTGCGCATGGCCGACGAAGCGAACGGCTCGACCTCCTCCTCGTCACCGCAGGCCAGCTTGACGCTCGAGCAGGAGCGCATTCTCGCCAGCAACGCGACGCTCCTTGCGTGCTTCTACCTTCTTCTCAACGGCCGCTCCATGCGCGAAGCGCAGAACCGGCTGGGGCTCAGTCCGCGCACGATGCGCAACATGTTGTCGCAGCTTGCCGCGGCCGGCCTCATCAGCCTCGAGAAAGGCTATAAGATCGTCATGCACGCCCGCCTTCCGATCGCCTGGCGTCCGGATGGGCCGGTACGCAAGCTTTACGAACGCCAAGTCCGTGCGGAGTTCCTACAAAGCGAATTCACGGCACCGAACGAAGCGCTCGGCTTTCATTCAGCAGAGCTGTCGCCCGCCTCCATCCGCATCCTGCTACGAAAAATGGACAAGCTCGCTGCCGACTTCGCCGATCTGGCCGCGCTCGACATTGCACTACCGTCGAAGGACAAGATCAGCGTCGCGATGCTGCTCGCCACCCGGCCGTGGGTCTTCTCGATGTTCTCTACTTATAGGAGTCGAGCGGCGAGCTGATGAAGGTGGACTTGGGGCTGGGGTTTGGGGCTCGGGATTCGGGACGGGCGCGCTTTGAGCGCCATAGCTACGGCCGACCGAAGACTGTCGACCGACAGAGAACGCGATGGTGATGTGCGCGCAGCTCGCATTCCGAGCCCAGCGCCCAGCACAACCCAGAGCCTAGCAGCCCTTGCTTGGATACGCGCATCGCGGCCCCGAGCCCCAAGCCCCGCCCCCTACACCGCTTCTTCCGCCTCTTCCAACACAACGTTCGTGCGTACCGCCGTCTTCTTTGGCGTGACGGCGCCATCGCGCTGAACGATGGTCGCCACGGTAAGGCACGTGCCGAAGAAGAGAATGAGTGAGGAATAGTAGACCCAGAGTAGAATCAGGATCAGCGAGCCTGCCGCACCATAAGTCGACGCCGGTGCCACGTGCGTCAGGTAAAGCGAGATGAGATATTTCCCCACCGCAAACAACGCAGCGGTCATGAACGCGCCGCGCCAGACATCTTTCCATCGCAGGCGTGCATCCGGCAGCACTTTGAAGATCATGCCGAATAACAACGTGGTCACAGCGAGCGAGACGGCCAGATCGATCCCGGCGATCACGATCGGCGGAATCGGGATGAGCTGCTTCGCATACGTGACCACGCCCGAGATCGCCAAGCTCAGCACAAACGACGTGAGCAGCAAGAAGCCGATGATCAGCACCATGCTCAACGACAGCAGGCGCACGGTGATGAACGTCAGGATGCCGCTGCGCGACGGCTTTGCTTTGACTCCCCAGAACTGATTGAGCGAGCTTTGCATCTGGGCGAAGACGGTCGTCGCACCGAATAGCAACGCAGCGACGCCGAGCAGCGTTGGGATGATGCCCGACTCCTTCAGCTGCGAGCGGCGCACCGCCTCCTCCACTGCGGCAGCGGCCTGCGGGCCCACCAAATCGCTGATCGCTGCCGAGATCTCGCCGCGTGCCGCCTGCTCACCGAAGACGGCACCCACGATGGTGACCACGATGATCACGAGCGGAGCGAGCGAGAACAACGTGTAAAAGCCCAGCGCTGCGGCATGCTGGAACGCATCACGCTCGAGCCACAGCCTTGCGGCATGCTTGACGATCGGGAAGAAGCGTTGCGGCACCATCATAGGCTGTAGGCGGTAGGCTGTAGCAGTCAAAACGCACGAACACGACGGGCGGCTCCCTCCCAGTAACCAAACGCACCGCGCCACCGACTGGCTTTATCCTCTCGCCGCAATCCCCGGCTACTTATATATGTCCCGATCTCTGCCGGCTGCCCTTGGCTGCACGCCCCGATCATGTCGCTCGTGCTGAGCTCGCCAGCACCGCCGCGAACGGCACCTGCCCAACGAGCATTCAGCCGTGCCTGCGCGGTGGCTCCTGCCGCCGCGGCGCCCCGCAGGCTCCCGCCCTCTGCGCAACGTCCGCGGCGTGCCTATCCCGGCCGCGGTTTCGTCCTCGTGTGCCACACCCGCTGTCGGCGGCTCGACAACGGCTCAAGGCAAGGCACGTGCTCGGTGTCGGCTTTTCTGGGGTCGCTCTTGTCGAAAAAGCAAGCTAGAATGCGCGCCCCCGCTGGCCCCCCTCATGGCGCAGTAGCCCAGCGGCGACGCGCACGGACGCGCCAACAAGTCGGGCACTCGTGCGCCCGCTGAACTCGCACTCCGGTGCATGACGTTAAGTTCGGGCCGATGCGGCCCGCCGGACAGCTTGCCCAGCGACATTCCTTCGAGACGAGATGCTGCAAACCCCCTACTACCTCATCGACAAGCGCAAGCTGCTGCGGAACATGGAAATCATCCGCACGGTTCGGGAACGCTCCGGCGCCAAGGTGCTTCTTGCACTGAAGTGTTTCGCGACCTGGGCGGTGTTCGATCTCATGCGCGAGTACATGGACGGCACGACGTCGTCCTCGCTCTACGAGGTCAAGCTCGGACGCGAGAAGTTCGGCGGCGAGACGCATGCGTACAGCGTTGCGTTCGCCGATCACGAGATCGATGAGGTGGTCGCGAACGCCGACAAGATCATTTTCAACTCCATCGGCCAGCTCGAGCGGTTCGCGGCGCACAGCGCTGGGTTGCCGCGGGGATTGCGTCTCAACCCGCAGGTGAGCAGCTCGGCGTTCGATCTCGCGGACCCGGCGCGCCCTTTCAGCCGGCTCGGCGAATGGGACGTCGCGAAGATCGAGGGCGTGCTGGACCGAATTTCCGGCTTCATGATCCACAACAACTGCGAAAACGAGGATTTCGCGTTGTTCGATCGGATGCTGGGGCATGTCGAAGAGCGCTTTGGCTCGCTGTTCGAGCGAGTGGAATGGGTGAGCCTCGGCGGCGGCATCCATTTCACCGGCGAGGGCTATCCGGTCGCGGCTTTCTGCGATCGGCTCGCCCAGTTCGCCCAGCGCTACGGCGTGCAGGTGTATCTCGAGCCCGGTGAAGCGGCGATCACGAACACGACGACCCTTGAAGTCACGGTGCTCGACACGATGTATAACGGCAAGCATCTCGCGATCGTCGACAGCTCAATCGAAGCGCACATGCTCGATCTGCTCGTCTATCGCGAGAGCGCAAAGGTGACACCGAATACCGGTGCCTACACGTACCTAGTGTGCGGAAAATCCTGCCTGGCGGGCGACATCTTCGGAGAGTTCCGCTTCGAGCGCCCGCTCGCGGTCGGAGATCGGCTTTCGATCGAGGACGCAGGCGGTTACACGATGGTCAAGAAAAACTGGTTCAATGGCGTGCGCATGCCGGCGATCGCGGTCCGCGAGCTCGACGGCACGGTGCGCGTCCAGCGTGAGTTCGGTTTCGCTGATTACGTGGCGAGTCTCTCCTGAGACTGCCGTTTCGTTCGATCCAAGCCGAAGGAGGCCCACACGGGAAATGAGAAAGAACGTCTTGATTGTCGGCGCCGGTGGCGTCGCTCGGGTCGTCGCACACAAGTGCGCGCAACACAACGACGAGCTCGGGGACATCCATATCGCGTCGCGGACGCTTTCGAAGTGCAATGCAATCCTGGACTCCATTCGGGAGAAGGGAAGTTGCAAAGTGCCCGGAAAGCTCGAGGCTCACACCCTCGACGCGATGGACTCGAACGCAACTGCAGAGCTCATCAAGAAGACTGGGGCCAGTATCGTCATCAACGTCGGCCCTGCGTTCGTGAACATGCCCGTCCTCACGGCATGCATCGAAACGGGCGCCGCCTATCTCGATACGGCCATTCACGAGGAGCCGGACAAGATTTGCGAGCAGCCGCCCTGGTACGCCAACTACGAGTGGAAGCGGCGTGACGAGTGCCGCGAGAAAGGCATCACGGCCATTCTCGGCGTCGGCTTCGATCCCGGCGTCGTGAACGCATATGCCAAACTCGCAGCCGAGGACTATTTCGACGAAATCGAGTCGATCGACATCGTCGACGTGAACGCCGGCAATCACGGCCGCTACTTCGCCACCAACTTCGACCCGGAGATCAACTTCCGTGAGTTCACGGGCCGGGTCTGGACGTGGCAGAACAATCAGTGGCAAGAGAACAAGATGTTCGAGGTGAGAAAGGACTGGGATCTGCCGGTCGTCGGCCAGCGCACCACCTATCTCACCGGGCACGATGAGATCCACTCACTATCGCAGATCCTGAAGGTGCCGCACGTGCGGTTCTGGATGGGCTTCAGTGATCACTACATCAACGTGTTCACTGTTCTGAAGAACCTCGGGCTGCTGTCCGAGAAGCCCGTGACGACGCACGACGGCGTGACGGTGGTGCCGCTGCGCGTCGTGAAGGCCGTGCTGCCCGATCCTGCATCGCTCGCGCCGACCTACACCGGCAAGACCTGCATCGGCGACTTCGTGAAGGGCAAGAAGGACGGTAAACCGCGAGAGATCTTCCTTTACAACATCTGCGACCACGAGGAGGCCTACAAGGAAGTCGGCAGCCAGGCGATCTCCTATACCGCCGGCGTGCCGCCGGTCGCAGCGGCCCGACTCATTGCGCGCGGCGACTGGGACGTCAAGCGCATGGTGAACGTCGAGGAGCTGCCGTCCAAGCCGTTCCTCGGCTTGCTCAATCACATGGGCTTGCCGACGCGCATCAAGGACGAGCAAGGCGATCGCCCGCTCAATCTCGACTAAGTAACCCCCTCCCTGTCCCTCCCCCGCGTTGCGGGGGAGGGATTTTTTTGTTGCGTGCTCCAGCCGCCGGCACGGACTGCAGCTCCACGCCACAGACGTGGCACTGTATGCCACCGCCGGCGACGGAACTGCATCCTCCGCGCTGCGGGCACGGAGCTGCATTCCCGCGCTGCGCGCCGGAAACACTTCTTACCTGAAACACTTCTTAATTGGTTCTACCGTCAGTTGCGGACGCTGCTCCCAACACGCACGCGGACCCAACTCATGCCCGTTCTGCGGCGAGGGAGTCACTGCACACCTCGCGGCGAGCGCCGAAACCACTGCATGCACCGCATGCTGCCGGAAGCAACGACTGCCTGCCCCTGCTGTAGGGAGCCAGTCACTTATGTAGCGCGCCGCGAGGAGAGAACCGACGTCCGCGCGCTGCGAGACAGGGAACCGCTCCAAACCCCCGCTGCAAGAGAAGGATTAACGATGCCCGACGTTGGGGCAGATGAGGGCTAGTGGGTGGGTACTGGGC